>Ga0299906_10000508_pt1 | contig 36270 bp, 60 predicted proteins | sample RVTome_14_FD_200259 | JGI IMG/M metagenome (GOLD analysis project Ga0299906, IMG submission 200259) | Soil microbial communities from uranium-contaminated site in the Upper Colorado River Basin, Wyoming, United States - RVT145D125 (version 2) ... | reverse complement strand
GCGCTGGCCCACCCCCCGGCTCCATCCCCAGAGCCAGGGGCGCCCTCTCTGCCGCGAGCTTTCAGCTCGCGCTGGCCCACCTCCCCGGCCCCATCCCCCAGAGCCAGGGGCGCCCTCCCTGCCGCGAGCTTTCAGCTCGCGCTGGCCCACCTCCCCGGCTCCATCCCCCAGAGCCAGGGGCGCCCTCTCTGATCCGGGCCTTCGGCCCGGCCACTGTTGCCCCCTCGGCCCCGTCGCCTTTCAATCGATCGATAAGGGCTCCCCCCCCAACCCCCCCAGGGGGGAGATTCCCCCCCTTCCCCCCCAAGGGGGACTTTCGCCGGGCCGGAGGCCCGGCATCCGCTATATTCCAAATCCGCTGTAGAGCGTAGGCTGAGCGTAGGGCAAACGTACAGCAACGTAGTACGATTTGTACTATAATGGAGACGTAGCTAAGCAGAGCCAAGCCAACCCCCAGGGGAATCCGGATAGCCTGGGGGGAAGCAAGGTCGAGCGACCTGGATACCCCACTCACGGCCCAGGGATAAAAAAACCGAGAGGGCAGCCTGGCGGCGCTGATGAGCCGCGCTACCCCCGGGTTTACGATGATCTTTTTTGCTGTGTTTTTGTGAAGCTTTCCCGTCAAAAAAGACTGAGAAAAACCAGCCAGTAGACGCTAACCGGTTAGGCCCTGCCTGTTGCTCCTCTCCACGGAGGGGGGTAATGGGCAGAGTAACAAAAAAACAGAATAGATCGGGAGGGTAGGACGCACTCGGGCGAGGATGGACTTGTTCTCCTCGCGGGAAGGCCAGTCACCCGGAAGGAAAAATCAATATCATCTATAATGAAAGGAACAGGATTATGAAGGATTTGAAGGAGATATTAAGGAAGGCTTACGATCGCGGCTTCAACGACGCCACGAATGGCTACGACGGACCGGATATGGCGGACATCGCCGATCTGGTGCTGGAAGCCACCACCGACGACATGGAAACGGCAGAGTACCAGAGCCGAGCCAGGCAGGTCGCGGATAGCTATGCTAATGGCTACGACGCAGGAAAGGAGACAAAATGAACTGGGTCGAAAGAAATTATCCCATCGGGGCCGAAATTCTGGCTCCACATCCACAACTCGTAGAATGGCAGAAATGCCAGATCACGGACCACATTGTTGGCCCGCCGGCGCCCGGCAGCCCGGCCCGCCGCATCACCGGCATCATGATCTGCCATCCAGACGGCATCTATCAAGAGATTGACGGGTCGCTGTTGAATGAGGATGGCAGCGGGATCTAATCATCTCGCCCCTCCCTCCCCACTTTGGGGGGTTGGAGGGGCGAGTCACAAGGAGGAAAATTATGTGGACATGGGAAGAAATGATAAACGAGAAGGAGATTTTTATGGCCGACTTTTTGGAAAATATGGCCTCGTTCGCGGCCGAAGCCCGGCCGGAGCATTTTCAGCGGATCTTTGGAGAGACCCTGGGCATGCATGTCTGGGGCAAATTCGCCGCCAGGGAATGCAATCCCTTCTCCTTGTACCTGACCCTGGACAGCCCCAACCGAATCAAATTAGGCCAGGCCATCATCAATTGGAGCAAATAAAAAAAGGCCAGCCCCGGCGCCACAACGCCGGGCTGGCCAGCCAAATCCTGGGAGGGATTTTAGCAATGAGCATCTTATCACAATCCAATGTAAAATACAACAAAAGCGCTCGGGTTTGGGAAACCTGGCCTGAGACCGAAACCTACGAGACGGCCATGATCATTGGGGACATCGAAGTGTTCCCCCCCGGCATCGAGGGCAAACGCGCCGCGCTGCTGGCAGATCTGACCCAGAGCCCGGAGATATTCCAGTGGCTCACCGGCTTTCTGGCTGAGCACCAGGACAATCCCAAGATCATGGACCGGGCCATCAGAGCCGGCCACCTGATGCGCGAGGGCGCCGTCAAGCTGCTCCACCTGGAGCATTTCGAGGTTCAGAGCCAATCCGAGCCAGGCGGCAGTTACACGGTCGCCAAATATCCAAGTGGCTGGGTCTGTATGTGCCAGGATTGGCACAACGGCCAGGCTTACTACCGCTGGCATCTGGACCGTCGATCCTACGCGCCTTGGATCGAGGATCACGGCGGCCCGTGCTGCAAGCACATCATTGCCGCCATCGGCAGCCAGGCGCTCGACCCGTATGAGCCATGCCCGCTTTGCGAGGGCAAGGCGTTTCTCGGGTTCGTGGTCGAGGCAACCGGGCGCATCGTAGCGCAGCCGTGCGAAGTGTGCCAGGCGACCGGCGCGTATCGGGTGCTCGAAATTCCATTTTAATTTTAATTCAAGTTTTATTCCCCCCTGGCCACACCCGGCCAGGGGGGCGAAGGGAGAAACCAAACGATGAACGACGATAAAGAAACCATCGGCCTGCTCAAGGCCCAAAACGCGGCCCTGACCACCATCAGCAATCAATTGGCCGCGCTCATCCAGATCCAGGCCGCCGGGTCTGCGCCCAACTACCGCCGGCAGCTGGCCGACTTCACCGATTTCGACTGGTCCGAAATCGGCGCGACGGTCAGCCAGAGCGACCGCGGCGGCCCCGCCACCGTCGATTGGAACGGACTGAGCTTCACCCGACGCTCCGGGTCGGGCAAATTCGGGGACGCGATCTGGTTCTCGCGCGGCATCGGCCGCGACGGGGACAAAAATCTATTTGCCCGGCTAATCACATTCAAGGATGCGGATCAGGCCGAGCCGTTGGTGGTCCAGCCGCCGCGGGGAGGCCAGCGCCAGGCGCAGCCCGCCCCGGCCCAGGCCGCCGCTCAGCCCCGCCAGGCCGCCGCTTCCCCCCCGAAGGCCGCAGCTCCTCCCCCCGAAGGCTGGTGGGAGGATGAAGAGGGCGCCTTACCCGCCGGCCTCGATGACCGCGACCTGTGGAACAAAATCGTGGAGGTCTCGCTCACGGTGGGCAAATTCAACCACCAGGTGGTCAACGAGATTCTCAAATCTCAGGCCGAATGGCGCGACAAAGCCCTGGCCCTGACGCAGCAACTCGGCATCAGCCAGGCCGACCTCCAGACGGCTTAGTGTATGGTACGATACAATAATGACCATCACCAGCCAAGAGTACAACGCCCTAGAGCAAGCCTATGACTGGTTTAATGCAGATCTTTTTGAGGGGAGACTGCCGGCCGTGCTGATCACGTTCCAGCGCAAGGCCAACTCAGCCGGCTTTTTCTCCCCCGGCCGCTTCGCCGCTCGCAACGGCGGCAGCGACGATCACCGGGCCGATGAGCTGGCCCTCAACCCGGCCGGCTTTGTGGGCCAGACCGATCTGGAGATACTCCAGACTCTGGTCCACGAAATGGCTCACGTCTGGCAGGAGCATTTCGGTGAGCCAGGCCGGGGCGCGTATCACAACCAGGAATGGGCCAATAAAATGATCTCCCTCGGGCTGATGCCAAGCTCCACCGGCCAGCCCGGGGGAAAAACCACCGGCCAGAGCATGAGCGACTATGTTGTGCCCGGCGCCCCCTTTGAAAAATCGGCGCTGACCCTGCTCTGCACCGGTTTTAAGGTCAACTGGCAGAGCCTTGAGCCGAAGAAAGGAGGCAAGCCACCCGTCAAAAGCAAAGTGAAATACACTTGCCCGGCTTGCAGCATCAACGCCTGGGGCAAGCCTGAGCTAAGTCTCATCTGTGGCGAGTGTATGGAGACAATGGCAGAAGCCTAGCCTAGTTTTCCCAGGAAAAGAAAGGAGGTTTTTAATTTTAATTTGATTTTTTCATCCACATCGGCCCCAGGCCCGGCGCCGCAGAGCCGGACCGCAAACTTTAAGGAGAAAAAACAATGACGAAATTTATGGTCAACGGGCAGGAGCGAGAGCTCCGTTACGACGTGAGCGGTATCGACATCAGCGGCGATTTTATAGGCAACACCAGTCACGGAATGGCCTCCGACGACGAGGGCCGGTACATTGCCACTCAGGAAGACTATGACTGGTGGCAAAAGGTCATCGCCGCTCATCAGGAGATGGAGACGGCAATAGTCGCCTACAAAGAGACCCACGACCCGGACGAGGTTGACCGGGTAGCGCAGGACTGGATGGGTGGAGACCTGGATAACGAGCCAGATCAGGTCTTAATGGGGCTCAAAAGAGCCTTCGGAGCAATCTAACACGGCCCAAGGCCCGGCGCCGCAGAGCCGGGCCACATAGGAGAATTTTAGAAATGCCAAAAATCTTAGGCAAGACCGCTTACATCAACAAAAGTGCAGCCACTCGCGCCAACAAAATATTAGTAGAACAGGGTTACCCCGAAATCGAGGAGGGATATCTCAACAACATCATGCAACGACTCGGTGGAGCCGACCGAGACCAACAAAAGGAAGTTTATGAAATGATCAGCGTCGCCCTGGGGTTCGACCTCATCGACGGAGAGGGATACGAATACACCCCAAAGTGGCTCACCTAACACGGCAAGGCCCGGCGCCGTAGAGCCGGGCCACGAATATTTAAGGAGAAAACGATGAGTTTAAGTCCAACTTATAAATCCCAGGAAGAAGCGGCGGCCGCAGGCCTGGTTTTTGTGCCAGCCAAGGTCATCGAGTACGTAACCGATGAGCGCGATTCGATCATCGGCAAGGTCCAGCGAAAAGATACCAGCGGACCAAACCAATTCGGCTATGAATTCGGGCTGGCCGCATACCGCAAGGATCCAGACGGTGGTTTTGCCCTGCTCGGAATATTTGGAGAATGCCGAGAAATTTTCATCGAGGATGCTCCCAACAAAGGCGGCGACCAGGGAGCATATTACACCAACGTAATGGATGAGACCTCCTACAACAAGGCCCTGGAGTCAGCCCGGCGGGCAATTCAAGGCAGTGTGGCATAAAATACCGCCCCCACCGGCCATGTAGGCCAGACCGCGCGCGGAGCCACTTCCCCCAGGCCCGCGCGACAGCCAGCGCCGCAGCCCCCGAGCGCACCCTCTCCCTCGGCGCGCTCGGGGCCGTTGCCGGCAGTGGTCTTGCAGGCTACCTATTCGAGTAAATTATGCGGCCCCAGTGCCGCCACAGCGCAGCCCGGCTGAGACAGGGCAGGAGTATTGAGAGATGGTAGAAAAAATAGTTGGCAAATACACCTTTGGCCGGGCGTATCGCTCGGATTGGACAGTTGAGGAATGGGAAGAAGGGGAGTTGATCGAGGGGACTACATCCCTCGGTCACTATGAGGTAATTGAGAGAAACATAATTGAAACGAAGAAATTCGACCTCGATAGGCGCCCCCTTGCTCCCAAGGGGAAAGTTGGCAAGGTCGGGGATGGTACGATTTTCTCTAGGACGATGGCGTCCTGGACTCAAACATCCATTGGCTCAAGCACAACAACCTATTTTGTTATTGAATAGTTCCTAATGCGGCCCAGAGCCACCAGCCCCCCTACCCAGGGGGGGCTTTTTTTATTTTCGGCCCATACCGCTCCCACCGGGTGCGGCAGGTCGTCGCCACCCGGTGATGGGCCGCCACCAGCGTATCCAATCCGGCCGGGCCATAGCTGGCCGGGTTGGCTTCGGCCGCTTGCAAAAACTCATCGAGGAGCACCTGCTCCAGCGGCCCGCCGCAATGCGGACAGCGCGGCAGCGGACACTGCAGGCCCTGCTGGTCCAGCGCCATAGCATCCCCAGGGTAGGTCGACCACCACAAACAGCCCGGCGACCGGGCGCTACTCGTGCCATGCAGCGCCCACTTCCGGCCCCCCAGCAGCGGGGCCGAATCATAGATCTGTTTGAGGACCTTGTGCTCGATAGCCACGCTAAGCGCCTCCCCCCCTGCGAGCGGGGGGGGGTAGGGGGAGGGCCTTCCGCAACTCCGCATACACCGCCCCCACCCGCCGCTTCGAGGCCGCCACCGAGGCGCCTACATCCTCACCCGTTTCGAGGTCCTGCCTTACCTCGGTATAAGCTTCACCCAAAAGCTTGAGCAAGGCCGGATAATGATCCTCTAGCCCACCCTCAAGCTCTCCGGCCGTCTCCAGGCCCGGCACATTGGGCCGCCACCGCACCGGCAGCCCGGCCGCAACCGCCTTGGCGTGAAATAGATCAACCACCTGGTCGGCCAGAAGCTCCCGCTCCACCCTGATAGTACCGGGCCAGGTCTCAATCGAGAAAAGCCGAGCCTGCCCCCAAATCTCTACATTCTGCAAAATCATAAAATCCATCAGATTCCCTTTCCAAATTCTTAATTTTTAATTCTTAATTCTTAATTCTTAATTCTATTCTACACCACCCGCATAATAAACGCCAGCGCGTAGTACGGCGGCAAAATCGTAAACGTGCCCGTTCCCCCCGCGCCCCAGGTGGCGGCCGCCGTGGAGCCGCTCACTGTGTGCGAGTGCGAACTGCTGGCCGTGGAGCCGCTCATCGTATGCGAGTGCGAACTGCTGGCCGTGCTCCCGCTGACCGTGTGCGAGTGCGAATCGCTGGCCGTGCTCCCGCTGACCGTGTGCGAGTGCGAATCGCTGGCCGTGGAGCCGCTGCTCACGCTATGCGAGTGCGAATCGCTGGCCGTCGAGCCGGAGTTGACGCTGTGGCTGTGGCTATCAGAACCGGTCGAGCCGGTGTTGACATCGTGGCTGTGAGCATCGGAGTTGCTCGGGGTGTTGTAGACGTTAAAAACCCCGGTTCCATCCGTCCCCGTGTAGGCATTGAGCGTGTGAGTATGCGAGTCGCTGGCCGTGCTGAGCGTGCCCGAGGTGTGGCTGTGCGCGTCGCTATCGGTGGCCAGGGTGCCGCCGCCATGGCTGTGGCCGTCGCTGGCCGTGGCCAGGGTGCCGCCGCCATGGCTGTGCCCATCGCTGTCGGCCGCCAGGGTGCCGTCGCCATGGGTGTGCCCCTCCGAACTCGTGGCCAGGGTGCCAACCGCGTGGCTGTGCCCCTCGCTCGACGTGGCCAATGTCCCCACCGTGTGGCTGTGCCCCTCGCTCGACGTGGCCAGCGTCCCGGCGGCGTGAGTGTGGCTAATTTCCACCGTCTCAGAGCCGCCGCTATCCCCAATCGCGTAGGCCCCGCCGGCCCCAATAATAAACTTCCCCTGCAGGTCCGGCGTGCCGCTGCCCCCATTGCACAGCGCCCAGCCGGCCGGCACACTCGCCCCCGACCAGCCAATAATCCCCCCAATCGGCACCCCATAGGGACTGACCCGAATCAGCAGATCAAAAATCTGGATCAGGCTCGGCGGGCCCAACATCTCCGAGACGATCTGGTCGATGATAAACCCCTTCTGCTGAAGTACATTCGTCATCGCCGGGATCCCCGTCTCGGTTTGGAAGTCTTCTGGCCCGGCCCCCGCCGGACCGTGTTGGTATGCACTCCCGGCCCACGCCGAACCGTGTTCCGATGCGTCCCCGCTCCCCGCCGAATTTTATTTCGTTTCATGCCGGTCATTTCTCCGACTCTAGCCCGGTGCGCCAGGGCCATGAGCGGCACACTCCCAATCACAATCTCTTGCTCATACCTCCGGGTGAAACTATTCCACCGCTCGAAATATCTACGCACCCGGCCCGACGTGGCCGGCCCGCCCCAGGGCGGCGCAGCCACGCTGAGCGAGTCGTACAGGCGCAGGGTGTAATGCGGCCGGGCCACAATCGTGCCCGACACGTTGAAGGCCAAAAAGCTATTAAGATATCCCTCAGCCACCTCCTGACACTCGGCATCGCTGGTCAAACTCGGAATGTAGACCACCCAGCGTCGAGTTCCCACCAGGGCCGCCTCGGCCGCGTCAGCGGCGGTATAGCTAAACTCCTCAGCCAGCCCGCCGGTGATCACCACCGTATTGATCGGCGCGCTCGTCTCCATAATCTCGGTCCCGCCGAGCAAGGGGTGATCGCCGCTCTCGCCATTCTCGAAGTCATAGACGTAAGCCGTCTCAACCCCGAGCTGCTTACTGAGAATTTGCCCGCTCAACCCGGCATACAGCACCTCGTGCGCCTGGCCCATCAGCCGGCGCATGGCGAACAGGCCCGATTCATAGCGCGACACGATAAAATCGGTCGCGTAGCCAAACGACCCGCTCAAGGTCAGCCCGATCTCACCCAGAATGCTGGCCGCGATCACGCTATGGGTCTGGGCCATAAAGACGGTATCGACCGCATAGCGATACCTCTCCAACTTGCCCCACCAATCCAGGCACGTCAAGACAAGCTGCCCCTGGTCCGTGTACTGCAACGAGTCGACCCAGGTCGCCGGCAGCTTTGCCGTCAGCGTGTTCCCCTCGGCTGTGACCAGGCCGCGCTCAAGCTGGATCTCTGTCCCCCTGGCCAGGTCGGGGTAATCCGTCGCCAGATCGTCAAATTCCCCCTCCCGGTTATCCAACCAGAGCGAGAGACCGCCGGGCGCCTCGGCCGTCTCTTCGTACTGGTAAGCAATAAGAAAAGTTTCGAGGCCGGTGTGCGCCCCGATCGTGAGCAGAAAAACAGGGGTAAGCGAGACAACTTTCTGCTCCTGCAGCAGCTCATCTGCCGCCGCAAACAGCACCGGGGGCGAAAAATAAATACGCCCGCGCGGATGCGGGCGTTGCTGGTGGATTGGCAGCCGGACGCGCAAAATCGCCCGGTTGCCCGGCGGATCCGATTCGACCGCCGGCCCGCGTAGCCAGATAGCTCCACGTGGCTGCGGGCGTTGCTGGTGAATTGGCAGCCAGACGCACAAAATCGCCCGGTTGCCCGGCGGATCCGATTCAACCGCCGGCCCGCGTAGCCAGATACCCCGCCGGCCGGCCGGAAAGCCGAACATAAATTACTCCTCGAAGAACATCTTGGCCCGCACGTTGACCGCGGCCGGGGCCGTGCAGATGATCCCCAGGCGGTCACCCCCACCCACAATAATTTCCTGACCCAGGGGATATAACTTCTCGTACCCCTGTTGCGGGTGGACCTCGATCACATCCACCACGTCGCCGGTGGTCGGCTCAGCCGTGGCCGTGTGGCGGGCCGTCGTCAAAAGCGTCTCGGCTAACGAGTCGTCCACTTTGACCGGCGTCAGGGCCGACGTCGTACCGGCGGTCGACTGCCGGGCCAGGGTCACCTGCACCGGCTCGGCCGTGGTAGAAGTCCCATCGAAGAAAACGCCCCAACCCAAGATCTTGACCCGCTGGTTAGCCGCCGCCACCAGTTGAATCACTGTTTTAGCCGTGGCCGCGGTCAACGCCACCTCAGCCGACTGTATTACTCCCTGAAATGCTGCCATTTTTTTTGTTCCTTTTTCAAATTCTCAACTCACGCACCGGTCGATCACTCCGCACCAGTCGCGAGCGATAACTCAGATAAGTCGAGACCACCAGGTTGCGCGCCAGGGACCGGTATAGCTCCCAGCGAGTGGCCGGTTGCCACATATCCCAAATCAGCCCGGCCGGCAGGGCATAATCGTAGATGCGCACATCGTCAAGCAGCCCTTCAGTTGTTGAGGTCGTGTTGCCAATATAGCGGCCAATATAAAGCGAGGCCGTTGTGGCCACCGAGTCGGTAAAAGCCGCCGCCGTACCCGTCAAGACTCCATTCACAAAAATATGGATGTCCGACCCTTTCCGTTGCCCGGCCAAAAAATTCCAGGTCCCGGTCGTGATGACAACATCGGAATTGACGGTCACCGTCCCCGGAGGGGCAGGCGCCTGAACAATCGCAAAACTCGGGGTAGTTCCCAACGATTGCAGAAAGTAACCATCAAAATCAACGTTGCCCGCTTTCCGCAGAATCGTATTGGTATGACTCAAGTCGCTGGATTTGAGCCAGGCGGTCACCGTAAAATCCTGGTTGGCTCCAAAGTCGAGCCGGGCCGGATCCCCCACATTGATATTGTCATCACTGCCATCAAACAGCAACGCCGCGCCGCGCTGCCCATCGGCCACCCACACCGGATCGGCCCCACCGCCCGGAAACGAACCATCTAGCCGGTAATCTCCCAAATCATACAACGTCGCCCCGGCTCGGACCGGCAGCGCCGACCACCAGGCCAGCAACCCCCGCGCCTGGGGACTCCTCCGATTGAGATCAAACCGCAGGCCCGGTGGGGGACCAGGCCCCAGCCAACCACCGCGCTGGCTAAACCGGGCGATCACTGCAACTCATCCACAATCGGATCGAACACAACATGCGACTCAACCGCGTCCGAATGGAAAGCCGCGCCGCTCTCGTTTTTCACAATCAACGATCCATACCGTTCGGTCGGGCTGAACACCCCCACCTCCCCGATCTGGACCGTGGTCGCAACCTGGACGGTACACACAAACGAGCCGATATAGATAAGCTGCAACACGCTCTCAGCCAAGTTACTCGAATAGCCAGCATACGCCGCGTCCGAGCCGGATACCCCCCCCGGGTTGCCGGTCCCCGCCGTGGCACTCTGAGACGGGGCCCAATAAAGTTCGATCAGTTCCCCGGCGGTCGGGGTCGCCGCCATCTCAAAAGCCCCACGCACCGCATACAAAGCCGCCCGGTGTTCCCCCAGGTCCACCTTGGCGCTCTGCCTAGCCGCGCCGTCAGCCAGACCGGTCAGATCGAGCTGCACCTCGGTATCCACCGCCGAGGCATGGCGCAGATCATTGGCCGCGGTCGGGTTGTAATCAATTGCATGGTCTGCAAACGTGATCTGGGGAGGCGCGCCGTCGATCTCTTGAAGCAAGGCCTTGTTTGCCATCAAGCCCTCGCCATTGCCACGTGGCCGGGCTTGACCTTCGACAGCCCCAACTCCGTAGCCCGGCTGATCGACTCGGTCCGAGCCGCCGCCAGGTTGCCAATCGTGTCAGACTGCGCCCCAAAAACCGAGACAAACATATCTTTCTCAACCCCGTTCGGGTTGATCACCCCCATATGCAAGATATCCCAGACCCGCTGCTGAGCCGTCGGCAGCAACAAATCAAACTCAGCCTTATCGATCGCGTTCATCACTTCCGTGGCCAGCATCGTCGCTTTGATCCGGGTCCGGTAAGCAGTATTCAGATCATCGGCCGCCTGCTGGTCAGTCTTGCCGGCATAGCCCCGCTCCAGCGGATCGGTTTCGATTTCATTTCTTAATTTTTCAATATTCATAATTACATACCTTCCCCCCACGTGTACGGGGGGGGTTAGGGGGGGGTCAACTCCAGCGCGACCGGCTATACCCCAGCCGTGCATCCCACCGATCTAGCGCCGGTAACTCGATATGACTTTGCCCCTCCAACCCGCGAGACCGCTTGATAAAAAACATCCCATACCGGAACTCACTCAGACGCCCTTGCCCCCAGGCTTGCACCACCGCGCTGGTATTGCGATCCAGGGTCACCTCTTCGGCCGCGTCCATCCCCCGCTGTACCGCGGCGTGGCCGGCCGCCCCGACTATAAGCAAATCTTCATGCTCAACCGAGAAAGTGGTGCTGGCAGCCGAATCGAGACCATTCAAGGTCTGCATCTTCGTATAAAATAACCGGGCGATGTCCCCATCGGCCGGCCGGTCCCCGTCCGGGAAGTAGAGCAATTGGGAATCCTCCCAATACTCAAACAGCCGCCAGTTCGGAGGCTCCTCCGGGTCGGCCGCCGTATAGGGCAGCCACACCCGCTCGATGTCGATCAAGCCGGTCACCGCTGAAATATCCAGCTCCCGGGTAGCGCTGCCAAACTCGACCGTGGTAATGGCCTGGAACGCCCGGGCCTGGCGCGAGTATTCAATCAAGGCGCGCCGGATGGCAATATCTAAGTCATCCGTGCTCCAGATGTTGGCCCCGGTATCGGCCAACTCACCCTGGACCCGCGCCCGCAGGGTGGTCAAAGTCAAACTACTCGCGGTCATCGTCTCGCTCCAGCCAGGTTTGCAACTCCGGCGAAATCTCGACCTCCCGCTCGTCGCCGTCGGCCAGAAGCAATGTCACGATCCCCGGCCCAATCGTCCAGGCAGTAATATCATCCAGATCCACCGCCTCAATCGCCGCCGCCCCAATCACCACCAGAGGCAGCGTCTCGCCATTTTGCAGAGTCATAAATTCTCCTCTCCCCCCGGCGGGGGATCACTTTTCCCAGGAAAAGGCGCATAGACCAGCCGCCCCGACACCAGCCGCAAAATCACCCCGGCCCCATCCGCCCGTTCGGTCCAGCCCATAATCAGGTTCAGCTCGACCCCCTTGAGCCGGGCCGCCATAATCACCTGCTGCGGCGTAGCATCGCCAAAGCGCTTCCGCTCCATTTATTTCTTTTTGGGCTTCCCACCCTCCAAACTACTCCCCCCCTGCGAGCGGGGGGGGTTGGGGGGGGGTTGCGCTTCCATCGTCTTGGGCTTCGCCAGGCGCGCCCGGAACCAATCGAGTAGGCCCGACATCCGCACCCGGTATTTCTGGCCGGTGGCGATCACCAACACCACCTCATCCGGGTAGACCGTGAAGCCCATCAAGGCGTGCTCATCGATGGAGTCGTGCTCACAGCTCGGGTCAGCCTCGAGCTTGCGCACGGCTGCGATCACTTCCTGGGGTAATTTTTTTTCCATTTTTCACTATCCTTTCTACGTCTCGATCCAGACCGTTACGGTCACCGAGTCATCCTCATTAGCCTGGGCAATCGTGGCCTCCAGCCGGCCGTGAACCACATATGGCTCGTGAACTTCTTCACCGGCGGTATAGAGCACATCGGTGCCGTCATTTTTTTCAACGATTCGCCGGGGATAGATCTTCTGGTCCGTGGCGCTATTGCTCAAGCTAATGATCGCCTCACTGGCCGGGTCCATCTCGTCGCTCAGCGTAAAATCCGTGGTGCCGACCGGCGGGCTGCCTTCATATTTCACGTAGGCGGCCAGCACCTTGCCCTGTACGTGCGGGCTATGATCCGTGGCCGTAGCACTGCCCGCCACGCCCACCGCCGCGCCGGTGCTAAACTCGATCCGGTCAATCATTGCAGCCTCGTGTAAATTACGTAGACCGTCAACTCCCCGGCCGTCAGCGTCTCGCCCGAAGTCTCATCGATGATATAATCGATGGTCTCAGCCCCGGCCGGGCTGTAGATGAACCCGTGCCCGTTGGCCAGATAGGCCCCGCGAGTGTCCGTGCTCATAAACCCCTGCCAGCCGGCCGGCGCGCCGGTACCCTCGGTATCGGCCGCTTGCAGTTCGGCGTCATCCAGATCGAGCAGGCCGTCCGTATCGCCCCCGTCGCCAATCTCGACCAGGGCATCGTCGCCCGACGCGTCGAAGTCCGTGGTCACCTCGGCAAACACGGCGTGAATATACCAGATCTCGCCTGCCCCGATGGAGCAGACCGTCCCCGTACCGCCGGCCGCGACGGTATAGGTAATCGTCAGGCTGCACACGGTCGGCAACTGGCCTAAATTCTCAACGCCCAGGTCCTGGTCGATCAGGGTATCGTTCATGTCGAACGTGGTCGTGCTGAGGGTTAGCTCCCCGTTCAAAAATTCGTGAACGCCCCCATCACGAATCGCAAAAACCGGCGTAGCCACATCCCGCACTTCCAAGATATTGCTCACCCCGGCGCTGTCGATCACCACGCCCGGCGTCGCCGTCGCGATATCAGTCGGAACAGCCACCTTCATCCAATCATTGACCGTCTGACCACTACTATGAGTCCCGGCTCCGGTCGTCAGCCAGGCTCCACCATCATTAATGGTAAACACCGGCGTACTGGAGTCGCGCACCTCCAGCAAGTTCGAGACCCCACCGGCCGAATTGATCAACGCCGCCGGCGTGGCCGTGCCAATCGCGGTCGGGGCCGAAACCACCAGGTTTTCCAAACCGGATTGGCCGCCCGAGGCGACCACATCCCCGCCATCGTTGAGCGTCCAGACCGGCGTGCCGTTATCCCGCAACACCAGGATATCGTTCGTACCGTCCGAGTTGTCAAACTCACCCACCGGGGTGGCCGTGGTGCAGTCGGTGCAAGTCGCGCTCAGGGCGCTGAATCGGGTCGGCCGGGAGAGCGGAATGGCCGCCAAGAGCAACAGGGCCAGGACAAAAAGAATTAGATATTTTTTATTTTTCAACATATCCCTCAACCTTCCAGGAACGTCATCAGGATCGAGACGCCGGCCGAGTCGGCCCCCCCCCCACCGTCATAGTCAATCGTAGCTACCACGTGAGTCCCCTTCACAACATGGATGTGCTCGCCCCCCACGAAATCATCCCGATCGTACTCAGTACTCGTCGTGCCATCCCCGGTCACAGTGACCGCATCCAGATAAGCGTCGGTGTCGGCCGTAGTGCCAATATCCAAAATGAACGAGGTCGAGGCGTCGCAATTGGCGCTCACCTTCTCCAAAGTCATATCGAAGGGCGCAATAAATTCAAAGTGGTGGTTTGCCCCAAGAGTCCCAGGGACGAACACCACCACCGGAAAATGATGTCCTTGCATAGTAAAGCTCCTTTCTAAATTAGTTTTTCAGTTTTAAGTCACGTTTCTTTTGCCGATACCCCGGTACGTCGCCACACCAAACGCATATTCATCCCTGACTTTTATCGGCATAGTATCAGCCGTGAACATCAGGCCCCCGGTCTCCGAGGCCACACTAAACAGCTCCGGCAATGGATGAGACCGGCCGCCAGGGTTCTGGGAGTAACTCATTTGCAGGATACTGGCCATCATCGGAGCGGCCACATAAGCCCAGTCGTTCGTGTCAGTGAACTCCGGCACCGCGAGTGGTACCGGACGCGGGTCGCCAGGGCGAGACTCAGCATAGGGGTTCACGTTGTTCTCCGCCGTATCCGGCTCACCGCCAGGGCCAGCACCATAACCAAAATACTGCAAGGCCTTTCCATACAGATCGGCCGGGCCCAACCAGTAGCGCGGCCACAGCCCATGCCGCTTGGCGCTACCTAATTCGGTCTGCTTGTAGCATTCTAGCCGGGCCGCTTCCCAGGCCGCCCAACTGAACGCAGTCGTGGCCACATTGCCATGGTCGGAGTGAAACAGCGCGGTCGAATCTTGATCCAGGGTCGGACCGACCCCAGCATTATCGGTGAAGATACTCGCAATATCCGCGCTTCGAGTGCGCACCGCCGCCACCGCCAGCGCCCTGGGCACAGACTGAATCCGGGCAATGTCCGAGTTCCGCAACATTTTACGGGTGATGCCCACATAGCCCCCATACTTGATATAGGCATCGGTTTCCTTGCTATCGTCAACCGTCAGCTCCGTGTAGGGCTGACCGTCGCTAACCACCGGCAGGTTGGAAATCCCACCGAACTGCACCCAATTCATATCATGTAACGTGCCATTATTTGGTTGCACAGCCACAACCTCCTCAAACCAACGATAAGTCATCAGCCCGTCCCACAAACCAATGATCACCCGGTTCATGGCATCGACTGCCATGCCGGGCAGGGTGGTCGGATTGGCCGAACCCAGCACCACCAGACCACGATCAAATTGATCCTGCCAGGCAAAGTCGCCGGTCAGGGCCTCATACAGAAACTTCGGGCTACGGAGCTGCGGGTTAGGCAGCTTCGCCTCAGCTACCCCAAACATCCAGTTAACCGCATTGCGAAAGTCATCCTCAGGCACCGTCATGCCATACAACTGCGCCCCACGGTCACGCGGCGCATGGCCCAGGCCCATATCATTGATCACCCGCCGCTCCTCCCGCCCAACCAGGGCCTCGGTGAGCTTCTCCATCCCACTGGTCAGTTGATCGACCTGGCTGGTCAGCGCCAAAATGCGCGCTTCCAAAGCCTGGCCGCCATCACCATTGGTCGGAGCAGCTTGAGCCGCCAGGGCTACCGTCGTAACCGGGGCCGCCCCCCCCCCCCCCGAAGTCGGGGGGGTTGGGGGGGGTGTAGCCGGGGGGGAGTTCTGGCCCGTAGTAGTCTCTTGGGCCGGATTTTTATCTTCATCCATCGTAAAACCTCCAAATTGATTGAGTAAACCCAAAACCGAGCGTATCCGACCTTCGGCGCCCGGACCAAACACAAAATCGACCGACTCCGCATGGCTAATCTCATACGTTTGTCGCTCAACAACCTCATTCCCATCCACCTCCTTAAGCACAACCCGCCGAGTCGCAAGACCCGGCAACACCGCCGACATTCCCACGTCCGGAATTTCTCGGCCGGCCTGCTGATCCTCCCAAAACTCCTGGAGATAAAAGCGGAACCAATCCAAATCAGGCCGATTGCTCAGCCGCACCCCACCATCAATGCTCTGGTTCTCTCCATTCCAGGTCGGTCCAAAAGTCACCCCCACCGCATCCTTCAACTGCGGATAGAATAACGTTGCCAGCGAGGCATGATCAATAAACACCGCCAGGTTATTAAAGAGCGGCGCCGCTCGTTGGACCGCCTGGGGCAAAATCAGCCAGTTCGAAGACCTACCATTTCGCTGCCGCACATACCCCGCCCGGATAAAACTCACCCCATACTCAACCCGGCCCTGGCTCTCACCAGCCCCTTGTAACTGCGTCAAACGCAGCGGTATGTAAATTCGCTCCGTTGCGTCGAAGCTCGCCGGTTTCTCCTCCCTCATCGGTTTCGGTTTCGGAGCCGTCTCCGTCTGCTGCTTCTCGTCCATGCTCTTCGCTCCAATCCAAAATATCGGTAATTTGTTCCTCGGTCAGGATCTCACCAGCAAATTTAAAACTCAGCCGAACCGCCATCTCATCGGTGATCCAGCCAAAGGTTCGCATCTTGCCAAAGGCGGTCACGATCGTTAAGGCCGCTTTGGCCAGGGCCTCATTGTCCGCTCGCGAAATGTCCGGCGCCTCAGCCTCAATTTTTAAGTCGTTATTTTTATAACTTTTCGCTTTTCCAATCGCTACGGCCCGCTCATACGCCACCGTAACGAGTTCGATCAACATATCGCCCAGGTCCGCTTGCCTCATCCGGTAATGCCGATGAGTCGGGTCGCCCATCTCCACAGCCGTGCTGCGGGTGGCCGAGTCGCCCTCAGCCAGAAAATGCAGCGGAATATTGGCCGCCGTGGCCACCGCCAGCCGCTGCGCCCGGCCATCGGGCGAGGCGTCCCAACCCTGAAGATTCGCCGAAGGAAACTCAATCCTCTCCCCGCGACCGTGCACATAGATCGATCCCCGGACCGGAGACGTCGTTTCGTACTGTTTCTGTTTGGCGGCCACTTGGGTGTCATCCTCGACCTCAATGTCAACCACGGCCATTTCCGTCCGAACCCGGTTGAAATCCACCCGGTCCCGCAGCCAGGCCGTGTAACGTTCGGCCACCGGCAGCACCGGCCCCAGGTCCGACTCGCCCCGGGTTGCCCCCACGACCTCGTTAATCTTGAAATGAAGTAGCAACGGTTCACCGGGCATAGCCACGTGCTTGCTCTTCCAGATCTTCGGCTCCAGGTTATAGGTGTGTGGGTTTTGCTCGTGAAATTCGAGGGGCCGCTCATAGTCGTTTTCGTCACACAAAATGAAGGGGACACAACTCGCGGGGATCTCGCGCACATAGGACATACCATTCAGCGGGTTCGGGGCCGACAGAGCAATAAAAATTTCCCCGGCTCGGACCAACTCATCACTCCATTTGACCAGACGCTTGGCGATGCGATTCTCCGGATGGCCACAAAACTCCTGAATAAACCGGTCCACCCCCCGGCGTTTGCTGCTAACCTTAATCCCGTCGCCAACCACATAGGCCGTCGTGAGCCGCACGATCTGCCGGATCAGGAAATTGCGCTTCCAGGCTTCCAAGGCATCGAGCAGGTCCTCGTAGCGCTCATACCAGGGCCGGTCGGCCGGGCCGCCGCCACTGAGTTGAGTCCAACCCGGATCGCCGTCTTTGACCCGGGCGCTGATGGCGGCCAACCAGGTCGAAACGGTGGCCAGGCCACGCGAGATGAAACTACGGACGCGGTCCATCAAACCAGGAGGTTGGGGCCTACTCATCGAATAACCCTCTTGCGACACTCACAATGGTGAAATACCCGCTTACACTTGCAGCCATAGTGAGCCGGGGGTTGAGGCCCCAGCCCACGCCGGTAAATTTTTTCATTTCGTTTGGTACATACTTCATCCGGATCGTTTCGCTCAGGCGACGTCGGATCAGCCACCCACTCCTCGAAAATGACCTTGTTGGTCCCTTCCGGGCATTTCCCGGCCTGGGTGCACTCAGCCATCGATCACCACAATTCCCCGGGCCACGCCCTTATGCCGCCGGATAACCCCACGCTTCTCCAGGATCGACAGATAGGTCGAGATCAATGACGTACTGTTAACCCCCACCTCCCGGCCGATCTCCCGGTAGGTCGGCGCATAGCCGCGCTGCCGCACATAGTCCCGGATGAACCACTCCATCCGCTCCAACAGCGAGCGGCGCCGCTCAGCTCCATTTGTTGGTATCATCCCGCTCATACCTCTCGATCACCGCCGACTCGCCCGTCGACAGGAACAATTCACCTTCCCGATACAACCTATCCGCCTCAGCCGTCAACGCCGCCGAGAGCAGCCGGTCATCGTGAACCGGGACCAATTCCCCCAGGGCCATTATCTTAGCCGTCGCCTTCACCCCCCACTTCATCCCCCGCTCGATGGGCACACCCTCCGACAATTCATACCCGCACTGCTCAGCCTGGCGGAAAAACCACCAGCAATCAGTGCCTTCATCCTCCCGCCCATCGGCGAAATACACGAACCGCCCCGTCTCAACCGTCGCCAGAAAGTCATTCCCCAAGCGGCTCTTATTGTGAGTCTTGGCGAAGTCGAAACCAAACACCGGCCGGTGGTACTTCTCGATGAGGGCATCCGTGACCCCCTGGCCGACGCCGGTCATATCGCTCACAACCGCCGTCACACCCCAGTGCCCCAGGTAAGCCAGCGCCCGGCTAAACAGGCTGGGCCGGCCCTGAAATTCCTGAAAATGGCGACTACCATGGTCAACCCACACGTCGACCACTTCATAGCGCGGCCCGATCAGGCTCTCGTCACGCACCACCCGGCAGATCGTGACGACCGTGTAGTCGCGGCCGGGGCTGTCGAGTTCGGCGAACGCGGTCACGGCCGCCTCATCCTGGCCACCCACGTCAACCAGGGCCAGGTAGATCTCCCCCGGCCGGGGTGCGTCGAGCCGGGGGTGCCGGCCTTGCATCAGTTGCCGGCGGCGTCTCGGAAACAGGCCGGCCGCCACGTCAACCGGTTCGTTAAAGAGCTCGGTTTTTACGACCGGGTGCTCTCGCCCCTTCTGCCGGATCTGGTTGGCAACGAACTCCCGGTAAGCCGGGTTCTCCTGACCAACGCGGTCAGCCTGTACAATGAATACCCGCTGCAGGCCATCCTCAGCTTCGAGCTTCTCCAGGCGCTGCTTAACCCGCCACAGGTAGTCCGATGTGGTCCGGACCGTCCCGACGTAGAGCGCCGTAGCATTCGTGGAAGCTCGCATAAAGGTAAAGCGTCGCTCCACAACGGACTCGTCCTGATCCTGTACCTCATTGATGATCAGCAGCACATTGGCCGTCGCGCCCTCCGCCTTCGCCTGGGGATGGCCCGAAAAAAAAGCTACCTGCGCCTGGCCAACGCCCCGCCGTACCGGTTTGCTCTTGCTCCACCACGACCCCCCCAGCCATAAATTCTCCAGCCGGTTCTCCAGCCTGGAGACGCCGGTGGCGGTCTGGGTGCCGGTCGGATAGACGTGAACCAGGCCCGCCTCAACCCGCTGACACAGGGTCAGCAGAAAAACACACATCTGGGCCACCGACTCATCCTTGCCCGACTGCCGGGGAAAGATCCACAGGAACTCACGCCCCTCCCGATACAAACAACTCTGAATCACCGCGTCGGCCGGGCCAACCTGGTAGCCCCGAAGCGGCTTCTGGATCACAATCACCGAATAGAGCCGAATCGAGAGCAGCACCTGCACCAGGCGCCGGATCAGCCCGCGAGCAAAAATAGCTCCAGTACCTGACTTTTATCGACCCCCAAGATCAGCAACGCCAGCGCCACCCCAATCAGCAACACCGCCCGGGTCAACCAATTCAACCGGCTTTCGATCTGAGCCAGCCGATAGTCAATCCAGGGATCCAGACCATCCTCACGCTTGGGGTGCGGGCCGGAGACACTAACCGGGGGCGTCAGCCGGTCAATCGCCGCCTTCAGTCGCTCCATACCATTTTTTGGTTTATTTTTTTCTTTCCGGTCTTCCAGTTCGGTCACGGTTCTAGTCCTGTTGCAACAACGGAATGTTAAACTCCGTGCTAATTTCATCGATGGCCGCCGCGATCGCGTCGAGCAGCCCATTGGCCGTTTTGCCGCTGAGCGCCCGCTGATCCCGCAGCAATCTACCCTGCCGACTGAGCGCCTGGGCGTGCAGGTTAAATATCCTCAAAAATAACTCCGGGTCCTCAGTCTGCCCCAAAATCTCGGTAGACCGAGCCAACTGCTCCCCCAGGTTTTGAACCGCGTCCTCGATGGTCACCACCGGGCCAACCGGCTTCTGGTACCAGCCGTGCGTCAGCCGGTTCTCATTCCCCACCGGCGCGCCCACTCTCGGCCCCCCATCCAACCGGTGCCCGGCGCACCGGGGCGGATCAGAGCCGCGCATGGCCCAGGCTCGACAGCGATCGCCGCTATCGTACCGATGGCCGCACTTGCGCGAACCGCCGCGAGATAACGACACGACCGTATGCCTCCAACACCACCACATAGACCAACGCCACCAGAACCAGCAGCATCGCCTTGAGATCGCCGGTCATTCAATTCCCTCCCCTGGGGGATTAGGAGACCCAGAGGCGGGAAACATCCGGTCCAGATTAGCCAGTTGTTCACGTTGAACCGATTTTACCGCTCGCCGGCTGGCCGCAATCCAACCCGCCTGTATATTCAGGCGCAAAAACTTCCACGGCCCCAGATCATCTCCATTCACCGCCTTGTGCCCCACCGCCTCAGCATACGCCTCATAAGCCTCAGCCGCGATATCATTCCAATCAACTGTTGTCGGCATATAGCCCCCTTTCACCCCACCGGAGAAATAAATCAGCATAGCAACCCCGAATTTCTACCTGCAACCTGCCAAATAAAAATGACCCCGCCCTCGGCAACCAGCGACGCGCTGCCGAAAACGGGGTCTATTCAAAAGGAGAAGAAAACAACACCCGGCAACGCGACATGCGCGCCGCCGGGCAAAAACAATCTTACCAGAACACAGGTTCTATGTCAAATCCCTCCCAAATGCTCAGTCCCACAGATGCGAAAACTCGCAATAAAAAAGACCCGCTGCTAGTGCAGCGGGTCCCTCCCAAACCATTCGCCATACAACGGCCCCGGCTCATTCCCCACTAACCGGGGCCGTCGCTCAAAGGAGGAGAAGTCTATCGAAAGGTATTGTACCAGAACAGCAGTTCTGTGTCAAAGCAAAAGCCCCCGTCTGGCCGGGGGCTTAGATCAATATATAGGGGACCAAATTCCGGAGGGAGGCCCAATCACCGGGGGACCTCTCCCCAAGCTACGCCCGGCTCGTGTGTGTGAGTGGGATATCCAGGCTACCCACCCCTCATCAACCCATCGCAGCGCCTGGCCACCTCTCGATGGAAAAAAATTAGCATCGAAGTAAGGAGGTTGGGGCGCGGGAGGGTGCTCGCGCCCCGGAGGTAAAGCCGTCAAAATGAGAGAATAAGGTAGTCCAACTATTATACCCGAACATCCGAGCTAGAGCAAATCCGACAGCCGGCGCTCAGCCTCAACCCCAAATAAACGGCGGTAAATCGTGACTTTGGTCCGGCGCTGCCCAATTCGAGCCTCATCCAGGGTAAAGCCAGCCATCACCGTATCCCAGCCCACCGAGCAATCAACCACCGCCCCCAACAGGTCGGGCAAAGCCAGACCGCCCCGACAGACGATGATCGCCCCCCGCAGTTCGTAATAGCGCCGACCATCCCCGACCGAATCGCCAGGCAGCCAGACCGCCCGGCGCGCCAGATTATCTATTTTTAATCTCATTTTTTTTCTTCCTCCGGATCGACCACCGGCATCCAGTGGGTCACCTCCTCAGGCAGGATATAATCAAATCCATTATCCCAATCCCCACCGGTCCAGACAGCAGTATCATACTCCACCACTCCCCGGAACAGCCGCCGGATGAAACAGCCCTGTCCCCGCTCCGGCAATCGATCCTCTGATTTGATCCAATCACTCATCACACCTACCCCCAATTCCCGAAAACCCGCCGTAGCCGCTGCCAATCTCGGTCGATCTGATCATCGACGTTCCGGTTCCAGAGCCGGATAGCCTCCTCATCCGAGGAGGCCACCGGCCCCTGCGCCCGGCAACTCCCACACTCCACATAATAGTCGACCCGCCCCCCCGACGAATCCGCCTGAACCAGCGGATCATCATCCCCACAAAAGGGGCAGAGCTCTCGATCAGGAAATTCTCTCATTTAATTTTTCTCCTTAAACCACATCGCTCGCAGCTCGGCCGGGCTGAGCGCATGCTCCAACTCAGCATCGGTCGAATGCTCGATATGATAGATGCCATAGTCGTCGTCGTCCTGGATGTACACTACCACCAGACGACCCTGGGCGACCAACTCAATGATCGCCTCATAGGCCGCCCGGAGCCGCTCCTCAGGCGGTAGATCATCGAATATGGCCACAAACTCATCAATCGGGCTAGTCCCACTCATAGGGTCCCTCCCGATCGATCGTCAGCAAATGCTCAACCTCAGCCTGGCTAAATTCCGCTTTCATCTTCTCAATCAACCCCTGCCGCAGGAGCAGATCGCTATTGTTGATAGCCGCCTCGATCCTGGCCCCAATAATCCCCGATTCGGCCCGGGCGCACTCAACCAATTTTAGCGCACTGGTCAGATGGCTGCCCGGCTGATAGGTCAGCCACTGCCCAAACCGAACCACCAATCCTTTATGAACTTTTTTAGTCATTTTTTTTCTCCCCTTATTCCATTTATTTTCCCCATTTGGGGATTGACTTTTCCTTTCAGACATGATACACTCACATACGCATTTACGCAAATTCACACCCACGGAGGCCAAACAATGGAAGAAGAAAGAAAAGAGGAACGAATAGGCGTCTGGCTACCCGCCGACCTTGTCCGCCGGATCAAGATCCTCGCCATCGAGGAAGGAACCACCATGAAAGATTTAGTCCAGGAAGCCCTGGAGAATCTGCTACGCGAGCGCGGACAGGACGAAGACATAGAGGAGCCGGCCCTACTCGCCGCGTAGAAAAAAGACGCCGCCAGCCCGGCCAGGCTGACGACGCCAATCAAAGGCCTCCGTGTAAAACTCTAATCTCTCTCCGTCGCTACGAGCGAGATTTTAACAACCGAATAGAGACCCAATGATGCTGATGGCTGGATTTGAACCAGCGACCCCGAAATTATGAGTTTCGACCCCCCAACCCCACCCTGCTAAAATTTCTTTTTCGCTGTTCTAAATCACTCGAACACCGGCCCCGAAACTAGATATTTCTGGGCGGTTGTTCTGGTTTCTTCTCCAGGTAATCCATCGGGCTGTACCCAGGATACTCCCGGCCCGGGGCCAGGGCCTGGGTGTAACGCTCGACCATTGCCAGGCTCGACCACCGGCCCCATCGCTGGATCTTGAGCGACGAGGCTCCCGCCTCATCGGCCAGGCAGGCAAAAGCCCGGCGCAGCGCATGCGGACTTACCCCCTGGACACCGGCCCGATCTCCAAGTTTTCGCAACAGATCCCCCAACCCGAACCGGGTCAGTCCGCAGCCCGGGGTAATCCCACCGAGCGAAGTAAACACCTCGGAGACATCCCGCCGGGCGAAGCGCACCGACAGCCAGGCTTGCAGCCGGGCCAGGGTTGCCTGCCCGAAATAAGCCGGGTTCTCATCGCCCCCCTTACCCACCACGACTACAAAGTTTATTTTTACTTCACCAAATTTCAAATTCATCTGGACATCATTCACCCGCAGCCGGCACAACTCCGACGCCCGCAGCCCAGAGTCGACCATCAGGCTCACAATAGCCGCATCCCGGAGTCCCCTGAGAGTCCCAGGGACACAGGCGTCGAGCAGCACCTGCACCTCAGCGGCGCTAAGCGTGCGCTGGATACGTTTCCGAACCGGGACCGCCTCCAGCACATCGGCCAGAGCCTCCTCAATGAGCCGTTCCCGGTAGAGCCAGCCCAGCCAGGCCCGGGCCACAGCCAGAGCCAGGCGCAGCGTAGCCGGACTCCACGCCTCAGGCAGATCGGCCGCCCATTCGCGGATCAACAGGCGAGTCAACTGAGCGGGCCGGACGACCCGGCGCTCAGCCAGCCAGCCAACCAGGTTGGCCAGGTAGGCGGCATATTTCTCCCGGGTACCGGGCGAACGCTGCCGGAGTTTGAGATAGCGGTCATACTCACGCAGGCTTAGCTCAAGCTCATTGGTCACAGCCAACAGCGCCGGCTGAGACGGTTTTTGGATCAGGCGTAATTGCGGCTTCATGGGGTCCTCTATTCCATTTAATTAACAACAGAATATCAGAAATTCGGACCTCAGACTACTAGAACAGCCGTTTTACAAGCTAGTTAAGAACGCCTGTTCACTTCCCCACGAGGGATGATAGCACAATAGTACCGGAAAATCAAAACAAAGGAGTTTATTGTGAGGACAAACTCATGACCGACACGATTTGTATTCCCGACCAGGCCGTGCAGGAGCTGGGCCTACTCGACGCCTATCTGCTCTGTCTCATCCGGCGTTCCGGCCGGCTTCAGGAGTCGATCCCAACCCTGGCCAGACAGACCAGCATCGGACGCAACCGCCTACGTCGCGCTCTACACCGGTTGGTCCGGACCGGCTTAGTCGCCAACCTAACGCCCACTCTCCAACACCGGCCCCACACCTACGAACTCAGCCGGCGCGGGTTGGGGCTCCCATTTTGGGACTCCCAAAACAGGACTCCCAATTCGAGCAGTACTACTACTACTACTACTTTAAATGTAGAGAACCCCCCTGATCAAGAGGTAGCAGTAGTAAGGGTACCCGAAATAGGAGTCCCAAAACGGGAGCCCTCGAAGCGCAAGAAATTACCCGACGAACAGATGACCTTGATCGAGGAGGACCACAACCAAAACCTGGGAGCGCTCGACATCCAAGCGCAACAACATCTGGCCCGGCTCGGCATCAACGCCAATTTGTGCCAGCGTTTCGACACCGCCCCAGACTTAATTCGGGAGCACACCCCGGCCCAGATATTGATGTTCCACGACGCAGACGGCGCGATCGCGGCCAACCTGGCCCGGTGGCGCGAGGCCTGGGACAACGGGGCGCTGATCACCGCCCGGCCGGCCTTGATCTGGGCCAAGGTGGTCGAGGGCCAGCAGCCACCAGAGGCGGCTGCGGAGAAAGAAACCGAATGGTGGCGGGACAAGGCGATCATCCGATGATCCACCAAGCCATAGCGGACTACAAAGCCTGGCTGGAGGACCGGGCACGGTTCGCCAAAGCCATAACATTCCAGGTGACCGAGTATCAACTCATCTTCCAGTTAACCCAGGAAATCGAGACTCACCTAACCCGGGGCACCCGCCATTACTGGGCCTGGGACGGGACACTCCTGACCACCCTGGATGAGGTGGTCAGAGCTATCCTGGCCGATGAGTTACTTACGTTTAATTTTTAATTTTTTTTATTACCTACAACCGAAAGGACAAGACCAATGATTAAGCTTATTTTTAATTTCTCACATCCTCTAGGCAGCACAACCGGACCCACCGAAATGCAGATCCTGGAGAAACTCGGCCAAACCACCGTTGCCATCGTAACCATCCCCCTCCCCCTCCCCCTCGACCCGGAAAAATCCCTCGTCTGGCAAGTCGAGGAGGTATGCTGGTCCGCTCTGGACGATTATGGACAGCCGGACGCCATCATCCCCCCACCGGACCCCACCGCAGCCATCCTAATCGATCGCTTTTTTTCAGTGACAGAAACCGACATCCCCTGCGTCACCTTCCAGGCCCTAATCAGGCTCGACGGTGGCTTAGTCGAAATAATCACAGAAGGCGAGGTGACCCTATGAGAACCGGAGTCCTACACCGACGCAACGGCCAAAGCCTAAGCGTAGAAGTCCAAAAAGCACGCACCCTGTTCGAGACCAGTGAACACACCAGCGGGCTAACGCCCCGCGAAGCGCGATTCAACCCGTGCGAGCTGCCAGGCGAAATTTTCATCAACGGCCTGACTATCGTCGCCGACCACCAAGTTCAAATTGGTCACATCCGGGTGACCACGGAGGAGGAACCCAATGCCAACGAAACTCTATAAACAAATCTATAACCAAGTAGAAACCACACCCTGCAAATTTTGCGGGGATCCCACCGAGGCGATAGTCACCAAGATGTGCAACTGGTGCTATGAGGTCGAAGGACGAATCGACCGCTTCCTCAAAACAAAAGCTGGCCGGGACTTCATCCGAGCCAAGCTCAGAGAAAAAGGCGACAGCGTTCTAGCCAGAGACGACTTCGTTGATCCAAAGGAGGAACCCAGTGAGCCGAGCTAACGCAGTTCAGTGGGCGCAGCAAATGCTGCGCCGCGATTTTGTGGTGCTCGACACCGAGACCACAGGATTTGGAGCCAAAGACGAGCTGGTCTCCATCGCCATAATCGACCAGAATCTCAACATCCTGCTCCACACCCTGCTACAGCACACCAAACAGAGCGACCCCAGCGCTCAGGCCGCCCACGGCCTGAGCTACGTCCAGACCCGGACCGCGCCAATGTTCGCCGAAGTTTGGCCCCGGATCGTCCAGATCACAACCGGCCGGTCGGTCGTAATCTACAACCGCGCCTTCGACCTGAGACTCATCGGGCAAACCGTCCGGCGCTACAACCTGGGGCTGGATTTAAACATCCACCAGGCTTATTGTGCCATGGAGGCCTTCGCCGAGTTCTACGGAGAGCGGGGGCGACGCGATAGCTACCGCTGGAAGAAACTCGAAGTCGCAGCCAAAATGTTCAAAATTCCAACCGAGGGCGCTCACAACGCCCTGATCGACGCCAAGACGACGCTATTGGTCATCCAGGCCATGGCCGCCTGGACCGGGCCGGGGCCGGGCGCACCCCTCGCACACCCCCACGACAGCCGGCCCGACCGCAAACAGAAACCCCGGAGAGGCAGGCGACGATGAAGAAGCAACCCTTCCCTCCCGAAATCCTGAACCAACTGGCTAATAACCCCAGCGATCTAATCGAGATCATCCGGCTGCAAAACCTGCGCATCGCAGAGCTAGAGATCGAGGCGGCCGAGTGGAACCGGACCGCCTTCCAATGGGCCGAAGACTGCATGGTCGCCGCCGGGGAGCTAAGCCGCTGCCGGGAACAACTCAAGGAGACCCAACTATGCAACACACCCTGACCCTGGCCATCAGCGCCAACGCCCAAATTCGGGACGATCACGGCCAGGCCGTGCAGAACTACATCGGGAGGATCATCTACCTGGTAATTTTTTTTCCTGATTTTTTTTATATTCACATTTCACGTTTCACGTTCCACACCTCCCACGTCCTACGTTCCACGTCCCACGACCTCCACCTGTGGCTCATCGAGTGGCGCGCCGATCTGGCCTACATCTGGCTGGCCGCCAAAATTCTCGCCAGGAGTGGCCTATGTACTACAAACTGAACTTCAGCAACCCAAGGCCGTTACCCGTCTCATTCGCAGTGCGGATCACAGGCGACCTGTACGCCATCGAGGCCGTTGGTCTCGATGACCTGAACGAGCCGCCGCCTTCGGGAAAACTGGTCATCCGAGGAGAGCCGGCCGCCTGGCTCTACCTAGCCCTAACAGGCCACAATTTTGGCCTATCCCCCCAGGTCACCAACCTGGCCGCAGCCCGATTCGCCCGCGCCCTCATCACCGGGCGAATCATCGGCGGCTACCTGCTAGCCCGGCGCGTGCTGTGGCACTGGGGCGACTTCATCCAGCCCTATTTCGGCATAAAACTCCTCAACGCTCAGAACCGGGTCATCGAGGAACACCCATTCTACCGGATAAGATTACCCCTCGATCTCAGCCCCCACTGTGAAGGGAGGCCCTACGTATGAGACCCACCCAGTTAGAGAAGCTGGCCGAAATAATGAAAGCCGAAGCCAAGATGAGAGGCCAGGCCCGGCGCAGCATCGGCGAGACTCACCTAACCCTGTTCTGGGGCAACCAGTTCGACCTGTGTATTGCTCGCTTCGGGAACTGGCCCAGAGACGTAAGTAAGCACGAGCACATCCGGGCCTTCAAAATCCCCAGCTCCGCCCGCACAATCCGTGAGGAGCGCAACAACTGGTACCGGATTTGGTACCGCTGGAGCGAGCCGGTCCCACTCACCCAAATAAAAATGGCCGAGGATGAAAACCCGGCCAACAATTATCAACAGGAGGAAAGCTAAACTAATTCTTAATTTTTCATTCTTAATTTTTAATTCTATCAAAAGCCCCCGGCCGGCCCTGCATCGCCAACCGGGGGCAGCCCGGCGGGAACGCTCGCGCCGGGCCGTCACTATTATACCATAGAAAGGAACGCATTATGGATGACAATACCACCCCTAACAACCTGGATGTCAAAATCCGGGACGGAAAAATTGTCGGGGTCAAAGAGCCAGGCATGTCCACGCTCGGCTGCCTGATCTGGATAGCCATCATCGGCATGGCCATCATTGTTATGATGGACGACGGCGCGAGCGAGCACGGCCTCGGCGCCGGCGTCCGAACCTGCCAGAATACCCTACTGCGGGGGTACGTCTGCGATGGACGGTAAAGTCAAGCTCCAGCGCCTCCAACGCGGCGGCAGCCAGAGCGTGCCCGTCAAGCTCAGCCACGGCCAGCACGGATTTTTCTGCTACATCCGAATCAGGACCACGGACGGCCTTGACCAGATCATCAAAGCCCAACCAGCCACCTTACTCAAGATCCTGGAGCCCATAGTCGCCGACATAAAATCCAGCCTCGGGCTCATCCCCCCCGGCCACCAGCGCCTGGCCCCGCACAGCCAAACCCTCGATTGGATAACCCCGCAAATGGTCATCCAATATTTCGAGCAGTCTCCAATCCTCCAAGAGATAGCGCCCGACGTCCGAGCCGTGCTAAGCGGTCTCATCACCGGGGGCGAGAGCCAGACCGGCCCCGCCCCCCAACTCACAGCCGATCTGGAAACAATTCAAAGTTTTTTTTCTTTTTCGGATCTTTTTAATCCAGACGGCTCCCCGATCCGAGGCATCCAAAGCCGGATCGCAGAGGCGTTGGGCATCAGCAACGCCGGGACCAGCTACCGCAAGCGGATCATGGCCGTGCTGGAAGCGCTGACCGAGAAGCCAGAAGAAAAGGAGGAGCTAGCCGCATGACAAAAACCTGCACACATTGTCACTCCGGAGAGATCTACGGCCGCGACCGCTGTCAGGCATGCTTCCAGTATCTATACCGCACCGGCCGGGATCGGCCCCTACGGCGCTGCCCCGAGGGACACTGGACCACCCGGCCCAATCATTGCAACGTGTGCCACGACCCCCGGCCCCTATGTAAAAATTGCGGCGGAAAAATCGCCCGGGTCCGAGGCCGCTGCCTGGCCTGCGCCAAATACCTCAACCGGCACGGGAAAGAGCGCCCCAAGTACAACTACAACCCCCGCTCTCATTGCCGCAACCCCTCCTGCCGCTACCCCATCCGGCGGGGGGCACCCAACGCTCGAGGCGGCTACTGCCAGGCCTGCTATCAGTACCGCCGCATGCGCGGCTACGACCGGCCGCAACGACTCACCGGCGGAAACAAATGGTGCGAGTGTGGGAACAAAGCTACCCACAAAATCAAGACAGAAGACTACTGTAAAATTTGTTTTAATAATTATCATTCAATCTTTTCTTCTACCCCTCCCAAACACCAGCCGCCCACAGCGACAGCGGCCCAGATGGACACGGGGGAACAGTAGAAGAAGTAGAAAACAAACAAAGGAGAAAACAACATGATAATAACCATCGCCAACCATAAAGGCGGAGTAGGTAAGACGACGACCGCGGTCACCCTGGCCACGGGCTTCGCCGACTTGGGATATCCAACCCTCCTGGTGGACACAGATCCCCAGGGACACGTCACAGAGTTCCTAGGAATGGAACCCTACTCAGGCCTATATCAGCTAATCGTCGCCGACGCAAAACTCAGCGACGTGATCAGACTCCCAACCGGCAACAAATGCGGCGTCATCGGCTCCGACCAACGAACCGTCGACGTCGAGACCATGCTACGCACCAGCAACTTCCTCGACCCAACCATCATCTTAGGAGAAGTCCTCTACCCCTTCACCAAAAACAACCCCAACGGAATCATCATCATCGACACCGCACCCACCTTATCCAGCTTGCAGTTGGCGGCGCTATGCGCCGCCGACTGGTTACTTATTCCGGCCTCACCCGAGTACGCCAGCGAGGCCGGCATATCAGGATTGACCTCAACCCTGGACCAACTCCAAAAAGAAGGATACAATCTCAAGCTCCTTGGCATCCTGCCCACTCTGATCGACTCACGTAGCAAAGAGCACGCCCAAACCATCCAGGATCTAACATCTATTTTTAGAAATTTTATTCTTCCCCCCATCCGCCGCCTCATCGCTATTGCCGAGGCCCCACGCAGCGGCAAACCCATCTGGAGCTATGCCCCCCAGGCCACCGACGACTATACCCTGGTCCTGGCCGCAGTCCTGAAACGGATCGGCCTATGAGCGACAAACCCCGACGCTCAGGACTCCAACCCGAATCGTCATTCGTTCGAGACCAACTCGACCGGGCCCAACGCCAGGCCGAGGAGGGCAAACGCCGCGGGGCCGGCAAACCCGGCCACGCCGGGACCGTAGGCCGCGACCGGGCCGGCCGGGAGCGAGCCACCTACAACGTCAGCCTGGCCCGGCAATCGCTAATCCGAGAGATCGCCCAGGCCGAAGATATTTCTTTATCCAACGTGGTCGAATTTGCTATTGTCGTTTTACACTCCGCCTGGCAGCGCGGAGACATCGACTTGGGAGAGATGAAGCGACCCACACGCTCGCTCAGAGTCACATGGGAATTAGAGATACCTGACAAATTTAGTTTTTTTTCGTCTCAAAGCCAACCTTAACGCAGGCCCAAAGCTGGCCTATGGCTGGCTTTAATGCTGGCCTATCGCTGGCCTATGGCTGGCATCGAGGCCAGCATACCGCTCGCTCAGTGCGGCTGAGCGAGCGTAAAAAAAAGAATTTGTGTTCTATTACATTTCAATTAAAAAGCCCCAGGACGGGGCTTAGAAAGGCAAATCAGATGAAGGAACTAAACTCACTCCAAAAAAAGCTTCTCATCGCCGCCCTCGTTCAGTACAAACCACCAAGCCCGGCAGAGAAAGAAATCGCCATGGTCGTAACCGCCTCAATCATAACACAACTCCACCTCGAAAAAGAGTTACACGAGTTCTCACATTTCTGGAAACAAAGAGTAGAAATACAAAAAGGAGAAAGCGATGATTCTAAACGTTAGCCTCACCCAAATCGATGACAACCCATATCAACCCCGGCTATCCTACGACCCCCAAGGCATCGAGGAGTTAGCCCGCGATATCCAGCAGCGCCGGGCCGATCTTCCCAGCACCCTCGGCCTGATCCACATCCCCCTGGGCCGGGTCATCCTATCTCAGTCCAATCCGGAGATCATCAACCCGACCGTCGACTGCCAACATACCAGCCTGCCCAACCTGCTCAAAGAACTCCACCACCACCGGGTACAGTTAGCCGCCGGCCACCGCCGGCTCAGAGCCTTCCAATGGCTCAACAACCTCGACCACACCAACCCGGACTGGGCCGAGATACCCATCGACCTCGTCTATCTCGACGACGAATCGATCTTCGATATCGCCTTTTCAGAGAACGCCCGGCGGGCCAACCTCAACGCCATCGAGGAAGCGCGGGCCATTGAGATGGCCATACACAAATTCAATCGGACCGCAAAACAGGTCGGGGAGGGGTGGGGCCTGGCCGAGTCCACCGTCAGCAACAAGCGCCGACTGCTCCAACTCCCCGAAGCCGTGCAGGAGCTAATCCGGACCGGCGCTCTCACCGAAAAACACGGCCGGGAGATACTGCCCCTGGTCCAGGTCGTGGACCAGCCGGGCGAGGCTATCAAGCTGGCCCGGCAGGCCGCCAGAGAAGGCTGGCAAGTCGGGAACCTATCCAGCCGAGTTAAATGGAGACTCCAGGACTTTCTCCACGAAATCGAGGAGCCGGTCATTCACTGGTCCAAAGTCTGGAACCGGGAATTTATCGACCTCCCGGAGGGGTGCATCCCAAGGTGCGACCAGTGCCCGCTCCACGTACGGCACAACGGCCAGCATTACTGCACCGACGTCACGCTGCGCAGAGCCAAATACGAATCGTGGCGTACCTCGGTCGAACAAGCCGCCTCCAAAAAGTTCAACCTCCCCATCCACCGGGGATACGAACTTAGCCCCAGCGCCCTGGAAATTGCCCAGGGCTACGAGGGAGGCTGCATTAATCTAGCCCTGAGACACTCCCCATACCGCAGCGGCAACAACTCCCAACCCGATCCCCAACAATTTCCAGGCGTCTACTACAGTTGCCAGGCTAAAGATTGCGACTGTTACCACACAGCCGTCAACCAAAACCAGGCCACCCACTACGAAGCTAACCCACAACTCGCCGCCTACCACCAATGGCGTGACGGCCAGCAGCGCGAAGCCCGGCAGTTCCTCGAAGAGACCCGAACCACTCTCGAAACCAAGTTTCGTTTAGCTTTATCTCATTTGGAACCAAAGCAGATCGCTCCCTTCGTCGCCCTCATCTACCGCATCAGCGGCGCGCAAGGCGAGGCCCCGGCCGACCACCCGGCCATTGCCAGGGAGCTCGCCACGCTCAGCATGAACGTGCGGCAGGTCAATATCCGCAGCCGGGTCGGCCAGGTCAAACTCGACCTGGCCCAGACCCGCCGCCTGGCCAGGCTCAGCGACGACGATCCCAACGAGGAGCTCCAGGCCCACCTCCGGATCATCCAGGACACCCTGGAGGAACGGGAGTTCGAGCCGTCCATCTGGAAACGCAGCGCCGAGGAGAGCCTGCAGGCGGCCGCCAAGATCCTGCAGGAACAGCCCAACCCCGAACTGGCCGCCCAATTGCAGGAGCTTAGCCGGCGCTGGAAAGAGTTTTCCCAGGAAAAGAAATAACCCTCTTAGACGCCGGGCGACGGCCAGCCGCGCCAGGCCAACCCTCCCCGACGCCGGGCTACCCCCCCAGCCCCCCGTAAACGGGGGGAATAGGGGGGGTAGCCCGGCCAACCCTCCCCGATGCCCGGCGCGGGCGGCTGACGCCGCCGCGCCGGGCGCCACCAGGTCCAATATTGAACCCCCCAAAAATTCCCCACCCCCGACCCCCACCCCCGGCCAAATCGTAGGCTGAGCGTAGGGTACGATCACACGACCTGTGTTATACTATCCCCGGAGGAACAAATGCTACACATTTACCAAAAAGGCCCACAAACCATAATCACCCACCGCCACCGTATCCTGGTCCATCTCCACCCCCCCCCTGGCCAGGAAGAACTAACCGGCAAACCCACCTGGCAGCGCGGGCCAGGCTGGACCCGCCACCCTGCCCCGGATCAAGCCTGGGCCAAAGAGGTGCTCAAAGCCCAACGAGCCGACCCACCCAGCATCGACCCGACCAACCTGCCCGACCAGATGGACACAATCCAGGCCGCCGCCATCCTGGGAGTCACCGGCGAAACTATCCGGCGCTGGTGCCGAGCCGGGAAGATGGGGCGCAAAGTCGGGATCGGCCAGGAGTGGCGTATTAATAAGGAAGAGGTCGAGGAATTGCTCAAATGAAAATCCACGGCTACCTCGGCCTGGCCCTGCTGCTGCTCGATTCGGTCGTCATGCTCCTCAGCCCCTATCCACCCAAATATTTCTGGCTGCTCAAGGTCCTCTCAGACCTGGCCCTAATCGAGCTATACCTCACCCCGCTCAAAAAGCTCCTGACCCTGCTCCACTCCGAAATCCAATTCCGGCGCGCCATCAGGTTACGCCGGGAACGATACACAAAATTCATAGAGGATATAAAAACCGGCCAGATTCAAGATTTTGAACAAGAAGCCAAAAAAATTGTTTAGCCGTTCCGCATCTGGCGCTTGCGGCTCCACTCCTCGTAGGACCAAAGCCCCCCTTGACAAATCCCCACCTTAATGATATAACCGCCACCCCCCACCCATCAATCCATTCTTAATTCTTAATTCTTAATTGTTAATTCTCCGGGTTGAGACGACCGCCCTTTGCCTGCCACGGCTCCGAGCCGCGCCGTGCGCCCACATTAGCCATTGCCCCCAGCGTCTCGGTCCCCCGGCCCTGGTCGGCCGTTCGTAACTTATTCTCCCCCGACCGCCGCGCGGGCCTCGGCGGTCCCAAACCTTTCTTTTGGTGCTCAACCCGCCGACCGGTCTCTTAGCTCTGCTACGCCCCAACCATATCGGTAAAACCCGACCTTAACGCCCGGCCCCACCCACAAACAACGAAAAACAACGAACGCCCGGCCCCACCTTAACGTCTCGGTCCGACCTTAACGACTTGGCCCGGTCCGGTCCTCCACCCCCCTTTTTTTTTATTTTTTTTAACGGAACGGAAACGTTACCCCGTCGTTGTCGTCGCGTTCGCCGGGGGTTGATGTAGATTCAATTCCTAAAGGTGGGTTGTCTCTGGGCCGGGCCGTTTCGCGTTTCCATCGTTGGCTAAGCGTTGGGTTTGCGTGGGGTTTCCGTTGGGTTCTTTGGTGCGCTTTGTGTTATCATGTGTGTGTGTCTGGGGGTTGCGCCCTCCCCCCTCGCTGTGGGGCGCTTGTGGGGTGTTGCTGTGTCTCCTTTGTCTCCTTTGTCTTCTGTGTTTTTGTGGGTCCCTGGGGGGTCGGGTGCGGCTCCGTCGGTCGCCGCCGTTGTTTGGCCGGCCCGGGCTGCGCTCTCCCGTTGGGTCGTTCGCCGTTCTTCTCGTTCTTTTTCGGGGTGGGTTTGCTCGCTGCGGTTTGTCTCTCCTGCTCGCGCTGCGTCTTGCGCGGCGGGCTGGGCCTCCCGCCTGGGGGTTCCCGTGTTCGTGCGGCGGGCCGGGCCGGGGCTGTGGGCTGTGTCCGTTCCCGTGCTCTCCCCGGTTGGTTCCCCCTGGCCGGTTTTTGGCTGTGGTGGTCCGTTGTGTTAGGGGCCGTCCGGTTGCCTCGTCGTTGTTCGCCGGCCCTGGGGTCGGCCCTGGCCCGGGTCGGGTCGCCGGCGGTCCTGGCCGGGCTGCGGGCTCTGGCTCTGGCGGCCCGGCCCTGGGGGGTTCGCGCTCTGTCGTTGCGCCTCCGGCCCGGCGGGGCCGTCTCGTTGCGGGTGGTTTTGGCTTCGGCCGGCGCTGCGGCTCGGTTGGCGCGGTCGGGTGCGCCGCCGCCGGGCTTCTCCGTGCGCCGCCGCGGCCGGGTGGTGGTCGTGGTCGCCCTGGGGGTGTGGTGTTAGGGCCGGCCCAGGTCGGGCTGGGCGGCTCGCGCTCCCTGGCTCCCGCGTGGGGGGGCCTGGTCGGCCGGGTGGTCGCGGCCCTGGGCGGGCGGCCGTTGGCCGTGTCCTGCTGCCGCGGCGCTTCGGCCCTGGTCCGCGCTGCCGCCCCTGGCGCGGCTGTGTTTGCCGTCGCCTCTGGCCAGTGGGGCCAGGGTCGGTCCGCTTTTGCCCGCCGCGCGGCGGCCCTGGTCGCGGCGTCGCCTGGCGGGTTCGTCGCGTTCGTGGGGGGGCCCTGCCCGGCCGGGCTGGTCCCCTCGGCCTCGTCGTCCCGTTGCTGGGGCGGCTTTGGGTCAGGGTCGTGGTCAGAGTCGGCGTTTGCCGCCGGTTTGGGTCATCCCCTCGTGGTTTTCTGGTGCGGCGGCCCCGCCGCCCTCCCGGCCTGGCCCGGCGGGTCGTGGGTGGCGGCCGGCGGCGGGGTCTGGGCGGCCGGGTGGCGCTGGGTCCCCGTCGCCGCTCAGCCGCCGTTGTTTTAGGTCCCCTGGGGTTTGGCCCCCAGGGGCTTTTTTTTGGCGGCGGCTCGGACGGCCCCGCCTGAACAACGGCGGGGACAGGGAAGACGCGGCGGCATCGCCGCCGCCTGCCGCCATCCTGCCCACCTCCCCGGCTCCATTCCCCGACGCAGGGGCGCCCTCTCTGCCGCGAGCTTTCAGCTCGCGCTGGCCCACCCCCCGGCTCCATCCCCAGAGCCAGGGGCGCCCTCTCTGCCGCGAGCTTTCAGCTCGCGCTGGCCCACCCCCCGGCTCCATCCCCAGAGCCAGGGGCGCCCTCTCTGCCGCGAGCTTTCAGCTCGCGCTGGCCCACCTCCCCGGCCCCATCCCCCAGAGCCAGGGGCGCCCTCTCTGCCGCGAGCTTTCAGCTCGC
>Ga0299906_10000507_pt1 | contig 36289 bp, 31 predicted proteins | sample RVTome_14_FD_200259 | JGI IMG/M metagenome (GOLD analysis project Ga0299906, IMG submission 200259) | Soil microbial communities from uranium-contaminated site in the Upper Colorado River Basin, Wyoming, United States - RVT145D125 (version 2) ... | reverse complement strand
CTCCCCTTCGGCCATCACGGGGGCAACCATCCCGTGATCCGCCTGTCCGACGGGAAGGTCGACATCACCTCGCACAACCACGGTTTCTCCGTCGACCTGTGGTCGCTGGCGGGAGGGGCCTCGGCGCCACTGCGCCCCGAGGGTCGCCTGCCCGGGCAGGATCTCCTGCCTCGAGTCGTCGAGTCGACGGTCGGGGCGGTCGCCAGCACCCACCAGAACCTGAACGACGGGACGCTCGAGGGGATGGAATGCCTCGACGTGCCCGCCTTCTCGGTGCAGTACCACCCCGAAGCGGCGCCCGGTCCCGGCGATGCGGCCGAGCTGTTCGACCGGTTCGCCATCCTCATGGGGACGGGCTGATGCCGCGGCGTGACGACATCGCGACGATCCTGCTCATCGGGTCGGGACCGATCGTCATCGGGCAGGCGTGCGAGTTCGACTACTCGGGGACCCAGGCGATCAAGGTCCTGCGCGACGACGGCTACCGAATCGTGCTGGTCAACTCGAACCCGGCGACCATCATGACCGATCCGGACATCGCAGACGCCACGTACATCGAGCCCATCACGCCGGCGGTGGTGGCCGCCGTCATCGAGGAAGAGCGCCCGGACGCCCTTTTGCCTACGCTGGGGGGGCAGACCGCCCTCAATGTCACCATGGCGCTCGCCGGGGCGGGAACGCTCGACAAGTTCGGCGTCGAGCTCATCGGTGCCAGCCTCGACGCCATCGAGGCCGCCGAGGATCGGGGACGCTTCAAGCAGGCGATGGACCGCATCGGGATCGCAACCGCCCGAGCCCACTACGTCCGGTCGGTCGACGAGGCGGTCGCAGCGGCCCGAGACATCGGCTACCCGGCGATGATCCGCCCGTCGTTCATCCTGGGCGGTGGAGGCACCGGGGTGGCGAGCGACGAGGTGGAGCTCCGGTCGATCGTCTCGGCAGGGATCGCAGCCTCCCCGGTGGGCGAGGTGCTCGTCGAGGAGTCGATCCTCGGATGGAAGGAGTTCGAGCTCGAGGTGATGCGCGACGCCAAGGACAACGCCGTCATCGTCTGCTCGATCGAGAACCTCGACCCGATGGGGGTCCACACCGGGGACTCGATCACCGTCGCCCCCGCCATGACGCTGTCCGACCGGGAGTATCAGGCGATGCGCGACGACGCCATCGCATGCTTGCGCGCCATCGGGGTGGAGACGGGCGGGTCGAACGTGCAGTTCGCCGTCGAGCCCGGGTCGGGGCGCAGGCTCATCGTCGAGATGAACCCGCGGGTGTCGCGATCGTCGGCCCTCGCTTCGAAGGCGACCGGATTCCCGATCGCCAAGATCGCCGCCAAGCTGGCGGTCGGCTACACGCTCGACGAGATCGCCAACGACATCACGGGGGCGACGCCGGCATCGTTCGAGCCTGCTCTCGACTACGTCGTGGTCAAGGCGCCCCGCTTCGACTTCGCCAAGTTCCCGGACGTGCCGCCCGTGCTCGGCACGTCGATGCAGAGCGTCGGCGAAGCGATGGCGATCGGACGGACCTTCCAGGAGGCGCTGCAGAAGGCATTGCGATCGACCGAGACCGGCCACGAGGGCCTCGTTGCCCACGGCACGGCGACCATGGGGCACGTCACGACGGAGGAGCTGCGCCGGTCGGCGGCCACGGCGTCGCCTGAGCGGATCTTCGTGGTCGCCGAGCTGCTGTCGCGGGGTGTCGCCGTCGCCGAGGTGGCCGGCCTCAGCGGCATCGACCCGTGGTTCGTCGACCAGATGGCTCAGATCGTCGAGCTCGCCGCCGCCGTCGAGTCGGCGCCGGACAAGGGCCTGGTGCGGACGGCCAAGCGCGCCGGCTTCACGAATCGGCAATTGGCGGCGCTGTGGGGGAGCGAGGTGACCGACGTCGAGGAGACGCTTCGAGAGTGGGGCATCGCCCGCACCTACAAGACCGTCGACACGTGTGCGGCGGAGTTCGCCGCCCTGACCCCTTACTTCTACTCGACGTTCGAGGAGGAGGACGAGGCGCCGGCTCCGGGGGAGAGGACGGTCGTCGTCATCGGGTCCGGCCCCAACCGGATCGGTCAGGGAATCGAGTTCGACTACTGCTGCGTGCATGCCTCCTTCGCACTGCGCGAAGCCGGCTTCGAGTCGGTGATGGTCAACTGCAACCCGGAGACCGTGTCGACCGACTACGACACGTCGGACCGGTTGTACTTCGAGCCGCTGACACCCGAGGACGTGCTCGCGGTGATCGAGCGCGAGAGGCCCGTCGCCGTGATCGTTCAGCTCGGAGGGCAGACACCGCTAAAGCTGGTGACCGCCCTCGAAGAGGCAGGCGTGCCGATTGCCGGGACGTCGCCGGCGTCGATCGATGCAGCCGAGGATCGCGAGCTCTTCTCCCGGTTGTGTCGAGAGGCAGGCGTTCGGCAGCCGCTCCACGGTATTGCCCGCTCGGCCCGGGAGGCGGAGGAGATCGTCGACACCATCGGTTTCCCGGTCCTGGTGCGCCCCTCGTTCGTGCTCGGCGGGCGGGCGATGCGAATCCTCTACTCGGTGGAGGAGCTCGCCGAGCACATGGACGGCCTAGCAGGTGGCGGAATGCCGGAGACCGACCCGGCAGCAGGCCCGCTGCTCATCGACCGGTTCCTCGAGGGAGCGGTCGAGGTGGACGTCGATGCGATCTTCGACGGCGAGGAGATGTACCTCGGCGGGATCATGGAGCACGTCGAGGAAGCCGGGATCCACTCGGGCGACTCGGCGTGCGTCGTCCCGGCACCGACGCTGTCCGCCGCGGCCGTCGCAACGATCACCTCGAACACGGAGCGGCTCGCCGCCGGGCTCGAGGTCAGGGGCCTCGTCAACATCCAGTTCGCGGTCCAGGGAGACGAGGTGTTCGTGCTCGAGGCGAACCCGAGGGCGTCGCGGACGATCCCATTCCTGTCGAAGGCGACCGGTGTCCCGCTGGCCAAGGTGGCCACCAGGGTCATGATGGGCGAGCGGATCTCGGAGCTGCGCGCCGCCGGGGTGCTCCCCGAGGTCGCCCGGATCCCGTTCGTCGCCGTGAAGGAGGCGGTGCTGCCGTGGCGCCGTTTCCCGACCCAGGACACGCTCCTGGGGCCGGAGATGAGGTCGACGGGGGAGGTGATGGGCATCGGCGAGGACGTCGGCACCGCCTACGCCAAGGCGCTGCTCGCTGCGGGCCACGTCATCCCGGTGTCCGGGGCCGTCTTCCTGTCGCTCGCAGACCGCGACAAGGAGCTCGGTGTCAAGGTGGCCGAGACGTTCGTCGAGCTCGGGTTCAAGATCTACGCCACCCATGGCACCGCCGGCCACCTCGCCAGGCACGGGGTAGCGACGACGCACGTCGACAAGGTGGGAGAGGGACGGTTCGATCCGGTCACGCTCATCGAGGACGGGGCGATCGATCTGGTCGTCAACACACCGCGAGGGCGCAGGGCGCGCGGCGACGGAGCGCATATCAGGCGGGCGGCCACCAGGCGATCCGTCCCGTGCGTGACGACGATCCAGGGAGGCCTCGCCGTCGCCGCCAGCATGCGAAGCGGGCTCGACGGCGTCCAGCGAGTAGCGAGCCTGCAGCGACTGCACGGTACGCCTCGTGGTTGACGTCGCAGTGCAACTCGGTCCGCTGGCGCTGCGCTCGCCGCTCGTCGCCGCATCCGGGACGGTCGGGTCCGTGGTCGACTTCGCCGCGGTCGGCGCCCTGGAGGCGTACGGGGCGGCCACCGCCAAGTCGGTGAGTGAGCGGGAGTGGCCCGGGCGGCCCCAGCCGCGCCTGGCACCGATCGGGCCGGGCATGCTCAACGCCATCGGGATCCAGAATCCGGGGATCACGGAGTGGGCTCGGCGCTACGGGCCGCAGATCGCCGGCGTGGGCGTTCCGGTGTGGGGCTCGGTCGTCGGCCACACTCCCCGGGAGTTCGGCGGCGTTGCCGCCGCGATGAGCCTGTGCCCCGTCGCGGCCGTGGAGATCAACCTGTCGTGCCCGAACCTCGACGACGGGCGGATGTTCGCCCTCGACGCCGCCGCCACAGGCTCGGTGGTCTCGGCGGTGCGGGCGGCGACGGCGCTCCCCATCGGCGCCAAGCTCTCACCCAACGCCCCGGACATCGTCGACATCGCCGTCGCCGCCGTCGATGCGGGCGCCGACTGGCTGGTCTTGACGAACACAGTGCTCGGGCTCGGCATCGACGTAGAGCACCGTCGTCCGCTGCTGGCGGCCGGTCCGGGCGGGTACTCGGGGACGCCCATCAAGCCGCTGGCGCTGCGCTGCGTCTGGGAGGTGCACCGGGCGATGCCGGAAGTGCCCATCGTCGGCTGCGGCGGAGTGCGCAGCGGCACCGACGTCGTGGAGTACCTCCTGGCAGGCGCCTCGGCTGTCGCTCTCGGCACCGTCCACTTCGCCGAGCCCCGGGCCGGGCGGAGGATCCGCCGGGAGCTCGAGCGCTGGTGCTCGCGGCACGGTGTCGGCAAGGTGGCCGAGCTGACGGGAGGTGCCAAACCGTGGTGACCGGCGACGACCGGCGTGGCCCTGTGCCGGACAACCCGGTGATCGTCGCCCTCGACTTGGCGACGGCCGAAGACGCCGTTCGGATGGCCAAGCGGGTTCTCGGTCACGTCGGAGGCTTCAAGGTGGGGCTCGGCCTCCTCCATGGACCCGGCCCGCTGACGGTCCCAGCCATCGTGGACTTGGGGCTTCCCGTCTTCGTCGACGCCAAGCTGCACGACATCCCGACGCAGGTGGGTGCGGCGGCCCGCCGGCTCGGAAGGTTCGGAACCCGGTGGATGACCGCCCACGTCTCGGGCGGTGAGGCGATGCTCTCGGCGGCCGTCGAAGGCCTCGGCGAGACGAGTGACGGATGGGCGGGAGTCCTCGGCGTATCGGTCCTGACGAGCCTCGACGGCGCGGCGCTCACGGCGGTGGGTGTCACGACATCCCCCGGGAGGCTGGTGTCGAGGATGGCCAGGGTGGCGGCGGCTTCCGGCTGTGAGGGCCTGGTGTGCTCGCCGCACGAGCTCAACGTGGTCGGCACGGTCGCACCAGGGCTCCTGCGGGTGACCCCGGGAGTTCGACCGGTCGGCGTGGCGGACGGCGATCAGCTCAGAACCGCCACTCCCGAAGAGGCCGTCAGGCGGGGAGCAGGCCTGATCGTCGTCGGCAGGGCCATCACCGCCGCCGATGATCCTGCCGCTGCGGCTGCCACCATCGCCGAATCCTTGCTAGAACTAGCCATGGACGCAGAGGAGGCGGGTCGATGATCCGGCGAGACGCCGCCCAGACAGGACTTTTGTCGACCCGCCTCCGGGGCGGTTGATACGATCGCCCAATATCCCTAGGAGGAAGCATGCCCCCGATGTTGACGCCTGAGCAGCGCCAGGCGGCGCTCGCCAAGGCCGCGGAAGCGCGGCGCGCTCGCGCCGAGATGAAGGAGCTCCTCAAGACGGGGAGCCTGACGCTGGCGGAGGTCTTCGAGAAGGCCGACGCCGACGACATCATTGCCGGAACCAAGATCGCGGCGGTGCTCACGTCGATGCCCGGCCTGGGAAAGATCAAGGCGAAGCGAATCATGGAGGAGCACGGGATCTCAGAGAATCGCAGGATCAGGGGCCTGGGATCACGCCAGCGCAAGGTGCTCTTAGAGCTTTTCTCCACCTGAGCCCCGGCGCGACGGCGACGGCGACGGGGCAACAACCCCGCTCGTCGTCACGATCTCCGGTAGGCCGGGCTCGGGCAAGAGCACGGTCGCCAAAGCCCTCGCCGAGACGCTCGGCGTCCAGCACGCCTCGGCGGGCGACTTCATGCGGGAGATGGCGGCCGAGAGGGGGATTTCGGTGCTCGAGCTGTCGCGCATCGCCGAGCACGACCCTTCGATCGACGACGAGATCGATGCCCGGTCGGCCCGTCTCGGCGCGGGAGACGAGAGTCTCGTCATCGACTCGAGGCTTGCCTGGCATTTCATCCCGGCCTCGATCAAGGTGTTCCTCGATGTGGCGCTCGAGGTCGCCGCCGAGCGGATCTACGGAGCCAGGCGCGGCTCCGAACAGGAGAACGTCGACCTCGATGCCACCAGGCGTTCCACGGAGGAGAGGGCCCACTCCGAGGCGCTCCGTTACCAGTCGTATTACGGCATCGACTACCTGGACTCCTCCAACTACGACCTCGTGATCGACACGTCACGGCGAGAGGTCGACGACGTCGTCGGTGAGATCGTTCGCTACATCACGGCCGGCCGGCGGCCGGGTGCGCCGGGAGAGCGAGGTGCTTGACCTATACTCCTCGGGCCAGGGCCCGTTTCCGGTCGGCGTCCCACCTGACGAGCCGGGGCACCCGCCGAGACACACCACAGAGGAGCACCGTCAGCAGATGATCGAGCCACCGATAGGCCGAATTCTGGCGAAGACCGACTCACGCTTCGGTCTCGTCGTGCTGGCTGCACGGCGCGCCAGGCAGATCAACGCCTACTTCAACCAGCTCGGCGAGGGCCTGGGAAGCTACGTCCCGCCCCAGGTGCACTCACTGTCGCGTAAGCCGCTTTCCATCGCTCTCGAGGAGATCGACAGCGACAAGGTCGTCATCGACAGGGAAGACTGACGGCGTGGCCCCCGGCGGCGCAGACTCCGTGCGGGGACGAAACGTCCTGTTGTGCGTGTCGGGCGGCGTCGCCGCCTACAAGGCCGCATATCTGGCTCGCCGGCTCGTCGAGAACGGCGCTGCCGTGCGGGTGATCATGACTGCGAGCGCCCGCAGGTTCCTCGGAGAGCAGACGATGGCGGCCATCACAGGCAGCCGACCGCACACCGATCTGTTCGACACGGCCACCGTGAGCCCGCACACCGACCTCGCCAAGTGGACCGACGTCGTCGTCATCGCCCCTGCGACGGCGGCCACGATGTCCCGCATCGCGTCGGGCCTCAGCGAGGATCTCCTCACGGCGACGGTTCTCGCCTCCGTCGCACCGATCGTCGTGGCGCCCGCCATGCACACCGAGATGTGGGAGCACCCGGCGACGCAGCGGAACGTCGCCACCCTGGCCGGGGACCGGGTTCGCATCGTCGGGCCGGCCACCGGGGCGCTGGCCGGGGGAGACAGCGGTGACGGTCGCATGGTGGAACCGGACGAGATCCTCGCCGAGATCTCGAGAGTCCTCGGGCCCGGCGACATGGAGGGCCTGCGGGTCGTCGTCTCGGCAGGAGGCACCCGCGAGGCGATCGATCCCGTGCGCTACATCGGCAACCGCTCCTCGGGACGCATGGGGGCTGCCATCGCCGCCGCCGCCTCCGCCAGGGGTGCGGACGTCGTTCTCGTCACGAGCGCCGGCGGGGCCGGGCTTCCCGGGATTCGCACCGTCGAGGTGGAGAGCGCCGAGGACATGGCCGAGGCGGTGTGGGCGAACGCCGAGAAGGCGGACGTGGTCGTGATGGCCGCCGCGGTGGCCGACTTCCGGCCCACCGGCGCGGCACCCGAGAAGCTCCGCAGGTCGGAGGGGCCCCCGGACATTCGGCTCGAGCCGACACCGGACATCCTCGCCGGGGTGGCGGCCATGGAACCGAGGCCGTTCCTCGTCGGATTCGCAGCCGAGACGGGCTCGATCGATGCAGCCGTCGCCAAGGCGACGAGCAAGGGCGTGGACCTGCTCGTAGCCAACGACGTGTCACATGAGGGATCCGGATTCGGCTCGCCGACGAATGAGGTGACGATCGTCACGCCGGACGGGGCGACCGAGCCCTGGACCTTGATGGGCAAACGCGAGGTGGCGGAACGGCTCTGGGACAAGGTCCTCGCCATGAGAGAGCCGGGTCGGGGCGGAGAGGGCCGCTGACTCTCGTCGCTCAGGTCGTGCCGGACGTACCGACTTTCAGTGTCGACGACGGCTTCGCGTACTCGGTACCCGACTCGATGAGCGTCTCCGTCGGGTCGATCGTTCGGGTTCCGCTGGGGGGCAGGAGGGTCAGGGGTTGGGTCGTCGACGTACGATCCTCCGACAAGCGGGCCGGCCTCAAAAGCATCATCTCCGTCTCGTCAGCCCTGCCGATCTTCGGACCTCGTCACCTCGAGACACTCCGGTGGGCTGCGCTCCATCACGTCGCCCCGGTCGCGGCCCTCTTGCCACGTGCCGGTCCCCCCAACCTCCCGCGCGCCGGTGGGCGGCCGGCGGGTGACGGCGGCGCCGCCGCCGCCAGGGCGCCGCTGAGCCACATCGCCGACGCCGGGCCGTGGGATGGAGTGATCGGAGAGCTGGCGGCGGTGCACCTCCCGTCGGGTCGCAACGTGGTCGTCCTCGTGCCGACCGTGGTCGACGTCGCCGAGCACGTCAAGGCAGCCGCCCAGGATCTCGGAGACCTGGTCGTCGGGGCGAGCTCGGATCTCAGTGCCGCCGAGGTGACTGCCACGTGGGTCACCGTGAACCGGGAGGGCGGGCGCCTCCTGTTCGGCACGCGAGAGGTGGCGTTGTGGTCCCTCGGCGACGTAGCCGCGGTCGCCATCGTCGAGCCGGGCCGCCGGGTGTACAAGGCACCGCAGACGCCGACCGTCCATGCCCGCGACGTGATGCGTCGCCGAGCCAACGTCGAGCGCTTCGGCCTCGTCACGATCGGGGCGGTGCCGCCTCTCGAGATCATCGCCGCAGGGGCGACCGTGCGGTACCCGAAGACGAGGGTGTGGCCGCTCGTCGAGGTGCTCGACCGCTCGCAGGAGGCGCCGGGGGCCGGCATAGCGATGGAGGCGACGAGGAGGGCGATCGCGGCTGCGATCGGGCGCGGCGAGCGAGTGTTCGTGTTCGTGCCGCGTCGCGGGTACGCCCCGGCGTTCCGCTGTGTGCGCTGCCGTACGCTGCGCCGCTGCCCGGCGTGTGGCGCCGGCCCGGACCGCGGCGACGCCTGCAGACGGTGCGGCGCCCGGCTGGGCGCCTGCGACGAGTGCGGCGGCCGCCGCTTCGAGCCATTGGGCGCCGGAGTCGAGAGGGTCGTCGAAGACCTGAGGAGGAGCTTCGGCGACGCCGTCGGAGGCGTCGAATCCGGGAAGCCGGTCCGCGTCGGCACCGAGCGGGACGTGCCGGCACCACAGAGCGTCGACCTCGCGGTTGCCCTCGATGTCGACGCCTTGCTGCTCGCCCCGCACTACCGCGCCGAGGAGGAGGCCCTCCGCATCCTCGCCAGGGTGGCAGCTGCGGTGCGCCGAGGCCGCGGCCACCGGGCCGTCGTCCAGACGAGCCAACCGCACCACCGGGTGGTGCGTGCAATTCGAGCGGGCAGTCCCGCCGAGGTGATCTCGGAGATCCTCGTCGAGCGGGAGGCGGCGGGACTGCCGCCGATAGGGCAGCTCATGGCGGTCGAGGTGCTCGGAGACGACGCCCCGGTGGACAAGGACCTTCGGGAGGCGGTCGACGGGGACGGCCAGGTGTTCGGGCCTGCCGAGGTCGGCGACCGCGCCAGATGGCTCGTGCAAGGGGCGGCGCTGTACAAGGCCAAGGTGCGGATGCGGCCGGCAGTGCAGCGGTGGCGCGATCAAGGCATCCGCGTGCGGGTCGACGCCGACCCGATAGACCTGTGAGCCGGCCGGCCGATCGATGACCAGCCCCTTGCCGATCTAAGCTGCGGCTCCGACATGGCGATCTTCCCCATCCGGACGTTCGGTGACCCGGTGCTGCGCGCCGCGGCGGCCACGGTCGACGAGGTCACCAGCGAGCTCGAGCGACTCGTCGACGACATGTTCGAGACGATGTACGACGCCCCCGGTGTCGGCCTGGCGGCGCCACAGATCGGCGTACCGAAGGCGGTGTTCGTTGCCGACATCGGCGACGAGCCGTTCGTCATGATCAACCCACAGATCGTGGAGACGTCGGGAGAGTGGACCTACGACGAGGGCTGCCTGTCCGTGCCGGGCAGGTGGTGGCCGATTTCTCGGCCGGCGTTCGCCAGGGCTGTCGGGCTCGACATCGACGGCAGGCCCGTCGAGTACTCGGGCGAAGACCTCATGGGTCGGGTGCTCCAACACGAGATCGACCATCTCGGTGGAACCCTCCTGCTCGAGCGGCTCTCGAAGCGGACGAAGAAGCAGGCGCTCAAGGAGCTTCGCGAAGAGGCACTCGGGATTCGCGGAGCCGGCTGATGCGGGCCGCCTTCCTGGGCACGCCTGTCGCGGCCGTGCCTGCGCTTGCGGCGCTGGTGGACGTCGCCGACGTGGTGACCGTCGTGACCCGCCCCGATCAGCCGAGAGGTCGTAGTGGCCGAGCAGTGCCACCCCCGGTGAAGGTCGGCGCTGCCGAATGGGGCCTGCGAGTTGCTCAGCCTTCCTCGCACGACGAGCTGTTGGCGGTGCTCGGCCCGCTGCGCCTCGACATCGCGGTCGTCGTCGCCTACGGCAGGATCCTCCGCCCCGCCGTGCTGGCGACGACGAGGGTGGGCTTCGTCAACGTGCACCTGTCGCTCTTGCCGCGCTGGCGGGGCCCGGCCCCGGTCGAGCGTGCGATCCTCAACGGTGACCCGACGACTGGGGTCAGTCTGATGCTCCTCGACGAGGGCGTCGACACGGGTCCTGTGATATCGGCGATCGAGACCCCGATCGCCGACGACGAGACGGGCGGGAGCCTCACGGCGCGCCTCTCCTTCCTCGGGGCGCAGATCCTCGACGATTCCCTGCCCGACTACGCGGCGGGCCGCCTGCAGCCGGCGCCACAGATGGCGGCTGGAGCGAGCCAGGCGCCCCTCCTCACCAAGGACGAGGCGCGCATCACGCTGGCGGTCAGCCCGGACCACGCCGTTCGCATGGTCAGGGCCTTCCATCCCAGGCCGGGTGCATGGATCGCCACGGAAGACGGCCGTGTGGAGATCGAGTCTGCCGCCATCTCGAGCGAGAACGTGGCGTCCGGTGTCATCGAGGCATCGCAGGGAAGGCCCGTGCTCGGCCTGACGGGCGGGTCCATCGAGCTGAGCGCGGTCCGACCGGAGGGCAGGACGGTGCAATCCGGAGTCGACTGGATGAACGGGAGGAGGGGACGAGCGGCCAGGCTCGTCGCCTCGTGAAGCCCGGCGTCGCCTCGAGGGCTGCTGCAGCCGAAGTCGTGCGGCGGGTGACCGACGACGGCGCCTTCTCGAACGTCGTCCTCGACGACCTCGACTCGTCGCTCAGCCCGGCGGACTCCACCCACGCCAGGCGGCTGACCATGGACGCGCTGCGCCGCCTCCGGATCGCCGACGAGGCCATCGCGGCAGCATCGAACACGCCACCGGACGAGCTCGAGGCATCCGTGCGAGCCATCCTCCGTGTTGCCGTCGCAGAGATGGCGGGCGGCGCGGCCGCCCACGCGGCCGTCGACAATGCGGTGGAAGCCGTCCGCGCGGCCGGTTCTCCGCGCGCCGCCGGGTTCGTCAACGCCGTGCTGCGCTCGGTCCTGCGGGCGGGAGTTCCGGAGGCGACGCCTCGTGCCGAAACACCTCCTTGGATGTTCGAGCAGTTGGAGCGGTCGTGGGGAACGGCAAGAGCAGAGGCGTTCTTCGCGGCGGGATCCCTGCCGCCGAAGCCGAGCGTGCGGATCCGGAGCGAAGCCCTGGCTCATGAGCCGACGGGCGTTCCCGGCAGCGGCTACGTCGAAGCGGCCGCATTGGGAGAGATCGCCCGCAGCGGTACCGGGGTGATCGTCGACCCTGCGTCGGTCGCCGTGTCTTCAGCAGTCGCCGCCGAGCCCGGCATGCGAGTGCTCGACATGGCTGCGGCGCCCGGGGGCAAGACATCCCACCTCTGGGACCAGATGAGTGGGAGCGGCCTGCTGGTGGCACTGGACATCCACGTCGGCCGGTTGGCGTCCGCCAAGAAGCGGCTCGCCCGTCTCGGCATGCGCCCGGCGTGGCTGGCGGGCGACGGCCGGCGGCCCGCGCTGCGGCAGTCGTCGTTCGACCGGGTGCTGCTGGACGCTCCGTGCACCGGCCTGGGCACCCTGCGGCGCCGTCCCGAGATCCGACACAGGCTCGATCCCTCCAGCCCGGCGCGCATGGCGGCAATCCAGGAGGCTCTCCTCCGCTCGGCGGTGCGGCTCGCCGGCCCAGGCGGACGGGTCGTCTACTCGGTGTGCACCGTCTTCGCCGACGAGACGGTCGACATCGTGAGGCCGTACGACGCCGCCCCGCCACCCGGGCTGCCGGGAGAGCCCTGGGAGAAGGGCCTCCTGCTCGCTCCCCACACCACCGCGACCGACGGGATGTTCATCTCGGTGATCACACCTCGGGGATGACGACTCCCGAGAGGTCCTCCGGCGACTCCGGGTAACGCATCGCCAGACGGCGGAGGGTCGACGCGATGACCTCGGCCACGACGAGGTTGCGGTACCACTTCCGGTTCGCCGGCACGACATACCAGGGAGCGTTGTCGGTCGACGTGAGAGACAGCACGTCCTCGAACGCTGTCATGTAGCTGCTCCACAGGGTGCGATGCTCGAGATCGTCGACGTTGAACTTCCAGTGCTTCTCCCGATCGTCGAGGCGAGCTTGGAGCCGCTCCTTCTGCTCGTCGGCGGAGATGTGGAGGTAGAACTTGACGATCGTGGTGCCCTCGTCCGTCAGGAGTTGCTCGAAGGCGTTGATGTGGCTGAACCGTTTGCGCCAACGGGCCTCGTCTGCGAGCCCGAGGACCCTGACGACGAGGACGTCCTCGTAGTGGCTCCTGTTGAACACCGTGATCTCACCGGTGGCCGGCACCTGCGAGTGGATGCGCCACAAGTAGTCGCGTGCCAGCTCGTGCGACGTCGGCGCCTTGAAGTTGGCGACCCGGACCCCCTGGGGATTCACGCCCGAGAACACGTTGCGGATGGTGCCGTCCTTGCCGCCGGTATCCATGGCTTGGAGAACGACCAGGAGCTTGTGCTTGCTCTCGGCCCACATCATCGCTTGGAGGGAGGTGAGGTCGTCACGCAGCTCCTCGAGGCGTCCCCTGGCTTCGTCCTTCTCTCCCGCGAAGCCGGCCGTGTCGTTCGGATCCCAGGCCGACAGGTCGACCTCGGTGCCTGCTGGGATGCGGTAACGATCCATCGAGTAGCCGAATCTACCCGGCGGCGCCGCCGGGACGATGCCGTCGGCGCCCGATGTCCCGGGGGCCGAAGCGCCTGCGGCGAACCCGCCGCGGGTAACCTGCCGGTGTGATCAAGGCAGCCCGTATCGCCCCCTCGATCCTGGCGGCCGACTTCTCACGGCTCGGAGCGGACGTCGCCCTCGTCGAGGATCACGTCGACCTGCTCCACATCGACGTGATGGACGGCCATTTCGTGCCGAACATTTCCCTCGGGTTCCCGGTGATCGCGTCGCTCCGGCCGGTCACCAAGCTCCGCTTCGACTGCCACATGATGACGACGAACCCGGACGCCTACTTCGAGCAGCTCGCAGAGGCCGGGGCCGACATCGTCACGGTGCACATCGAGGTGTTCCCGGAGCCGACGCGAGCCGCCGCGATGGCGAGAGCGTGTGGGCTCGAATTCGGGCTCGTCGTCAACCCACCGACGCCGATCGAATCGCTCGATCCGTTCATCGAACTGTGTGACATGATCCTCGTGATGTCCGTCACCCCCGGCTTCGGAGGCCAGAGCTTCATGGCCGAAGCGCTGCCGAAGATCGAGCACGCTCGAAAGTTCGTTGACTCGCGGGGCCTCGCAACCGATATAGAGGTCGACGGTGGCATCGGACCGGACAACGTCGGCCGCGCCAGGATGGCCGGGGCCGACGTGTTCGTCGCAGGCAGCTCGATCTTCGGGGCGCCCGATCCGCTGGCCGCCGTCGATGCGATGCGAAGCACGATCAAGGACAGTCAGACGGGATGAAAGAGCGGGTCCTCGTCGTCGATGACGATCCCGACATCGTTCAGTTCGTCCGCATGAACCTCGAGCTCGAGGGCTTCGAGGCGGAGACTGCCGAGAACGGCAGGGTCGCCCTCGAGATGGCGAAAGCCCGCCCGCCCGACCTGATCCTCCTCGACGTCATGATGCCTGAGATGGACGGCCTCACCGTGCTGCGGCGACTCCGTAACTCCCCGGCGACCGCCAACGTCCCCGTCATCGTGCTCACGGCCAAAGCGCTCGCCGAGGACAGGGTGCGCGGCCTCGACCTCGGCGCCGACGACTACATCACGAAGCCCTTCGACCTCGAGGAGCTGCTGGCGAGGGTGCGCACCGTGCTGCGCCGCGCCCAGCAGATGCGCGACCTGTCACCCCTCACCGGCCTGCCCGGCAACTTCAGGATCGCCCGCGAGCTCGAGGCGAGAGTTCGTAGCGGGGACGCCTTCGCCATCGTCCATGCCGACCTCGACAACTTCAAGGCGTTCAACGACCACTACGGCTTCATGCGGGGCGACTCCGTCATCAAGTTCTCGGCACAAACGCTGCTACGGGCCGCCGAAGAGTGTGGCGACCCTGAGACCTTCGTCGGCCACGTGGGAGGGGACGACTTCGTGGCCGTGGTCGACCCCAACGAGGCCGAGGAGTTCTGCAAGCTCGTGATCCAGGCATTCGACGACGGGATCCTGGACTTCTACGACACGGCCGAGGCCCTCCAGGGCTACATCGAGGTCGCCGACAGGCGGGGAGAACGGCACGCCTTCCCCATCTCGTCGATCTCGATGGGCGTGGCGACGAACCTGCGACGCAAGATCACTTCGGAGTGGGAGGCATCGGCGGTCGCCTCCGAGATGAAGGAGTACGCCAAGCGGCAGCATGGCAGCTCGTACCAGATCGACCGCAGGAACTGATCCGGCCACGGCGGGCGGCGAGCCGGTTCCGCCGCCCGGCTACCATCCGACCAACTGAAAAGCCCCCTTCAGGGCAGGGTGAAAGTCCCTACCGGCGGTGGAAGCCCGCGACCCCCTCACGGGGTGGATCCGGTGATATCCCGGAGCCGACGGTGAGAGTCCGGATGGGAGAAGGAGGGCGTGTGTCGCAACGCGCGGACAACAGAGCCGACGCGCGGCACGTGGAATGGATGCGAACGGCCATCGCCGCGGCAACCGCGACGAGGCCGCATCCCAACCCGCGTGTCGGTGCGGTCGTCGTGGCGCCATCGGGTGAGGTTGCGTCGGTATCCGCCCACAGCGGCCCAGGTCGACCCCACGCCGAGGCGGCTGCCCTGTCGGCGGCGGGCGAGCTGGCGGGAGGGGGCACGCTGGTCGTCACCCTCGAGCCGTGCAACCACCACGGGCGCACACCACCGTGCACAGAGGCGATCATCACATCGGGGATCGCCGTCGTCGTCGTCGCAGCGGTCGACCCGGACGACCGGGTCTCAGGCTCCGGGATCGAGCGCCTGCGCGCCGCGGGCGTCCGGGTCGTGACCGGCGTGTTGGCGGCAGACGCCATCGCCATCGACCAGGCATACCATCACCACCGGACGGTCGGTCGGCCCAGGTTCACACTGAAGCTGGCGGTGACGCTCGACGGGCAGGTCGCCGCCGCCGATCGAACGTCGCAGTGGATCACCTCGGAGGAGGCGCGGCTCGACGTTCACGGGCTGCGGGCGGCCACCGACGCCGTCCTGGTCGGGGCGGGCACGCTGCGATCGGACGACCCGCGCCTCGATGTCCGTGTCGCAGGCTACGAAGGCCCACAGCCGCGCCCGGTGATCGCCGCCGGCCTCCGCGAGCTGCCGGGAGGCCTCGCCGTCTATGGGCGCTCGCCCATCGTGTACGCCCCCCGGCACCACGGAGAGGTACCGGCCGACATCGAGCAGGTCGTGCTGTGGCATCCGTCCGGCGTCGACCTGGGCGCCATGGCGAAAGACCTGGGCGAGCGCGGCCTCCTCGACATCCTGGTCGAGGGTGGCCCGACCCTGGCGAGAGCGATGCTCATCGATCAGCTCGTCGACAGGATCGTCGTGTATGTCGGGGCTCTCCTGGCCGGGGGAGCGGGCTTGGCTCCGTTCGGCGGGGCGTTCCGCACGATCGCCGACGCCAAGGGGCTCGTGATCACGGACGTCACTCGGCTCGGACCGGACCTGCGCATCGACGCCGAACTCGAGGCGAGCTGATGTTCTGCGGCATCGTCGAAGAGCTGGGCGTCGTCGACTCGCTCGACGTCGGCGACGGCATCACTCGCATCGCGGTGGCGGCCCACAAGACGATGGCGGACCTCGCCGTCGGGGACAGCGTCGCCCTCAACGGTGTGTGCCTGACTGCGGTCGAGGTCGGCCCTCATCGATTCGTGGTCGAGGCGATGCACGAGACCTTGGAGCGCACCACTCTGGGAGGCCTCGGAGAGGGCGATCCCGTCGACCTCGAGCGGGCGGTTCGTGCCGCGGACAGGATCGACGGCCACATCGTGCAAGGCCACGTCGACGGCGTGGGCACCGTCTTGTCGCGGAGGGCGGAGGGAGACGCCGAGCGGGTGAGGATCGGCGTCGACGACGGTCTCGATCGGTACATCGTCGAGAAGGGCTCGATAGCCGTCGACGGCGTGAGTCTCACGGTCACCGGCGTCTCGCCGCCGGGCACCCGGCCGGCCTGGTTCGAGGTTGCGCTCATCCCGCACACGCTCACCGTCACGGTGCTCGGTGCCGGCAGGCCGATCGGGAGCACCGTGAACCTCGAGACGGACGTGCTCGCCAAGTACGTCGAGCGCCTCATGGAGACACGATCGTGAGCCTTGCGACGGTCCGAGATGCCATCGACGCCATCGCCCAAGGGGAGTTCGTGCTGGTCGTCGACGACGAGCACCGCGAGAACGAGGGGGACCTCATCGTCGCCGCCGAGAAGATCACCGAGGAGCAGGTCGCCTTCATGGTTCGCCACACCAGCGGCTTGATCTGCGTCCCGCTGACCGGGGAGCGACTCGACGAGCTCAGGCTGCCGCTCATGGTCTCCGAGAACACCGACAGTCACAAGACGGCGTTCACCGTCTCCGTCGACTACGTCCACGGAACCACGACGGGGATCTCGGCCGCCGATCGCGCCGCCACCATCCGAGCTCTGGCAGACGCCAAGACGACGCCCGCCGACCTGGCGAGGCCGGGCCACGTGTTCCCTCTCAGGTGTCGGTCGCATGGAGTGTTGGTGAGGCCGGGCCACACCGAAGCGGCAGTCGACCTGGCGAGACTCGCAGGGCTCTATCCGGCGGGTGCCCTCTGCGAGGTGGTGAACGACGACGGCACGATGGCCCGCGGGGACGACCTCGTCGCCTTCGCCCTGCGCCACGACATCAAGCTGATCACCATCGACGCCCTGGTGGCGTACAGGTGGCAGCACGAGGCGGTCGTGACGCGCCAGGTCGAGACGACCCTGCCGACCGAGCATGGGGTGTTCAAGATCGTCGGCTACCGATCGCAGATCGACGGTGCCGAGCACGTCGCCCTCGTCATGGGCGACATCGCGGGCAAGTCAGGCGTCCTCACTCGGATCCATTCGGAGTGCTTCACGGGGGACACACTCGGCAGCATGCGCTGTGATTGCAGGGAGCAGCTCCGGCGAGCGCTCGCCGCGGTTGCCGAGGCCGGCGAAGGCGTCGTCGTCTACAACCGGGGACACGAGGGCAGGGGCATCGGCCTGCTCGCCAAGCTCGCTGCCTACCGGCTCCAGGATCAGGGACAGGACACCGTCGAAGCGAACGAGTCGCTCGGGTTCGCCGCCGATCAGCGCCACTACGGCCTGGCGGCTCAGATCCTCGCCGATCTGAAGGTTTCGGGCGTGCGGCTCATGACGAACAACCCCGGCAAGATCGATGCCATGCGCGGGTTCGGCGTCGACGTCGTCGCCCGGGTCCCTCTATGGGTCGCCGTCACCGACCGCAACGCCGCCTACCTCGGCGCCAAGGCACGCAAGCTCGGACACCTCGGTCCGGAGCCGAGCGATGGGAATTGACGGGCCGGCCGGCGGTGAGGTCGATGCCGGAGGGCTGAGGATCGCGATCGCCCAGTCGACGTTCAACAGGACGGTGACGGACGGGCTGCGTGACGGAGCGCTGGCAGCCCTCGAAGAGGCCGGCGCAACCGACGTGACCGTCGTCGAGGTGCCGGGCGCTTTCGAGCTGCCACTGGCGGCGCAGCGGTTGGCGCAGGCGGGCTATGACGCCGTCGTGGCGCTCGGGGCGGTCGTCATGGGCGACACCGACCACTACGAGCACGTCGCCCACCGGGCGTCGGAAGGGCTCCAGCGGGTGATGCTCGACACCGGGGTTCCGATCGCGTTCGGGATCCTCACGGTTCGCGAGGCTCACCAGGCTGCGACCCGCAGCGCCCCAGGGCGCGGCAACAAAGGAGCCGAGGCGGCGATGGCAGCCGTCGAGACCGTGCGGGCGCTCCGGAGGATTGCGCCGTGAGAGACTCTGTGCCGCCGTCTTCGGCGCGTTGACAGGCGCGCGGCCAACCGTATACTTCCGGCACAACCGACACGAAGAGGAAGCGCCTGCTTCCCACCCGGCCACGACGAGCGACGCATCGGCGCCGCCTACGGACAGTGCGCCGAGGTACACGAATCTCAGGCAGCTTCGAGCTGCCTTTTTCGTGGGCGGTCGACACGTTCGCGACGACTTGGAGGTCACACATCACCAGCAGAGAACCGAGGGTCAACGACCGGATCCGCGCCAGGGAGGTGCGGCTCGTCGACCCTGAAGGTGGCCAGATCGGCATCAAGTCGATCGAAGAGGCGCGCTGGCTCGCCGACCAGCTCGAGCTGGATCTCGTTGAGGTGGCTCCGGACGCCAGACCACCCGTGGTCAGGCTCATGGACTACGGCAAGTTCAAGTACGAGCAATCGGTTCGGGCCAGAGAGGCTCGCAAGAAGCAGACCAGGACGATCATCAAGGAAGTCCAGTTCCGTCCGAAGATCGGAGACGGGGACTTCGAGGTGAAGCGGAAGCGGGTCGAGCGGTTCCTCGGAGAGGGCGACAAGGTCAAGGTCACCATGCGGTTCCGGGGCAGAGAGGTCACCCACCCCGAGATCGGTCACGCCATCCTTCGCCGGCTGGCGGAGGGTGTCGAGAGCTTCGGCGTGATCGAGACTCCCGCCGCCTTCGAAGGCAGGCAGATCACCATGGTTCTCGCTCCTGTGAAACGATCGAAGACGGAAGACGACCGAGACGAGACAGAGCATGAGGAGACGATCCCAGCCGGTTTGGGCGACCTCGCGGGTGTCGAGGCACCTGCCGATTCGGCCGCCCCGGCGGAGCCGAGCGACGCGGCCGATTCGGCCGAATCAGCGGAATCGGGTGACGCCGCCGGCTCGCCGAGCGGGGACGAAGAAGACTGAGGGATCAGAGGAGAGACGACGTGCCGAAGCAGAAGACGCACAAGGGTGCCGCCAAGCGAATGCGGGTGACCGGGACGGGGAAGATCATGCACCGCAAGGCATGGCACGGTCACAACCGCCACAAGAAGTCGGGGCGACGCTGGCGACGGGTAGCGGGCGACGCCGTCCTCACCGGGGGCGATGCCAAGCGGTCAGCCCGTCTGTTGGGCAGGTAGGAGGAGCAGATGGCACGGGTCAAGAGAGCCGTCAACGCCCGCAAGAAGCGCCGCAAGGTCATGGAGCGGGCGTCCGGTTACACCGGCGCCCGCAGCCGGCGCTACCGGACGGCACGCGAGCAGACGCTCAACTCGCTCCAATATGCGTATCGCGACCGGCGCGCCCGCAAGGGCGACTTCCGCCGCCTCTGGATCACGAGGATCAACGCGGCCGCCCGGCAGCACGGAACCTCGTACTCACGACTGATGGCCGGGCTCAAGGCTGCCGACGTCGAGGTCGACCGCAAGATGCTCGCCGAGATGGCGGTGAACGATCCGGAAGCCTTCGCGGCGCTCGTCGAGGTCGCAGGGGCGTCCGGCTGACGGAGGCGCCGACTTGGTGTCCGATCCGATCACGTCACAACGCAATCCGCGAATCATGTACGCCAGGGGTCTGGCGCGTGCCTCCGTGCGCCGCGCCGAGGGAAGGACCCTCGTCGAGGGCCCGCACGCTCTCGAGGCGGCCTCCGGTGCCGGAGCAGAGATCGTTGAGGTGTTCGCCCTCGAAGACGACCCGATCCCGGAAGCCTTGGGCCTCGGTGACGTCACCGTCCGAGTGAACCGCCACGTCCTCGAGGCGGTGGCGACGACCGGGACGCCGCGCAGCCCGATCGCCATCGTCACGATGCAGGCGCCAAGCTCTCTCGAGGGACGTGACACCCTTGTCCTGTACGAGGTGGGCGACCCCGGGAACGCCGGCACACTGCTGCGCACCGCGTCCGCCTTCGGCATGCAGGTGGCGACCACGCCGAACACCGTCGACATGTGGTCCCCGAAGGTCTTGCGATCCGCCGCGGGCACCCACTGGACGACCGCCATCGTCCCGCTACGAGAGCCCATCGAAGAGCTGCGAGCGGCCGGGCTCCTCCTGGTTGCATCCGTCGTGGCGGGAGGTCTCGGACCGGATGAGGCGTTCGATGGCGGCCGGCCCGTCGCCCTCCTCGTCGGCAGCGAGCCCCACGGGCTCTCGGCTTCGGTGGCCGAGGCGTGCGATCGCGCCCTCACCCTCGGCATGTCGGGTGACGTCGAGAGCCTCAACGTGGCGATCGCAGGCTCGATCGCGATCTACGAGCTCGGCCAGAGGCGTTGAGACGCTCGCCGTGGCGGCGGGTACCCTGCCCCGACGTCCGCCGGCCGTGATATCGTCGCACGGTGCAACACGATCGACTCCGCTTCGCGTTTACCGGGCCCGTGGCCCGGGCCGTAGCCGTCGTGTGATTCGCTCTCCATCTCGTCTCGACGCAGGCCCGGCCAGGACCGGGCCTTTCTCATGCCCTCTGCACCGAGAACGATGGCGATCGAGAGGAGACGGCGATGACTAACGTGACCGGCCGCATGGACCTGCAAGCCTTCCGGGCGCGTGCCGTCACCTCCATCGCGGCCACCGAGACTCTGGAGGGGCTGGCCGAGGTCGAGGAAGAGTTCCTCGGTCGTGACTCCGACCTGGCGGCGGCGAGGCGTTCGCTCGGGGGCATGGACCCGGACGAGCGGCGTGATGCCGGGCGTGCCATCAACGAGACCGTCCAGGACCTCGAAGGCGCGCTCGCCGAGAAGCGGGCGGTCCTCGAACGGGTGCAGCGGGCCGGGGAGATGGAAGACGAGGCACTCGACGTCACCGTCGACCGCCGCAGACTTCCGCTCGGGACGCTCCATCTCATCCAACAGGTGACCGACGAGGTCGTCGACATCTTCGTCGGGCTCGGGTACCGCGTCGCCGAGGGCCCGGAAGCTGAGCTCGCCTGGTACAACTTCGACGCCCTCAACACGCCACCGGATCATCCGGGCAGGCTCGAATCGGACACGATGTACCTGGACTACGGCGACCCTGCGGACGAGGTGCTGCTGCGGGCGCACACCTCGCCGATCCAGGCTCGCTACATGGAGTTGCACGAGCCACCGGTCTACATCGTGGCGCCCGGCCGGGCGTACCGGAACGACACCATCGACGCCTCTCACCTGCCCGTCTTCCACCAGATCGAGGGCTTGGCCGTCGACGAGTCGATCCGGTTCTCCGACCTCAAGGGGACCCTGGCCGAGTTTGCACGTCAGTTCTTCGGTGCGGCGACCGAGGTCAGGCTGCGACCGCACTTCTTCCCGTTCACGGAACCATCCGCCGAGCTCGACGTGTCGTGCTTCAACTGCGACGGGGGAGAGGCAGGATGCCGGGTGTGCAAGGGAAGGGGATGGCTCGAGATGCTCGGCTGCGGGATGGTGGATCCGAACGTGTTCCTCGCGGTCGGGTACGACCCCTCCGAGGTCACCGGGTTCGCCTTCGGGATGGGGGTCGAGCGTCTGGCGATGGTGCGTCACGGCATCGACTCGATCAGGCACTTCATCGACAACGACGTCCGGTTCCTCCGGCAGTTCGCGGGGTAGCCGATGCGGGTCTCCATGCGCTGGCTCAGCGAGCTCGTCGATCTGCCGACGTCCGATGTCGGCGAGCTGACCCGCGCCTTCGACTACCTCGGCCACCAGGTCGAGGACATCATCCATTACACGGCCGACTGGACCGATGTTGTCGTCGGGAGGGTGGAGAGCATCGAGCCGCACCCCGACGGCGATCAGGTGAGGGTCACCCGCGTCGACGTCGGCGACGGCTCTCTCCATCAGATCATCTGCGGAGCGTGGAACTTCGACGAGGGCGCCGTCGTGCCCGTGGCCCTGCCGGGTGCCGTCCTGGCGGGCGGGTTCGAGATCGCCAGCCGCCGCATCCGGGGCGTCGAGTCCAACGGCATGATCTGCTCCGAGGGAGAGCTCGGGCTGGGAGACGACCAGGCGGGGATCATGGTGCTCGATCCGGACGTGCCGATCGGCGTTGCGTTTGCGTCGGTTCTCGAGTTGCCGGACGTCGTCTTCGACATCGACGTGACGACGAACCGGCCGGATGTGATGGGGATGGTCGGTGTCGCCCGGGAGCTCGCCGCCTGGTTCGGCATCCCGTACGGCCGGCCGGAAACGAAGCTCGATCCCGTGGCAGGGGCTCCCGACGTCGCCGTCACCATCTCGGCGCCCGACGGGTGCAACCGCTTCGTCGCCCGCGAGATCAGGGGAATCACCGTCGGGCCGTCGCCTCTGTGGATGCGCCAGCGGCTCCGCAAGGCGGGGCAGCGCCCGATCTCGAACGTCGTCGACGTCACGAACTACGTCATGCTCGAGATGGGCCATCCGCTCCATGCGTTCGACGCCGACCGGGTCGCAGGCGGTCGGCTCGACGTCCGCTGGGCGACGGGCGGCGAGGTCATCGTGACGCTCGACGACGCCACCCGCAGGCTGTCCTCCGAGGACCTCGTGATCGCCGACGCCGACGGGCCCACCTCGCTGGCAGCCGTGATGGGCGGGGCGCGATCCGAGGTCGTCGAGGAGACGAAGCGCGTCCTCATGGAAGCCGCCTCGTGGAACCCGGCCGTCGTCATGCACACCTCGCGCCGCCACGACCTCCAGTCGGAGGCTTCCGCCCGCTTCCAACGGGGCGTCGACCCGAATCTGGCGCCGCAGGCGAACGCCCGAGCCAGCAGGCTGCTCGCCGAGGTGGCCGGTGGAGAGGTCCTGGAGGAAGCCATCGACATCGTGGCGAAGCGCTTCGATCCGGTCACGATCGAGCTGCCCATCACCGAGGTACACCGGCTTCTCGACGACACCTTCACCGTCGAACGCTGCGCAAGGCTGCTGCGACGTCTCGACTTGGGCGTCACCGAGTCCACCGGGTTCCTGTCGGTCGAGGTGCCGACCTACCGCGGCGACCTCACGCGCCCCGTCGATCTCGTCGAGGAGGTCGCCCGGCTCGCCGACTACGACACCTTCCCGGCGACGGTTCCCACCGGCCCGGCGGGAGGGCTCTCGGTCGAGCAACGAAGGCTGCGGAGGCTCCACGAGACGCTTCGGGGGCTGGGATTGCACCAGGTGATCAACCTCCCCTTCGTGTCGGAAACCGAGCTCGAGGAGTTCGCCTCTGCCGAGTCGGCGGGGGTCGTGGCGGTGCGCAACCCGCTGCGAGACGACCAGTCGAAGCTGCGCCAGAGCCTCCTACCTGCGCTATTGCGCGACATGCGGGACAATCGGAACAGGGGAGCCGCCTCGGTGGCGGTGTTCGAGACGGGGCGGACGTTTTTCGACACGCCGGCGGGCGACGATCCCCGCCTCCCTCACCAGCCGGTACGCCTCGGAGTCGCCATCACGGGCCCGTTCGGCCCATTGGCGCTCGGCCGGCCTGCGCCTGATGCCGATGCCGCCACCGCCTTCGCCGTCCTGCGAGCCGTCGGCGACGTGCTCGGCGTGCACCTCGACCGCAGGAAGGCGTCTCCGTCCGGGCTCCACCCGACCCGCTCCGCCGAGGTGCTCCACGGGGGACAGGTCGTTGGGGTCGCCGGCGAGCTCCATCCCGACATCGCCGAGCGCCTCGCCATCCTGGGGAGGGTTGCGGTCCTCGAGGTCGCCGTCGAGCCGCTCGTCGCGGAGACTCCGACCCGTCAGATGGCGCCGCTGTCGACCTACCCGCACGTCGACTTCGACCTGTCGTTCGACATTCCCGAGGGTCTTGCCGGCGCCGACCTGCTCGAGGCGACCAGCGGCGCCTCGTCCCTGGTCGAGTCGGCCGAGGTCTTCGACGAATACCGGACGCCGGACGGGATGTATCGCCAAGCCATCCGCTTTCGGCTCAGGGCAGGCGACAGGACCCTCTCGGCGGACGAGATCGCCGCCGAACGAGACGCCATGATCGCGGCGGCCGCTCGACTCGGGGCGACGCTGCGAGGGGCAGGCTGAATTGGTCCCCGAGGAGGATGCTCCGTGGACTTCCTGATGACGACCGACCTCGGTCCAGACGGCCTGGGTGCAGTGCTCGATCTGGCTGCCGCCGTCAAGGCCGACCGCTCGCTCCATCGAGGGACGCTGCGAGGGCTCAAGGTCGGCCTCTTCTTCGAAAAGCCCTCGACGAGGACCCGGGTTTCGTGTGAGGCAGCCGTCGTCGACCTAGGAGCACACCCGGTCGTCCTCAAGAGTGACGAGGTCGGACTCGGTCGCCGCGAGGCGGTCGCCGACGTCGCCAGGGTGCTCGATCGCTACCTGGACATTCTCGCTTTTCGGGTGTTCGACCACCGCCATCTGGTCGAGTTGGCGGACAACGCCGATGCCCCGGTCGTCAACCTTCTGTCCGACCGCAGCCATCCCTGCCAGGCGCTCGCCGATCTGCAGACCGTACGAGAGCATCGCGAGCTGGCGGGGACGATCCTCACCTACGTCGGCGACGGCAACAACGTGGCCCACTCGCTCATGCTCGCCGGGGCGATGTCGGGGATGGAGATCAGGGTGGCGGCACCTCCGGGCTTCGAGCCGGCGGCGGACATCACAGCCGAGGCGATGGCGATCGCCCGCACGACCGGGGGCAGCATCATGGTGACGAGCGATCCGCACGTCGGGGTGGCGGGCGCCGACGTGGTCTACACGGACGTGTGGGCCTCGATGGGCCAGGAGGACGAGGCAGAAGAGCGGCGCCGCCTCTTCGCCCCATTCCAGGTCGACTCGGAGCTCTTCGGTGAAGCGGCTCGCCACGCCATCTTCCTCCATTGCCTGCCGGCCCATCGCGGCGAAGAGGTCACCGACGACGTGATCGAGCACGAGCGGTCCTTCGTGTTCGACCAAGCCGAGAACCGCATGCATGCCTTCAAGGCCCTCCTGGTCCAACTCCAGCTTCGGTGAGCCGCTCCTCGATCGTCGACCTCCTCACAGGAGACGTGCGGGAGGTGGCGCCCCGCCTGCTCGGCTGCCGGATCCGCACCCGCTTCGACGACGTGGTCACCGAGGTCGAGCTGACCGAGGTCGAGGCGTACGCAGGTGACGAAGACCCCGCCAGCCACGCATATCGCGGCATGACTCGCCGCAACGTGGCGATGTTCGGGCCACGGGGGACGCTGTACGTCTACCGGTCGTACGGGATCCACTGGTGCATGAACATCGTCACGGGCGGCGACGGGATACCGCACGCCGTCCTCCTCAGAGGCGGCCGTCCGATCCGGGGCCGTCCGGCCATGGAGGCGAGGAGAGGAAGGGCCGACCGGCTCACAGACGGTCCCGGCAAGCTCACCGAGGCGCTCGGGGTCACCGGAGCCCACGACCACACGTCCGTGCTCACCGGGCCGGTGCGCCTCCTCGACGCCCTCAGGGCCCCGCCCGCCGTCGAGGCGACACCACGCATCGGGGTCAGCAAGGCGGCCGACGAGCCGTGGCGCTGGGTCGTCAGGGATTGACCCACAGGTGGATGGTGCCCTCGATCGGGAGCCCGGCGGCCGGCGACTGCATCCACACCATCCCGGAGCGGGCGGCCGCCGACTCGGCGTCGGCCTCGGCGCGGGTGATGACGAGGTAGCGATGGCCGAGGTTCTCGAGCGCCGTCACGGCATCTCCGACCGGCAGCCCGAGCATCGCCGGCGCCGTCGTTCCCGGCTCCGGCCCTGCCACGGTGAGCGTGGCGGTGGCGCCCTCCACGACGGTGGCCCCGGCGAGGGGTCGCTGCTCGAGCACCGTACCGGAGGGCAGGCTGCCCGCCTCCGACCAGATGAGGCGCGCCTCGAAGCCCGCCGCGGTGACGACCTCGACGGCGCGCCCGAGGTCGAGCCCTACGAGCGAAGGCATCAGGCCGGTGCCGGTCAGCGGCAGTCCGTCGAGCACGGTGCCGGTGCACACGACAGTGGGCACCTGGTCGGCGGGAAGGCGCACCCTCTGGACGTGGTCGCGGGGACAGTGCGGGCCGGCGAGCAAGCCCGTGTCGAGATCGATCTCGACGGTCACGAGGCCGTCTGTCCCTATCGTCGCCAGGTCGCCGTACGGAGTGGTCGCCAGGGCGGCCGAAGCGAAGGCGGCCCATATCTCGGCCGGCCACCGGCCCCCCGTCACCGGGAAGTCGGTGTTCGGAGGTTCGAGGGGCACCAATCCCTCGGCGAAGCCCACCCAGACTCCCGCCACGAGCTCGGGCGTGTAGCCGATGAACCAGGCATCGGCATGGCTCTGCGACGTTCCCGTCTTGCCTGCGATCTCGCGTCCGATCCTGGCTCGCTGGCCGGTTCCCCTCTGCACCACCTCGGTGAGCGCCGCGGTGACGTCATCGGCGACCGAGCGCGGCATCGCCTCGGTCACCACCGGAACGGCCGACCAGACGTTCGCACCATCTGAGTCGTCGATCGACGTGACGAGGATCGGCTCGACGTGGACGCCTCCCGTGGCGAACGTCCCGTAGGCCGACGTCATGTCGAGCACCGTCACCTCCTGGGCGCCGAGGGCGAGCGAGTGGAGCGGCTCGAGGTCGGTGGAGATCCCGGCCGCCTCGGCGACCCCGGAGACGCGGTCCGGGCCGACGGCGTCGATCAGCCGGGCGTAAGCCACGTTGACCGAGAACACCGTCGCCTCGGACAAGGTGAGGCTCGGGAACTTGGCGCCCCCATAGTTGTCGACCTTCCACGGCCCCGAGGGCGTCGCGATCTCGACCGATCTTCCCGCTTCGATCACGTCGCCGAGACCCCATCCGCTCTCGAGCGCCGCCGCCAGCACGAACGGCTTGAACGACGAGCCCGGCTGCCTCCGGCCTTGGGTCGCCAGGTTGAACTGGGCGATCGGGTCGTCGGGGTCGTAGAAGTCGCGCCCCCCGACCATCGCCAGCACGTGGCCGGTGCGCGGGTCGATGGCGACCATCGCTCCCGACGGTCCGTCGTCGGCGATGACGGATCCCACGGCCTCCTCGGCTGCGTCTTGGACGAACGGGTCGATCGTCGTGTGGATGCGAAGCCCGCCGCGGAAGAGCATGTTGAAGCGCTCTGTCGTCGTCTCGCCGAGCCGCGGGTCGTCGAGCAGTCGGCGCCTCACCGCCTCGACGAAGTGGGGGTACCGGGCCTTCGCCGAGATTCGGGGCCGCAGCTCAACGGTCTCGGACCTCGCAGCGGTCAGCGCTGCCTCGTCGATGTAACCGAGCTGGCGCATCTTGTCGAGGACCGTGTCCCGCCTGTCGATCGCACCGTCCGGGTTCTCGTATGGGTTGAGGCGCGACGGCGCCTTGATCAGCCCGGCCAGCATGGCGGCCTGTGCGACCGACAGCCTCCCGAGGGGCTCATCGAAGTATCGATCGGCCGCCGTGGCGACCCCGTAGGCGCCATTGCCGAAGTACACCGTGTTGAGGTAGCGCTCGAGGATCTCCTCCTTGTCGAGCCCCTCTTCGAGACGCACCGCCAGGACGGCCTCCTCGAGCTTGCGGTCGAGCGAGACGTCGGAGCTGAGCAGCACGTTCTTGAGGTACTGCTGGGTGATGGTCGAGCCGCCCTGAACGACGTCGCCTGCTTCGATGTTGGCGATGATCGCCCGGCCGATCGCTTCGAGGTCGACCCCCGAGTGCTCCCAGAAGCGCTCGTCCTCGATCGCCACCACGGCGTCGATCACGACGCGGGGGATGTCTTCGTACTCGACGAGCTGACGGTCCTCTCCGGCGTGCCACTCGGCGAGCACCGAGCCGTCCGAGGCGTAGACGATCGTCGTTTCCGCCCCCGCCCCTGGAATCCCGGGATCGGCGAGGGGCTCGACGGAACAGGCCGCGGTCAGGAGCGCAACCGCGGCGAACGACATGAGCCAGCGCTGCACGGCTCAACGGTAGGTCGACCTCGGCGGGCAGTGGGGGATTTCCGCCGCGCCGCGGCCGTCGGGCCGGACCTCACTAACCTCGCCCGACCATGGACTTCTTGCCGGTCTCGGAGCAGCTGACTCGCCTCACCCGCGGTGTCGATACGATTCTGCCCGAGGGGGATCTGGAGGGGCTCCTCGGAGAGGGGCGGCCGCTGCGGGTCAAGCTCGGTGTCGATCCGACCGCTCCGGACGTGACTCTCGGTTGGGCGGTGGTGCTACGGCTGCTGCGGAGATTCCAGGAGCTCGGGCACGTCGCCGTGCTGATCCTCGGCGACTTCACCGCCCAGGTCGGCGACCCCTCCGGCAAGTCGGAGACCCGCCGCAGGCTGAGCGGCGACGAGGTCGACTCCTACGTCGGTGGCGTGATGGGGACCATTCGTGAACTGCTCCTCCCCGACAACCTCGAAGTTCGCCCCAACTCGGAGTGGCTCGCCAAGATGGACATGCACGACGTCCTCGACCTGATGTCGAAGTTCACGGTGTCCCGCATCATGGATCGCGACGACTTCAGCAAGCGCTGGGACGCCGGCGATCCGATCTCGCTGATCGAGTTCATGTACCCGTTGCTCCAGGCGTACGACTCGGTCGCGGTCGAAGCGGACATCGAGATCGGGGGAACCGACCAGCTGTTCAATCTGCTCGTCGGCCGCGACCTCCAGTCTCGCTCGGGACAGCGGCCCCAGGTGGTGATGACGATGCCTTTGCTCGTCGGCACCGACGGCGCCAGGAAGATGTCGCAGTCGCTCGGCAACTACGTCTCGGTCACCGACGAGCCATCCGAGATGTTCGGGAAGACCATGAGCATCCCGGACGGCGCCATGAGGCAATGGATGGTCCTGGCCGCCGAGCGCTCCGAGGCCGAGGCCGACGATGCGATGCACGGCATCGAGGTGGGTCGGCTCCACCCCGGCGACGCCAAGCGGGCGCTCGCCCGAGAGATCGTGGCTCTCTACTGGGGGGCGGGGGCGGCCGAGGAGGCGGAGGCGGCGTTCGACAGGGTCTTCAGGGAGCACGGCGCCCCCGACGAGGTCGACGATCTGGCGCTCCCTTCCGACGACCCGGTCTGGCTGCCCGGACTCATCGCATCCGGTGGGCTCGCCGCATCGAACTCCGAGGCTCGCCGGCTCCTCGACCAGGGGGCCGTGAAGCTCGACGGGGAGAAGCTCACGGACCTCGAGGTTCCTCGATCGAGACTCGTCGGAGCGCTGCTCCAGGTCGGGAAGAGACGCTTCGCCAGGCTGATCGGGTGAGGACTTGGGCTTTCGGCACCGAAGTGCTTGAATGGCCGTTCGCCCGGTACGACCGCGTCGCCGACGCGGCGCGCCGGTGGTAGAGTTTGAGACCCCTCTGCGCTGTCGCGCGTCGAGGGTCCGGGCTCCTTGACAACTGAACAGCGTGTCAAAAGCCAGCATGCACTCAGACCCTCGGTCCGCTCAGGCGGCGCCGGCGTGTCTGGGTGATGCAAACAACGACCGTGCCACCAAGAGGACCCCGTCCTCGGCACGGTCTCCTTTGGGACGGGATCGACGTCTTCGGACGGCGGTTCCGCTCCTTGGTCGAACTTTCGATGGAGAGTTTGATCCTGGCTCAGGACGAACGCTGGCGGCGTGCCTAATGCATGCAAGTCGAACGAGAACCACCCAACTCGTAAGAGGAGGGTGGGGACAGTGGCGAACGGGTGCGTAACACGTGAGGAACCTGCCCTGAAGACCGGGATAGCCCAGGGAAACTTGGATTAATACCGGATGTCCTCAGCGGACCGCATGGTCTGCTGAGGAAACGGTCAGCCGCTTCAGGATGGCCTCGCGGCCTATCAGCTCGTTGGTGGGGTAACGGCCTACCAAGGCAACGACGGGTAGCTGGTCTGAGAGGACGATCAGCCACACTGGGACTGAGACACGGCCCAGACTCCTACGGGAGGCAGCAGCAGGGAATATTGCACAATGGGCGCAAGCCTGATGCAGCGACGCCGCGTGCGGGATGAAGGCCTTCGGGTTGTAAACCGCTTTCAGGAGGGACGAAAATGACGGTACCTCCAGAAGAAGCCCCGGCCAACTACGTGCCAGCAGCCGCGGTAACACGTAGGGGGCGAGCGTTGTCCGGATTTATTGGGCGTAAAGGGCTCGTAGGCGGCTTGGCAAGTCGGTCGTGAAAACCCGGGGCTCAACCCCGGGACGCCGGTCGAAACTGCCATGGCTAGTGTCCGGTAGAGGTGAGTGGAATTCTCGGTGTAGCGGTGAAATGCGCAGATATCGAGAGGAACACCAGTAGCGAAGGCGGCTCACTGGGCCGGTACAGACGCTGAGGAGCGAAAGCGTGGGGAGCAAACAGGATTAGATACCCTGGTAGTCCACGCCGTAAACGTTGAACACTAGGTGTGGCGGATGTATCCACGTCTGCCGTGCCGCAGCTAACGCATTAAGTGTTCCGCCTGGGGAGTACGGCCGCAAGGCTAAAACTCAAAGGAATTGACGGGGCCCCGCACAAGCGGCGGAGCATGCGGCTTAATTCGATGCAACCCGAAGAACCTTACCTGGACTTGACATCGTGGGTCTACCTGTGGAAACACAGGGTGCTTTGCGCCCATGACAGGTGGTGCATGGCTGTCGTCAGCTCGTGTCGTGAGATGTTGGGTTAAGTCCCGCAACGAGCGCAACCCCTGTCCTATGTTGCCAGCGGATAATGCCGGGGACTCATAGGAGACTGCCGGGGACAACTCGGAGGAAGGCGGGGATGAGGTCAAGTCATCATGCCCCTTATGTCCAGGGCTGCACGCATGCTACAATGGGCTGTACAACGGGCAGCGATCGCGCGAGCGTGAGCGAATCCCTTAAAGCAGTCCTCAGTTCGGATTGGAGTCTGCAACTCGACTCCATGAAGCCGGAGTCGCTAGTAATCGCGAATCAGCAAAGTCGCGGTGAATACGTTCTCGGGGCTTGTACACACCGCCCGTCACATCACGGAAGTTGGTAACGCCCGAAGTCAGTGGCCCAACCGCAAGGAGGGAGCTGCCGAAGGTGGGATCAGCGACTGGGATGAAGTCGTAACAAGGTAGCCGTACGGGAACGTGCGGCTGGATCACCTCCTTTCTAAGGAGCTCAATCGGACGGCCTCTCATGAGGTTCGTCCCGGAGCCCGGCTCCGGAGCACCTAGTGGATATGCTGGTTACTCGGTCGGCTCGTCGTGTGGAACGATGAGACGGCTTCGCCTCTCGAGGCGTCAAGCGCACTGTTGTGAAACACTGCGAGCAGGCCGGACACGCTGTTCAGTCGTGAGGGAGTCCGGAGGGCGGTCGTGAGATCGCCTTCCTCTCTTTCAGGCACTTTGAGAACTGCATAGCGAGCACGAAAGTCAAAGTATTCTGTTCAATCCAAGCTACAAAGGGTTGACGGTGGATGCCTTGGCGTTAGGAGCCGATGAAGGACGTGGCAGGCTGCGATAAGCCTCGGTGAGCTGTCAAGCAAGCGTTGAACCGGGGATGTCCGAATGGGAAAACCTGATTGGGGTCATGCCCAGTCACTCTGGTCTGAACACATAGGGCCAGCAGAGGCAACCGGGGGAATTGAAACATCTCAGTACCCCGAGGAATGGAATGCAACAGCGACTCCCTGAGTAGCGGCGAGCGAAACGGGATGAGCCTAAACCGGCATGGTGTGATAGCCCGACGGCGTTGCCATGCCGGGGTCGTGGGACCCACTCGACGGAGCGTCGGAGCCGTCAGAGAGTTACAAATGCAGGAGATAGACGAAGCTGTCTGGAAAGCAGCGCCATAGAGGGTAACAGCCCCGTAGACGAAATCTCTCTGCACTCTCAGTGGTGTTCCCGAGTAGCACGGGGCCCGTGAAATCCCGTGTGAATCTGCGAGGACCACCTCGTAAGGCTAAGTACTACCTAACGACCGATAGCGGACAAGTACCGTGAGGGAAAGGTGAAAAGCACCCCGGTGAGGGGAGTGAAATAGTACCTGAAACCGTCAACTTACAAGCAGTGGGAGGGGTCTTCGGATCCTGACCGCCTGCCTTTTGAAGAATGAGCCGACGAGTTATCGATACGTGGCAAGGTTAAGCCGAGAGGTGTAGCCGCAGCGAAAGCGAGTCTGAATAGGGCGTCTAGTCGCGTGTCATAGACCCGAAGCCGAGTGATCTATCCATGGGCAGGGTGAAGCGAGGGTAAGACCTCGTGGAGGCCCGAACCCACCTAGGTTGAAAACTGGGGGGATGACCTGTGGATAGGGGTGAAAGGCCAAGCAAACTCGGCGATAGCTGGTTCTCCCCGAAATAGCTTTAGGGCTAGCGTTCTGCGTTCCGCCTTGGGGGTAGAGCACTGATTGGGTTAGGGGGCCAACAAGCTTGCCGACCCCAGTCAAACTCCGAATCTCAAGGCGCCAAGCAGGGCAGTCAGACCTTGTGGGATAAGCTTCATGGTCAAAAGGGAAACAGCCCAGATCGCCAGCTAAGGTCCCAAAGTCAGTGCTAAGTGGGGAACGATGTGGAGTTGCCCAAACAGCCAGGAGGTTGGCTTAGAAGCAGCCACCCTTTAAAGAGTGCGTAACAGCTCACTGGTCGAGTGATCCCGCGCGGATGATGTAACGGGGCTCAAGCACTGCACCGAAGCTGCGAGATTCTGTCGACAACCCAGGCACATACTCCTGCGGGACTTGTGTCCAGGGGACAGGATCGGTAGGGGAGCGTCGAACGGCCGGGGAAGCGGCGGCGTGAGCCAGTCGTGGAGGCCGTTCGAGTGAGAATGTCGGCATGAGTAGCGAATGAGGAGTGATGAATCTCCTCCGCCGAATGTCCAAGGGTTCCTGGGGAAGGTTCGTCCGCCCAGGGTTAGTCGGGACCTAAGGTGAGGCCGAGAGGCGTAATCGATGGACAACGGGTTGATATTCCCGTACCACCGTACGCGCGTCCAGACCGAGCCCAGTTTGCTAAGGAAAGCCCTACGGGGCCTACCGACCCAGCTGGTAGTAGGTCAGCAATGGGGTGACACGGAAGGGTAAGTGGACCCGGGCGTTGGTTGATCCCGGGGCAAGCATGTAGGGGAGGGCCTAGGCAAATCCGGGCCCTCGTTAACCTGAGGTGCGATACCGAGGCGCATGAGCCGAAGCCACTGAACGCCCAAGCCGTCAAGAAAAGCCTCTAGCGAGTTCGTACGGTGCCCGTACCGCAAACCGACACAGGTGGACAGGTAGAGAATACTAAGGCGAGCGAGAAAACTCTGGTTAAGGAATTCGGCAAAATGGTTCCGTAACTTCGGGAGAAGGAACGCCTCGGTAGAGTGTAGGACTTCGCGTCCGAAGCTCGAAGAGGCCGCAGAAACCAGGCCCAAGCGACTGTTTACTAAAAACACAGGAGCGTGCTAAGTCGCAAGACGCCGTATACGCTCTGACGCCTGCCCGGTGCTGGAAGGTCAAGAGGAGAGGTTAGCTTCGGCGAAGCTTTGAATCTAAGCCCCAGTAAACGGCGGCGGTAACTATAACCGTTGGTGCTACCGACCGGCGGTTACCAAACCTGGCTATATGCTGGAACACCCGAGCATCCGACGGTACTCGTTCTTGTCACACACGCGGAATATGGTGGGTGGCATGAGCAGTGACAATCCGTTCGGTGCGGGCAATCAGCAGGAAACCGAAGAGCCAGTGACCGGACTTGATCCATGGTGGGTCGTCGGGTTCGTGGATGGCGAAGGCTGCTTCTCAGTGGCCATCCATCGGAACACGAGATACGCTCGACGCACTGGGGGCTGGCAGCTTGCGCCAGTGTTCCAGGTGTACCAGCATGAGAAGGAGCGCGAGCTCCTGCATCGGGTCCAATCGCACTTTGGATGTGGAAGCGTCGTCTCGAAAGGTCCGCAGAGTCGAGTACTCACCTACACGGTGACCTCGCGGCGGCAGATCGAGCAACACATTCTTCCGTTCTTCGAGCGATATCGGCCACTGGTCAAAGGCTCAGACTTCGATCGTTTTGCAGAGATCGTCAGATCGATGCAGCGAAAGGAGCATTTCGAGCCGGCCGGCTTCGATCGACTGGTGCGGCTTGCATACGCGATGAACGCGCAAGGTAAGCAGCGATCCAGGCCGATTGAGGCCGTTCTGCAGGGATCCTCAGAGACTGTACGCCAGGCTCCGTGGTGAGCGCGGAGATGAGACAGTCCGATCCCCATGGCGACATGGGGAGTCAGGCAGAAATGTCCTGACCACTCATGAAGGCTGCGAAAGCTGAGGAGTAACAATCATGCCTAAGGTAGCGAAATTCCTTGTCGGGTAAGACAAGGCGCCTCTTCGGAGGTGCGAACTTGCCCAGTGGCGGGGGTGACCCCGTCGCATGTACCCGCTCATAACGGCGAAGCCCTACCTGCCCCAGCGGCAGCGGGTAATGCCGTGGGAAGTCCTCTGCCCTTCGGGTATGACCCCGTAACGACTGATCCTGACGGAGTCACAGACTCTCGATGGAGAGGCGTCGGTGTAGACCGACCGAGTCGGTCAAATCTATCGCCGGCGCAATACGCGGGCCCTCGCTCCGATCTTGACATCCCGTCGTACGTCTCTGGGTACTTCGACGGCGAAGGCTGCTTTACGGTGTCGATCTCTCCTCGTTCCACTTTGCGAACGGGTTGGGAGGTCAGGCCCAGCGCCTCTGTCAGTCAGAATGCCGAGCGGAGACAGGTTCTCGACCTGGTGTTGCAGTATTTCTGCTGCGGCTCCATTCGTCGAGATCCAAGCGACAAGACGCTGAAGTGGGAAAGTCGCAGCCTCGCCGACCTGATGCGTGGCGTGCTTCCGCACTTCCGTCGGTACCCGATGCTCTCGACGAAGCAGCTCGACTTCGAGCTCTTCGCAGAGATCTGTGGCCGCATGGCCGCAGGCGCTCATCTGGAAAGGGATGGCTTGATCGAGATAGTCAGGATCGTCGCGGACATGAACCCGAGCGGAATCGCGAAGGTTCGATCCGCTGGCGATTGTCCAAGACATTGCGAGGTGAAGGCATAGTCTGTGCTCTTGGAAACAAGAGAGTCACATGAAGTTCCGACCTGCACGAATGGCGTAACGACTTGGGCACTGTCTCAACCAGAGACTCGGCGAAATTGCAATGTGAGTAAAGATGCTCACTTCTCGCGACAGGACGGAAAGACCCCGGGACCTTTACTGCAGCTTGACATTGGAGTTTGTTATGTGATGTGTAGGATAGGTGGGAGACTGTGAAGCGGTGGCGCTAGTCGCCGTGGAGTCGCTGTTGAAATACCACCCTTCTCATAATGAGCTTCTAACCTAGGTCCGTTATCCGGATCAGGAACAGTGTCTGGCGGGCAGTTTCACTGGGGTGGTGGCCTCCTAAAGTGTAACGGAGGCGCCCAAAGGTTCCCTCAGCCTGGTCGGCAATCAGGCGTTGAGTGTAAGGGCACAAGGGAGCTTGACTGCGACACCCACAAGTGGAGCAGGTACGAAAGTAGGGCCTAATGATCCCTCGGCGGCATGTGGAAGCGCCGAGGCAAACGGCTAAAAGGTACCCCGGGGATAACAGGCTCATCCCGCCCAAGAGTCCATATCGACGGCGGGGGTTGGCACCTCGATGTCGGCTCGTCTCATCCTGGGGCTGAAGCATGTCCCAAGGGTCGGGCTGTTCGCCCGTTAAAGAGGCACGCGAGCTGGGTTTAGAACGTCGTGAGACAGTTCGGTCCCTATCCGTCGCGAGCGTAAGAAATCTGAGGAGAGCTGTCCCTAGTACGAGAGGACCGGGATGGACGGACCTCTGGTGTGCCAGTTGTCCTGCCAAGGGCACTGCTGGTTTGCCACGTCCGGAACGGATAAGCGCTGAAGGCATCTAAGCGCGAAGCCGCCTTCAAGATGAGATTTCTCACCGGACCAACCGGGTAAGACCCCTGGTGAGAACACCAGGTTGATAGGCCAGAAGTGGAAGCGCAGTGATGCGTGTAGCTGACTGGTACTAATCGGTCGAGGGCTTGGATTTGAATACAGAGACGATCGTGCTCGCTATGGAGGGCTCAAAGGCCTTCACAGGGTTTCGGTGGCCATGGCGGCAGGGTCCCACCCGTTCCCATTCCGAACACGGAAGTTAAGCCTGCCAGCGCCGATGGTACTTGGGCCGCAGGGCCCCGGGAGAGTAGGTCGCCGCCGAACATCGTTAGATTGTGGCCGTCCCCCATGGGG
>Ga0299906_10000506_pt1 | contig 36351 bp, 31 predicted proteins | sample RVTome_14_FD_200259 | JGI IMG/M metagenome (GOLD analysis project Ga0299906, IMG submission 200259) | Soil microbial communities from uranium-contaminated site in the Upper Colorado River Basin, Wyoming, United States - RVT145D125 (version 2) ... | reverse complement strand
GGTCCACTCCGCCGTGGATGGGGCGTACAGATTGACCCACAGCTTGTCGCCGCCTGTGAAGTAGATGCCGTCGCCGTGCAGCGCGTGGTTTTCCATGCCGGTGCCCACGCAGCAGGTGAAGCTGCGCTGCATGTTCTGGTATTCGTGCTGTACCCCGCCGCCCACCGGCACCATGTAGCACATCCGCGCGTCGTCGGGATCCATGGAAGCGAGGGCGTGATTGAAGAGCGCCCGCTCGTGGAAATCGGCGTAGGCCGCATCCGGATGGAACCGGAACAGGCTGCGGGTGAGCTTGAGCATGTTGTACACATTGCACGACTCGGCGGTGCGTCCATGCGTCCGGCCGCCCAGCAGGTCGGGCGGGCCGAAGTACTCGTCGGTGCCGTGGCCGCCGGTGGCGAAGCTGTGATGCCGCGCCACCCGATCCCAGAAGAACGCCGCCGCGATCAGGTCGGCGGGGACACCGGTGTGGGCGTACCGGGCCGCCGAGCCGATCAGCTTGGGGACCTGCGTGTTGCCGTGGGTGCCGGCCAGGTCGTCCTGGTGACGTCGGAGCGGCTGGATGAACGCCGTGTGCTCGAACTTGTAGGAGAGCCGGAGCCAGCGCAGCTCGCCCGTGTCGTGATAGAGGTCCGCCAGCACCTCGTTCATGCCGCCGAACTCGGTGTTGAGCATGCGCTGGGTCTGCTCCGCGTCGAGCCCGCTCAGGATACGCTCGGCCCATTCGGCGAAGCGTGATTCCACCTCGAGCGCGGTCCGGTTGCCGGCGTAGCGCCAGGCGTCGCGGAGCCCGGCGTAGGTCTTGTGCAGGGTGTACCAGGGCGACCACTCGCCGTTGAGATCGAAGGAGGCCGAGCGGATCTCGCCGCGGGTTAGCTCGCCGAAGGCCCGGCGGCCTCCCTCCAGCGCGCTCAGGTAGCCGTCGCCGTGCCGGTCCTGCACGGCCTTGAGCTCGTCCACCAGGTAGTCGGCCCGCCGCTTGAACTCCTCCCGGCCCGTGGCGGCCCACATCAGGCTCACCGCGGAGAGGTAGTGGCCCGCGATGTGTCCGGTGAGATTGCGCCCGCCGCCGTCCCAGCCCGCGTAGGGCTCCGCCCGGGGAGCGAGCCCGGCCCGCCGGCGGTAGTAGGCCAGCATGCGGTCGGGCTCGAGCGAGAGCAGGTAGCCGGCGTCTGCGTCCTGGGCGACCTTGAGCGGGCCCCCGGTGAGCCGCACCCGGTTCAGAGGAAGCGGCCGGGCGACGATGACCGCCTGGGGCGGCTCGGAGCTGTCGAGGCCGCGTGAGGCGCCGCGCCGGAGGGAGGGGAGAACTCCGGCGGCGACCCCCATCTGGAGGACCCGACGGCGGGACAGGGACATGAGGCGTTCCGGGTGGCGTGCCCGGGAAAGGTAGCCCGCGGCGCGTGGAGGAGCCAGCGCTCGCCGGGCGCCGCCGGCGGAAGTACCATATCCTCATGATCCTCATCCGTCCTTTCGCCGCCCTCTGCCTGCTCAGCGCGCTCGCCGCTTGCGGACCAGCCGGAGAATCCATGGCCCGTCCGCATGTCACCCGCGAAGCGTTCGGCGCCCTGCCCGACGGGCGCCCGGTGGCGCTGTTCACCCTCCGCAACGCGAACGGCCTTCAGGTCCGGGCCATGACCTACGGCGCGACCATTATCTCGCTCGAGACCCCCGACCGGAACGGCGCGCCGGGCGACATCGTGCTGGGATACCCCTCGCTCGAGGGATACGTGCAAGCGTCGCCGTATTTCGGATCGATCGTGGGACGCTACGGAAACCGGATCGCGGGAGGGCGCTTTACGCTGGACGGAATCGAGTACCGCCTGGCGACCAATGATGGCCCCAACCATTTGCACGGCGGTGTCACGGGATTCGACAAAGTGCTGTGGACGGGCGACTCGGCATCGACCGATTCCACGGCCTCGGTCACCTTCCGGTATGCGAGTCCCGCGGGGGAGGAGGGTTACCCCGGGACCCTTCAGGTCGCGGTCACCTATACGCTGGGCAACGCTGCCGCCCTGCGGGTGGACTACGAGGCGACCACCGACGCGCCGACGCCGGTCAATCTGACCCAGCACAGCTACTTCAACCTGCGCGGCGCCGGGGATATCCTGGGCCACGAGCTGATGCTGGCGGCGGACCGGCACACGCCGGTGGATTCCGGCCTGATCCCCACGGGCGAGTTGGCAGCGGTGGAGGGCACCCCCTTCGACTTCCGCACCGCGACGCCGATCGGCGCGCGGATCGGGCAGGACGACGAGCAACTGCGGCGCGGGCGAGGCTATGACCACAACTGGGTGCTCACCCGGGACGGTCCGGGCCTGTCGCTGGCCGCGCGGGTGGTCGAGCCCGAGAGCGGCCGCACGCTCACCGTGTCCACCACCGAGCCGGGGATTCAGTTCTATTCCGGGAACTTTCTCGACGGGACGCTCACCGGAAAGCAGGGAACCGTGTATCACCACCGCTCGGGGTTCTGCCTGGAGACCCAGCATTTCCCGGACTCTCCCAACCAGCCGCACTTCCCGAGCACCATCCTGCGTCCCGGCGAGACCTACCGCTCAGTGACGGTGTTTGCCTTCGGAGTCGCTCCGTAGGTGGTCGTCGGCCCAATGATCCACCGCCGCCAGGCAGGCAGCAGCTTGGGTCCGCCATGCGGCGGATCGTCGCCAGACTGCGGGAAAGGGCTCGCTTGCCGGCCACGGTGACCCGGTAGTGGCGCGTGCGGCGGCCTCCGCGCTCCGCCGTGGGCTCACCCAGCCGGGCGCCCACCAGGCCCTTGGCCTCGAGCGGGGCCAGGGTCTTGTGGACGGCCCCCAGGGCCACTTCCCGCCGGGTCCGGCGCTCGATCTCGGCGTGGACGGTGACGCCGTAGGCGTCGTCGCCAAGGCGGACCAGCGCGAGCAGGATCAGCTGTTCGAATTCCCCCAGACCGTCGCCCATGGGTCCACTCTTGCGCGTGTGCGCCCTTTCATTTCTCCACGGGCCGTGATCCGGCCCGGCCTTGCCGCTGTCTCCACCGGAGAGGATTATAGGGGGCCCGCGATACCGCGGGCCCCCCAGGACAACGCCACATGACCCCGACCCGCCCTGCACGCTCCCAACCGGCGCCGGTCCGCGGCCCCGCCCTTCGGCGCGCCGCGCCGCTGCTCCTCGCCCTGCTCGGTGCCTTCGCCCTGGTTCCCTCCACGGAGGCCCAGGAGCGGAAGGGGAAGTGCACCGGCGAGCCGCCCGACTCCGCGTGGTTCGCGGCCGGGCCGGTCTACCGCGACTGCGAGGTGGACCGCAAGGCCGACCTCCGCGGCGGCGCCCCGCGGCTGGGCTTCCCGAGCGGCGATCTGGTGCCCAGGAAGGAGTGCTACCGCGCGAGCCTGGACTTCGTGGTGGATGAGCGGGGCCAGCCGGAGATGCAGACCGTGCGGCCGGTCCCCGGCAACGACCGGGAGCTGGAGGACGCGATGCGCGCGGTGCTCCCTTCCCTTCAGTACCGGCCCGCGGAACGCGAGGGGGTGGCGGTCCGCCAGCTCGTGGTTTACGCCACCAAGGTCGCTGTCTCAGTCACCGCGACGAGGAGCGGAGGACAGCCGTCGCCCATCAGCTCCCGTCGCCCACGGTGCTAGAGCGCCACGGCCTGCTGCTCCTTCTGCTGCTTTGCACCGCGTGGCAGGCCGAGGCCCAGGTGCTGCCCGCTCAGGGCCGCTGGGCGATGACGTTCGAGGTCTATCTCGGCCGGACCCGAGGGAACAGCGACAACGACGCCGGTTATCGAGGAGACCGGAACGGTCTCCTGGCCGGTCTTCTGGTCGGCCGGAGGTTCCATGCGGCCGAGAGCGGCGGGATGCTCCTGGCGTTGGACGCTACCATGCGTGCGGTGAACACCACCCGCACCTCCGACTGCCTCATTGCCCCCGACGGCGGCTGCATACCGTGGTTCCCATCGTTCGGTGGGGTATCGTTGCTGGCGGGCTGGGAGTCGAGGTCCACCAACCTGCGATTCCTGGCCGGGCCGGGCGTCATCAGTTCGGACTTCAACCAGACCTTGGGTCTGGCGGGCCGGGTCGACCTTGCGGTGCCCATGGTGTGGCGCATCTCCGCGATGGCCAACGTGAACACCACCTTCGTTCCTTCGTGGGATGGCGACCGGTTCTACTACCTCGGGATTGGCGTCGGCCTGAGGGTCCGATGAGGCCATCCGCCCAGGGTGCCGATGTGACCGGGTGGCGGGGGGGTTGGCGCGAGCGCCCGGTGTGACGCCGCGTGCGACCCGTGTGGCGCGCTAACCCGGGGTCGGGCGTGGACCCGGCTCGACGGGGAGGGTATGCAGCCCGTGGGCGGCCTCGTACAGCACGTCAGGGTCGAGATCCGTGCCGTTGGGCCAGACAACGGTGCCGGCTTCGGGATCCACCCGGACCTGGGCAAAGAAGGCGGCGTCCCGGTGGGGGGCGAACGCGCCCCGGCCGTCGCCGATGCGAGGGCCCAGGTCGACGACGCCGCTGCTCCCGTCCTCGAAGCTGAGCTCGAGGACGTAGTGCCGCAGGACCTTGACCGCGATGATGTCCGGATACATTCGCTACTCCAGTGGCGCGATCGGATCCTCCAGCAGGTCCGCCTCGACCACCCGGTCGTCGCGGAAGCGGCGCCACTCCCCCAGCTCCGGGCACCAGGCCACGAAGTAGGTGCTGCCGGCGTGCTCGACCGCCTGGTGGACCTCGACCAGGTAGGCTGAGGGGGCGGGCCGGCCCTCGGCGGCATTGCGGATCCTTGCGCGGGCCGCGAGCCAGCCAGTGGGGCTTTCGGCGCCGGCTCGGATGTCGCGGCCTCTCCGGAAACCCGCTAAGATGCGATCCCACGCCCGCGCCCTGCGCCGGGAGCCCCCGCATGGTCCAATGCCCGACCCGATCGACCGCCTGAACGCGGCGCTCGCCGGCCGCTACCGCCTTGAGCGGGAGCTCGGCCAGGGCGGTATGGCGACCGTCTACGTGGCCGAGGACATCCGGCACCACCGGCGGGTGGCCGTCAAAGTGCTGCGGCCCGAGCTGTCCGCCGCGATCGGCCCCGACCGGTTTCTGCAGGAGATCGAGGTCACGGCGGGGTTGCAGCATCCGCACATCCTCCCGCTTTTCGATTCGGGCGACGCCGACGGCCTCCTGTTCTACGTCATGCCGTTCGTGGCGGGCGAGTCGCTGCGCGACCGGCTCACCCGCGAAGGCCGGCTCCCGCTCCAGGAGGCCCTCACCCTCGCGGGCGACGTCGCCGCGGCGCTGGGCTTCGCGCACGCACGCGGCATCGTGCATCGCGACATCAAGCCCGAAAACATCCTGCTGGAGGATGGCGAGGGCCTGGTGGCCGACTTCGGCATTGCGCTGGCGCTGGCCCGTGTCGAGAGTTCGCGGCTCACGGGCACCGGGCTCGCCATCGGCACCCCGGCGTACATGAGCCCGGAGCAGGTTGCCGGCCAGCCCGCGATCGACGGGCGAAGCGACGTGTACGCGCTGGGTTGCGTGCTGTACGAGATGCTCACCGGTGCGCCGCCCTTCATCGGTCCCACCGCCCAGGCGGTGCTGGGGCAGCGGATGAGCCAGGACGCCCCTCCGGCCAGATCCAGACGGCCCGACCTGCCCGCCGAACTGGATGCGGCGCTGGCGCGAGCGCTGGCCAGGGATCCGGCCGCTCGATTCGAGACGCCACGCGAGCTGGTCGAAGCGTGTTCCGCCGCGCTCCCGGCCGCGCGGCCGGCCGGACGCAGGCGGCTCGCGGTGGGCGGGCTGCTGGCCTTGGCGGCAGTCGCCGCCGTGGCGATCCCGCTCTGGCGAAGTGGCCAGGCGTCCGGTGCGCGGGCCCAGCTCCCCGCCATCGCGGAGCTGGCGGGCCAGGGCCGCTTCGTCGAGGCCTACGGGCTGGCGATCCGGGCCGAGCGGTGGATCGCGGGCGATACGACCCTGTCGCGGCTCATCGAGTCCGTCTCGGACCTCCTCACCGTCACCGCGACGCCGGCGGGCGCCGAGGTCCAGGTCCAGCGCCTCGAGGTCGGGGGCGTGGCGGACAGCGTGCCGCTCGGCGTCGCGCCGCTGCGCGACGTGCGGCTGCCCCGGGCCGACTACCGCGTGGTCGTGCGGAGGACGGGCTACGCGCCGCTGGAGCGCGTCGTCTCGAGCGAGCGGGAACGGGCCATCTATGGGGACGCGGGCCGCCGGGTGGCGCTCGCGCTCGACCTGCTTCCCGCGGACTCGGTGCCTGGCGGGATGGTCGCGGTGCCGGGGGCCCGCTACACCGTCCTGAGTCCGGATCTCCCGCTCGGGCTCGTGGCCGACCTCCATGCGTTCTTCATCGACCGGTTCGAGGTCAGCAACGAGCGCTACGCTGAGTTCGTGCGGAGTGGCGGCTACTCGCCGGCGGCGCACTGGGCCGAGGCGGCCGCGGCGGGGCATGGCGCCGCCGGCTTTGTGGATCGCACCGGGCTGCCGGGTCCCCGCGACTGGGTGAGTCAGCGGCCCCCGGCCGGCACGGAACGGCATCCGGTGACCGGGGTGTCCTGGTACGAGGCGGCGGCGTTCTGCGCGGCGGAGGGCAAGCGCCTCCCCACCTTGTATGAATGGGAAAAGACCGCCCGTGGCGGGGTGGTTTCGCCGTCGGGGGTGATCATGCCATGGGGCTATGCATCGGCCACCGGCGGCGCGGAGGGCAGGGCCAACTTCGCCTCGGGGGGGGCCGGGCCGGTGGACGCGTTTCCGTTCGGCATCAGCGCGTATGGCGCCTATGGCATGGCGGGGAATGCCAAGGAATGGCTGGCCAATCCCGTGGGCGGCGGTTACGCTGTGACCGGAGGGTCCTGGCAGGATCCCGCCTATCTCTTTTCAGGGGTAGGTTCGCTGCCGGGCCACTCCGCCTCGCCGGCCGTCGGCTTCCGCTGCGCCCGCAGCGCGGGCGCCGCGGAGGGGGATCAAGGAGCCGGTCCGGTGGAGATCGATCCGCCCTCACCGGTCTATCGCCCGGTCGACCCCGCGACCTTCCGCGCCTTGCTCACCCATTACCGGTACGATCGGCGGCCGGCCAACGCCAGGGGCGTGGAGCGGCGCGAGGCCGCGGACTGGCGGCGCGAGCGCTTCTGGATCGACGGCGTGGGCGGCGACTCGATCCTCGCGTACCTCTATCTGCCCAACCTGGCCCGGCCCCCGTACCAGACGCTGGTCTTCGTTCCCAACTCGGCGGCCTTCTTCTTCGAGCCGGTGTGGCAGGCGGTGGAGAACGACCTCGGCCCCCACATCCAGGCCGGGCGGGCGGTGCTGGCCGTGGTGCTCAAAGGGATGCTGGAGCGTCCCTGGCCGGCGGGGTGGGAGCCGCCGCCGCCACCGTCGGTGGGGTTTCGCGACCTGATGGTCCGGCACGCGACCGAGCTCCGGCTTGGGATGGACTATCTGGAGACGAGGGCCGACATCGACTCGGAGCGCCTGGGATACCTCGGGATCAGCCTTGGGGCGGGCTCCCGGCTGCCGCTCGCTGCCGTGGACGATCGCTTCCGCGGCGTGGTGCTGATCGGCGCCGGCATCGACGAACGGATCCAGCCCACGCTTCCCGAGGCGGCCAATTTCAACTTCGCCCCGTACATCGCGCCTCCCAAGCTCGTGGTCAACGGGAAGCTGGACGAGGAGCACCCCTGGATCACCAGGGGGTTGCCGCTGTGGAATCTGCTGCGCGAGCCGAAGGAGCTGGTTCTGCTGGACGGCGCGGGGCACATGCCGCCGCCCGAGCTCCGGGTGCCTCCGATCAACGCGTTCCTGGACCGGACCCTGGGGCCCGTCGCGGCCGGTTCCGTGCCGCAGTGATTCGTCGCTCGATCCGGTGCCGCACGTTCTGACGGACGACGGCGCCAGGCAGGCCCCCGCGGAGCAAGGGGATGGGCAGGGACGATCTCGTGTCGTATCCGGGGAGGTGGACGCGGGGGACGCTTTGTCGGCGAGACTCGGCCGGGGCCATCCCCTATGAGGGTTTATAGGTGGGTTGCCCCTGGGGCCCTCCGGGTGGACCTTTTCGGGGCTGACAGGAACATCTGCGCGCCGGAGTGTCCCAACCCGGCGCGACACTCACCCAGGATGTGGCCCGTAACCGGTACGTGGAGCGTCCAGTGACCTCGCGCGACGCCCGCCTCTTTGTCGGTGTGACGGACAGCGACTGGTTCCGCTTTCTCCGGAGTCGGCCGGACTTGGACGAGGTCAATTTCTGGCAGCCGGGCGGGGGTACGGTCTTCCAGGCGTTGAATGTGGGCGAACCGTTTCTCTTCAAGCTCAAGTTCCCCGTACATCGGATCGTGGGTTGTGCTTTCTTCGCGCATGCCACTCGCTTGCCTGTGAGCATTGCCTGGGACGCCTTCGGCGAGAAGAACGGGGCGGCCACCTTTGAGCAGATGTTCGACCGGATCCGGCGTCTCAGGCGCACTGCTCGGGTCACGGTTGGGGATCACATCGGGTGTGTGATACTCAGGGACCCCTGTTTCTTCACTGAGGCCGACTGGATCGAGGTGCCGCCATCTTTCAGTCCACAAATCGTTCAGGGCAAGGGATACTCGCTGCGGGAACAGGAGGGCGCGGCGCTCTGGGCGGCGGTGCAGGAACGGTTGCTGAGGTACGGGCCCCGCTCGCAGGTCGCCTACAGGACCGATGAGGCCATGTACGGCGAGCCTGTCCTAGTGCGACAGCGGCTGGGTCAGGGGACGTTCCGGGTGAAGGTGATCGACCTGTATGCCAGGCAGTGCGCCGTAACGGCCGAGCGCGCGCTGCCGGTGCTGGAGGCGGCGCACATCATGCCCGTGAGCCGCGGGGGGCAGCACAGGCTGGACAACGGGGTGCTGCTGCGATCGGATGTCCACACCCTGTTCGACGATGGGTATGTGACCGTTACACCCGACTACGAGTTTCGTGTCAGCGAGGAGCTCAGGGACAAGTTCGACGACGGGGAGACGTACCGGCCGTTTCAGACTCGGCGCATCTGGGTCCCGGTCGACGCGGACCTGCGCCCCAGCCGGGAAATGCTGGAATGGCACAATGCAGAGGTCTACCAGGGATGAGCGGCGATCGGCTGGAGGAGGTGTCGAGAGAGCTTCGGGCGTTCGTCGCGGAGCGGGAATGGGGTCAGTTCCACGATCCCAAGAACCTCACCATGGCGCTTTCGGCGGAGGCAGGCGAGCTCGCCGCCCTGTACCGGTGGGTGTCGAATGGCGAGGCGGACGAGTGGTCGCGAAAACTGGAGAACAGGGCCAGGGTGGCGACCGAGGTGGCGGACGTGGCCATTTCGCTCCTTCTGCTGTCCGAGCGTGTCGGTATCGACCTGCTTGAGGCGGTACGCGAGAAGCTTGAGGTCAACCGGTCCAATTATCCCGTCGAGAGGGCCCGAGGACGGGCCGAGCGGCCGGGGACGGGCGCCGGTACCAGCGGGCCCACAGGTCCCCTGACAGGGCGCAACCCAACCTCGTAATATGTTGACAGGGTGTAAGATACGTTTATATTTCGGTGTTTGTTCGGTCGGTCGTGGCTCCAGGGGGAGGCCGTTCAAGTGGGAGATCGCACCGGTATTCAATGGACCGACGCCACGTGGAACCCGGTGACCGGGTGCACCAAGGTCAGTCGGGGCTGTGACCACTGTTACGCCGCCACGATGGCCGAGCGGCGGCTTCGACATGTCTACACGCGCCGGCTCCCGGTCAGCGATACCGCCGACAACCGGATCGATCCCTTCGCCGTTCGACTCTGGCCAGAACGGTTGGATCAGCCCATCGACTGGCCCGAGCCGCGAATGATCTTCGTGAACTCCATGTCCGACCTGTTTCACCAGGACGTGCCCGAAGACTACGTGCTCGCGGTATTCGAAGTCATGCTTTTCGCGGATCAGCACGTGTACCAGGTCCTGACCAAACGTCCGGCGCGCGCGGCAAGGTTCTGGAAGCGCAATGCTGCGACGCTCGGACTTCGGAGGATCCCCGAGCATATCTGGATTGGCGCATCGATCGAGGACCAGGCGGTCACGTATCGCGTCCGCCACCTCAATGCCGTGGAGGCCGAAGTTCGATTCCTCTCATGCGAGCCGCTGCTTGGTCCCTTCAACGACCTTCCGTTGGACGGGATCCACTGGGTGATCGGTGGCGGTGAGAGCGGCGCCGGCGCCCGGTCGGTCGACCCGTCGTGGGCAATCGGCCTTCGCAACCTCTGTCAACGCCGCGGGGTTCCGTTCTTCTGGAAGCAGTGGGGTGGGAGGACCCCCAAGGCCGGCGGGCGGCTGCTTGAGGGCCAGGAGTGGAACGAGTTTCCGGAGTGCGCCGGACGAGTCGCGTGAACGGCCCGTGCTAGATCAACGGCAGTTGCTCATCTGAGTACCTCAGCACTTCCTGCCAGAACTGCACACCCTTCTTGTGCTTGGAGAAGAACGCGAGGTCCTCCGGACGGTCTCGAAGTGAATGTTGAGCTTGTACGGATCAAGGAAACAGAAAGACAGGACCGACCCCTGGTCCGTTCCAGGGATGCTTTCGAGGATACTCGTCACCCTCTTGTTGGCGTTCCCAGGTACGAATCGCGCATCCGCATCAGGGGCCGCCCGGGCGACCCGAATTCGTAGCGCCTCCATCGCCAGGCGGCTTTCGTCGGCGAAGATGTAGCGGTCGAAACGGTCTGGAAGGGAGAGGGCAATCATCGGGGAGCCCAGGACGGATCGGCCGGTCTCCCGCATCCGGGAGTGTCCGGGCCCGGAGAACAGATCGAGGTAGACCCGGAAGTCCCAGAGGCGCTTCATCCCTGTCGCGAACATCTCCGCGTACATCCCCACTCTGCGATACCTGTCCTCCGCCCAGCGACCTACGTCATACGCGAGAAGTCCGTCGTCCTCGACCTCGATGAGGTAATTCCTGGGGGGGCGTTTCTTCGCCATGTCGAGGGAGCGGCGCCTGGATGTTGTGGTTGCAGGTCTCGGCAAGACCCTCTCGCGGTTCAGCACGATACTCAGCCTGCCGCCGCCCGAACAGCCGGTCAGCCATCGGCCTCGATGGCCTGACCGCCATTGGAGAATCGGCCGTCGCTCCCGGGGTGTCTCGCGATGTCGCCCGCCCGCTGGCGCCTCGGCTGAACGGGCGCCATCCTTCACCATGCTCCGGAACGGCAACGGATTCCCCCTCCCGGACCTGGGCGCCGCGATCGCCCGGTACAACACCACCCCGCAGGTCGAGCTGCTCGGCCTGTCCCCCCACCAGGCGGCCGCCCTGCTGGACGGCGACTGGCGCACAGTTGGCGCCCTACGGCTGAACCAGGCCCTGACCCCGGTGCAGACCGGGCCCGTCCGACAGTTCCGACTCGCGCTCCAGCTGCTTCGGGAACTGCTGGACCGGGGCCCAGCGGCGGCCACCGCCACCGGCAACCTGGCGCGGAGCGCCGTGGCCCGGATGCTCGAGGAATTGGAGTTCCCACCCGGGTACGTCGCGAGCGTCCGGCGCTACAACAAGGTGATCAACGAACCCGATGTGGCCCTGCTCCACGGGCTGCGCCTGGCCCTGGTGACCGCGGGATACATGCGGCGCAACCGCGGGTTCAGAATCACCGCCCGTGGCCGCACGGCGCTCGACCTCGCCGAGCGCGCTCCGGGTGCCGTGTTCGCCCGACTGTTCATGGCCCGGATGGGCGTCACCGCGCCCTTTCTGGACGACGAGGGCCGGGTCTTCCGCTCGCCGATCGGCCCCGCGCTCTTCCTGCTCCAGCGCCATGCCGCCGACTGGATCGACTCGCTGGAACTCACCGACCGGCTGCTCATTCCTGCCCTGGTGCCCCACGACACTCCGGCCCAGCTCGGATTCAGCGCCTACCAGTGGGTCCTTGCGCCGTGCGAGGAATTCGGGCTGCTGGAGCGGCGGGAAGGGCCGACTGGGCTCCAGCCGGACCGGATCCGCGTCACGCCGCTGTTCGGGGAATTCATCGGGTTCCCGTTCGCGTAGGTTTACACCCTTGCAGGTAGCCGTCATTGAACATTACAATCGGCCGCACCACAGCCACGACAGATCCACCGCCGCCCTTCATCACGCCCGACCTCGTGCCGGAAGCCTCTCACATCGGCGCGCCCTGACTGGTTGAAATGATGTTGCCAGATATGAGCTACTATGGCATATTCATTCGCATATGCCACACAGGTTAAAACATGGCTTTGCTCAAGACCAGGATCGACCAGAACGGGCGGATCGTGATCCCGGCGGAAGTGCGCCGCCACCTGGGCGTAGCGCCCGGGGATGAGGTGGTGCTCGACGTGGGCCGGGACGACGTCCGGATCTCCAGTCACGCCGCGGCCCTCGGCGCCCTCAAGCGCATGGTGCGGGAAGGCACCGGCCGGAAGGGATACTCCGTGAAGGAGTTCCTGCGGGAGCGTCAAGCCGACGCCGAGCAGGAAGGGCGCATCTGGAAACGGCGGCGGAAGCCGCGTGGCTAGACCGCTGGTGGTGGACGCTTCCGCCCTCCTCGCGGTGGTGCTCGAGGAGCCCGGTGCGGCGGCCGCCGAACGCCGGCTGCCGGGGAGCGCCGTGTCCGCCGTCAACCTGGCTGAGGTGGTTTCGCGGTTGATCCAGCACGGGCTGGAACCGGCGCCGCTCGAGCTCGCGATCCGGCGGCTCGACGTCGAGGTGGTGTCCGCCGACGCGGCGCTGGCGTTCCGGGCGGCCCGGCTGCACGCGGCCACGCGGTCGCAGGGGCTGGCGCTCGCGGACTGCTTCTGCCTCGCGCTCGCCGAGACGCTCGGCGCAGAGGTGCTCACCGCCGATCGAGCGTGGGGCCGGTTGAAGGTCGGCGTGCCGGTGACGGTGATCCGGTAGTCCTGGCGCGGTGCGTGGTCACCCTGTTCCCACGTGCGCGAGCTGCAGCGGCGCCGGGTTTCGCGCTGAGGCTGATGCCAGCGTCCGGGTTCCTCGCCGCCCACCCGGTAGCGCCCCGTACCCGGCGGGCACTTTTTCCTTGACTCATGCCAGTGAGTCGATTAGACTCATGTACATGAGTCAGCGATTGCAGGTTCTCCTCGAGGACGATGAGTTCGCCGAGATCCGCCGCGTGGCGAAGCGCCACCGGATGACCGTGGCGGAATGGGTCCGGCAGGCGCTCCGGCGTGCCCGGCGCGACGAGCCGGAGGGGGACCCGCGGCGCAAGCTGGGCGTGGTGCGGGAGGCGGCCCGCGGTTCGTACCCGACCGCCGATATCCCGCAGATGCTGGATGAGATCGCGCGGGGGTATCAGGGTGACGAGGCGTGATCTTCGTCGACTCCAACATCCCGATGTACCTGGTCGGCGCGGCGCATCCTCTCAAAGGGGCCGCGCAAGAGTCGCTCGAGGAAGCGGTCGCCCGCCATGAGCGTCTGGTGACCGACGCGGAGGTCTTCCAGGAGATTCTCCACCGCTATCACGCGATCCGGCGCCCGGACGCGATCCAGCCCGCGTTCAACGCCCTGCACGGGGTCATCGACGAGGTCTTCCCGATCGACCTGCGCGATGTTGAGCAGGGGAAAGGGCTGATGCTGGGCACGCCATCCCTCTCGGCGCGCGACGCGATCCACGCCGCGGTCATGAAGCGTCACGGCGTGGTGTGCCTGATGAGCTTCGACCGGGGTTTCGATCTGATTCCCTGGCTCGAGCAGCTACCCTCCTGGCCCCCGACCCTGCCGTAGGTGCGGCCGGTTATTGCCGCCTGGCCCCTTCCTTTGGTTGGCTCAGGATCGGCCCCTTTGGGCCGGCGGCCGGGATGGCGGCCGCGTTATCCCGCCGCATGCCGCCTGTCTTGCCTCCTGTCGCCCGCCGAGCGTAGCTGAGGGTGCGGTGTCTGGCGCCAGGAGCCAAACTTGCCGGTCACCGCCAAACTGTCCCGCGCGTTCTATGAGAAGCTCGGCGACGACCTCGCCACCGAGCTGGTCGAATGGTTCAACCAGGTCGACATGACGTATCGGAGGGAGCTGTCGAGCCTCAACGAGCTCTTCCTGGAAACGAGCTGGTCGATTTCGCGCTGAACGGTAGGCGCTGGATGACGGCCCGCGGCCGTCAATTGGCGATTGCTGCTGTGCCCTCCCCGGGCGTACATTGGCGCGATGGCCTCTGATCCGGGCGGCGGGCTCACCACCGCCCTCGCCGAGGCGGGCACCACGTGACGGTGCCGGACCGCCTGGCCGCCGCGCTCGCCGACCGCTACCGCCTGGAGCGCGAACTGGGCCAGGGCGGCATGGCGACCGTCTACCTGGCCACCGACCTGCGCCACCAGCGGCAGGTCGCCCTCAAGGTGCTGCGCAGCGACCTGGCCAAATCCCTCGGGCCCGACCGGTTCCTGCGCGAGATCCGCATCGCGGCGAAGCTCAACCACCCGCACATCCTGGCGCTCTTCGACTCGGGCGAAGCCGGGGGCTTCCTTTACTACGTCATGCCGTACCTGCCGGGCAGCAGTCTGCGCGAGCGCCTCGACCGTGAGGGAGAACTGCCCATCCGGGAGGCGGTGAGGATCATCCGCGAGGTGGCGGACGCGCTGGCGTTCGCGCATTCGCAGGGCGTGGTGCACCGCGACATCAAGCCCGACAACGTCATGCTCGCCGGGTCGCACGCCGTGGTCGCCGACTTCGGCGTCGCCAAGGCGGTGAGCGAGGCCAGCGGCCGCGACACCCTCACCACGGCCGGCGTGGCCCTCGGCACCCCCGCGTACATGGCGCCCGAGCAGGCGACCGCCGACCCGCTGGTGGACCACCGGGCCGACATCTACGCCCTCGGCGTGATGGCCTACCAGCTGCTCACGGGGCGCACGCCGTTCATGGCGGCCACGCCCCAGGCGGTGCTGGCCGCGCACGTCACCGAGGATCCCGACCCCCCGCGCAAGTACCGCAAGCAGATCAGCGCGGAGCTGGAGGCGGTGGTGCTCAAGTGCCTGGCGAAGCGCCCCGCCGATCGGTGGCAGAGCGCCGGGGAACTGCTGCCGTACCTCGACGCCGCGATCACGCCGAGCAGCGGCCTGACGCCGACCAGCACCCGGCCCGTGACCGGGGTGCCGGCGGCCGCGGCTGGCGCCCCGTCGCGGCGGATGCTGCTCGGAGCCCTCGGTGTGGTGGTCGCCGCCGGCGCCGCGATCGGTGGGTGGCTCACGCTGCGCGGCCGCGGGGGCCCCGCGCGTCCCGCGGCCATCGAGCAGATCGCGATCCTGCCCCTCGCCGACCTCTCGGCCGTGAAGGACTCCCTGTTCGCGAACACCCTGCACGACGCGCTGATCTCCGCCATCCATCGCAACGGCGCGGTGGGCGTGGTCTCCCGCACCGCCGTGCTGCGCATGGGCGGCGACGCCACCAGCGAGGAGATCGCGCGCCAGCTCGGGGTCCAGGCGGTGATGGAAGGCTCGATCTTCCGGACCGGAACGGTCATGCGGATCATCGTCCAGCTGGTCGAGCCCACCACCCTGCGCTACCTCTGGACCGAGAGCTACGAGCGGGACGTCTCGGACGTGCTGGGCGCGCAGGACTCGATCGTCCGCGCCATCGCCAGCGAGATGGGTGCGGCCCTGACCGACCGAGGAGCGAACCGTGGCTCCTGACCCGACCTGGAGGCGCTGAGGATGCGGATGCGACACGTGGGTCTGGCGACCGCCGTGCTGCTGCCGGCGTGCGATGGGGCTCAACGGTCCGAGCTGCCGCGCCTGGTGACGCTCGAGACGGGACAGCATGCGCCCGACGACCCGTCCATCTCGCCCGACGGCCGCTTCATCGCGTTCACCGCCCGGGTGCGCGGGGACGACGGCGTGTATGTGGCGGACCCCGATGGCCGGAACGCGAGACTGGTCTCGCAGCTGGCGCTCGACGTCAACGATCCCTCATGGTCGCCGGACAGCCGGAGCCTGGTGTACGCGGCCGCCGGGACCACGGGCGAGGAACTCTATCGGGTCACGATCGAGGGCGGCACGCCGATCCAGCTCACGCAGCTCGCAGCCGATGGGCTCGGCGACCCGCTGTTTTCCCCCGACGGTTCCCGGATCCTGTTCGAGTCGGAGCACAGCGGGCGGATCGCGCTCTGGATCGTCCCGGCCGAGGGAAGCGACCCCGTCGAGGTCCTCCCCGGTGAGACGGGCAACGTGTTTCATGGACGCTGGTCGCCGGACGGGACCCGGATCGCCATGAACCTCGGCTCGGAGTCCGGCCGCGTCGTGGCCGTGCTCGACCTCGCCGGCGGCGCCGTGACCCGCGTGACGCACGAGGGGATGGAGGAGTTTCACGAGTGGTCGCCCGACGGGAGTGAGCTGGTGTATGTCTCCCGACGGACCGGCGCGGAGGACATCTGGGTCGTCACGGCCGACGGACGCGAGAGGCGACAGCTCACCGTCGACGTCCGCGACGACGACGATCCCGTGTACTCGCCCGACGGGCGGTGGATCGCCTACGTGTCCGACCGTGGCGGACAGCACGACCTGTGGGTGGTCCCGGCCGCGGGCGGCGAGGCGCGACGCGTTACCAACGATCGGGCGATCGGCGTGAACGCGCGGTGGAGCCCGGAGAGCGACGCGCTCCTGTTCCTGAACATCGAGAGCGTGCGACGCCTGTACACCGTGCCGACGAGCGGGGGATCCCTCCGCCCGATTACCCCCGACAGCGTATTCAGCGAGGCCCCCGACATCAGTCCGGACGGCCGGTCGGTGGTGTTCTCCGGGCGCCGCGATGCGCAGTATGGCATCTATCGGATGCCGATCGAGGGAGGCGAAGAGCACGCCCTGGTCACGGGATCCAACAGCTTCCAGCCGTCGTGGTCGCCGGACGGGAGCCTGGTCGCCTTCACTTCATTGCGGGGCCCGCTGCCGGCGACCTGGGTGGTTTCGGTCGAGAGCGGCGAGGAGTGGCAGATCACCCCCGAGGGCGCCGACGCCCCCGGCGGCTCGGGCTGGTCCCCGGACGGCTCACGCCTCGGGTATGGGGTGCGGGACCCGGGCGGCGCCATGAGCCTGTTCACGTCGTCACCCCGCGGCGAGGACGTGAGGCTGGTCCTCGAAGGGGTCCCACTCCTTCGCAGCGCCCGGTTCAGCCCCGACGGCCGTACGGTCCTGGTCCTCCGCCCGACGGCAGACCAGGATCGTTTCGGGCTGTTCCGGATGCCGGTGACCGGGGGGCCGGTGGCGGCACTCACCACGGGGCAGCGCGTGCATGAGTTCGCCCCCGTCTGGTCCTCGGACGGTTCCCGCATTGCCTACACGGTGGACTCGGAGGACGCCGGGGCGGACGTGTGGATCATGAACGCCGACGGAACCGGAAAGCGGCGACTCACCAGCAGCGCGGAACAGGAGCGTGCGATGGCCTGGGCCGCCGAGGACAGCGAGGTCTACTACCTGAACGGGCTGTTCGGCGTCTCCGCGGTGTCCGTCGCCACCGGCGCCATCCGCCAGGTCTTCGACGGTGACCTTGCGGTGCGTGACCTCTCGTTTTCCCGGGACCGCTCGATGCTGGTCGTGGAGGCGTCGCCGACGGCAGCTTCCCTCGTGCGCGTCGACCTTCGTGATCTGCTGGCGCGCGAGCCCTGAACCACGCCCGCGGCCGCCCCACGATGTGATTTCCGGGCGGCTGGGCCGGGGACCCTGTTGGCCCAACGGCGGCTGGACCGAGGTGGATCGGTTCCGCTCTCGGCGGGCCTTGAGGAAGGCCTCGATCTGGGAGTTCAACTGCCTTCATGGCGTCGACGTGGAGGCCCGCACGTGGTGTTCCCGCTGGGCGGCCTGATCGTGGACGTCGACGCTGAGCATGTCGAGACGCCGGGCCGCGAAACGATGATCAGGCTGGCCCTGCGGGTCCGGGAGCTCCTCGTGGAAGCGAACCGGGGCGCGGGAGCACCCGGCCGCTGATCGCCGACGGCCAGGTGCACGTGGACCCGGATTTCAGTCCCGACGGACGCCGCCTGGCACGGGCGAATCGTCGCGGCTGAACGGAAACGCCGCCTGCGTTCCTTCGTGGAACGGAGACCGGTTCGACCACGTCGGGCTTCGCAGACGCCGTCGAGGACCGTGCAGGGACCTCCGTCTCGCGTGCAGACGGCGTCAACCACCATGCAGGGCGCGCCGAGACGGGTGCAGACGCCGCCGACATCGGCGCACCTGGCGGGTACGGCTGAACCGGGGCCTCCGACACCCGTGCACCCGGTGCCGACTGGCCGTCACCCACCACCGCGGGGAGTGCAGGGCGGGCAGACACCGGAGCCGGGCCTCGCGACGCCTGGTCACACGGTTCCGTCGTCCAGTCAGGGTCACCGACTTCCGGGCAGACGCCGCCGACGCGCATTCACCCGCTGGGGCTTGTTCGGCCGGCTCCGCCGACCGGCGATCACGTCCCGGATCCATCCGTGACGACGGTTCCGTCACGCCGGCAGGGTGTGCCGACACCGGCGCAGACGGCGTGTTGAGCCACGCAGGGGGGCGGCGGCGACCGCGCCGCGCGCGCTTCCAGGCGTCTCGGGCCGAGGATTCTGAGGGATGGATCGTCGAGCTCGGTGGTTCAAGTCGTTGATGTGGCAGCACTTGTGCGATCGACCTTGGGATATCCCGCAAGACCTGGACTTGTCCCGGTCGCGCCGCAGCAGCGGGAGTAGGTTCCGGCGACTCCCTGCCGCCCGGTCGAGGGATGAACCCTTCTTCGCAACCCCACACGCTGCGGCTCCTCCTGACCGGAGGGCTACTCCTGACCGGCTGCCGGGACCCTGGAACCGGTGGACTCGAGATCTCGGTGCGGGACAGCGCGGGGATTGAGATCGTGGAGTCAGTGCCCCCCGCCGAGGAGGGCTCCGAGCGGTGGGTGATCGACTCGGTTCCCCTCTTCGACATCGGGGCCGACTCCAGCGACCCCACTCAGGAGTTCACCCGCCCTGGCGGTCAGGTGCGCTTGGCCGAGGGCCGGATCGCGGTCGCGGACGCCCGCGCGCAGGAGATCCGGTTCTTCGACCCCAATGGGATCTGGCTCCACAACGCGGGGCGCCGGGATTCGTTCCCCGGTCCCGGCGATTCGCTCTACGCAATTGAGCCGGGCACTGGGTTCGTCACGGTGCTGGACAGCGCGGGCCGATACGGCCGCTGGGAGCGGCCGGCGCTCCCCGGCCCCGGGCGGTTCGCGATCTTCCTCGGCGTGTTCGCCGGCGGCGACTGGCTGATCAACGGGAGCGAGATCATCCGGCCCACCCAGGCCGGGGTGTAACGGTCGGTCACCGACCTGTTCCGCCACGACACGAGAGAACCCAGAGGCGCGCTTCAGGCCGACTCGCCGGCCCCCCAGCTATGCCGCGCCCCTGACGTGTGCCGTGCGACGCAGAGGTCACAGGGACAGCACATCTTGTCAACTGACGGCCCGACGAATCGCCTCACGGAAGTGCGGGGGCTCCAACAGCTCGGCATCGGTCCCGTACTCCAACACCCGGCGCACCAGCCAGTGCGGGTTGGCGACGGGGACCCTGACCAGAATGCTCCCGTCCCCGCCCTCCTCGTGCTCCGGGTAGCGCTCGCGGAGCCAGCGGGCCACCCGCCGGCTGTACCGGATCGTCGCGCGCTCGGGGTCGGCGTCGGTGCGCAGCAACTCCCCGGGACCTTCCACCGTCTCGTGGTCGGGCCGCGGCTCGAACGGCTCCTCCAGCAGGTCTGCCTCCAGCACCCGGTCGTCGCGGAAGCGGCGCCACTCCCCCAGCTCCGGGCACCAGGCCACGAAGTAGGTGCTGCCAGCGTGCTCGACCACCTGGTGGACCTCGACCAGGTAGGCGGAGGGCTCGGGGCGGCCTTCCGCGGCATAGCGGATCCGCGCGCGACGCCCACGGGCACACGCGACGGCGAGGCGATCGGCGGCGGTGTGGAACGCATCGTCATCCGTTCGCCTGCTTGTCGTCTCGTGCCCTCGTTCCCTCGCGCCTTCGTCCTCCTCGGGGGGGGTGAACCGGCCGGCCAGCTCCACTTCCCCCTCCAGCAGCAGCGCGGCCTGGAGTGCGAGCGTCTCGTGGGGAGTCAGCCGCACCGGCCGCCGGAACGGTCCAGCACTCCGCACCGACACCCGGTCGCGCTGCTGCCAGACGCTGAGCGAGAGCAGCCAGTCCGCGTCGGCGTGGTCGCCGAGCAGGGTGAGGGTGCGGAGGTCGGCGGCGATCTGCGCCGGGGTGACACCGAACGACTCGGCCAACTGCACGAGGGTGCGCGCTTCCCCGCCCTCGCGCGCGGCCCGCGTCAGCTCGGCCACGAGCTGGACGATGCGGGTGAGTTGCGCGGCGGCGCCAGCGCGCGCCGGGCTCACGCGGGCGGCTCCTGGTAGAGCCGGGCTACCTCGCGACGCAAGTCGTCGAGCGCGCGGGCCAGCTCGGGCGGGCGGATGACGCGGGCGCGGCCGCGCCAGGACAGGATCCAGCGCAGAAAGGAGCCGGGCTCCCGCACCGCGAACTCAAGCTCGGCGCCGGTGCGGTCCTCGGCGACCACGCGGGCCCACCCCCGGTGCATGGCTTGGCGCGACTCGGGGAACTCGAAGCGCACCCGGACCGCCACCGCGGCGCCCTCCCCCAGCTCCCACGGGGCACGTCCGAGGTAGTGGCGCACGTCGAAGGCCGCCGGGACCTCGAACTCGGCGCCGGCGCCCGCGAGCATCTCCGCCTCCCGCATGCGATCGACGCGGAAGACGCGGAGCGCGTCACGCTCGCGCGCCCGGCCGACGCAGTACCAATGGCTCCACTGGAAGAACAGGCCCCAGGGCTCCACCTCGCGGTCGTCCTCGGTGTCGCGGCCGATGGAGTAATAGCGGCAGCGCACGGCGTTGCGCTCGGCGACCGCCTGCTGGAGCACGGCGAGGGTCTGCCGCCCTCCGGAGGGAAGAGGCGTGGCGAGGACCAGCTCGGCGGTGCGGAGCTCGAGCGGGACGTCGAAGGCGAGCTTGCGGCGGGCGGAGGCCGCGGCCTCGGCGAGCGGGAACTCGGTGCGCTGGGCCAGGCGGCGGGTGGCACGGTCGAGCGCGGCCAGCTCCCGGCGGGTGAGGGTGACGCGGCGGAGGCCGGAGTAGGGCCGTTCGCCCGCAGGCGTGGGCTGGTCCGCCAGCTCCAGATAGGGGAGGTAGAAGCTCTGGGGGCGGAGGCGGTAGCCGGTGGCGGGTTCGTCGCCCGCGGTGTCGGGCAGGGGGACGGACTCGATCTCGATGCCGAGGCGGCGCAGCTCGTCCTTGTCGCGCTCGAACTTGCGGCGGGCGGACTCGGGGTCGCCCTGGTAGTCGCGAACCTTGGCGAAGACCTGCTCCCGGGTCACCGCGAAGCGGTGACCGAGCAGGAACGCGATGAGGTCGAGCCAGCGGGCGGTCTTCGCCTGGGTCACGTCCGCCAAGTTATCACGGCGCCCGGCGCATGGCCTGGCCCGCGACCCCGCCGGACTGGATCGCCGGGGCCATCAGGGGTTCGGCGCCGGACTCGGGACCGAGGACGGCCCTGGTACGCCGGGACGGTGTCTCGGCCGTTGTGCCGCGGATGGCGGCACGCACGCGCTCCAGCTCACCGCGCAGGTCCGGCCCGGGATCCATGCGCAGGGCCGAGCCCGGGCAGGCGGTGAACAGCGGCCCCAGCAGACCGGGCAGGCCGGTCACCCGAAAGGCCATGGCCTTGGCGGTGCCCTGGAACTCCGTGAAGGCGAAGCCGAACCGGCGCGACCCCGCGATGGCCAGCGCGAAGTTCTTGGTGGCGAGGTTGGTGGGGCCGGGGTGGCCCAGTGCGCTGAAGAGGTCGAACTCGATCCAGGTCGCGGCGAGCGGTGTGCCGCCGTCGAAGCTGTAGGCGACCAGGCCGTTCGCGGTGACGAAGTGCTCGGTGTCCACCCACAGCAGGAACGACCCGGTCGACGAGCAGGCGATCACCAGCTCGGGATACTCCGAGGTCCCGAACTTGTTGCTGATCTGGTTGTCGGCGGGCAGGGTCAGGAAGAGGCTGCCTCCCGCGCTCAGGAAGTCCCAGTCGTAGGCCGTGGCGCTACCCTGCCAGGTGACGCCGTCGATGATCGCCAGGATGGTGATGGTGCCGGTGGCCAGCGGGGTGAGCACGCCGCCCGGCGTCATGATCCCCTTCGCCGTCTCCAGAATGCCCCAGGTGATCGGGCGGACCACGATGGTGCCGTCGGCCAGCCTGGCGGTTGCCGTGTAGATGTAGTCGTCGCCCACCTTGACCCGGAAGGTTCCGTTGAGGGTGACGGACGCGACCGGCGGCAGCACCTCGACGATGGCATACACGCTGAATCCGGTGGTCTGGGCGGTCACGGTGCTGGTGGCAGGGTTGGCGGTGCTTCCCGGGATGGGCGTCCACCCGCCGCCGGTCAGGCGGGCGATCCGGAACTGGCTGGGGTCGGCGCCGGCGGGAAGCGCCGCGGGGTTGTATCGGATGCGGACCGTGACCGGCTGGGCGAACTGGGTGCCGTTGGGGCCCAGGTCATATGCGGTGCCCGGGATGAGGGCTGGATTGGCGGGCGGGTTGACGGCCGGGGTGACCGTGATGGCAAGCCCGGCGGCCAGCGCTCCCGCCGGCACGACGAGGGTGACGTCGCCCGAGGCCGCGACGACCTGGCCGCCCGCGGGGCCGACAAAGCCGCCATCGAGCACGGTGAGCGCCGCTGTCCCGCTCCGGCCTTCGCTGGTCGCGACCACGTTGGTGGCGCCCGGGGCGGTTGCAGTGACGACGCCGGTGGCGTCGACGATGGCGACGCCAGCGGTCTGGAGCGTCCAGGTGACGGCGCGTCCGGTGAGAGTGTTCCCCTGGGCATCCTTGAGGGTCGCGGTGAAGCCGGTCGACTGTTGCGGCACCAGGGTGGCGTTGGGCGGAGAGACGGTGACGGTCGCCACCGGCGCCGGGGGCGGTGGTGGTGGCGGTGGGGGCGCCGTCGAGGGGCCGGTCGAGCCGCCGCAGGCGGCGAGGAAGAGGAGGAGGACTGCGGAAGCTGCGACGCGCACGACACCGACCCCTGGCTTGGGACGGGGTCAAGATCGGGCGGGGGTGTGACAGTCGGGCTGTGCGGGAGCCGGCGACGAGAAGAGCGCACGGTGTGCGCGGGAGCGCGGGTTCGACTTCGCGCACGCTGCACGGATCTTCGCGGGCTGGGTGCTGGAGCAGGCCGATGAGCGGAGGGACTACGGTGAGCGACGAACGCTGGCCTCCGGCACGGTTGACGGCCAAGTACTTACAGTTGTATATACGATGCGGGAAGCTCGTTGTCGTATTATCGCAGCCTGGAGGAGCGGGCCACGTGAGCGGAAAGCGTACGAGACGGCGAGACGGCGGGCGGACCGTTCGGGTCACGCCCCCGCTACGGGGGAGAGTGAACCGGGCGTTTCTGGCCGCGCAGAGTGAGGAGGAGATTGCGCGGATCGCCGAGTCGGAGGAGGCGCCGCCAGCTGAGTTCTGGGAGGACGCGGTATGGGTCCCGCCGAAGATCAAGAGCCCGATCTCGATCCGGGTGGACGAGGATGTGCTTCGCTGGTTCAAGCGGCAGGGCAAGGGGTATCAGACCCGGATGAACGCGGTGCTCCGGGCCTACATGGAGCACCGGAAGCGCTGATCCCATCGCGCCCAGCGGCCGAGTGACCAGGCAAGGGGCGAGGGCGACGCAACCCTCCTCGCCCACCCCGCTCGCGCCGTATCCGGGGACGGCCTTCAGGAGTTTGTACCCCTCGGCCCGCGGATCACGGCCCATGCTTGCTACTTGGTGTAGGAGATGTGGCTTCCAAAGTAGGTGTTCTTCGTTGTGCAAGGCGACAGAATGGCGGACCGGCCCAGCGTTCGATGGCTGTACTTCCCCGGCGTGACGGCCAGTTTCCCGGTGCCACGGCGATTGTAGCTCCTGCCGCTGCTCCCGTCCACGCCGACAAGGACCACCCCCGTGGCCGCGGCACAGTTGTTCGATGCCACCAGGCGGTACACCGTCACGCTGGTCCCCTTGACCGAGATGGTGGGCCACCGGTTGTTCGGCCGGTCGTGCGGATAGGTAACGGAATAGCTTGTCGCCGGGCCGTCCGGCGCCACGCCGCTGGCGATGGGCCGCGTTCCTGGGTCGGGTATGCCGGAGCCAAGGGCGAGCAGGGCGATCAAGGCCGATATTCTCATTCTTCCCTCTTGTGGACACGGGCAGCGCCTAAGCGAGTCCCCGCTCTTGAATCTCGCATCGACAAGCTGCCATCCCATTCCGGATTCCGGCTGCGCAAGCAGCGAACGGGTGATGAACTGGTCAAGTTCGATCAGCATGGGTCGGGTGGGGCCCTCATATCAGGCGGATGCTACGGGCAGTCCTCGCATCGAGGACCAGGTGCGACAAGTACCCAGCTACCAGTCCTGCGAGCAGCCCCGCGAGGATTCGCAAGGTCGTTTCGGCAAGGGCCAGGAGGCACGCCGCGAAGGAATCCGCCGGCATTTGGGCCCTGCGAGCTGCGAGCGTGTCCGCCTGCCGCCGGCACCATTCCTGAGCGGCTGACAGGCGCTCGTGGGCGAGGTATGCGATGCCTGTACCTGCCGCAACGGAATGGGCGAAACTCCGGTGCCAGGACGAGGTCGCTGGCTCGAGGATGTCTGGCAACTGCCCGCCGAGGTAGCCTCCGGCACCGCCGCCCAAGGTTTCAAGCAGGAAGCGCCCATCTGGCTCGTGCCGTGCCCGAAAGGCTGCGGTGGTCGCTCCCGCTATAGTCCCAACCACAACATTTGTCGCTCGACCCGGCATAGCTTTCCTCCAATCTCGTTACCCGGCAGCGTTGGTCATCCGGGGGAAAATACCCGCGGGGGCCAGAGGCCGTTCCTAGTGGATCGTGAATCCCAGGCCCAACTGGCCCACATTGACGTCCGCATTCCTGGTGCGTACTGCAAACCCGTTCCAAAACGGCGTCAGGCTGGCGCTCGTGCCGAGTCGGATGTCATAGCCGAGCCCCAGCACCAGCCCCACGCCGGTCTCGCTGTCGCTACCGAACCCCGCCAGCTCCGCGCTGATGGTCCCGACGCCCAGGCCACCGGTCAAGAAGAAGCCGCCGGTCGGGCTGGTGTAGAACCGAATCCTCGCATCCAGGGTACCGGTGGTGAGCGTCACGCCACCCTCCGACTTGGTCCACCCTGTAGTTCCGACGCCGATCAGCAGTTTGGGGCTCAGAGTGCCGCCCAGGGCCAGCCCACCGCTCAAGCCGCCCTCGCGGCTGTTGCAGTCGTCGCAGCCCAGGGTGCCCCAGCCCAGGCCCAGGTTGAACCAGAAGCCCTCGCGGGTTTGGGGATGCTGGGCGGTTGCGGCCTTGGTTGCAAGCGAGAGTCCCAGCAGGCACCACATTGACAGCGCGGCTACGGTCTTCCTCATCGTCCGATCTCCGGCGTAAGGGTCGGTTCTACTTCCGCTTGAAGTCCCGGCATACCTTGAGCAATCCCAGGCTGTCGGCATGGACATAGATGGCGAGGGCCTCTCCGCGCTGGTTCGCTCCGGTGCCCAGGAACGCTCCGGCCACCTCGGCGCCCGCGCTCGGGTTCTTGACACCGCTCAGGATCACGCCGTTGGCGCCCATCTCCGCGGCCTTCTTCCTGAGGGCGTTGAGCATGCCGGGCTCCGTGGTCCAGGTACTCTCTCCCGAGGCGTGGAGGAGGGCGATCTCCTTGATCGGCGCCTTGGCCTGGTCCTGGGTCCGGCAAATCACCACGGCCTCGGGGCAGAGCCTGACCCTGCTCATGGCCCCGGGATTGAGGACCGTAGCGTTGGTGTGGACGCGGCCTGCGGCGAGCAGCAGGCCCATGGTCCAGAACCTGGGAGAAGGGGGCATCGGGCCTCCGGGCGGCCGTCCCGCCGCCGTTGAGGGATCGGTCGGTTGACTTCCCAAAGTCGCGGGAGGGTGTGACAGGCGGTTCGCCGCACCGAATCACAGGACGGCAGGGCGCGACGAGAAGGCGAGGCCGGGGGCGCATAAGGATCATAGGCGGGTTGCCCCTGGGGCCCTCCAGGTGGACCTTTTGGGGGCCGACAGGATCATCTGCGCGCCGGAGTGTCCCAACCCGGGCTACACTCACCTCGATCTGGGCGGGCCGCCCCATGGCCGCGCGGGATCTCAACTGGCGGGTGCGGCTTCAGCGTTCCAGGCGCTCCCGTCGAGCGGGCCGAGGACGGGCCGAGCGGCCGGGGATGGGCGCGGGTCCCATCGGACCGTAGCTGGAGGCTCGGCGTGGCATTTGGCCACCGAGTGAGGCGTGGGTTTGGCGAGGAAGCGGTCAAGCCAGCTGGTACCTGTGCGGCAGCGATCGCAGCCCCCGAACGGTTCATTTGCTGTCCATTTACAGATAGCCACAACTGACACCACAGCCAACATGACCGGGACGGAGCACGAAACCTTGTGAACCATGGCGAAATCGTCAGCTTCCTCTGGGGCGTCGCGGACCTCATCCGCGACACCTTCAAGCGTGGCAAGTACCAGGACGTCATCCTGCCGCTCACCGTGCTGCGCCGCCTCGACTGCGTGCTGGCCGGCACCAAGGAGATGGTGCTGGCGAAGCAGGCCGAGCTTCGGGGCAAGAAACTCGACAACCTCGATCCACAGCTGCGGAAGATCGCCGGTTTCGCCTTCTACAACACCTCCCGGTACGACTTCGACAAGCTTCTCGCCGATGCGCCACACCTCGCCGCGAACCTGCGCAACTACATCGCCGGGTTCAGCCCGAACATGCGCGAGGTGCTCGAGAAGTTCGATTTCGACAACACGATCAGCAAGCTGGACGAAGCAGGGCTGCTCTTCCAGGTGCTCGAGCGCTTCAAGAACGTGGACCTGCACCCGGACAGGATCGACAACCCGACGATGGGGACGATCTTCGAGGAGCTGATCCGCAAGTTCAACGAGGCGCTGAACGAGAATCCGGGCGAGCACTTCACGCCGCGCGACGTCGTACACCTGATGGTGGACCTCATGCTCGCCGGCGACGAGAAGGAGATCCGGGCGAAGCAAGCGATCCGCACCGTCTACGACCCGTGCTGCGGCTCCGGCGGCATGCTGATGATCACCAAGGAGCACATCACGGTCGGCCTGCGGAAGAATGGCAATCTCCTTCGGCCCGCGATCAACAAGGACGCGGAGATTCATCTCTTCGGCCAGGAAGTGAACCCAGAGACCTGGGCCGTCTCGAAGTCCGACCTCTTCATGAAGGACCCGACCGGTCGCGACGCCGACCACATCGCCTACGGCAGCACGCTCTCCAACGATCGCCACTCGGGACAGACATTCGATTATCTGATCGCCAACCCGCCCTACGGCAAGGACTGGAAGCGCGACGAGGACGCGGTGCGCGCCGAGCACGAACGCGCCGCCGCTGGCCGGTTCGGGCCAGGGCTGCCGCGCATCAGCGACGGCCAGCTCCTCTTCCTGCTGCACATGCTGGCGCACGCCAGGGACCCCAAGGACGGCGGCTCGCGCATCGCCATCATCATGAACGGTTCGCCGCTCTTCACCGGCGATGCCGGCAGCGGCGAGAGCGAGATCCGCCGCTTCATCCTGGAGCACGACCTGCTGGAAGCGCTGATCGCACTCCCCGAGCAGCTCTTCTACAACACGGGAATCGCGACCTACGTGTGGGTCGTGACCAACCGCAAGGCGCCGGCGCGCAAGAGCAAGGTCCAGCTCATCGACGCCACCTCGTTCTGGGTGCCGATGCGCAAGAGCCTCGGCGACAAGCGGCGCGAGATCCCGCTCGAGCGCTCCCAGGACGTTCTGCGGATCCTCGCCGACTTCAAGGACGGCGAGACGCGAAAGGTGGCGAAGGATGGGAAGGAAGAGGACATCGTGGTCAGCCGCATCTTCCCGACCACGCACTTCGGCTTCCGCAAGATCACCGTCGAGCGCCCCCTGCGGCTCAACTTCCAGGCCAGCGCTCAGCGCATCGCTCGCCTCGAGGACGAGAAGGGCTTCCAGTCGCTGGCGCAGTCGAAGAAGAAGGGCGCCGCGGGTACCAGGGAACAGGCGGAAGGGCGCGCACTGCAGGGCGCGGTCCGAACACTTGTGCGGGCGCTTCCCGGCGCGCTCCTCAAGGAGCGCGATGACTTCGAGCGCTTGCTCGACGGCGCCGCGAAGAAGGCCGGCGTCAAGCTCCCGGCCCCCGCAAGGAAGGCGATCCTCTCCGCGCTTTCCGAGCGCGACGAGACGGCCGCCATCTGCCGCGACAAGGACGGCCACCCGGAGCCCGACTCGGAGCTGCGTGACACGGAGAGCGTGCCGCTTGCCGAGCGCGTCGAGGCGTTCTTCGAGCGCGAGGTGAAGCCCCACGTCCCAGATGCCTGGATCGACACCTCGAAGCGCGACCCCAGGGACGGCCAGGTCGGCCTCGTCGGCTACGAGATCAACTTCAACCGCTACTTCTACCGCTTCACGCCCCCGCGCCCGCTCGAGGAGATCGAGGGCGAGATCCGGGGGATCGAGCAGGACATCCTGCGGATGCTGGCCGAGGTGACGGGGGCGCCGGCCTGAGCAACAAAACGTCGGCACTTGGGTGGATGTGCCGACACTCTTTGCGCGATCGGCCTCGCATCAGATGTCGGCACTTGCCTTTATGTGCCGACGTTTAGTACCATTCCGCCGTGGATAAGCCGCGCCTGACCAAAGCAAGTCTGGACGCCGCGGGGGTCGGAGCCTTCTTCCGGCCGCGCGACGTGCTGCCGCTCGGGGTGTCGTTCCGGCAGCTCCAGCGGCTCGTCGCCGAGGGCGCGGTCGAGAAGGTGGGGAGGGGTGTCTACCGGCTGTCCGAGGTCGAACCGACCGAGTTCGAGACCATCGCGATGGTGGCGACCGCCGCGCCGGACGCCATCGTCTGCCTGCTCTCCGCCCTGCGCATCCACGAGATCGGCACGCAGTCGCCGCACCAGGTGTGGCTGGCGATCGACCGCAAGGCCCGCATCCCGAGGCGGCTCCCGGCCAAGGTCCGCGTCGTCCGCTTCTCGGGGGCCATGCTGACCTACGGCGTCGTCGCGCAGTCCATGCAAGGGGTCAGGGTCCGCCTCACGAATCCCGCCCGCACCGTCGTGGACTGCTTCCGGTACCGGAACAAGATCGGACTCGACGTGGCCATGGAGGCGCTGCGCGACGCGGTGCGCTCGCGCAAGGCCATGGTCAGCGAGATCGACCGCGCGGCCGAGGTGTGCCGCATCCGGACGGTCATCGGTCCCTACTTGGAGGCACTGTCGGCATGAGCGGACGGGAGAGCGATGGCCGGGCGGAGTCGCTCCGGCAACGGCTGCGGAACGAACTGCGCGCGCGCGGCGAAGACGTGACGCTCGGCTTGCAGCGCTACGCAGTCGAGCGCTTCCTCTACCGGCTCGGCCGCTCGGGCCACCGCGAGCGCTTCGTGCTGAAGGGCGCGACGCTCTTCGCGATCTGGGGCACGGCCTACCGCCCGACGCGCGATGTCGACTTCACGGGCTACGGCAGCTCGAATCCGGACGACGTGATCACGGCCTTCCGCGAGATCTGCAACACCCCCGACGACGTCGACCAGCTCGTCTTCGACACGGAAGCGATCGCTGCCGAGCCGATCCGGGATGGCTCCGAGTACGACGGCCTTCGCATCCGGATCAGGGCCAGGCTCGGCGAATCGGACATCCCGATCCAGGTGGACGTCGGATTCGGCAACGCGATCGTTCCCGGCCCGGAGGAGACGGAGTACCGCACGATCCTCGGCGATCCGCCGCCACGGATCCTCGCGTATCCGCGCGAATCGGTCGTCGCCGAGAAGCTGAACGCCATGGTCACGCTGGGGGAACGGAACAGCCGCTACAAGGACTTCTACGACCTGCATGCCATAGCGAACGCTTTCCAGTTCGACAAGGACACGCTCCTGCGCGCCGTACGAGCGACGTTCGAGCGCCGGGCGACCCCGATCGATGCGGCACTCCCGGTGCCGCTCACGGCTGCCTTCTACGCGAACGGTGAACGCCTGATCCAGTGGCGGGCCTACGTCACCCGCAACGGCCTGAACGGTGCGCCGACGGACTTCCAGCAGGTCGGCGATCTGCTTGCACGATTCCTCCAGGCCGTGTGGGAGAGCCTTGGCGCCGCAGCCGAAAGCGCAGGGGACTGGCCGCCGGGAGGCCCGTGGTCGCATCGGCAGTCGACGGAGGCCCCAGCTCGATGACGACCGCCCCCCGCCCCTCCCGCGAGATCGACGGCAAGGGCCGCACCATCCGCGAGCTGCTCGCCGGCCGTAAGTACTCGATCGACTACTACCAGCGCGAGTACAAGTGGCAGCAGAAGCAGGTGGCCGAGCTGCTCGACGATCTCGCGGCGAAGTTCCTGGAGAGCCACGAGGCCGGCAACGAGCGCAGCGCCGTCGCCGACTACGGCCACTACTTCCTCGGCTCGATCATCGTCAGCGACAAGGACGGCCAGAAGTTCATCATCGACGGGCAGCAGCGCCTCACCACCCTGACGTTGCTGCTGATCTTCCTCCATCACAGGCTCGCGGACGCCGAGCAGAAGGGGCAGATCGCCGACCTGATCTTCTCGCAGAGGTTCGGCAAGCGCTCCTTCAACCTCGATATCCCCGAGCGCGCCGCCTGCATGGAGGCGCTCTACAAGGGCGAGGAGTTTCAGGATGCCGATGCGCCCGAGTCCATCGCCAACATCCTGGCCCGCTCCGCCGACCTGGACGATCTCTTCCCCGAGGAGCTCGCCGGTCGGGCGCTGCCGTACTTCGTCGACTGGCTGGTGGAGAACGTGCACCTGGTAGAGATCACCGCCTACTCCGACGGCGACGCCTACACGATCTTCGAGACGATGAACGACCGCGGACTCTCGCTCACGCCGGCGGACATGCTGAAGGGCTACCTGCTCGCGAACATCACCGACGCCGAGAAGCGCACCCGCGCGAGCCGCACATGGAAGGAGCGGGTGCAGGCGCTGGCCGAGCTCGGCAAGGACGAGGACGCGGACGGCATCAAGTCGTGGCTGCGCAGCCAGTACGCCGAGAGCATCCGCGAGCGCAAGCGGGGCGCGGCGCCGCAGGACTTCGACCTGATCGGCACCGAGTTTCACCGCTGGGTGCGCGACCACGAGGACCGCCTCGGTCTCACCGCGAGCGCCGAGTTCGCCCGCTTCATCGAGCGCGACTTCGCCTTCTACGGCCGCTGGTACGAGCGCCTGCGCCGCGCCGCCGAGGCGCTGACGCCCGAGCTCGAGCGCGTGCACTTCAACGCCCAGCACAACTTCACGCTCCAGTACCCGGTGCTGCTGGCGCCGCTCGGCGTCGCGGACGACGAGGCCGGCGCGCTGCGCAAGGTGCGCGTGGTGGCGGCGTACCTGGACATCCTGATCCACCGCCGCATCTGGAACTGGCGCGCGATCGATTACTCGACGATGCAGTACGCGATGTTCCTGGTGATGCGCGACATCCGCGGCAAGAGCGCTCCGGAGCTCGCGGCGTTGTTGCGCGATCGCCTCGACGCCGACACCGAGACTTTCGCGAGCAACGACCGCTTCCGGCTGCACGGCATGAACGGCCGCCAGATCCATCGCCTGCTCGCCCGCATGACGGACTACCTGGAGACGCAGTCCGGGATGGCTTCGCGCTACGCCGAGTACGCCCAGCGCGGCCGCAAGGGCTACGAGATCGAGCACGTCTGGGCCGACCATCCCGAGCGGCACACCGACGAGTTCTCCCACCCGAGCGAGTTCCAGGAGTACCGCAACCGCATCGGGGGCCTCCTGCTCCTGCCCAAGAGCTTCAACGCCAGCTACGGCGACCTGCCATACGCCGAGAAGCGCGAGCACTACGTCGGCCAGAACCTGCTCGCGAAGAGCCTCCACGAGCGCGCGTACGATCACAACCCGGGTCTCCGGCGCTTCATCGAGGCCAGCGGCTTGCCGTTCCGCGCGCACGCCGAGTTCAGGAAGGCGGACCTCGACGCACGGCAGGTGCTCTATCAGCGACTGGCCGAACGGATCTGGAGCCCGGAGCGGCTGGACGAGGAGGCGGCGTCGTGAGCGGCGCGAAGCACGCCGACCGCAGGGCAGTGCAGCCCAGGTTCAAGCCGTACCCGGCCTACAACGACTCCGGCGTCGAGTGGCTGGGGGAGATTCCGGCGGGTTGGCGACTGCAACCACTGTGGACCATGTACCGCAGAACCAAGAGAACTGGCCACGCTGAGCAGGAGCTGCTGTCAGTCTATCGCGACTACGGGGTGATTCCGACGGCGAGTCGAGACGACAACTTCAACCGGCCATCTGAGGATCTATCTACGTATCAGCTTGTCAAGGCACGAGATCTCGTTACCAACAAGATGAAGACGTGGCAGGGGTCGATAGCCGTTTCCGAGCACACAGGGATCGTCAGCCCCGCCTATCACGTGTACTTGCCGATGCATGTTGAGAGCGACCGGTACATTCATCACCTCCTGAGGTCTTCACCGTACGTGGCCGGGTACATGCAGATGTCTAAGGGCATTCGCGTGAATCAGTGGGACCTTGAAGCCGAGGCCTTTTCACGGATTCTCTTGCTGCTCCCGAGCCTTCAGGAGCAACGCGCCATCGCCGCCTTCCTCGACGGGGAGACGGCGCGGATCGATGCGCTGGTGGCGAAGAAGGAGCGGCTGATCGCGCTGCTCCAGGAGCAGCGCACCGCCCTCATCACCCGCGCCGTCACCAAGGGCCTCGACCCGACCGTCCCCATGAAGGACTCCGGCGTCGAGTGGCTGGGGGAGATTCCGGCGAATTGGGAGGTGAAGCCGCTGAAGGCAGTGAGTGACCTCCAGACGGGCCTGACTCTTGGCAAGAAGTACGAGGGCCAAGCCCTGACAATGCGCCGATACCTTCGCGTAGCCAACGTGCAGGACGGGTACTTTGATCTCGATGACGTCGCGGAAGTCGAACTACCTCAGCGAGACGCGGTCCGCTACGAGCTTCGGGCAGGCGACGTCTTGATGACAGAGGGTGGTGACTTCGACAAGCTCGGTCGCGGGTACATCTGGGAAGGACAAGTCGCGCGCTGCCTTCACCAGAACCACATTTTTGCAGTCCGGCCACGACGCAAGCTCCTGAGTCCCCGCTACCTAGCCCTCGTAATGAGCAGCGGCTACGGACGCGCCTACTTCACGGCGACATCGAAGCAGTCCACGAACCTAGCGTCGACGAACAGTACCAAGTTGCGAAACTTGCCGATGCCGGCACCCAGCGTTCCCGAGCAAGACGCCATCGCCGCTTTCGTCGACCAAGAGACCGCGCGTATCGACGCCCTCGTCGCCAAAGTCCGCGACGCCATCGACCGCCTCAAGGAGCTCCGCACCACCCTCATCTCCGCCGCGGTGACGGGCAAAATCGACGTGCGGGAGGAGGTCGCATGAGCCCCGAGATCTCCGAGCGCTCCTTCGAGGAGGCGATCGAGTGCGCGCTGCTCCAGTACGGCCCGGACGCCTGCGCGGGCGACGCGACCGCCGTCCACGAGACGCCGCCGTCGTACGGCGACACGCCGCCCGGCGGCTACCGCAAGCGGAAGCCGGAGGACTACGACCGCGCGCTGTGCCTCTTGCCGCGCGACGCGCTGGACTTCGTGCTCGCCACGCAGCCGAAGGAGTGGAAGAAGCTCGAGCAGCACCACGGCAAGGAGGCCGTGCGGGAGCAGTTCCTGAAGCGCCTCGCCGCCGAGATCGAGCGGCGCGGGGCGCTCGACGTGCTGCGCAACGGCCTCAAGGACTCGGGCTGCAAGTTCCGGCTCGCCTACTTCCGGCCTGCGAGCGGGCTCAACGAGGAGACGCGGCGGCTGCACGCGGCGAACCTCTTCGCCGTGGTGCGCCAGGTGCACTACAGCACGAGGGACGAGAAGAGCCTCGACCTGGTGCTGTTCCTGAACGGCATTCCGATCTTCACCGCCGAGCTCAAGAACCCGCTGAGCGGCCAGGACGTCGAGGATGCGATCCGGCAGTACAAGACCGACCGCGACCCGCGCGAGCCGCTCCTCGAGTACGGCCGCTGCCTCGCGCACTTCGCGGTGGACCCGGATCTGGTCTACGTCACCACCCAGCTCGCCGGGCCGAGGACGCGCTTCCTGCCCTTCAACCAGGGGAAGTACGGCGGCGCCGGCAACCCGCCTGTGCCGCCCACCCGGAGCGGCTACGCGACCGGCTACCTCTGGGAGGAGACCTGGGCGCGCGACAGCGTGCTCGACCTCGTGCGTCAGTTCATCCACGAGGTCGAGGAAGAGGACGAGAAAGGGAAGAAGACCGGCCGGCGCTTCCTGATCTTCCCACGCTATCAGCAGCTCGACTGCGTGCGCAGGCTCGTGACCGACGCGCGCGCGATGGGCGCGGGGCAGCGCTATCTGATCCAGCACTCGGCCGGCAGCGGCAAGAGCTTCACCATCGCCTGGCTCGCCCACCAGCTCGCGACGCTCCACGACGCGAGCGACCGGCGCGTCTTCGACTCGATCGTGGTCATCACCGACCGGCGCGTGCTCGACCGCCAGCTCCAGACCACCATGCGCCAGTTCGAGCAGACGCTCGGCGTGGTGGAGAACATCGACACCACCTCGCGGCAGCTGAAGGATGCGCTCGAATCGGGCAAGACGATCATCGTCACCACGCTGCAGAAGTTTCCCGTGATCGCCAGGGAGATCGGCGAGCTGCCGGGCAAGCGCTTCGCGCTGATCGTGGACGAGGCGCACTCGTCGCAGTCGGGCGAGAGCACGAAGAGCCTCAAGGCCGTGCTCAGCTCGGGCTCGCTGGAAGCGGCGGAAGCCGAGGAGGCGGGGGCGGCGACACCCGAGGAGGAGCTGGAGAGCACGATCCTCGCCGAGATGGAGAAGCGCGGGCGGCTGCCCAACCTCTCGACCTTCGCCTTCACGGCCACGCCGAAGCCGAAGACGCTCGAACTGTTCGGCACGAAGCGCGCCGATGGCATAGGGGGCGGCAAGTTCGCGCCCTTCCACCTCTACAGCATGCGCCAGGCGATCGAGGAAGGGTTCATCCTCGACGTGCTCGCCAACTACGCGACCTACAAGGCGTACTGGCGGCTCCTCAAGAAGGTCGAGGACGACCCGCGCTACGACAAGCAGAAGGCCGAGTACCTGCTCAAGTCGTTCGTCGAGCTGCACCCGCACGCGATCGGCGAGAAGGTGAAGGTCTGCGTCGAGCACTTCGCCGCCAAGGTGCAGGGCGAGATCGGCGGCAAGGCCAGGGCGATGATCGTCACGCGCTCGCGCCTGCACGCTGTGCGGTACAAGCTGGCGGTCGACAAACTCCTCGCCGAGCGCGGCTATCCGTTCAAGGCGCTCGTCGCCTTCTCCGGCACGGTGCAGGACGCTGGGCAGTCGTACACCGAGTCCGGCATGAACGGCTTTCCGGAGGCGCAGACGGCGAAGACCTTCGAGCAGCCCGACTACCGGTTCCTGATCGTCGCCAACAAGTTCCAGACCGGCTTCGACCAGCCGCTCCTGCACACGATGTACGTGGACAAGAAGCTGGGCGGCGTGAACGCGGTGCAGACGCTCTCCCGCCTCAACCGCACGCACCCGGAGAAGAAGGGCACGCTGGTGCTCGACTTCGCCAACGAGGCCGACGAGATCAAGGCGGCCTTCGAGCCCTACTACGAGACGACGTTGCTCTCGGAGGCGACCGACCCGAACCTCCTCTACGAGATCCAAACGCGGCTTGCCGCGTTCCCGGTCCATACCGAGGACGACGTGGAGGCGTTTGCAAAGGTCTACTTCGACTCCAAGGCGACGCAGGACCGGCTCTACGCGGTGCTCGCGCCCGTGGTCGAGCGGTTCGGGGCGCTGTCGGAGGAGGAGCAGCGTGACTTCCGCGGGCAGATCACCGATTACGTGCGGCTGTACGCGTTCCTCGCCCAGGTGCTGACCTTCGCCGACGCCGATCTCGAGAAGCTTTACGTCTTCGCGCGCCACCTGCGCCGGCTGCTGCCCGCCGATCGCGCCGAGCTGCCGCGCGAAGTGCAGCAGAACATCGACATGGAGTCGTATCGCATCCAGCAGACCGGCAGTGGGAAGATCGCCCTGGAGCGGCGGCCGGGTGTGCTCGATCCCGTGACCACCAAGGAGGGTTACGGCGTCACGCCGGAGGAACTGGAGACCCTCTCGCGCATCATCGCCGAGCTGAACGAGCGCTTCGGGCTGAACCTCGGCCCCGAGCACCGTGTAACGCTCGGCCAGATGATGGAGAAGCTCGACGACGACGCGGCGCTCGACGCGGCGGCCCGGGTCAATACGCGCGAGAACGTGCGGCTCACCTTCGACCAGAAAGTCGAACACGTGATCCAGGAGATCGTCGACTCGAACTTCGACCTCTACAAGCGCATCACCGACGACCGCGCGTTCGGCGAGGCGATCAAGAACTTCCTCTTCGACCAGTACCTGCGCGCCCACCGCAACGCCG
>Ga0299906_10000505_pt1 | contig 36359 bp, 26 predicted proteins | sample RVTome_14_FD_200259 | JGI IMG/M metagenome (GOLD analysis project Ga0299906, IMG submission 200259) | Soil microbial communities from uranium-contaminated site in the Upper Colorado River Basin, Wyoming, United States - RVT145D125 (version 2) ... | reverse complement strand
CATGCTGACGCCCAGCCCGAAGGGCTGAAAGTCAATAGGCAGGGGCAACGCCCCTGTACACGGATGCGACCCCCGATTCGTTACGACCCCGAAGGGGTCGCATAGACGACCGGCCCATCGGTGCGGGCCATGCGCACGGCGGCGCGACGATGTTGGTCTGTGCGCGCCGACATCATTCGACCCCTGCGGGGTCGTTGAACAATAACGACGCCACCGCACCCGGTGGCGGCGCTGCGCTGGCCACCGGCTACTGACGCCCAGCCCTCCGGGCTGAGGGACACGCTGGCGCTCAGCCCTCCGGGCTGAAGGACGCGCTGCGGCTCCCCAGCCCGAAGGGCTGACGGACACGCCGCGACTCCCCAGCCCGAAGGGCTGAAAGCAAGTAGGCAGGGGCAACGCCCCTGTACACGAATGCGCCCCCCAATGGTTACGACCTCGAAGCATGAACGATCGGCCCCTCGTCTCGGGCTCCTGCTCACTTCCACTGTTTCGCTCTTCGCTCTTCACCCCCAAGCCGCACGGCTGAACTCGATCTGCTCGCTAGAAGATCTGTCCGGTGTCGAAGCGGCCGAGGGCTTCCTCTAGGGCCTTCATCATCTCGCCCACCGTGCAGTAGGCCTTGGCGCCCTCGATCAGCGCCGGCATGACGTTGACCTGGGCTCGGGAATCGGCCGTGATCCGGGCCAGCGCCGCTCCAACGGCGGTCGCATTGCGCGATGAGCGCACGGATCGCAGTTTTTCTACGACCTCGTTCTCCACGTCGGCGCCGATCTTGAGCAGCTCGATCCGCGGGCCATCGTCGTCGGTGTAGTCGGTGATGCCGACGAGCTTCTTGTCACCGCGTTCGACGGCCTGGCTGTATTGATAGGCCGCGTCGGCGATCTCGCGGCGGACGTAGCCGTTCTCGATCGCGGCGATCATGCCGCCCATCTCGTCGATCTCCTCGATATACTCGCGGGCCTCGGCCTCCAGTTGATTCGTCAGGGCCTCGACGTAGTAACTTCCGCCGAGCGGATCGACGACGGCGGCGACGTTCGTCTCGCAGGCCAGGACCTGCTGCGTGCGCAGGGCCAGCGTGACGGCGTGCTCCGTCGGCAGGCAGACGGTCTCGTCCATGCTGTTGGTGTGCAGACTCTGGCACCCGCCGAGCACCCCGGCCATCGCCTGGTAGGCGACGCGCATGAGGTTCACGTGCGGTTGCTTGCTGTACAAGCTGCACCCGGCCGTCTGGGCGTGGAAGCGCAGCCACATGGAGCGCTCCTTCTGCGCCCCGAAGCGCTCCTTCATGTAATGGGCCCAGAGCCGCCGGGCGGCGCGGAACTTGGCGATCTCCTCGAAGAAGTCGTTGTGGCTGTTGAAGAAGAAGCTGAGCCGCGCGGCGAAGTCGTCCACGTCCATGCCGCGGTCGATGCAGGTCTGGGCGTAGTGGAGCCCGTCGCCGAGGGTGAAGGCGAGTTCCTGCCCGGCGGTGCTGCCGGCCTCGCGGATGTGGTAGCCGCTGATGGACACGGGGTTGTATTGCGGCAGCTGCTTGGCGCAGAACTCGATGGTGTCGGCGACGAGGCGCACGCTCTCGGCGGGGGGAAAGACGAATTCGTTCTGGGCGTGGAACTCCTTGAGAATGTCGTTCTGGCAGGTGCCGCGAAGCTGGTCGCGTGCAACGCCCTGTTTGTCGGCGGTCGCGATGTAGAATGCCAGCAGGATCGCCGCAGGGGCGTTGATGGTCATGGAGACCGACACGTCTTTCAGGCAAATTCCGTCAAAGAGCGTCTCGACGTCCGCCAGCGAACTGATGGCGACGCCGCAACGGCCGACTTCGCCGACCGACAGCGCGTCGTCCGCGTCGCGGCCCATGAGCGTCGGCAGATCGAACGCCGTCGACAGGCCGGTCTGCCCCCTGGACAGCAGAAACTTGAATCGCTCGTTGGTCTGGCGGGCGGAACCGAATCCGGCAAACTGGCGCATCGTCCAGAGCCGCGTGCGATACATGTCGCGGTGTATGCCTCGGGTGAAGGGAAACTCGCCGGGGTCGCAAAGATGCGTTTCGTAATCGACTTCGGCGACGTCCTCGGGGCGATAGGTCACGTCCAGGGACCGGCCAGATATTGTCGTGTGTGGGCCGATCCGGCCGACATGCTGCGAGATTTTTTCCGCCATGCGATGCGCTCCTGCCGGTTTCTTCCGCCGGGGTGAGGGCCGCCGCGTCACGGCCGTCCGCCGTGAGGTCCGGGGATGATCCGATGCCGGAAGATTGTAGCGTATGATCGGCCGGTCGATAACAGAGGCGTCACGCCACTACAATCTCTGCCTCGCAGGACGCGTAGGTCGTGGCCTGCCGCGGAGGCGCACGCATGATGATCCGCGAGCCGATCGCCGCCGGTCGCTTTTATTCCGCGTCGCGTGAACGCTGCCTGGCCGAGCTTGGCGAATGCCTTCAAGCCGCGATGCAGGACGAATCGGCGACCCAAGTCGATGCCGACCGCATCATCGGCGGCATCCTGCCGCACGCCGGATGGATCTGCAGCGGCGCCGTGGCCGGGCGCGTGGTCCGCGAGATCGGCGACCGGCACGCGCCAGCCGTCGCGATCGTCTTCGGCGCCGTGCACGTTCCACACGTCGCCAGGGCCGCGGTGTTTCCATCCGGCGCGTGGGAGACGCCGCTGGGTCTTTCCATGGTGGACGACCGGCTGATCCATCGCATCTGCGGGCACACCGGCGCCCTCGAGAACAATCCCCATGCCCACGATGACGAGCACAGCATCGAGGTCGAGGTGCCGTTTGTTCAACATCTGCTGGGCGGGGCGACGATCGTTCCGATCATGGTTCCGGTGACGGTGGACGCCGTGGGTCTCGGGGGCTCGGTCGGGAGAACGTGCAGGGACTTCGGCGCCGACTGCGTGTTTCTGGCATCGACCGATTTGACGCACTACGGCCCGGCGTACGGATTTGCGCCGCACGGCGTCGGGCCGGACGGGATCCGCTGGGCCCGGGAAGTCAATGATCGTCGAATGATCGAACTCATGCTGGCGATGCGCGAGCGCGACGCGATCAAGGAATCCGTGATGAACAGAAACGCCTGTGGCGGCGGGGCCATCGCCGCGACGCTGGCGGCCTGCAAGGCGTACGGCGCATCCCGTGCCGCCTTGCTGACGCAGACGACGAGCCACGACGTGCTCACCGCCCTGGGCCACGCACCGGGAAACGACTCGGTCGGCTACGCGGGCATCGTATTCTTCGCGTGACGCGCCGGCGCGTCGGCGTTTATTTCCGCCGGATGAGGGCCGTATATCCGCCCGATCGTTGGGGGTCCGGCAGCATGAGAGAATCCCGATCGAACCGCCATTGCGGATGGGTCTCGATGAATCGCCTCATTTGCTCGTTGTTTTCCTCCGTTTCGATGGAACACGTCGAGTAGATGATGCGCGTGCCGTCAGCGGTGAACGAGGCCGCGTCGTGCAATATCGCCGCCTGCGTTCGGACCATTGCGGTGAGATTCTGGAAGGTCGCGCGGAATCGCGCCTCCGGACGCCGGGCGAGGACGCCGGTGTTGCTGCACGGTGCGTCGACGAGGATCAGGTCCGGCGGCCGCCCGACCTTTTCAATCGCCTCGGCGACCGATCCGATCGGCGTGGTCTGGATGATCGAGATGCCCAGGCGGTCGGCGGAGGCGGCGATCCGTTGCAGGCGGCGCTCGTCGATGTCCGTTGCCATCACGACGCCGTCATCGCCCATGAGCTCGGCGCTCTGGGTGGCCTTGGTGCCGGCGCCGGCGCAGAAATCGAGAACGAATTCGCCGGGCCTCGGCGGGGCGATCAGCAGCGCCGCCTGAGACGTCGCGTCCTGTGGCTGACAGAGTCCGTCGCCGATTTCCGCCACGTCGCAGGCCGGCGGGGCATCGATCAGCACGACCGCGCCAGAGTCGTCAACCATGCGTACGGCCCGACCGGCGGCTGCCAGGCGGTCGTGCAGCGCCTTCGGGGTGACGCGCAGCCGATTGGGTCGAAGCGTCAGCGGGGGCCGTACGCGCCCGGCCTGGCAAATCTGGCGGCACAGGGCCGGCTTGAAACGGCGGTGCCAGCGCTCGACGAGAAACGGCGGATAGCCGTAGGCGGCGGCCAGATATTCGAGCGGCCTGCGGGTGGGGTCGGGGAACAAGTCTCTTGTAAAGACGCGTCCGCGTGCGCCGTCCAGGGAAAGGAATCGTCGCGGCGGCGCGTGGCCCTCGTCGCCGACCAGCGGGCCGCGGTCGGCGATCAGCGTTCGGAGAATCGCATTGACCGTTGCGGCGATCCCGCGGCCGTGTCGCTTGGCTTGGCGCACGGCGTGGCTGACGGCGGCATGATCGGGAACGCGGTCCAGCCAGCAAAGCTGATAGACCGCCAGGGAGAGGATGGTGCGCACGGAAGGGCGAAGGCCCTGCCATCGACCGCGATAATACTTCGACGCCAGGTGCTCGGCGGTGATGCGATGACGCGACAGTCCGATCGTCAGCTCGGCCGCCAATGCCGCGTCCGCGCGCGAAAGCGGCTGCGCGGACTGCCACGCGTCGAGCAGATCCGCGCACTTGCCAGTGCCATCGTAGCAGGCCACCAGCGCCTTCAGCGCGCGGCCGCGCGGATCTGGCGGTGGCGTTGCGGTGGGCGTCATGATTCACGCATCGATCAAAAAGAAGCCGTCGCCGGGTTTGACGTGTCGCCCGTTGACGAAATCCTGCCACGACATGCACCGCCCGCCAGCGGGCTTGATCTCGAGTATCTCGACGAGGCCGTCGCCGGCCCAGAGGTGCAGGATGTCGTCCAGCGTTCCGGGCCGGGCGGCCGGCGGCCGCTTGACGGCGATCGGCGCGCATCGCGCTCGGGCCAGGGTCACGGGGTGGCGTCTGGCACCGTCGGCCGACCGATATTCGCACAGGGCGCCCGGCCACGGCCAGAGCCCGCAGACTCGCCGGGCCAATCCGCGCGCCGATACGTCGAAGCGAATGCGTCCATCTTCCTTCCTGAGCTTCGGGGCGGTCGTGGCCAATGACGCGTCCTGCGGAGTTCCCGGCGCCTTCGGGTCGGCCTCCAGGAGCTCAAGTGCGGCGCGCACGGCATCGCAGCCGATCCTCGCCAGGCGATCGTGCAGCTCGTCGGCGGTTTCGTCATCGCCGATGGTGGTGCGCCGTTGCACAAGGATCGGCCCGGCGTCCATTTTTTCGACGAGGCGAAAGACCGTCACGCCGGCATGGTGGTCGCCGTTGATCACCGCCCATTGGACCGGCGCGGCGCCGCGCAGCGCCGGCAGCAGCGAACCATGCAGGTTCACGATCGCTACTGGAAACAGGGAGCGAACCGCTTCGCCGATTTTCTGCCCGAACGCCGCGACATAGGCCAGGTCCGCACCGTAGCGGCGCATCTGCCGGATGACCTCCGGGGCGTTGACGTCCGGCGGCGTCAGGACGTCGAACCCCATGTCGACGGCGGCGGCCTTCAGCGGGGTGGGCTGCGACGTCTTTCCACGGCCGCGCGGGTGGTCCGGCCGGCTGACGACGCCGACGATCTCGTGGCCGTCGGCGGCAATGGACCGCAGGGTCGGAATGGCAAACTCTCCGGAACCGAAAACGACGACGCGCATGACTCGGATTGTAACGAAGACGCGGAATCGCACAGGGCCATCGCCGAATCGGTCGGCAACGGACGCGCGCCATTCGAGAGGGCTATGCCAGCGGCGCGCCCTTGTTGTGCCTGGCCTCGAGCTGCCTGAGGGCCCTGCGGTTGAAGATGCGGTCGGACTCGGACATCCGGTCGATGATCAGGCGTCCGTCCAGGTGATCGCATTCGTGCTGCCAGCAACGGGCGGCCAGTTCGCTTCCCTCGATCTCGAAAGAGCGTCCGGCGAGGTCCCGGCCGCGGAGCAGGCAGCGATCGTGCCGGCGGAGCTTGACGGTCACATCCGGAATGGACAGGCATCCCTCTTCCGACTCGACGGGCTGTGCGAAATCCGATAACGCCGGATTGATCACAACGCGGTCATCGGCCGGATCACCGGTCACGTTGTAGACGAAGAGCCGGCGCATGAGCCCCACTTGCGGAGCGGCCAGCCCGACGCCTTCCGCGTCGTGCATCAATTCAAACATCCGCGCGACGATATCGGACAGGGCCTCGTCGAAGGACTCGACGGGCGAGCACGCGACGCGCAGCCGCGGATCGGGATATTGCAGAATGACCATTTGGCTAAAATCGACCGCCGCCATGGCGACTCCCCAGGTCCGCGCCGCGCGATATAATGGAATTGTAGTTGATCGGCGCGGCCGCCGAAACTCCGCTTTCATCGGCGAATGACGAATCGCCGGCCGGGAACGTCGATGGCCATCGCGGGCCATCCGCCGCAGCGATCAGACCCGTCGGCACGGGGCGTCCGGCGCTGTCAGTTGTCCATGTCAAAGCGAGGCGAACAATCTGGCGTCGGGGACGATGGCGGCGGCGCGGTACCGATCTTTCCGCCGGTCGATGAGCGGGCCCGCGCTCATGCAAGGAAGTTCTTCGAGCACGCGCGAAAAGCGGCCGACACGCGGAATTATGAATACGCCGTCGAACTCTACGCCCAGGGTCTGGCGCAATGGCCCGATGCCGTGGACGAAGGTCTCAAGCCGCTCCGCGTCGTGGCGACCGCACGGCGGCTGGACGGTTCCAAGCCCCCGAGCTTTCTGAAGGCCCGCAAATTGCCGGTGGGTGGAAAGGACGCCACCAGAAATCTCAACAACGCTCTCCACCTGTACGGTCTGGACCCTTCCAACGTCACCTATCTCGAACACGTTCTCAAGATTGCGTCCCGCGCCCGGCTCTTTCGACTCGCCTGGTGGGTGGCGCCGGTCCTGACCGAAGCGTTTGACGCGGCGAAGAAGCTCCCGTCGGAGCACTATGCCGCCGCGTGCGACGCGATGGACGCCATGGCCGAACTCGCGGCGGAACTGGGCGAAGACGCGATCGCCCTGGACACTTTTCAGGCCTGCATCTCCACGGCCCAGATCTGGGCCCGACACGAACCGGACTCGATGGACGCCCAGCGCGCCCGGAGCAGCGCTTCGGGCAAGTGCGCCATCGTCAAGGGGAAGTTCGACAAGACGGACGGATTCGTGGACTCCATTCGCGACGCCGACAGGCAGCAGGATATCCGCGACCGCGACAAGAAGGTCCACACCACCGAGCGGGCGATGCAGCTCGTGGAGAAGGCCCGCCTGGAGTGGGAGGCGGACCACGAGTCGGCCGGCAAGCTGTTCGCGCTGGCCGACGCGATGCTGCGCGGAGAGGATGAGGATCTCGAAAACGAGGCGATCCGGCTGCTGGAGGCGCAGTACGAATCGACGCACAATTACGCCTACCACGCCAAGGCCGACGACATCCGCATGCGCCAGACCGGTCGCCACCGACTGGCGCTGCTGGCCAAGCGCAAGGCCGATCCGGACAATGCGGGCCTTCAGGAGGCGCTGCAGGCGCAGCACGCCGGCCAACTTGAAATGGAAGTCGGCATTTTCCGCGATCGTCTCGTTCATTATCCGACCGAGTCGCGATTCAAGTTCGAGCTCGGCTCGCGGCTCTTTCAGTTGCGCCACTTCGACGACGCCATTCCCTATCTCCAGCAGGCGGCGTACGACGGGCGTTTTCGATTCGAAAGCCGCCTCCTCGTCGGCCGCTGCTTTTTCGAAAAGGGGTTCAACGACCAGGCGATCTCGACGCTTCGAGGCGCGGTCTCCGAACTGGAATCCAACGGCTCCAAGGTCGCTTTGGAGCTTAACTATTGGCTGGGGCGCAGCTTAGAAAAGGGCGGGCGGACGCAGGATGCCCGGGGGGTCTATGGCGGTCTTATCCAGATCGATTACAATTACCGCGACGCCAGACAACGACTGGAACAATTGGCGGACGAGGACCCGGCAGGCCGTTGAGGCCCCGGCCACCCGCGACCGGCCAAGGTTGGACATCGAAGTTTCAAGGAGCACGCGTTGGCCAGATCAATTTCGTCCCTGAAGCGGATGCGCCAGAACGCCCGACGGGCGGCGCGCAATAAGACCCTGAGATCGACGATCAAGACCAGCATCCGCAAGGTGAACGACGCGATCGCGGCCAAAGACGGCGAAGCGAGCGAGAAGACCTTTCGCCAGGCGGCCAAGGTCCTCGACCGCTTGTCACAGAAGGGCACGATTCACCGCAACACCGCGGCGCGGCGAAAGAGCCGCATCGCCCGGCGCGTCAACGCCGCCAAGGCCGCCGCGAAGTGACGGTTTCCCCGATTCGCCCCCCTAGGGACGCGGAATCGGACCGTTTTTTTGCACTCATCCATGATGTCGGACGGCGAACGGCAATCCGGGCGGTCGCCCTACGTATCGCGTGCCGGGCTCAAGCTTGAGTACGCGCTTCGGGCGTTTGCGATCTCGCCGAAGGACTGGCCGTGCGCCGACCTCGGCGCCAACGTCGGCGGTTTCACCGATTGTCTGCTGCAGCACGGCGCGGCGTCGGTCTACGCCGTCGAGCGCGGCTACGGCGTGCTGGATGATCGCCTGCGGCGCGACGTCCGCGTGGTGGCGATGGAGCGCACGGATGCCCTGAGCGTGACGATTCCGCGTGGCGTGCGGCTGGTGGTCGTTGACGCCGGCTGGACGCGGCAACACTTGATCCTCGCGGCGGCGCGGCGAATGTTGTCGGCCGACGGAATCGTCATCTCGCTGATCAAACCCCACTACGAGGCCGACCCTTCGCGATTGGTGCGCGGCGTCCTGCCCGATGAATACGTCGACGAGACGCTGGAGGCGGTTCGACACACCGTCGCCGAGGCCGGTTGGAAGATCGCGGGCCAGACCGAAAGTCCGATCCGCGGCCGGGGGGGAAATCGGGAGTGGCTGTGGCTGCTGGAGCCCTCCGCGGACGCGGCCGAGATGACGACGAACGTCGTCAGCGCTGCAACGCGGCCATCACGTCGTCAGGCATGTCGAAGTTCGTATAAACGTTCTGCACGTCGTCGTGATCCTCGAAGGCGTCGATGAGCTTGAGGACCCTGCCGCCGACGTCGGCATCGACGGAGATTGTGGACTGGGGCCGCATGGTGATCTCGGCCCGCTGGGTCGCGACCGATTTCATTTCCAGGGCCCGGCGGACCGCCTCAAAGTGCGCCGCGTCGCAGGTGACTTCGAAGAAGTCGTCGTCCTGCTGCACGTCGTCGGCGCCGGCGTCAAGGACCGCCTCCATCAACGCGTCCTCCTCGATATCCGACGTCTTGACGGCGAACAGGCCGATCGTTTTGAAATTCCAACTGACGCAATTGGCCGTGCCGAGGTTTCCGCCGCCGCGTTCGAAAATCTTCTTGATCTCCGGTGCGGTCCGGTTGGGGTTGTCCGTCAGGGCGTCGACGATGAATGCGACGCCGCCCGGCCCATAGCCCTCGTATTGCGCCGCGGCGTACTCCGCGGCGCCGAGTTCGCCCGTCCCCTTCTTGATCGCCTTGTCGATCGTGTCGGCAGGCATGTTCGCCGCCTTGGCCTTGTCGATGGCATAGCGCAGCGACAGGTTCGCCGCGGGATCGCCGCCGCCGGTCTTGGCCGCCACGATGACGTTTCGTGCCAGCTTGCTCCATAGCTTGCCGCGTCGGGCGTCGTTGACGCCCTTCTTGTGCTTGATGTTGGCCCACTTGCTGTGACCGGCCATGCTCGGCTTCCCTCACGCCATCATCGAGCTGCCATCTCGGCGCGGCCCGCTGCGTCATTCGTCGTTTTTCGACGCTTCGCCGTCTTTCCCGACGGCGGCGTCATCATCTTTCCCGGGCGAAGCGTCGTCGTTCGGCGCGACCTCGCCGATCTCGGCGACGGTGACTGGATCGCCGGCGTCGAGTTGTGCGAGCTTCTTCTTGATCCTGTCGCCGAGCCGGCGTCGCTCGGCGTCCGGGGGAGGATCACGTTTCGGATCGCAAAGTTCCAGGGCTCGGGTCCACTGCAATTTCGCCTCCCCCTTCTGCCCGAGACGATAAAGCATGTCGGCCAGATGATCGAACAGCACTGGATCCTCATCGCGCGTGAATCGAATGGCGCGGCGCAGGTAGTCGACGGATTGCCGGAAATCGCCGCGCTTGTAGAGAACCCAGCCCAGACTGTCGAGATAGGCGCCGTTGAGCGGCTCTTCCCCGACCGCCAGACGGATCATCCGTTCGGCGTCATCCAGGCGGCGGCCGGCTTCGGCGAGGGTGTAACCCAGATCATTGTTCGTGCCGGCGTCGTGGGGAAGAAGTTCGTGCATCTCCTCCAATTGCTGAATGCACTGATGGATGCGGCCGGTCAGTTGATAAAGGGTCGCCAGAAACCGGCGCATTTGCAGAACGATGCCGGTATCGTAGTCCTGTCCGGCGTCGCGGAGGGCAAGCTGCGGGGCGAGGTAGCCGTCGATTTCCGCCTCGGCCTCCCGAAAGCGCTCCGCCTCGATCAAGGCGCCGATGACGAACATATCGGCGCCCGGGATTCTGGACCCCTCTCGGCTGCGAAATAGCTCGACCGCCTCTCCGAATCGTCGAGCCAGCCGGTAAACCTGTCCGAGTTGGGCCAGATACCTGTCGCGCTCGCGGGGGTTCTCCGCGCCGATGGTCGCCATTTCGATGGCGCTGTCCCACTGTTTGTCTGCGCCGAACAGTTGAATCAACATCCGGTTGAGCTCTTCGTCATCGGCGTCCGTAGACATCCAGCCGAGGACGCGGAGGATGCCCTCGGTCGGCCGCTTCGCCGCGATCAACTGGTCCACCAATTGCCGCCGCAGGTCCATACTGGTCGGATCCTCCGCGAGCCATTTCCTCGCTGATTCGACGGCTTCGTCGTAGCGCTCCGCCAGGCGCAGCGCGGCGAGATAGACGCTTCGCCGCGACGGATGGTCCGGCTCCCCCTCCAGCCACCGGTGCGCCTCCGTGACCGCGTCGTCGTAGCGCTCGGCCATCGCCAGCACTTGGAGGATGCGAGAGAGAAACCGCCCCCGCGCCTCCTCGTCCTCGGTGCGCTCCGCCATGCGGCGAAGCAGTTCGATGGCCGCGTCGAATTCGCCCTGGTTGATGGACAGCTCGGCGAGCCGCCGTTGATAGCCCTCGTCGTTCGGCCGGTCCTTCAGAAGATCGACGATCGTGGCGGCGGCGCCGGCGAAATCAAGCATGCGGGCCTGATAGCGCGCCTTCTGGTCCCGGGCGAGCTGGCTGCGCGGATCGATGGCCAGCGCCGCGTTGAGCGTGGCCAGCGCCTGGTCGAAATCGCCCTCGGCCTCATAGGTCATCGCCATGTCGAGAAGCGTCTCGGCATCCTCGGGGAAACGCTCGATGATCTCGCGCAGCGTCCCACGGTACTGCTGCAACCGCTCATCGCTGGAGGCCAGCCGGCTGGTGGCCACGTCGAACAGCGCGCGGCAACGCTCCGGCGCCGCGCCGCCGATCTCGAGCTTTTTGAAATCGGACAGGTATTCACGGACCTTGCTGATCTTGCGGGATTTCAGCATCAGGCGAATGAGCCGCTCGCGGGCCGGAACGCAGCGCGGGTCCACGTCGTCGAGAATCCGGCGGTAGAGTTGCTCGCATCGCAGCGCCTCGCCGTATCGCTCGGCCGTCTCGGCGAGGATCAACAGCGCCTCGGTCAGCGTCGAATCTCGACGAAAGGCCTCCAGCAACGACGTCTCCGCGTCGTTGCGATGATCGAGCGCCGTCTCGGCACGGCCCTTCAGCAGGTAGAGTTCGGCCGACGCCGCGCCGCGGTCCATCGCCCCCTGCACGACAGACAGGCACTTTTCCCACTCGCGGCCGCCGGCCAGGACCCGTCCCCGGACGATCATCGCCGGGACGAAAGCGTCATCCAATCGCAAGGCGGCGTCGGCCGCGGCCATTGCGCGTTTCGGGTCCCGTTCGATGATCAGCAGCGCGTGGAGAAGGTGCCCGGCGGGGCCGCACGAGTCGTCGCGAACCACGGACGCGGCCGCCCGGATCAACGCATCGCGCCGGGACGAAGCGCACGGTCCGTCGAGGACTGACTGGACGTCGGCGAGGGCGTCAGGCCGCGCGGCGATCAGCCGCTGAAGAATCGAAAGCGACAGGGACGGCTTGTCCTCCTCGCAATACAGCCGGGCCAGGAGACTCGCCGCCTGGGCATCGTCCGGGTGCTTGTCGAAGGACGATGCCAGGGCCTCGATCGCCGCGCCCCGGGCGGCGCGGTCCAGCAGCCGCGACGCGATCACCGCGACGACCGCCGGATCGTCGATCGAGCGGGCCATGTCGACGAGCACTTCGTCGAAGCGGCCGGGGTGTCCGGCGAGTTCGCACGTCTCCTGCAAGAGCGAAAGGAGTTGTTCGTCGGCGGGCGATTCGGCGAGTAGGGCCTGCGCCCGGTCGATCGCGTCGTTCGCCTGTCCTGCCCGCGCCAACTCGAGAATCAGCTTGTGAACCAGCTCCGGATCATCGGCGCCGGCGTCGATGGCTTCCTGATAGGCCTGTGCCGCGCGCCGATGATTCCCCAGCGCCGACTGAATCTCGCCGATCCAAACCGGCATCAGGGCACGATATAGATTCTTGATTTGGCCGAGTTCCAGGTGCGTTGAAATTTCCACAGTCGGCTGCCGCATCGCACGGGCATACGCTTCCAATTGATCCCCGGCGGCCCGCAGGTAGCCCTCTTCCTTCAGTGCCATGCCGAGATACAAATGGGTCAGGACCATTTCCGGAGAGTCGGGAGCGTCGGCCCCCGCACGCAACGCCAATCGGAGCGAGCGAATGACTTCCGGCCAGTTGCGATCCTCGAATGCAATGCGGCCCAAAATCAGATGGGTCGTCGCGCTTCTTGGATCGCGGCGCAGGACTTGCGACGCCTGCTGTTCGGCGATCGCGAAATTGCCGTTCTGGAGACATGCCCGGGCAAGGAGAATCCGGGCGTCGTTGTAATCCGGGTCCATCTGGACGGCGCGTTCCAGGGCCGTGACGGCATCGGCCCAGAGGCGATCGTTAAAGCGCTCGCGTCCGCGTCGAAAGTAGCGTATCGCCTGGGAGCTGACGGTGTGCGCGTCGGTGATCGTTGCTTCCGGAAATTCTGGGACCGGCTCGATCTGGTCGAGTGTCAATTCTGCGGTGGCAGGGACGCCTTCGGTCAGGTAGGCGGGCTGCGTGTCGGCCGGGGTCCGGGGATCGCCGCAACCAGCAAGGACCAGGATCGGCGCCGTCAGGCAGGCGAGTACAGGCCGCCTGATGCTACTTGTCATGAATGGTGCGGCAGGCATCGATGGCATCCACCTATCGCGATTCCCAGGGGGCCCACTCGTTTATCGACGACCCCGTGACGCGGAGATTCTAGAATTGTCACGACCAATCGCCAAAGGGAGAAAAGTTTTCGGTGGCCGCTAGCGGTGCCGGCGGCGCTGGGGGGCCGCGGTCGGTTCCTTCCTTCGCCGCGCCGCCAGTTTTTTCAACGTCGCCGTCGATCGACCGGGCGGTTTGGCGGCCGCCCGGGTCTTCGCGGCGCCGGTGGCGGCCTGGGTTTCGGCGACGGCATCGGTCTTCTCGGCCGGTCGGGGCGCGGGCGCGGGGCGTTGGCGGGGCATGTGCGTGGCGGCGTAGCGCTTGAGCTGGACGTAAAACAGCCCCGCCTGGCGCTCCTTGATGCGGGTCAGGAGGAATTGTTGTATTTCCGCGGCGGTGGCGTCGGGGGGCACGATCCCGCTTCGCCGAAGGAACTCGCACATGGTCTGGTCCGCCGGAACCGCGTGGCCTTTCAGGCAGCGCATGAGGATCGTCGCGGCGGCATGCGGGTTGATCCCGGCCGATTCGAAGAAGGATTCGGCGGCGCGTTTCGTCATTCTCTTCAGGTGCGTCAGGTCGAGGTGATGCTGCCTGTTGAAGACCCCGATGAGGGCTCGCGAGACGTCTTCGGCGGCGCGGCGGACCTGCGGGTAATCGATCCCGATCGCGCGGACGATTTCCGCGACCGGCGTGACGCGCAGGTCGTTGAGGTCGACGGCTGTTTCGCGAAGGCGGCCGAGGGCGCCGTTGGCCTTTTGCTCGGATGCGTAGTCGCTGAGGATTCCACGAAGCAACTGCTCCATGGGGTCATCGACGGGCGGCAGGGGGCGGCCGCCGCCTTCCTTCTTGAGTTTCGTTAACAGGCGCCTGAGCCGTTGCGCGTATACAGCGGCTTTCTTCATGATGGGTCATCTCCGGCCGCGGCGCCGGCGCGAAACGTCCCGTTGTCGGCGATGTCCTGATCGGATTCGTCCGGCCCGGCCAATTGATTGATACGGTCAATCGTATCGGCGGCGCGCTTGAGGCCCACGTCCAGGTGGAACCGCAGGTGGGGGCACACGCGGATATCCAATCGGCGGGCCACGAGTTTCTGAATCAGGCCCCGCGCGCTGTCGAGGCCCTTCATCGTCGTTGCCGCCGTTCGGCTTTCGCCGATGACACTCACGAAGACGTCGGCGAAATGAAGGTCGCGCGTCATTTCGACGCGCGTCACGCTGGTGAGGGAAGACACCCGCGGGTCGGAGAGACGATTGGCGATCGCGTCGCTGACGACTTGGCGAACGACGTTGGCGATACGTTGCGGACGGTGAGACACGACCTGAATTCCTCTAGACGGCGAGGGCAATTTCGGCTGGCTAACTGGCCTCGTTACAGCCATTCGATTCCTTGATCCAGCAGTAACAGGCCACGCGCCTGCCGGGCTTCATCGGCGATCTTGCACAGACAGGAGTCCGTGAAGCGACGGTCGTTCGAGACCATGGCGACCGCCACCACGGCCCGCTGATGCTTTTCGACGTCTTCGATCTCCGCCACCGACACGTTGTGACGGTGGGATACGCGGTCCTTGAAGCTCCGCACCGCCCGCCGCCGGTCCTTGAGCGACCTGGCCTCGGGAATCGCAAACTCGAGCCGAAGTACGCCGACGACCATTGCCGGATCGCCCCTTTGCCGGTTGCCCGCGCATCGCGGTCCGGGCTCCGTCCCATGTCGGTCACGACTCCAGCTTTCGAGCCACGGAGATTACCTCGAACGCCTCGATCACGTCGCCCGGCTTGACGTCGTCGAAACCGGCGATGTGGATGCCGCACTCGAATCCGGTCTTGACCTCTTTGGCGTCGTCTTTGAATCGCCGCAACGAAGCGATCGCGCCCCGGTCCTTGACGACGACGCCGTCGCGAATGACGCGAACGTAGTTCGAGCGCAGGATGACCCCGTCGCGCACGTAACAGCCGGCGACGCGGCCGGCCTTGGACACGTTGAAGATTTCGCGCACTTCGGCTCGGCCGCGGGATTCTTCCTTTTCGTCCGGCGTCAGGAGCCCTTCCAGCGCCTTGCGGATGTCGTCGATCAGTTCGTAGATGACGCGGTAGGTTCGGATGTCGACGCCGAGCGAATCGGCCATCCGCCGGACGGCCGGGTCGGGCACGACGTAAAAGGCGACGACGATCGCATCGCTGGCCTGGGCCAGGACCAGGTCCGATTCGGTCACGGTTCCCACGCCGCTGTGAATGATGTTGAGCTTGACCTGGTCGGCGGGAAACTCCGCCAGGGCGTTCTTGAGCACGTCCACCGACCCCTGGACGTCGGCCCGAATGATGACCGGCAACTCGGGTATGACGCCTTCGGCGGCGCCGGCGAGCAGCGATTCGAGACTCGTCGGCTTTGAGGTTCTGATGAGCGACTCCTCGCGCCGCGCCGCCGCCTCTTCCTCGGCGTGCTCCTTGGCCTCCCGAAGCGACGAAAGGACGAAGAAGGTGTCGGCGGCCATCGGCACGTCGCTGAGGCCGGTCAACTCGACCGGCGTGGACGGGCCCGCCTCCTTGAGCGCGGCGCCGCGTTCGTCCTTCAGCGATCGCACGCGGCCGAACGCCGGTCCGCAGACGACGAAATCGCCGGGGTGAAGCGTGCCCTCGCGCACCAGGACGTGTGCGACGTTGCCCAGCCCTTCGGTGCGCTCGGCCTCGATGACGGTGCCGGTCGCGGGAATCGACGGATCGGCTTTCAGATCGAGAACGTCGCTGAGAGTCGCGAGGTGAACCAGCAGGTCGTCCAGGCCCTCGCCGGTGACCGCGGAGGTCTTGATGACGTCCGTCTCTCCGCCCCAATCGCCGCTGGGCGTCAGTCCGTGCTCGGCCAACTGGCCGTAGATCTTGTTCAGGTCGTGGGGCAAATCGATCTTGTTCAGGGCGACGACGATCGTCGCCTCCGCCGCCCGGGCATGATTGATGGCCTCGACGGTCGTGGGCATGATGCCGTCGTCGGCGGCGACGACCAGAACGACGACGTCGGTCAGATTCGCGCCGCGGGCCCGCATCGCCGTGAACGCGGCGTGGCCCGGCGTGTCAAGGAACGTCACCCACTTGTCCCCGACGCGGGCTCGATAGGCGCCGACGTGCTGCGTGATGCCGCCGGCCTCGCCCGCGGCGACCTGGGCGTGGCGAATCTTGTCGAGAAGACTCGTCTTTCCGTGATCGACGTGGCCCAAGACCGTGACGACCGGGGGTCTCGGCCGAAGGCACTTGCGTTCGACGGCGTCGAACCGCTCCTGGAGCTTCTCCGCCGGGCGCCGCGCCTTCTCGACGGTCAACTCGACGCCGTTCTCCATGGCGATGAGCTGGGCGATTTCGGTGTTGATCTCACTGTTGATGGTGGCCATTTGACCGTGCTCGGTCATCAGCTTCTTGATGATGTCGGCGGCGGCAATACCCGCTTCGCGCGAGAGGTCCTTGATGATGATCGGCTCGGCCAGGGTGACCTTTTCTTTCTTGCTGTGTGAGGGCGCCAGGCGCGGGCCGCTGCGGCGCGATGTCTGTTTGCCCTCGATGGCCCGCAGGCCCCCGATGCCGCGGCCGGACGCATGGGCCAGCCGGTCGGCGCGCTCGATCAAGTCACGGTCGCGCCACTCTTTGAGCTTCTCGTTGACATCCTCGCGTTGGTCGCGGATGCCCCGGCGCGGCGCCGCCCGTTGGTCGGCGGCTGCGTCTGCCGGGCTGCGGCCACTCTTGCCGCGCGGCCCGCCGCGGCGCTTGACCTCGTCGTCATCCACTTCCACCTCGGGGACCACCGGTCCGGCGTCGCGGGCGACGGGCCGGGGAGGCGGCCGGTAGGTCGGCCGGGGGCGTTCCACGGTGTCGGGTCGCTCAATACGAACGACGCGCGGCCCCGAGAGCTTGGCAGGCACGGGGATGTTCTGCGGTCCCGGCAGGGGTTTGGACTTCGGGGCGGCCGGCGGCGCCGCGCCGTCGGAAGTCGGCGTGGTCGCAGTCGGCGCTTCGGCCGCGGGACGCAGCGCATCGGCCCCGGGGGCAGCGGCGGCCTCGTCGTCCGCGGCGGGGACATCGACGACGACCTCGCCGCCGGCCGGGGGACGCTCGGTCGCCGGTGTCGGTTTCTTTGCGAAGGGCTTTTGTCTGGCGGGGGCCTTCGATTCCTCGTCGGCGGGCTTTTCCATCACCGCCACGCCGCCGAGTTCGGAGCCCCCGTCGGCGTCGGCCGCGGCGTTTTGCATTTTCTTCGTGCTCTTGGGCTTGAGGCGAATAGCCGGTAGATCGACCGGCTTGGCTTCCTCGACCGCGCTTTCATGCAGACCCGGCGTGAACCACTCGCGGATCGTCGCCTCGAGCCCCGCGGAGACGACGTGCATATGGTTCTTCACGTCGATATCTTCGTCGCGACACTTGTCGATGATGGCCTTGCTCTTGACCATCAATTCCTTCGCGAGATCATGAATTCGCAGCTTCTTATCAGACAAGTTCAATCTCCATGTCGTCCGTCAGCGCCGCGCCATCGGGCACGGGGAATGTCGCCGGTTGCCGATCACCGCACCGCGACGCCTCGTCACCCCGGCGATGGACGCTTCATCGCGCGCTTCCATCAATCTCTACGTCGTCGGGGCCGGCGCGTCGTCCGAAGCCACCTCGCCAACCGGTGTTTCCTCTTCGCCGGCTTCGGCTTCCGCGAGCGGAGCGCCCGAAGCGCCGTCGGCCGCTGCGCCGTCGGCGGGCGCGTCATCTGTCGACGCGTCGCCGGTCGTCCGATCGATCGGCTCCACTGCGGCGTCACCCCCGGCCAATCCCTCGGCGGCGCTGGCCGCGGCCTGGGCTTCGGCGGCCTGGGTCGCGAGTCTCTCCGCCGCGGCACGCGCTTTTTCCTCTTCCATCTCCTTCTTGACGATCTTGGCCTCTTCGCCGCAGCGCTTCACGACGCATTCCGCCAGCTCGGGCGTCAGCTCCAGCTCCTTGATCAACGGCTCGGCGCCGACCTCTTCGACGTCCAGCACGCTGATCAGACCGAGCAGCGAGATGCGCTCCGCGATCATCTCGTCCACGCCTTCGACCTGCCGAAGCGTCGCCGCCAGGCGGTCCAGTCCCTTGTTGTATTCACGCGGGGTTTGTATATCGATGTCCCACCCCGTCAACCTGGCCGCCAGGCGGACGTTTTGTCCGCGTTTGCCGATCGCCAGGGATAACTGTTCCTCCGGCACGACGACGGTGGCGCGGCCAAGCTCGAAGCACAATGCGATGTCCTGGACCTCCGCCGGTTTCAGGGCGTTGGAGATCAGAATCTGCGACGACTCGTTCCAGCGAACGATGTCGATCTTTTCGCCGCCGAGTTCCTCGACGATGTTCTTGATTCGGCTGCCGCGCACGCCGACGCAGGCGCCGACGGCGTCTACCTTCGTGTCGATCGACGTGACGGCGACCTTGGTGCGATAGCCGGCCTCGCGGGCCAGGGCCTTGATCTCGATGATCCGTTCGGCGACTTCCGGCACCTCGATCTCAAAGAGCCGACGGATGAAATCCGGGTGGCTGCGCGACAGGACGATCCTCACCTGGTGCGGCGCTTCGCGGACGTCGAGGATCAGGCAGCGAATGCGCTCCCCCGGTTGATGCGCCTCGCCCGGTATCTGCTCGCTCCGCGGCAGGAAGCCCTCGGCGCGGCCGACGTTGACGATCAAGGCGCCGCTCTCGAAGCGGGCCACGGTCCCCGTCATGATCGTGGACTTTCGCTCGAGAAACTCCTCGAAGATGCTGCCGCGCTCGGCCTCGCGGATCTTCTGGATCATGACCTGCTTGGCGGTCTGGGCCGCGATCCGGCCCAGTTCCGACATCGAGATCGGCTCGCCGTTCAGGGTCGCCTGAATGTCGCCCGATATACGGTCGATCTGAACCTCGACTTCTTCCTCCTGTCCGTATTTCTTGCGCATCGCCGATTCCATGGCGATCTGCAAATCCTCGAGAACGAGGTCCTTGTCGATATTCTTGTCGCGGGACAACCCGTCGACGATGCGAATCAATTCCGTGCTCACGGTCGTACCTCTCTTATTCAATTGTCGCGCGGCATGCCGGCGGCCGCACGCGCCTCGATTTTGTCCGGCCCCTGGCGACGATTCCGCCGCAGGGCGCCGACGGCAAATAAAAAAAGTGGGCGCCGTCGCGGACCCACTTTGCCAACCGGCCGATCGGCGTCGTCACCGCCGTCGACCCCGCGCTCGCCGTGATGCGATCCAATTACCTCATGGATCGCCTCCCAGCGGTCGGCAAGACCGAAACCGGGCCGGACGGATGGGGGCCGGTCGAGTCTTCACCGGCCGTCACTCCCCGTCGCGCCGATCGATACGTTGCGGCCGTATTCGCCCGGCTCAAACAGATGAACGCGCTGCATATCGACGAACATGTCGATCTCGTCCCCTTCGCGGACGCGCTCACGAGAATCCACACGACCGACAACCGGCACGCCGCCGGACGTCGTCATGTAGACATCTTTTCGATCACCCAGCGGCTCGACCAGCGTCACCTTCATGCGAACCGGCGCCGGTCGCGAGCCGTCATCCGGCGGCCGAAGCACGAACGCATCCGGCCGAATTCCCATCACCATTCCGCCGTCGCCATGGGCCGCGCCGGCGGCCAGGGGTCCGGCCAGCGGCCATCGCAGCCCGCCGTGTTCAAAAGCCAGGTCGCCGTTGCGGCCGCTGATCCGGCCGTCGACGAAGCTCATCGGCGGCGTGCCGACGAACGACGCGACAAACCGATTGACGGGCCGCTCGTAAATCTCCAGCGGCGGGGCGTCCTGCTGCACGACGCCGTCCTTCATCACCACGACGCGGTCGCCCAGGGTCATGGCCTCTTCCTGGTCGTGCGTGACGTAGATCGTCGTCGTCGCCAGCCGCCGTTGCAGCCGCTTGATCTCGCTGCGCATCTCGACGCGGAGCTTGGCGTCCAGGTTCGACAACGGTTCGTCGAACAAAAACGCTTTCGGCTCCCGCACGATCGCCCGGCCGACCGCCACGCGCTGCCGTTGGCCGCCGGACAGGGCCTTCGGCTTGCGCTCCAGCAATTCCTCGATGCCCAGCAGCGCCGCCGCGCCGCGGACCTTCCTGTCAATATCCGCTTTGCTCAGCCCCAGCTCGCGTCGCCGCAGCTTGAGACTGAAAGCCATGTTCTTGTACACCGTCATGTGCGGGTACAAGGCGTAGTTCTGAAAGACCATCGCGATGTCGCGGTCTTTCGGAGGCGCGTCGTTGACGACCCGTCCGGCGATGGAAATCGTGCCCGAAGTAAGGTCCTCCAGGCCGGCCACCATCCGCAGCGTCGTGCTCTTTCCGCACCCGGAAGGCCCGACCAGAACGATCAACTGGCGGTCCTCGATCGCCAGCGTGATCCGGTCCACCGCCATGACGCCGCCAGGATAAACCTTGGTCACATCCGTTAAAGTCACCTGTGCCATAGGTTTACACCGCTCGAAGCGGACAACGACAGACCCGCGATTATAAATCGTTTTGGCTCGGCGTCAAACCGCGATATCCCACGGGCCGGCCGCAGGCCGCGCCCGGCGGCCCTCGGCGTCGGGCCGTTGCCGGGAACGGGCCGCAAGCCCTATCGCAAAATGACATTAGGATCGATTCGGTCGACGGATCCAGCCCCCGCGGCGCGCGAAATGTCGCTAAGATACTGGCCCCCTATCCCAACGTGCACAGGAGCTTGTCATGGCCGAATCCGCTTCCATCGAATCCCTCGAACCCCGAGACGTCTGGCAATTCTTCGCCGGCCTGGCGTCGGTGCCCCGCCCGAGCTTCAAGGAGCAGCGCGTCCGGGCTCACGTCAAAAAGCTCGTCGAACAGAAGGGCTTCAAGACAAAGGAGGAGCCGGTCGGCAATCTCATCGTCGAGGTTCCGGCCACGAAGGGCCACGACAAGGCGCCGATCATCGTCCTTCAGGCCCACCTCGATATGGTCTGCGAGAAGAATCGCGGCACGGCGCACGACTTCGACCGTGATCCGATCCGGCTGGTCGCCGACCAAGATGCCGAAGGCGAGCGCATCATCCGCGCCGACGGCACGACGCTCGGCGCCGACAACGGCATGGGCGTCGCCATGGCCCTGGCCGCGGCGACGAATCCCGGCGTCGTCCACGGACCGATCGAGCTGCTTTTTACCATTAACGAGGAGGCCGGCATGGACGGCGCCAAGGCCGTCACCGGGAAGTCGTTTCGCGGCCGGAGGATGATCAACCTCGACGCCGAAGAAGACGATGTCATCTACATCGGCTGCGCCGGCGGCTGCGACGTCAACCTGACCTGGCGTTTCGACGCCTCGGGGCCGGGCGGCGACGCGATCTGCGCCCGCGTCAACGTCCAGGGCCTGCGCGGCGGGCACTCCGGCGGTGACATTCATGAGAATCGAGCGAACGCCAACAAGCTGTTGGCGCGCGTCCTCGACGGGCTCGGCGATTCTACATTGCGCATCGGCGACATCAGCGGCGGGAGCATGCGCAACGCCATTCCGCGCGAGGCGCACGCGGTCGTCTGCGGCGGGGGCGATCTCGTCAAACGCCTCGACGCTGTCGCCCGGCGCGTACAGGCAGAGGCGAAAGCGGAGTCATACGAAGAGGGCGTCCGCATTGACGTGCAGGGCATCCTGTCAGCCGACGCGGGAGTCCTGGCGAGCCCCGAGGACAGTGTGCGATTGTTGTCGGCGATGATGGCGCTGCCGAACGGCGTACTCGGCATGCACCCGAAGGTGCCGAACCTGGTGCAGACGTCGAACAATGTCTCGACCATTGAAACGAAATCGAACGGCCCTCTTCAGATCACGATCGGCATGCTATCGCGCAGTTCCGCCGATTCGTGCCTGCAAACGGTCAAGCGGCAGATCGTCGCGGCAGCCGTTCTGGCGGGGGCCAGCCATGAGTACGGAAACGAATATCCCGGCTGGGAGCCGAACGTCGATTCGGCCACGCTGGCAACGGCCCAGCGCGTCTATCAGGAGACATTCCGAGAGCCGCCGAAAGTAGCCGCCGTTCACGCCGGACTTGAGTGCGGCATCATCGGCAAGTGCGTCGGCGGCATGGACATGATCTCGGTCGGCCCGCGGATCACAGGCGCGCACAGTCCCGACGAACGGGTGTATGTCGACTCGGTCGCCAAGAGCTGGAGTTTTCTCAAGGGCATCCTGGCGGCCTGCGCGAAGTCCTGATGGACCCCCGATGTGCGGGCCTTGATTGATGCGTTGCGGCCGGTCGCGCAGAATACGCGCCGTCGGGCGCCTTTGACGATGGCGTCGAGCGATCGTCGGCCTCGCGAGCAACAGGAGCACGCAGCATGTCACCGGGTGACCAGGTCATTTCCGTTCTGATCGACAGCATCGGCACCCTGATCTCGGCGATCATCAGTTCGGTATTCTCCGCGATTTTCACGCCCCTGCTGGAGTCCATCATCGGTCTGTTCGGCGTTCCACTGGCGTGACGCGCATAGCCGGGGTCGCCAGGGGCAGGGGCGAAGACGACGCGATCGCCGCGGTCGACCTCAACGACCCGGACCCATCGCGTCGATGTCCAGGCGGAAATCGATCTCGATTCCCGCCAACCCGATCGTGCCGACATGAACTGCGACGGCGTACCGGACGGACGGGACATCCAGCTCTTCGTCAAAGAGATCGAGTAGCGCCCGACTAAACATCTGATCGGTTTGCGGCTATCATCGTCCCGACAGCGGGGGAGTCGTGCCGGGCGCCAAGTTTCAATAAACACACGCCGCCGGTCCTGCATTTTTTTGTGGCGATGCGCGTCGCGACGGCGCAAACTCGCGTACCCATCTTCCCGGGAGCGACCCATGAAGCGCAACATCGTCATCATTCTGCTGATTGCCGCCGGCGGCGCGGGCGCGTGGTGGTACGCGGTCCAAATGAAGCGCGTGGAAGAACCGGTATCGCTGCACGTGCCGGAAGTCCTTCGTTCGACCGGCGCGAAATACGCGGCCACGGACTCGCTGGCTGCGTGTCGGTTGCCGAACGGCGACGTTCGCCTCTTCGCCACGATGAAAAAAGGGGATCGACTCGAAGTCTTCGACGCGGCGACCGGTCGTCACGTGCGCTCGCTTGGAAAAACCGGCGGCGCGATCGGCGAATTCCGCTATCCCAATGGACTGGCGATCGTCCATTTCAGGTCCGGCTCCGATCCGCAGTCCTCGAGATCGAGCCGCCCGGTCTTGGCCGTCGTCGAGCGGGACAACGCTCGGGTCCAGTGCTTTTTCGCCGACGACCTGAGCCCCGCGGGCGTTTTCGGACATGGTGACCTGACGAAGCCGTACGGCATCGCCGTGTCCTGCGTCGAGGATGCGCCGGTCGCCATCATTACCGACGGCAATGGCAAGGGAGGGCATTTCGCGTTCGCCTATCGGCTGCGGTTGACGGACGGCAGGGTGGAACCGGGGCTTGCACGGTCCTTCGGCGACAGCGACGGAACGGGCGCGATCAACGAACCGGAATCGATCGTCGTCGACGACGAACACGAGCGGATCCTCTTCTGCGATGAAGACGACTTGAACGTCAAGGTCTATACGATCGACGGAAAATTCACCGGTACGACCTTCGCCGACGAGATCATCTTCGGCGAGCCCGAAGGCATCGCCCTGATGAGCGGCGGGCCATCGACCGGCGATTCGTCGAAGGGTACGTCCGGGCCATCGGGCGGATGGGTCATCCTGACGGACCAGCGCGAGGATCTCACGGTCTGGCACGTCTTCGATCGCGAGGACTACCGTCGGATAGGGACTTTTACGGGCGCCCCGGCCATCGCCAATACCGACGGCATCTGCATCCTGGCCGAGCCGTTCGGACCGTTTCGGGCCGGGGCCTTGTTCGCCGTTCACGACGACCAAGAAATCCGCGGTTACGACCTGGCCGACGTCACAAACCAGATGGGCGGTTAGCCCGACACATGGCACATGCGCGGATCGTCGCTCGCAATGCCCGCGGACGGACAGGGCGACTGCTCAAGTCGTTGGTCAGGAAGCGGGATTTTCAACTGGGCGGGGCGGCTATCCCTTGATCACGCCGATCGGGCGCAGGCGGGCGACCTTGTGGCTGATGCCGGCGTCGTGCAGAACGCTGACGACTTCCTGCACGTCTTTGTAGGCGTCGGGCTGTTCTTCTTCGAGGCCCGTCCGCCCGCGAGCCCGGGCGATCACGCCGCGATCGAGCAGCTCGCGCCGAATCGAGCGCCCCTTGCTGGCGCGGATCGCCGCGCTGCGCGACATTCGCCGCCCCGCGCCGTGGCACGAGCTGCCAAAAGTGTGCACCATCGATCCCGGCCGGCCGACGAGGACGTAACTGAAGCGCCCCATGTCGCCGGGGACCAGCACCGGCTGGCCGATCTCGCGATAGCGCGCCGGCAGCTCCGCGTGACCGGGCGGAAACGCGCGCGTCGCGCCCTTGCGATGGACGCATAGGTTGCACGAGCGGCCGCCTACGTCGTAGGGCTCCATCTTGGCGATGTTGTGGGCTACGTCGTAAATCAGGGTCATGCCCAGCCGCTCGGCAGGCATGTCGAACACCTCGGCAAACGTCTCCCGCGCCAGGTGGGTCATGATCTGGCGATTGCACCAGGCGAAGTTCGCCGCCGCCTTCATCGCCCCGAGATAGCGCTGCCCCTCCGGCGAACGGACCGGTGCGCAGACGAGTTGCCGGTCGGGTAGTTCGATGCCGTACTTTCGCGGTGTGTCGGCCAGGGCCTTGAGCGCATCCTCGCAGACCTGATAGCCCAGCCCGCGGGAGCCGGAGTGGATCATCACCGCGAGGCGGCCTTCTTCAAGGCCGAGGACGCTCGCCGCCTTCGCGTCGTCGACACGGTCGACGACCTGCACTTCCAGGAAATGGTTGCCGCTGCCGAGCGTTCCACATTGCGTCTCGCCGCGGGTGCAGGCGTGGTCCGACACGTAATCCGGCCGGGCTCCCGAAAGGCAGCCGCCCGCCTCGGTCGCCTCGACGTCGCTGTTCCATCCGAGTCCGCGGCCGACGACGTAGGACGATCCTTCTTCCATGAGCCGGCGCAATTCGGCGTGCTTGAAACGAATCCGCCCGCCGCGGCCGACGCCGCAGGGGACGTTCTGGAAAAGCCGGTCGACGAGGCGCTCGATGCGCGGTTCGGCGTCGTCAATAGAAAGGTCAGTTCGGATCAGTCGCACGCCGCAATTGATGTCGTACCCGACGCCGCCGGGGCTGATGACGCCGCCGTCTTCCGGATCGGTCGCCGCGACGCCGCCGATGCAAAAACCGTAGCCCCAGTGAATGTCCGGCATGGCCAGCGAGTGGCCGACGATGCCCGGCAGGCAGGCGACGTTGGCCACCTGCTCGGGCGAGCGGTCGTTGCGAATGTCGTTGATCAAGGCGTCGTCGGCGTAAATCATGCCGTCGACGCGCATGTCGGGCCGGTAGGATTTCGGGATGCGCCAGCGGCAGGCGTCGACCTTTTCCAGCGGTCCGGTGAATGCGTTGGCCATTACGGGGGATTGTATCGCGGTTTCGACTGCGGCGTTGCCATCGTGTCTGCCGGGCGCGCTGTGAACTTGGAATAATGGGAGGGCGAGGATCCTGTCGAGCCATTCGAGGACTTGTGCACGCCACTGATTGGCTCGGCAGGAGCCTCGCCCTCCCCTCGGGTGTCAGATATCCACGATCAGCGTGGCCTCGAAGCCGGTCGGCGTTCGGCGAATCGCCAATTCGTGATAGGTCACGGCCTTGACCTCGCGGTCGAATTGGCATTCGTCATTGTCCATGTCCGCCAGGGCCGCGTCGAGCTCCAGCCGCTTGGCGTCGAAGCGCTGCACCCGCGGCTCGCTGACGATTTGATGATTCGTTTCGAACCGCAGCAGCAGGTCCGCGAGAAAATCTCGCAACAGGGCCGCCTCGTCGTTGCCCTCGTAATGCAGGGAGACGCGCCGGCCGGTGGGATTCGTCGCCAGTTCTCCGATGACGGCATAGAGCCCGAGGGCCGCGGGGGCGATCAGTCCATCCATCGTCGGGGCGAAGACGCGAATGCCGATGTCGGCCGTGTGGTCGAAGAGTTCGTAGCCGGTAGGCGATGGCGGCGTTGCGGCGTCCATGAGGGCGTCTAAGGATAAGCGGCGACGGCGCAGTGTATCGCTCCGACGCGCCGCTGACTTTCGCCGCAGAGGATGGGAATCACCTCGACCGACGGGCCCAGCTCGCGGCGAAAGACCTCGGCGGCGGCCTCGTCCAGCTCGGCGAAGAACCCGCCGGAGGCCGGCATGATGCATGCGCCGTCGAAGTGAATGCCGTTGACGTAGTTGATGCCGCGCGACTCGCTGACGAGCGTCGGCACGGGCACGATCTTCCAGCGGAGCATATCGAGCTGCGCGACGATCTTGCGGCGGTCCTCCTCCTGGCGGATCAGCGATGCCCGATAATGGACGGTCGCGCGAGCGTAGTCGGACGAGTCGTCGCCGACGCCCGGCCCGGCGAGGACGTCGATTGCCAGGAGGAATCGTTGCAGGTTTCCGACGCCGGAATCGACGAGTCCGCGTTGAAAATGTCGGGCGAAGGAACTCGGAAATCGGCCCGGCGCCGTCGCGCACGCTTGTACCAGCGGCTCCAGGACTCGGATCGCCTCGTCATCCTCGCCGCGATCGAGATAATCGGTGATACGGCGCTGCTGGTCCGTCGCCAACAGGCGGGCGTGCCGCATGGCGCTCATGCCGAGACGCACGACGATCCGCGCCGCCGCCCGCGGGTCGGCCACGAAGGCGACGAGATCGCTGCCTCGCCGGCGAACGGACAGTTCATAGTCGATGTGATACGACGAGGCCGGCAGGACGATGCAGCGGGTGGCGTCGAATTCGATCGTGAAGGCCTCGACGACCTGCCGCGGCGTCAAGCCCAGCGCGACGTTGCGGTGAATCTCCGCCTCGCCGAGGAGCAGCCAGCGCCATCCCATCTGCGGGTCCTGGGCCAGGAGGACGTTGCCCCCCTGAAAGAGCAGCGGCGATTGGATCACCGTCTGCCAGTCCGCCGCGAGGGAGTCGGTGACGAAGCTATCGCCGGGAATGAACACGGACGCGTTTTCCCCGCGACTGGCGTAACGCGGAACGATCGTTGCGACGGAGTCGCCGCCGCCGTCCGCGGCGATGAGCCCGGCCTTTCCGTTGTCCTGCGCCCATTGAGAGACCACGATCGCCTGCGGGTAAACGGTCATGCGGCCGGTGTCGAGCCCCGGCCAAGTCCGTGCCAGGGCGAGAAAGGAATCGACGAATCGCCGCTCGATGAAAATCGAGAAATGCACCTCGGCCGGCAGCCGTTCGACAAGCTGTCGGGTGATGTCCACCGAGCTTCCATCGCCCTGTCCCCGCCAGTAGTCGCCGCGCGTCAGTTGAAGGCGGACGGCGCGCAATGGATGGCCGCCGCTCTCGTCGGCGAGGCGGAACCGCGGGTGAGTCTTGAAGAACTTGAATCCGAGTTCCGCCGGGGTTTCGGTCGCGGCGCCCGAAATGAGTCGGCGCAGCAAATAGCGGATCGCGCCGTAGTCGCCGCCGGGACGTTCCCCCTCGACGGGAAAATAACGCAGCAGATCGACCGGCAGCCCGACGCCGCGAAGGAGGTCCAGGTCCTCCCGTTCGCCGCGGCTCAGCGACGCGGGCCCGAAAGCCGCGAGCACCTGCGCCAGCGTTGCGATGAGCCCGTCGGTGGCCAATCGCTCCCTGACGATTTCGGCGGCGCGGCGATGCGACGCCGGAGCGGAAGCATCAGGCGGTGCGTCGGGCCAACGGCGCGGCTCGGTGTCGGCGACGGGCGCGCAAAAGCCGGGCATCACAGGCGGGCCTTCACGCAGCTCGAGACGCCAGGCGCGGAAGTCCGCGGCGGGATTGTGTTCCACGATACGAATGGACGATTGGTCGGCGCGATCGTCCGAGGCGCGGGCGAGCGCCGCCGCCGTCAATGCGGCCGCAACGCAGAGGGTCGCCCAACTTGTGTTCGATGTTTTCACCTACTTCTCCTCGTCCGCACGACGAGCAGCGCGACGACGACGACGATCAGTCCGATCCACCCCCATCGCCTCAGCCAGGACGGTCGCTCCGCATCCGGCCTGCCTGTCTCGTCCGGGACCGACGCGCGCGGCGCCGGGCGCGTGGGCGACGACTCGGCGGGCCACGTCACGGACTGATCCGGCACGACGATGCGAAACTGGCGTTCATAGGAATCGCGCAGGCGGCGATCGACGACGCGGCGCTGGAACTCCTCCATCGACATGCCCGGCGCCTGCGGCGAGGGGGACGTGGGGCCCTGTGCGCCGGGGCCGGTATTTACGTTTGATTCTCGTTCGGATTGCGCGATAGCGATGGCCGCAAATAGTGGAAGTGATAGGGCGGCGGCGACCCTTCCTGCCGACGACGGCCGTCGACAGCGGCACATTCGCGGTAGCGGCCGATCCGTCAGGGTACTTTGGTGCAATCGCGTTTTCATGATTCATGATTGTCCGTCGAGCGGCGCCCCGTACAAGGCCTCGACCCAGTGGATCGGCCGGGCCGTCGTATGGTGTTCGATCTGGCATCGGCAGGAAAACCCCGAGAGGAGGACATCGGCGTCGCCCCTGTTGCGGACGGCGGGGAACAATCGCTGCTCGCCGACGGCGCGAGCCACGTCGTAATGCTCTTTTTCATGGCCGAACGACCCGGCCATGCCGCAGCAGCCGGCGTCGATCTCCTCCACTGGGCGTCGCGACAGCGCCCGCAAGACGCGCAGGGTGTCCGCCGTGCCGACCATTGCTTTTTGATGGCAATGTCCGTGGTAGAGCGCCCCGGGCAGCGTCGCAGCGGCGTTCTCGGCGATCGAATCCGCCCGATCGGGTGGGCCGTGCCGGTCCAGATGCGCGGCCAGGAAAGTCTCGATCGGCATGCACCGCGATGCGATCGCCCGCGCATCGTCGGTGGGCACCAACTGCGTGAACTCATCGGCGAACGTCAGGATGCAGCTCGGCTCGGTACCCACGATCGATAGACCCTGCCGCGCCGCCGGCAGCAGCGCCCGAACGTTGCGCTGCGCCAGCGATCGGGCGACGTCCAACATCCCCTTGCTGATCGCCGGGCGGCCGCAACAGACCGCCGGCGGCACGACGACTTCATAGCCAAGCCGCTCCAGCAACGACACCGCCGCGATGCCGACCCGCGGCGTGAAATAGTTCGTCCAGGTATCGACAAAGTACGCCACTCGACCGTGCGTCGCGGGCCGCGCCGGTCGGGCGCGCCGCGCCCACCACGATCGAAGCGACTGCCGGGCCAGCGCCGGCGGAGCGATGCGGGCGTCGATATCGAGGAATTCGTCGAGCGCGTCGCGAAGCCACCGCGACTGCGAGAAAAAATTCGCCAGCGGCGCGACGCGGCTGCCGAGCGCCGCCCAACGATGCACACCGGCAATGAACCGGCTCCGTAGCGGCGCGCCCCGCCTGCGATGTCGCTGGTGCAGCCATTCGGCCTTGAGCTTGGCCATGTCCACGCCGGTGGGGCACTCCGTCTTACACGCCTTGCACGACAGGCAGAGGTCCATCACCTCGTCGAGCGCCGGGTCCGACAGGCCGCTGAGCAGATTGCGATTCGACAGCGCCAGGCGCAGGGCATTGGCCCGGCCGCGCGTCGTGTGCCGTTCGTCGCCGGTCACCATGTACGACGGACACATCGTGCCCACCAGCGTCTTGCGGCACTGTCCGACGCCGCTGCACATCTCCGCCATGCCCGCCATGCCGCCGTAGGCATCGAAATCGAGCGTCGTCGGCGGGTGCTCGACGGCGTATTCCGTTCCGTAGCGGAAGCGGCTCATCATCGGCAGCGGATCGACGATCTTGCCGGGGTTGAGAATCCGGTCGGAATCGAAGACCGACTTGACGCGGCCGAACGCGTCCGTGATTCGCGGGCCGTACATTTTTTCGAGCCATTGCGACCGAAGTATGCCGTCGCCGTGCTCGCCGGTCATCGTCCCGCCGAATTCCAGCGCCAGCGAACTGATGCGGTCGGCGATGCGGAGCATCCGGGCGACGTCGCCGCCGTCCTTGAGATTCAGCACCGGCTTGACGTGCAGACAGCCGACGCTGGCATGGGCGTAATAGCTCGTTTCGCGCACGCCTTCGTCGTCGAGAATGCGCATGAATCGCTCGATGTACCCGCGCAGCTTCGCCGGCTGGACCGCCGTGTCCTCGACGAAGTCAAAGGCGTGCCGATCACCGGGGCGCGACATGAGCAGGCCAAGACCGTTGCGGCGGATGTTCCAGATGCGCTCCTGCCCGTCGGGCGCCTCGATGACGTGCCAGGCGTAACCGAGGCGACGGGCCCGCAGATCATCCGCCACGGCACGCAGCCGGCGGCCCAAAGGCACAGCAGAATCGTCGAACAGCTCGATGACCAGCAATCCCCGTGGATCGCCCTCGACCGCCGCGCTGTCAATCTGCATGGATCGATGGCGTCGGGCGGCATCGAGGATGAGCTGGTCGATCAGCTCCACCGCGGCAGGCCCGTGCTCCAGCGCCGCCGGCGTCGCGGTCAGGGCGTCGAGCAGGTCGTGAAAGTGGGCGATCACGAGCCCGCGGTACTTCGGAAGCGGCGTCAGCTTCAGTGCCGCGCCGACCACGACGGCCAGCGTTCCCTCGCTGCCGCAGATCAGTGTTTCGAGGTTGACCCGGCCTTTGTCGTAGCGGACGCGATCCAGGGCGTAGCCGCCGTTGCGGCGCATCACCGTCGGGAACCGCGCCGAGATCTCGTCGGCGTTTTCACGGCAGACCGTCGCGACGACGCGGGCGCAATCCTCGGCCAGCGGGGAGTCGTCGCCTTTCGACCGCGGTTCGTCGGGCCACGCGCGGCGCACGACCTCGGGCTCGCCCCAGCAGGCGATCGATCCGTCGGCCAGCACGACGCGCAGGGCGAGCACGTGATCGACGGTTCGCCCGTACATGACCGAGTGCGCCCCGCAGGAGTTGTTAGCGATCATGCCGCCGAGCGTCGCCCGGCTGCTCGTCGCCACGTCCGGGGCGAAATGCAGGCCGAAGGCGGCGGCGGCGGCGTTGAGCCCGTCGAGCACGACGCCCGGCTCGACGACGGCCGTCCTCGATTCGGGATCGACGCGCATGACGCGGTCCAGGTGCCGCGAGAGGTCCAGTTGCAGCCCGCTGTTGACGCATCCACCGGCCAGGCCCGTCCCCGCGCCGCGAGCCGTGATGGCCACGCGGTGCCGCCGGCAGACGCGGACGGCCGCCTGCACGTCCGCCACGCTGCGCGGCAGGACGACGCCGTCGGGGACGATCTCGTAAATGCTGGCGTCCGTGGCGTAGAGGGCGCGCGTCAGCCGATCGGCGCGGACCTCGCCGTCGATGGTTTGGCGGAGTTCTTCAATCGCGGTCCGGACTGTCGACATAACGCAGGACGGAAAAATCGCCGAACGATTCGACGTGAGTATATCGACGGCGGACCAGCGATTGCAGCGCGGCCAAAGACGGCGCCGCTTCGAGCCATTCGGCGGGCGCCGGACCGGTCAGTGATGGTTTTTCTCGCCGGCGGTCTTCGACGATCCAATCCGGCGGCCGGGCTTCGAAGTCGGCGACCATCTCGTCGAAGAGCGCCAGATCCATATTGAAATACGAATGCGCCATGAAATGGCGCACGCCGGGGGCGCGGTTGAACCGATAGAACAGGTCCGCATCGCGGCCCCAGGCCCAGATCCACACCGACTGATCGGGACGCGCATGGTCCTGCACAAACTCGATGACGGCCCGGCGATCCGCGTCATTCGGCGGCTCGCCGGCGTATCGCGCCAGGGACATTGCATTCTGGGTGACCACGACAACCGCCGTGACCGCGAGCAAGGCCGCCGCCATGACGCGACTGGCTTTCGCCGCGGCCGAGCGCGTCCACAACGCGCAGCCGATGACCAGCGGCGCGAAGGCGACGTACTGATAATGCGCATAGCTGGCCCATCCGACGGCCGCCGATGCGAGGGCCGCCGCGTACCAGACGACGATCAGCCGCCAGCGCCTTTTCTCGACTCTTCCGCGCGACGCGATCACGCCCCACACGAACGCCGCGTGCAACCAGCCGAGCTTGGCGACGTCCTGCCCGAAGTCGGCGAGGCGCTCGCCCGCTGAAAGGGTCAGCGGTCCCGGCCGGTGCGGCCCGCCGAATCCCAACGGCCAATAGACTGCCGCCGCCATGCAGTCCGGCAGGTAGCCCGCTGACCACGGATGGGCGAAGACGATGATCAGCCCCACGGCCACGCCCGCCAGCGATCCCGCCAGCGCTCGGATCTGACGGACGTTGTCCTTGGCAACGAGTGCCGCGACCGTCGTCAATACCGCGGCCGCCACCAACGGCGGCCGAAACGAAACCGCCAGCGTCCATGCGACGCCGGCGCCGGCCCACGCCGGGCGCCGCCGGTTTGAATCCGTCAGCAGCCAAACCGCGACGGCCGACAGCGGCAGGGCATAGATCTCTGCCATGTATCCGCCGGCGTGGTACGACGGCGCGCCGCAGAGGATGCAGAGCAGGGCGCCGGCAACGACGCCGACCGAGTCGGCCGATAGCGGCAACCGATCGGTCGCGCCGCCGGACATCGCGGCCACGCGCCGCGTGATCTGCGCCACGGCCAACGCGGCGATCGCCGTGCCGAACGCCTCGACGAGCCAGAGACACACCTGCGGACGGCCGGCGGCCATCGCCGCGCGCCCGATGAGATAGATCAGCGGCAGCTTGTTGTCCCACAAGTCGCGCCCCGGCATCTGTCCGGCCGATTGCCGCCCGCCCATGAAGAGCCAGGCCGCCGAGTCGGCCCGCGGTCTGACCACGAGCGTTTCAATCTGAAAGACCAGCGCCAAGGCGAGGAAGAGGGCGAAGCGCAGCAGGAGTGGATGGCGGAATCGTGGCAAGGGCGGATTCCCATCGTGGCTGCCAACGCGACGCGCGCCGACGCGCCGCCGCCGGTTGTATTCCAACCCCGGGCCGCGTCAACAATCGGCGAAGAAAGCGCGCGAATCGAGGCGGTTCTGCGGGGACGGCGATCGGGCATCCGCGCGCGTCATCGCAGAATGTTACGGATCTGATTTAAGAGCAGTCGAAGCGCCGAGATCGACGGCGCGAGGCGTTGGGGGGAGACGAAATCGTGGGGGATTATCCCGCCAACAGGTCGGCCCGGCGGTCGGCGAGCCGCTCGCGCAGCTTGGCCAGGGCGCGCAGCTCGATCTGCCGTACGCGCTCCTTGCTGATGCCGAGGTCGCGACCGATGGCGTCGAGCGTGACGGCCGCGCCGTCGCCGGATGCCAGGCCGAAATGGCGCACGACGATGGTGCGCTCGCGATCGTCGAGGGCGTCGAGCCCGTCGAGGACGGCGGTCTTGGCCGTCGCGGCGCTCGTCTCATTGGATTCCAAGGAATCGGAAGCGTCACCGACGAACTCGAAGACCTCGTCGCAGCCGGTCTGGAACCGCCCGTGGTGCGCGACGGTTTCGGGCACGCTCCGGGCGAACCCGCGCATGATCGCCCATGACGCGTAGGTGCTGAATCGAAAGCCGCGGGCGAAGTCGAACCTCTCCGCGGCGCGCATCAGGGCCACGTTGCCGTCGCTGACCAGCTCGAACAGACTCAGGGCCGGGTGCGTCCGCGTATGCCGCTTGGCAATGCTCACGACGAGCCGCAGGTTGGCCTGGATGATCTTGTTCTTGATGACGCCGGCGGCGGAAAGCGGGACCTCGACGGCGGTGACGTCGGCCGCCTGCGAGCGGTCGCCCTTTTCGGCCAGCGCCTGCCGGGCGATTTCCGCCTCGTGTAGGAGACAGTTCATTCTGGCGAATAGTTGTGCTTCTTCCTCTCGCGTCAGCAGCGGCGTGCGATACAGGTCCTGGAGATACGGCGGCAACTCGCTCGGGGGATGCTGGAGCGTCTCGTCCGGCTCGTTGTCCTTTCGAACCGGCCGCGGTCGCAGCCGATCGATCTGAGCCGCGGCGTCGGGCGCATCAAACAGCTCGTTGTAGACGTACTGGACCGGTGACGACGCCAGCCGCCGCGACCGGGCCACAACGAGAAGACGCCGAATCTGCGACTCGCGCTTCTCGAACTGACGGGCGATATCGGCGATCGAGGCCCCGCCGTCATGGGCCTTAAGCATCAGCTCGCCTTCGTCGATCGGCCGGGCCTGCTCGGCACGGTCGAAGAGCGCATCGCCGGGATGGTCGCGGTCATACTTTCGCAGTGTGTAGCGAATCGTCTCGACGGCACGGCCGGTTTCTTCGGCGATCTGCACCGTCGCGGCGTGCAACGTGCAGCCCGATGAAGCGACCAGCCGCCGGGCCCGGTCGAAAATCCTTCTCTTTTCGTCGGCCTTCATCACGGCAAAGGCCGAGCCCCGCCGGACCAGATCGACGTTGCGCCCCACGAAGCGTTCGACGGCCCGCGTACTGAACGCCAGGAACGGCCTGTCGCCGCCGTCGGCGTACCAGCAGCCGCCCAGCCCGCGATGACGCCATCGCGAGATGGTCTTCGTCGAAACGTTAAAGCGCCGGGACAGCGCGTCGGTGTCGTATAGCCGACCCTGTGCGGCTTCCAGCGGCAACGGGCTCCCAACCGTCAGACCGTCCAGAAGATCCACAAGGTCGGCCTTCAATGCTTGACCGGGCAGCAGCGCGTCGTCGGTGCGCCGCCGCGGGCGGTAACCTGTGACGAGAAAACAAATCAGGGAATAGGGATAGTCGCGGCCATGCTCGACGGTGTCGATCGCCCGGTGAATCCCCGAGACCTGCCGCAGGCGGAGCCGCAGCGGCGACAACGTCAGCTCATGGGCCAACTGTCGAATCTCGGTATTCCGATAGGTCTTCACTCTCGGTTGGCTCCACTCGACGGCATGCGAGGATGAGGCCGGCGGGATCTTCGCCGGGATCATGCCTCCCGGCCATCAGGAGTCTATGTCGCCACTCCCACGTTGGCAGGCGGGTCGAGCCCGGCGGGTACGCCCGATTGCCTGCGGGCGCGGGGCCGACGAACCGCCTCAAACTCCACCTATATTATCGACCGGGGAGGGCGGAAAGTCAACTCCCGGCGGCGTTTGCGGGCCGCCAGGGCGGTTTTGGCGACGGCGCGAAGCGGCATCTTCCCGTGATGCATGACATTTTCTATTGAGCGCGGCCTGGAAACGGATGGCGTGTCGCAGCCAGGTCGAATGTGTTGCGGATACTCCGACAGGGCGGTGCGCGAGAATCCGCACCGGGTACATTTTCGATGCTTTCCCGTGGGGCCGGGTGACGGGCGTTCGATGATCGTAAGCCGGGTATCGATACGCAGTGGCCGATGGCAGGCGGGTGCATTGCGCCATGGCGGACCGCGTGTGGTTGCCGCCGGTAATCGGGAACCACTATCGGAAGGTTTTGCAGGGGGATTGCCGGGCAGATTATGCGGCGGCGGCGGGCGAAAGCGCTGGTTATTCTCGGAAGCGGCATGGTTTTGAAGGGCGCGGTGGGATAGAATTTCATTGGCGAGTGGTGAGGAGGGGTTGATGATCGCTTGCGTGGCAGAGTCGAGCCGACACGGGGGTGTGATGATGAAGCGATTCCGCGCATATTGTCTTCTCAGCGCCACGGCGCTGATTCTGGCGGCAACGTCGCCGCTGCGGGCGGAGATCGTCGTCGATCATCAGCCGCATGATACCGGTGGACTCGCGGCCGACACGTCGTTTCAATTTCCCGGCTTCCCGGATGAGCTGTGGCAGCGTGTCGCGGACGATTTCACGCTGAGCGAACCGACCACGTTACGCAGGGTTCATTGGTGGGCGTTCTACGACTCTGACAGCCCGCCGCTCAGCGAGACTATCCGCCTGCGCTTCTACGAATCGCGGCCGTCGGACGGGCTGCCCGACGAAAGTCGGATCGTTCGTGAAGAGACGGTCGTCGATCCCTTGCGCGAGTGGACGGGTCGGTTGGTCGGCGTCGGCATCCTGCCGCGGGAGTATTTCTTCACAATGGACCTGAGCAGTGAACTGCAACTGGAGGCGCGCACGCAGTATTGGCTCGAGATCGTTCAGATTGGCGACATCGCCAGTCACTACCGATGGGAGGTCTCGCT
>Ga0299906_10000504_pt1 | contig 36384 bp, 32 predicted proteins | sample RVTome_14_FD_200259 | JGI IMG/M metagenome (GOLD analysis project Ga0299906, IMG submission 200259) | Soil microbial communities from uranium-contaminated site in the Upper Colorado River Basin, Wyoming, United States - RVT145D125 (version 2) ... | reverse complement strand
CCTCCGCTACGACGTCAAGCCGCCTCCCGAGACCAGCCTCGCCTTCCCAGGACCACGCCCCAACGCCGGGTGAGACGCCCCTCAACCGGACATTTCGGCAGGGGGGTAGGTCAGGAGGTCTGGATTCTTGCTCACGTCTGAGCCGCTCAGCCCGCGAGCTCGCGCCGGACGATCTCCGAGAGCCCGCTCGGCAGCGGGCGCGGCGGCCGTTCGGGGCGCGTGAGGTCGATGCAGGCGAGCTCGGTGCTGCCCGTGACCAGGCGCGCGCCGTCCGCGGCCCGCTCGATCTCGTACCGGAAGCTCACCGACGCGGCCCGCAGCCGCTCGAGGTGGGTCGTGACCCGCAGCTCCTCCTCGTACCGTGCGCCCGCGAAGTAGCGCAGCTCGACCCGCCGGACCGCGAGCCCGACGCCGGAGCGCTCGAGCTCGGAGTAGGGGCAGCCCAGGTGCGCCATGTACGCCGTGCGCGCCTCCTCCATGTAGAGCAGGTACTCGGGGTGGTGCACCACCCCCATCTGGTCGGTCTCGCCGTAGCGCACGCGGACTCGGTGCTCGAAGGACATCGGGGCGGCTCGGGGGAGGTCTAGATAGCAGAGAGGGGCCCCCAGGGGTCGTTTTCGAGGCGATCCCTTCGCGCGGGTGGGGATCGCTGGTAGAAACTTCCCTCCCCTCGCCCATGCCCGATCGTCGCTCCCACTCCGGATCCACGCGACGCGGCAACCCCAACCTCGCGGTTCTGCTGACCTGGTTGGTGCCCGGCGCAGGGCACCTGTACCTGGGGCGGGCGGCGTTCGGGCTCGCGGCCTTCGCCGTCGTCGAGGGCCTGTACCTCGCCGGCCTGTATCTATCGGGGGGGATGTTCCTCGAGTACCTACCGCCCGAGATGCGCGGGCGCTTCGCGGCCGCGCTGACCCCCGAGGTGGCGAACCTCGGCGCCCTCTTCTGGCACGTCGAGCGCTTCGGCTACGGCCCCGGCCACCCGCGCCCCTGGCCGCCCGCGATGGACCTCGGGACGACGCTCACCGCGGCGAGCGGCGTGCTGAACCTGTTCTTGATGGCGCGCGTGCACTTCGACGCGCGCCTCGCCGCACACGACGCGCGCGTCGCCCCGCCCATCGTCGCCCCGCCCATCGGATCGGGCGCGCGCGCCGGCCGGCTCGGGCCGGCCGGCGCGGCGTTCTTGACCTGGGTCTCTCCCGGGCTCGGTCACCTCGCGCAGGGGCGGCGGCTGCGCGGCGTGCTCGTCTTCGTCCTCCTGGTTGGTCTCTTCCTCTTCGGAACCTGGCTCGCCCAGGGCTCCAACCTCGATCGCGAGCGGCACTTCTACTACTGGGCTGGGCAGTTCCTGCTCGGCCCGCCGGCGATCCTGGTCGAGTTCCTGCACGGGCACCAGCGCGTGACGGGCGAGGTGCCCTACGCGGATGGGGGGGTCGTGATCGCGTCGATCGCCGGCATGCTCAACGTGCTCTGCATGCTGGACGTGTACGGCTGGGGCGAGTGGCGGCTCCTGGGCGAGCCCGAGCCCCGCGCGGGCGAGGCGGAGGCCGCCGCATGAACGACCTCGGCTTCCACCTCGTGCTGTTCCTCGTCGTCGGGAGCGTGATCGTCGCGATCAGCGCCTTCTACACCGAGCGCGAGGACGCTCGCGCGCTCGCGATCGTCCCGCGCCGGCTCGCGTTCTTCCTCGCCGGCTGCGCGCTCGTGGCACTCCTGATGCTGGTGCTCGAGCACACCGTCGCCTCGGTCAAGTAGCCCGCTCGCGCCGCACCGCCAGGCGGTAGAGGCCGCCCGGCGTGCGCACGATCCAGCCGTCGAGCTCGAGGTCGACGAGCGCGGCGAGCACGCCGTCGACGCGCGACCCGACGAGCTCCGCGAGCTCGTCGGCGGTCAGCGTCTCGCCCTGGAGGCCGGTCAGGATCCGCGCCGCGAGCGGCGAGCTCGGCGCGGGACGCCACGCCCCGCCGGGCTCCGCCGCCGGCTCGAGCCCGAAGAGCTCCGCCAGGAGCTCCTCGGGCGCCTCGACGAGCGTCGCGCCTTCGCGCAGAAGCCGGTGCGCGCCGCGCGACATCGGGTGGTCGACGCGGCCCGGGACCGCGTACACGGTCTTGCCCTGCGCCACCGCCCAGCGCGCCGTGATCAGCGAGCCCGAGGCCCACGCCGCTTCGACGACGAGCACGGCCCGCGCCAGGCCCGCGAGGATCCGGTTGCGCAGCGGGAAGTGGTGCCGCCGGGGGTCCATCCCGGGCGGGTACTCCGAGAGCAGGAGACCCTCGCGCGCGATGCGCTCGGTCAGCTCCCCGCGCGGCCACGGCCGGTCGACGCCGCTGCCGAGGACCGCGATCGTCGCGCCGGCGCTCTCGAGCGCCGCGCGGTGCGCCGCCTGGTCGATGCCGCGCGCGAGGCCGGAGACGACGACGACGCCCGCGCGCGCGAGGCCGCCCGCGAAGCGCAGCGCCTGGGCCTCGCCGTAGGGGCTGGGCGCGCGCGTCCCGACAACGGCGACGCGCCGCGGCTCGGCGAGCAGCTCGCGCCGGCCGCGGAGCCACAGCTCCTCGGGCGGGCACTCGACGCGGTCGAGCTCGGCCGGCCAGTCGCGCGCGCCGCGCGAGAGGTGCAGGGGCGGATCCACCCCCCGAGGACTCGCCGGGACCGAGCGCGGTTACGGGTCCTCCGCCGCAGCGCCTCGCCGGGGGGCAGGCGTTTCCCCTCACGGTCCCGTGTCCAGGACCCGCGGCCGCTCCGCCTCGCGGAACATCGCCCCGTCGCGCGCGCGCAGCACCGGCGCGAGCGCCCGCTGCATCTCGGCGAGGAAGCGCACGAGGTCGAGCCCCTGGTGCGCCGGCAGGTACGGACCGAGGAGCCGGCGCTGGCCCGCGTACAGCTTGCGCGCGCCCTCGAGGTTGCCGCGCTGGAAGTGGTGCATGCAGATCGCGGCCTGGATCAGCCCCTTGTAGAACTCGGAGTCGGCGCCCTCGCTCGCGAGCCAGCACCGCTCGAGCTCCTCGTGGGCCGCGTGGTACTCGCCCGCGTCGAAGAGCTCGAGCCCGCGCCGCCTGGCGCTCTCCGCGGCGGCGGCGTCGAAGGTGTCCGGATCGAAGCCCTGCTCCTCGGGTCGGACCTTCACTCGCCGCCCCGCTCGGGGTCCTTGCCGCGGTCGGCGCGCTTGGTCGCGCGCGGGTACCGGCGGTCGACGCCCCAGTAGGCGTCCCAGGCCTGCTTGTCCCGCCGCGGCATGAGCGGCTCCTTCTCGGGCGCCTCGAACTCCTTCTTGCGGTCGTTCCACCAGCCGAGCCAGAGGTCCTGCGAGCGGCCGTGGTCGACGCCCGTGGCGGCGACGAGCGCGAGCCGGAACTCGCCCATGTGCGCCTGCACGTCCTTGCGGCCGGCCTTGCGCATCAGCGCCATGAGCGCCTCGACCGACTGCTTCGTGCGGATCCTGCCGAGCGAGAGGACGCGGGCGCGGACGACCGCGGCGTCCTCGTTCGAGAGCGCGCCCGCCGCGAAGAGGTCGATCGTCGACGGATCGGCGTGCTGGCCGACCGCTCGCAGGAGGGCCGCGAGCTCTTCGGTCTGCCCTGCGGCCTTCTCGGGGCCGGGCTTGCCGGCGCGCACGCGCGCGGCGCGCTCCGCGAGCGGCGCGAGCGCCGCCGGATGGTTCATGGTGCGCAGCGCGCCGATGGCCGCGATGCGCACGTCGCGCCCGTCGTCCGAGAGCCCCTCGGCGAGCGCCGCGATCACCGTCGCGTGCTCGACCTCGGCGCCGCGCTCGATCGCGCGGATGCGATCCGCGGAGTCGCCGTCCCCGAACGCCTTCTCGAGCTGCGCGAGCGCCGCCTCGACATCCTTCGGGTCGGGCTCGGGCGGCGCCTCGTCCTGGGCGAGAAGGGGCAGGGCGAGGAGCGCGCCGGCGAGGAAGGAGGCCATCGGGGCGGCTCCCCGTCACTCGCGCGCGGCGGCCTCGACCGGTTCGGGCTCGTTCTTGGCCTCGAAGCTGAGCTTGTCCTCCCCGGGGTCGGGGCAGTCGGCGACGATCGTCGAGCCCGCACCGAACTTGTCGCGCAGGAGCTCCTCGGCGAGCGGGTCCTCGATGTAGCGCTCGATGGCGCGCCGCAGGGGGCGCGCGCCGTAGTCCGCGTGGAAGCCCTTGTCGATCAGGAAGTCGATCGCGGCCTGCTTGAGGTTCAGCACGACATCGTGGGCGTCGAGCCGGTCCTTCACCTCCTTCAGCTGCAGGTGGACGATCTCGGTCAGGTCCCTGTGCGTCAGCGGGTTGAAGACGATCGCCTCGTCGATCCGGTTCAGGAACTCGGGCCGGAAGTGCCGCTCGACCTCGATCATCACGTCGGCGTCGAGCCGCTTCTTGCGCTCCTCGTCGCTCTGCTCGCTCTTGTCGAGGCGGCCGAAGCCCATCTGCGAGCCCGCCTTCATCTGCTGCGAGCCCAGGTTGCTCGTCATGATCAGGATGACGTTGCGGAAGTCGACGTGCCGCCCGAAGGAGTCGGTCAGCCGCCCTTCCTCCATGATCTGCAGCAGCATGTTGAAGACGTCGGGGTGCGCCTTCTCGATCTCGTCGAGCAGCACGACGGAGTACGGGCGCCGGCGGACCTTCTCCGTGAGCTGGCCGCCCTCCTCGTAGCCGACGTAGCCGGGCGGGGCGCCGACGAGCCGCGAGGCGTTGTGCTTCTCCATGTACTCGCTCATGTCCATCGTGATGACGGCGTCCTCGTCACCGAACATGAACTTCGCGAGCTGCTTGCAGAGGTAGGTCTTCCCGACCCCCGAGGGGCCGAGGAAGACGAACGAGCCCATCGGCCGGCGCGGGTCCTTGAGCCCCGACCGCGAGCGGCGCACCGACCGCGCGATCGCCTTGATCGCCTCGTCCTGGTGGATCACCGCCGAGCTCAGCTCGACCTCCATCTGCAGGAGGCGCTCGCGCTCGGCCTTCTCGAGCCGCGTGAGCGGGATCCCCGTCATCTTCGAGACGGTCTCCTGGATGATCTCCTCGGTCACCTCGCCGACCTGCTCCTTCTCCTGCTGCTCGCGCCGCCAGCTGTTGTGGACCGTCTCCTTCTTCTTCTTCAGCTGGTAGGCCTCGTCGCGCAGGCGCGCCGCCTTCTCGAAGTCCTGCTCCGTGACGGCCTCGTCCTTGTTGCGCTCCAGCTTCTCGATCTGCTCGGAGATCTGCGTGAGGTCGGGGGGCGGGACCATCGCCTGGATCCGCACGCGCGCCCCGGCCTCGTCCATCACGTCGATGGCCTTGTCGGGCAGGAAGCGGTTGTTGATGTAGCGGTTGGAGAGCTCGACGGCCATCCCCAGCGCGTCGTCGGTGTAGCGCACGCGGTGGTGCGCCTCGTAGCGGTCGCGCAGGCCCTTCAGGATCGCGAGCGTCTCCTCGGGGGTCGGCGGGTCGACGTTGACCGCCTGGAAGCGCCGCTCGAGGGCGCCGTCCTTCTCGATGTGCTTGCGGTACTCGTCGAGCGTCGTCGCGCCGATGCACTGGATCTCGCCGCGCGACAGCGCGGGCTTGAGCACGTTGGAGGCGTCGATCGCCCCCTCGGCGCCGCCTGCGCCGACAAGCGTGTGCAGCTCGTCGATGAACAGGATCACGTCCTTCACCCGGCGCACCTCGGTCATCACCGCCTTGATGCGCTCCTCGAACTGGCCGCGGTACTTGGTCCCCGCCACCATCAGCGCGAGGTCCAGCACGACGATGCGCTTGCCGCGCAGGATCTCGGGCACGGTGTTGGCGACGATCTGCTGCGCGAGCCCCTCGACGATCGCGGTCTTGCCGACTCCCGGCTCGCCCAGCAGCACGGGGTTGTTCTTCGTGCGCCGCGAGAGGATCTGGATCACGCGCTCGATCTCGTTGGCGCGTCCGATGACGACGTCCAGCTTGCCCTCGCTCGCGAGCTCGGTCAGGTCGCGCCCGAAAGAGTCCAGCGCCGGCGTCTTGCTCTTCGACGCCGGCGAGCCCGGCGCCTCCTCGGAGACCGCCGTCTCCTCGTCCTCCTCCTCGGACGTGTCGGCGCCCAGGAAGTCGAGCACCTCCTCGCGCACGTCCTCGAGCTTGACGTTGAGGTTCATGAGCACCTGCGCGGCGATGCCCTCGTTCTCCTTGATCAGGCCCAGGAGCAGGTGCTCGGTCCCGATGTAGTTGTGCCCGAGGTTGGAGGCCTCCTCCATCGACAGCTCGAGCACCTTCTTCGCGCGCGGCGTGAACGGCAGCTGCCCCATCGTGACCGTCGAGGGACCGGTCTTGACGATCTTCTCGACCTCGACCCGGATCTTGTTCAGGTCGATGCCCATGTTCTTGAGGACGTTGGCCGCCACGCCGCTGCCCTCCTGCACGAGCCCCAGGAGGACGTGCTCGGTCCCCAGGTACTCGTGGTTGAACCTCTGGGCCTCCTGGCGGGCCAGGTTCATCACCTTCTTGGCGCGGTCGGTGAAGCGGTCGAACATGATCTCCTCGGTGGGTGTCTGGCGCCCTCGGGGGCGCTCGCTGCCGCGGGGGTGGGGTCGGCCGGGTTCCTCATCGGCCCGGGGGGGGCGTGGGGTTTACCCGGCGATCACCGGCGGAGCGCGATGCTAGCGTGGGATTCCGGGGAGAGAGCCCGCTGGCGCTCCCCGTCCGGGCGTCGCGATCCCCGGCCGGCGGCCGGGAACGATGTCTTTGTCCAGGATCGGGCGCACGCCGTCGGGGCCGACTACGTGCTGTGCTCTTGCTCGAGGGTCTTGAGCTGGTCTCGCAGACCGGCGGCGTCCTCGTAGTCCTCGTTGCGGATCGCGCGCTCGAGCCGGCGCTTCAGATCGCCGATCTGCTGGCGCCGCTCCAGATCCTGCTCGCCGAGCCCGGGCAGGCGGCCGACGTGTCGCGTGGCGCCGTGCATGCGCTCCAGGAGCTCGCCGAGGTAGTCCTTGAAGACCTGGTAGTCCTCCGGGCAGCCCACCTTGCCGCCCCTGCGCAGCTCCTCGAGCGTCATCTTGCACTTGGGACACTGGCGCGACCCGCGGCGCTTGCGCACCTGGGCGTCGATCTGGAGGATCTTCCAGATGTTCTGGAAAGGATGGCTCTGCACCGGCACGTGCGGCAGGTTGAGGGCCTGCGCGCAGCCGTCGCAGAGATGCTGCTGCTGGATGGTCTGGACCGGTCCCGAGGGCTCGTCGGCCTCGTGGATCTCGGTCACGTGGACCGTCGCGATCTGATTCTGGCACTGCTGGCACTTGTTCATGGGCGTCCGGTCCTCGGGCGTCCCCGGTCCTCGTGCCTCGGCTCTCGTCCCGAGGGGGCCCGTCCCGACGTCGACCCCGAGCTATAGGCCCTCGGAGGATTATCGTCAACGTGGCGCGGTGCGTGAAGACCCGGCGCCCTCCCCTCGCGGAGCCGGCCGATCTTTTCCGGCGCCCTCACGGCTCGGGGTCGGAGAACGCCTCTGCCGCCCGCTCGAGCATCGCCGTCGAGAGCTTGTGGCGCCCCAGGAGCTCGCGCAGCTCCGGGTGCTCCCCGCGCAGGCACTCCAGGAAGAGCTCCAGGCTGCCCGAGCGGTCGGGCAGGCGCTCGAGGAAGTCCAGGAGCTCGCGGTCGGGGTCGAGCGCGCGCTGCGGCGGCCGCGTCGGGTCCGCGGTCCGGCCCGCGAGGGCGGCGCGCGCCGCGCTCCCGCCGAGCCCCACGCGGGCGGCGAGGGGCGGCTCGATCTCGAGGCACGCGAGCAGGATCCGCGCCGGGCCGATCGACTCCTCGCCGCCGCGCGACGCGGCCTTGTTCGCGCGGCTCAGCGCCTGCTTCGCGGCGCTCGAGAAGTGGCGGAAGAGCGGCGCCTCGCGGTCGACGGCCGCGGTGCGCTCGCCCGCGCCCCGCTCGCTCCCCGACGCCGGCCCCGGCGCCGGCGCCGGCGCGCGGTACCCGGCGCGGGCGAGGGCGCCGCGCAGATCCTCGGGCAGCGCGGCCAGCGCGTGCGCGAGCACGACCGCGGCGGAGACCTCCGACGAGCCGGCGGCCGCGGCCGCGTCGCGCGCCGCCCAGAGCGCCTCGACGGCCGCCGGCGAGAACGGCAGCGCCGCCTCGGAACCGACGACCATCACGCCCGGCGACAGGGCGAGCAGCTCGCGCGCCACGAGCTCGGGGTCGGCGAACGCGTGCTCGGTCGCCTGGTACGCGGCGGACTCCTCGTCCTCGACCGCCGCGCCGATCAGGTGCTCGAGGGCGACGTGATCGGCGTGCAGCCGCCGCGCGCGCTCCACCGCACGTTCGAGGAGCGAGCGAAGGTAGGGCGAGAAGCGCTCGAGCCGCGCTCGCCAGTCGCCGCGATCGGGCATCGCCGCACAGCGTACCGCGGCCTCACGCCGTCAGCGCGTACCACAGCCGCCCAACCCACTCGTGGATCGCCCAGCTGCTCTCCTGCAGCGCGCGCGCCGAGGGCAGGAGCGCGCTGGGGCGAGCGCGCGGCCAGCTCGCGAAGGCCGTTGGCGCCGGGACGACCTCGAGCCCCGTCTCGGCGAACGCGGCGAGCGCGCGAGGCATGTGCCAGGCGTGGGTCACGACGAGCGCGCGCTCGATCCCGGCCGCGAGCAGCAGGTCGGCGGCGAGGTGCGCGTTCTCGCGCGTGGTGCGCGAGGCGGCCTCGACCCAGCGCACCTCGGCTCCCAGCTCGGCGTCGAGCAGCGCGGCCATCGCGTCCGCCACCTTCGGCGCGCCCTCGCGCAGCGAGCCTCCGGCCGCGAGCAGCGGCAGCCGCGCGCGCCGCCCGAGCCACGCGCCGTAGCGGCAGCGCTCCAGCGTCAGCGGGCCGACGCACGGCGCGCCGTACTCGCCGGCGCCCGGCCGCAAGTCGCCGCCCAAGACGACCACCGCGCCCGCGCCGCGCGCGAGGCCCTCGATGGCGTCGGGGTCGAGCGGCGGGTGGCTCTGCAGCGAGATCAAGAGGGCGCTCGAGACGAGCGGGAGCGTCAGCAGCACGAGCGCCAGCGCGCCCGAGGCCGCGAGCGCGCGCCCCAGGCGCGGGCGCCTCCCGCGCACGACGAGCCCCGCCCCGATCACGAGGAACAGGCACAAGGGCGGCTGGACGAGCAGCTTCAGGAGGGCGCGCAGCACACCACTAGATCCTCGGGCGGCAGGAGATCCTGGAACGCGCGCGCGCGCGCCTCGAAGTTCGAAAACGCGTCGAAGCTCGAGCAGGCCGGCGAGAAGAGGACCTGGGCGCCGCGCGGGGTGAGCTCGAACGCGCGCCGCGTCGCCGCCGCGAGCGTCGGGTGCGCTTCCGCCGCCACGCCCGCGCGCGCGAACGCCGCCGCGAGGGTGGCCGCCGCCTCGCCGAAGGCCACGACGCGCGCGCCCCGCTCGCGCGCGAGCGCGGCGAGCGCGTCGAGCGCGAGGCCCTTCTTCGCCCGCCCGCCGCAGAGCAGCGTCGCACCCGGGTCGACCGAGAGCAGGGCCGACTCGGTCGAGTCGGGCGTCGTCGAAACGCCGTTGTCGATCACCTGCCGGCCCGCGCGCCAGCCCAGGCTCGCAACGCGGTGGGGGAGCCCGACGAGCCTCGGGAGCGCCGCGGCGAGCACCGCTCCCGGGATGCCGAGGGCGCGCGCGGCCGCGAGCGCGAGCGCCACGTTCTCTTCCTGGAAGCGCCCGGGCACGCCGAGGTCCGCGGGTCGAGCGAGGACCTCGCCGTCGAGCACGAAGCGTCCCGCCTCGCGCCGCACCTCGGCCTCGCGCCCCCCGCGCCCCGTACCGTGGCGCAGGAGCCGCAGGCCGCCGGGCAGCGCCGCGGCGAGCTCGAGCGGCGCGATCGCGACGCCGCCGGGCGCGCACAGCTCGAAGAGGCGCAGCTTCGCCGCGCGGTACGCGGCGAGCGTCCCGTGCCGCTCGAGGTGGTCGGCGAGGACGTTGGTCAGCACGGCGACCTCGACGCTTCCCGATAGACGCCGCGGCAGCGGCGCCGGCAGCGCCTCGAGCTGGTACGAGGAGAGCTCGAGCACGACGCGGTCGCCGGGCGCGATCGCGCCGACGCGCGCGAGCAGCGGGGCGCCGATGTTCCCGCCGAGGTGCACCCGTTCCCCGGCCGCCTCAAGGAGCTGCGCGAGGAACGCGCACGTCGAGCTCTTGCCCTGCGTCCCGGTGACCGCTGCGACCCTCGCCCGGCAGTGGGTGAGGAAGAGCTCGGCCTCCGAGGTCACGCGCGCGCCCGCCCGCCGCGCCGCCTCGAGGTAGGGGCTGGCGGGCGCGACGGCCGGGCTCGCGACGACCAGGGCCGCGCCCTCGAAGTCCACGGCGCGGTGCTCGCCCAGGACGGTGCGTACGCCGAGCCCGGCGATCGCCTCCAGCGCCGGCGCGAGCTCGCGCGCCGAGCGCAGGTCGGTCACGGTCACCCGCGCCCCGCGCGCCGCGAAGAAGCGCGCGGCCGCCGCCCCGCCGCCGAAGAGGCCCAGGCCCATGACCGTCACGGAGAGGCCCGCGTAGTCGCGCGCCCCGAGCTCGGCCGCGCCCGTCACTCGTCCTCGCCCGGCGGCGCTTCGCCTTCGTCCCGCGGCGCTTCGCCCTCGGACTCCTCGCTCGCGGGCTGCGCGGGCTGGTCGGCGTCGGGGTTGGTGACCGAGCGCAGCGCCTCGGCCCGGCGCAGCACCTCGCGCAGGTCGCCGACCGCGACCTCGCCCACGTGCGGGACGAGCTGCGCGCGCACCTCGTGGCGGTCCTTCCAGCCGAAGGGCAAGACGACCTCGCTCACGATGTCGAGCGGGAAGTAGCTCCACCACGGCGTCCGCAGCGCGAGCTGCCGGTTCCAGGTGCTGTAGCCCGTGAGGTTGATGGTGAGCAGGCGCTTGCCGTAGTGCTGGAAGCGGTGCTCGAGCGGCGTGTTGCCGATCGGCTGCCCGTCGAGTTGCACGCTCGCCCCGGGGGGGTCGGACTCGACGGCGAGCACGCGCTCGACGGCGCACGAGCCGGCGAGGAGCGCGAGCCCGAGGGCGGCCGCGCACCTCGAGGTCCCGAGGACCCCCGTTGACGTCTGGGTCGACATCGGCGAGGCCCGAGTGGGCCGGGGCTCGTGGAGAGGGCGAGCTCCTTGCGGTCCGACTCTACGACCCCGCGAGGCCCGAATCCACGGGCAAGGCGCGAGCCGACCCCGCGCCCCGGCCGGCCTGGCTAGACTAGCCACTCAGACGAGTCCCACCGGTACCGCGGTCACGCCTCGGTCGATCGGCACGGCTTCCTGAGCGAGACACACCACCGCCCCCTCGCCGATCGGCTTTCCCAGTCGCTCGAGGGCGACGAAGGCCGCCGTCCACTCCCGGCGCACGGTCGCAGCGCGCTTGATCTCGACCGGGTACAGCTTGCCGTCCACGTCGAAGATCAGGTCGATCTCGCGCTTGTCGCGGTCGCGGTAGAAGTAGAGCGGCGGCCGATTCCAGCCGCGATGCCACCAGCTCTTGAGGATCTCGGAGACAACGAAGGTCTCGAAGGCCGGGCCGGCCATGGCGCCCGAAGCGAGCGCCGCTGGTGAGAGCCAGTCGGTCAAGTACGCCATCAGGCCGGTATCCAGGAAGTAGAGCTTGGGCGTCTTGACGAGGCGCTTGGTCAGGTTGCTGTGGTACGGCTGAAGCAGGTGGATCTGGAAGCTCGCCCGGAGCACGGAGAGCCAGCTCTTCGCCGTCTTGATTCCTATGTCGACGTCCCTCGCGAGCTCGGAGAGGTTCAGGAGCTGCGCGCTTCGCGCCGCGCAGGCGCGGACGAAGACGGTAAACGTGTCGAGGTCTCTGACCTGCGATAGATCGCGCACGTCACGCTCCAGGTACGTCTGGAGATAGGAGCCCATGAACAGTGCATGCTCTTCCTTCTGCTCGGCGATCAGTCCCGGGAACGAGCCGCGCCACATTCGCTCGAAGATGGCGGCCGAGCTCTCCGTCGGAACGATCGGTCTGCCTTCCAGCACCTCCCGGGCCGGGAGGAACGGCTCGACGTCCACGCCCGTTCTCGCGCTCTCGCGCTGCGAGAATCCGAGCAGCCCCAGGATGCACACCCGGCCAGCGAGCGTCTCGGTGACGCCCTTCATCATCTGGAACTGCTGAGAGCCCGTCAGCCAGAACGCTCCGGCCTTGCGGTCCGCGTCGATCGCCAGCTTGAGGTACGGCAGGAGACCCGGGGCGTACTGGATCTCGTCGATCAGGACCGGCGGGTCGTAGCGCTCGAGGAACAGCCGCGGATCCTCGTTCGCCAGCGACCGCAGGATGGGGTCGTCGAGCGACGCGTACGAACGCTCCGGTCCCGCCAGGTGCCGCAGGAGCGTGGTCTTTCCGGACTGCCTGGGACCGGTGAGGAGGAGGGCCGGGAACTCCCTTGCCGCAGCCGCGATGGTCTTCTCCAGAGCTCGGGGGTGGTACGGCATCGGCTGATTTGGCTCTAGAGTACCCAATTAGCCGATCGTTCGTCTCCCCGAACCGCAGCCGGTGGAGCGGGGGCCGGTGGAGGGGCTGGAAGAGCTGCGGGACCAGCTCCGCGCCCCCCTGGGCTGCCGTTTCCGCCAAGGTCGCACAGGGCTTCGCCCGGCCGGTCGAGACCCGAAAAGCCCACGCAGCGGCTGGCGGAGAGGGCGGGATTCGAACCCGCGGACCCCGAATCCGGAGTCACCAGATTAGCAATCTAGCGCATTCGGCCGCTCTGCCACCTCTCCGCGGTGGGCGCGCGAAGCGTAACCCCGGCGGGGGCGGGGTGGAAGGGAGCGCTCACGAGACCCCTACACAGCCGCGGCGCAACCGCGCGGCTGCCCGCGGGTACGCTCCAGCTCCAGCCTCGAGCCCGCCACTTCCCCGCGCGTCCTGGCCGCGCAGGAGCCCGATGTCCCGAAAGCTCGCCCCGCTCGCGATCGCACTCTGCCTCCATGCCCCTGCCCTGGCGTCCGCGCCTCAGGGCATTCCCTACGAGACCCTCGCGCAGGCGGTCGCCGCCGAGGCGGGGCTCGAGGGCGCCGACCCGGCGGCGACCGACGTGGAGCAGCTCGACTGCTTCGTCGGGCTGCGCGTGGGGCTCTTCGACCTGCGGCTCCCGAGCTGGGTCGTCGACGAGGCGTCCATCGAGCAGCTGCGCGACGTCGCCCTGGCGCTCGTCGATCTCCAGACGGCCTTCCTCGACTGGCTCGAGCCGCTCGGGCACGACCAGAAGGCGGTGCGCGCCGACGCGAAGGGGCTGCGCTCCTGGATCAAGTCTTGGCGCGGCCGCACGGCGCTGCGCAAGCTCGAGGAGGGGGGTGCGGACCTCCTCGCCCCGCTCGGCGCGAGCGAGTCGATCGTCGCGGCGGCTCGGCGCTTCGGCGACTCGATGCTCGCCGGCACGAGCTTCGGGCTCGAGCGCTCCGAGACGTTGCCCGAGCCCCTGATCCTCGTGCCGCAGCGCGAGGACTTCGTCGCGCTGGTCTGCTTCTGCGGGTGGCTCGCGCCCGACTGGCGCGCGGCCTACTGGCACGACGGCATCGCTTCCTGGACCAGCGCCTCCATCGGGCGCTTCGAGCTCCTGGCGCTCGAGTACGGCGCCCCCGGAGGCGATTTCAAGGCGGGGATCGACATGAACGCGGACAGCGAGACCGGCATGCTGCAGCAGGTCGTGCAGCTCGCCGGCAATGCCCTCGTCGACAGCTACTTCGGCGCTCGCGTCCCGGCCGGCCTCGCGCGCGCTCTCTCGATCAACCTCGTCATCGACCTCTACGGCGAGTGCAACACGCGCGTCGACGGCGACCTCTCCGATCGGCGCACCGAGGAGCAAGAGGGCTTCATCGGCGGCGGCGCGTCCGAGGGCGGCCTCCTGCCCGCGGTCGCCGCCGACTCGCGCTGGCGCGAGGACCAGGGCGCCGATCGCTTCCTCGCCGTCCTGCGCGCCGCCCAGAAGGGCGCCGCCGGCAGGGTCGAGCCCGGCGAGTGCAACCGTGCCTTCGAGCTCATGGACGGCACGCAGAAGGTGCGCATGGCCGTGCTGGCGCCGTTCCTCGGCACGGCCGCCAAGTCCACGAAGCGCGCCCTGCCCGACTCCCTCGCGGGGGACTACGCCGAGTTCCTGCGCGCGTACAGCACCTGCTTCGCATGGTGGCTGCGCGCCAAGTCCCGCGGCCAGGCCGGGGCCTCGGCGAGCGCGTTCGCCGAGCTCCTGCAGCGCCTCGCGCAGGGCGCGGAGGCGGACGGGCTCGAGAGCCTGTCGGCCGAGGTGCTCGGCAAGCCGCTCAGCGCGGCCGAGCCGACCCCGGACGACCTCGAGGGCGAGTTCCTGAAGTGGCTCTCGCGCTAGCCTGGATTTCCACGGAGGGGAGTTCGCCTGGGCTAGCCCATCTTCGACACCAGTCGATGTCCCGAGTACCCCGCCGGCCTCGCCAGGGAAGGGTGGCCGGACCACGGTAGTCGGCCCGCCGCGCCGACCGTCCGCGCGGGTGGCATTCGAGGGAAGAGCCAGGCAGCCTGGAGCGCGTGAGCCCGGCGTCGCGCTCCCGCGGGTGGGCCCTGGCCTCGGCCGCGCTGGTCGTCGCCCTCTCGTGGACGGTGCGCGAGCTGCACGCCGTGCGCGTCGCGCGCGACCCGGCGGCGCCCGGGGCGGGGTGGTTCTCGACCGATCCCGACGGGCTGTACCACATGCGGCGCCTCGAGCGAGCCCTCGCTGCCCGAGACGCCGCGAAGAGCGGGCCGCTCGTCGCCGCGCGCGACCCGTTCCTCGCCTTCCCCGACGAGCTCGACCGCGGCGGGCCGCGCATCCCCTGGCCGCCGTACTACACAGCCGCGCTCCACGCCGCGTGCGCGCCTTTCGCGCCGCAGGAGCCGGCGCGGCGCGAGGTCTTCGTCGAGCACGTGGTCGCGAGCGTGCCGCAGCACCTCGGCGCGGCGACCTCGGGCCTGGCGCTGCTCGTCGGCTGGAGCCTGGCGGGCCCGGCGGCCGGCGCGTTCGCCGGGCTCTACCACGCGTTCGCCTTCGGCTCGCTGCGCTACGGCCACGGAGGCAACGGCGACCACCACGCCTGGGTCGCGCTCTGGAACCTCGCGCTCCTCGCGCTCGCGTCGCGCGCCCTCGGGGGCGCGCGTGGGCGGGCCGTCATGCGGGCCGTCATGTGGAGGACGTGGGCGCTCGGCGCGCTGGCGGGCGCCGTCGCCGGCCTCCTGCTCGGCTCGTGGGTCGCGGCGCTGCTCTACGTCGGGGCGGTCCAGCTCGCGCTCCTTTATCCGGCGCGCTCGCCGGAGCGCGGGCGCGAGCGCGCGCGCTTCGCGCTCGCCTTCCATCTCGCCGCAGCGCTCGCCCTCGCGCCCGCGCTCCTCGCGACGCGCGATGGGATGCGGCCCTTCTCGGTCGTCGAGCTCTCCTGGTTCCACCCGCTCGAGCTCGCGCTCGCCGGCGCCCTGGTGGTCTGGGTCCAGGCGCGGCGACCGGCCGCGGGACGCGTGCTCCTCGCGCTCGCCGCGCTGACCCTCGCCGCCCTGCTCTCCCGGGTTGGAAGCGGCGTGCTCGAGGGGCTGCGCTGGCTCGCCGCGTCCAACGCCTTCATGGCCTTCGTGACCGAGTCGCGACCGCTCGTCGGCGGCGGCGCCGGCGCGGCAGTCTTCAAGTACCTCGGCTTCGGCGTGCTGGCGCTGCCGGTGTGCTGGCTCGCCCTCGCGCGCGAGGCGCGCCGCGACGCGAGCCCTGACGCGCGCAGCGCGGGCGAGCGCTGGGTCCCCTGGCTCGTCGCGACCCCGCTGCTCGTCGCGCAGGCCCTCCTGCAGCGCCGCTTCGCAGACGCCTGCGTCGGACCGGCAGCGGTCGTGCTCGGGGCGGGCTTCGCGTGCGCGGCGCGGCGCCTCGCGCGCGGGCTGCCGCGCTTCGGGCCGCGCGGCCCGGCGCTGGCCCCGCGCCGCACGGCGCTGGTCTTCGGGCTCGGGGCGCTCGGCGCGCTCGCGCTCCAGCCCGGAACCGTGCGCGCGAGCGTCGCGCGCGCGCTGGAACGCGGCCGTCCCGAGGCGCCGGAGCGCACGCGCGCGCGCTTGCACCGCCGGCTCTTCGAGTGGGTGCGCGCGCACACTCCGGCGCCCGGCGCGCCGCCCGAGTACTCGGTGCTCGCGCAGTGGGACCTCGGCCACGCGATCGAGTGGGCGGCGCGCAGGCCGACCGTGGCGAGCGGGTTCGGGCTCTACCTCGGCGCGGACAGCTACCTCGATCCCTGGCGCTTCTTCCTCGCCGAGGACGCCGGCGCCGCGCGCGCCGTCCTCGAGCGCCGGCGCGTGCGCTACGTCGTGATGACGAGCACGTTCCAGCGCAACCTCGCCACGAGCTGGAGGCTCGTGCGCGGGCGGGACGTGGACGATCGGCGGGACGCGGGCGAGCTCTCGGGCTGGACGCGCACGCTCGCCGCTCGGCTGCTCGCCGAGGGCGGCGGCCCGGTGCGCGACCTCGGGGACGACGCTTTCCCCGACCCGGGCTTCCTGCGGCTCGTGCACGTCGCGCCCGAGCGCGATCCCACGACGCGCGGTCGCCTGGGCGCCTCGCCGGCCGGCTGGGTCTTCGAGGTCGTGCCAGGGGCCGAGCTCGTCGCCCGCGGGCGCGCGGGCAGCGTGCTCGACGTGCGCGTGCGGGTGCGCTACGCGGCGGCCGCGCACGAGCTCGCATGGCGCGCGCGGGCGCGCGCCGGGCCCGACGGCGTGGCCCGCGTACGCGTGCCGTACGCGACCGGCGAGCCCAACGGCGACGGGCGCGTCGAGGACGGCGTGCGCTGGACGTTCGAGGGGCGCCGGGGAACCGCCCAGGTGCCGTGGTCGGCGCTGCGCGCGGGGGGGACCGTCGAGCTCGATTGACCGCGGCCGCGTTCGGGGGAGGAGCGGGGAAGAAGGACCGCGCCACGACGTCCGAGAAGGGCGGCAGACGACCGTCGCAACGGATCGTGAACGATCCGCGCCAGAGCGGGCTCGTGATCGTTCGGTGAGAAGGCCGATAGAGGGATCGGAGCCCGCACCCGAGCGGCTCCGTCGGAAGGCTCGGCACGCGGGGGCCAGTGAACCGAGCACGGTTCGAGGGAAGAGGAGCTCGCAATGTGTATTTCCATGTCCCTGTTCTGGCTCGCGGCGCTCGCCCCCGTCTCCCCGGGCGGCGGCCACGACGACGTTCCCCTCGCGTATGCCGATCTGGCGCGCGCCGCCCTCGAGGACGGCGGGCGCGCGGACGCGACCCCCGACACGTTCGACTTCGCCGGTTTCCTCGGCGAGGCGTTCGTGCACACCCGGCTGGGCTTGTTCGATCTGTACATGCCCGCCAGCGCCGCCGCACAGGAGTCCGCGGCCGCGGACTACGCGAGCATGGCCGCGGCCCTCGTCGACGCGCAGGACCGCTGGCTGGAGTGGCTGCGCCCCGCGAGCCGCGAGGCCTCCGACGCGCTCGCCGACGTCAAGCAGGTGCGCGCCTGGCTGCGGTCGTGGCGCCCCGAGCAGCTCGCGCAGGGCGTGCGCGACGGCGGGCGCGAGACGACCGCGATCCTGCCGCCCAAGCCCACCGCCGCGGAGGCCGCCGAGCGTTTCTCGGACTTCATGATCCGCGGCCGCGCGCTGGGGCTCGACCGCCAGGACGGGACGTTCGAGCCGATCGTGCTCGTCCCCGAGCGGCGCCAGTTCGTCGAGCTCGTCAGCCTGGGCGGCTGGCTGTATCCGAGCCACCGCGCGACGTACTGGCAGCCGGGCATCGCCAGCTGGCTGCACTGCTACATCGACGAGTACCAGTTCTTCGCGCTGCAGTACCGCGGGCCGGGCGACTACACGTCCGGCGTGTCGATGAGCTCGCGCACGCCGACGGGGGTGGCGCAGCAGATCGTGCAGCTCTCGATGGGAGCCTTGCTCGACAACTACTACGGCGAGCGCATCCCGCCTGCGCTGGCGGGCGCGCTGGCCGTCAACCTCGTGATCGACCTCTACGGCGAGTGCAACACGCGCGTCGACGGGGACCTGCGCTCGCGCCGCACGGAGGCGCGCGAGATCTTCATCGCCGGGGGCGCCTCCGAGGGCGGCGTGCTCCCGCCGGACGCCGCCGACAGCCGCTGGCGCGAGAAGCACGGCGCGGGGCGCTTCGCCGACGTGCTGCGCCTCGCGCAGGAGGCCGGTGCCGAGGACGCGCCGCGCGGCAGCGACCGCGTCCGCCACTTCGAGCTGCAGGACGACCGCGGCCTCCGGCGGACCGTCGTGAGCGGCCCGTTCCTGGGCGAGGCCGCCGCCGGGTCCGCGCTCGCGCCAGCCGCCTTCTTCGGCGACCAGCTCGAGTTCCTGCGCGCGTACCGCACTTGCTTCACCTGGTGGCTGCAGACCAAGGCCGCGGGGAGCGCGACGCGCTCGAGCGAGAGCTTCGCCGAGCTGCTCGTCGCCCTCGCACAGCGCGCGCCCGGCGGCCCGCTGGACGCGAGCTTCGCGGGCGCCTACGAAAGCGCGCCGCTGAGCGATCCCGAGCTCGGCAAGAAGGACCTCGAGGGCCGCTTCCTGCGCTGGCTGTCGAAGCAGTAGGGTAGCGTACGGCGTCAGTCACTTTTCCTGGAGGAAAGTGACTGACGCCGTACGCTACCCGCCTTGGACGGCTACCGGACCCAGGCCAGCGACCTGCACCCCGACGTCGAGCGCGTCGTCGTCGTCGTGGGCTGGCGTGCGATGTCGGCCGCCGAGAAGGTCCGCCAGGTGCGTGCGCTCACGGACACGGCGCGCCGCTTCTCGCTGGCCGGGATCCGGCGCCGCCACCCCGGCGCGTCCGAGCGCGAGGTCCGCCTGCGGCTGGCGTCGTTCTGGCTCGACCGCGAGACGATGGTCCGCTTCCTCGACTGGGATCCCGACGTCCAGGGCTACGGATGAGCGACGACCCGGTTCCGGCGTCGACTTCGTCGTCGACATGGGTCTCGAGGACGTCGCCAGGCTCGTGGCGGACGTCGATGCGGACTACTACGTCGACGAGGAGCTCGTCCGCGATGCGGTCCGGCGTCGAGCGTCGTTCCAGATCGTCCAGAAGCGCGGGTTCCACCGCATCGACGTCTTCGTCAAGCGAGACGAGCCGTTCGCCGACGAGCAGCATCACCGCCGCCGCGTGCTGCAAAAGCTCGTCTGCTACCGCAAGGGGGACGAGGTCTCGGACCTCCAGTGGCGCGTCCTCGGCGTGCTGAAGGTGAACCCGGACCTCGACCGCCTCTACTCGACCCAATGGGCGGAAGAGCTCGGGGTGGCCGACCTCTTGGCGCGGGCCTGCGTCGAAGCCGGGCTGGGTCCGAGCGGCGCCCCGTGACGGCGCGTCAGCGCTCCTCGACCAGCTCCACCTCCGCGAACCCCGCCAGCCCCGCGTGCACCGACCCCCGCTCGCGGGCCACGATCGCGATCTCGACGCGCCGCACGTTGGACGCCTGGGGCAGGCGCAGCGTCGACTTCTTCAGCTCGTCCTCGTCGAGCGTCAGCACGAGCGGCTTCTTGGTGCGGTTCACGAGCACCTCGACGGTCACGACGCGGTCGAGGTGGCCGCGCTCGAGCTCGTTGCGCATCGCCGGGCTGAGGCGGATCGCCGTCGCGGTCACGGGCCGCTTGAGCTCGAGCACCAGCGTCGGCCGCGGGTCGTCCGCCGCGCAGAGCCAGCGCGTGCCCTGGTCGCCGTCGGCCACGCGCTCGGGCGCGTCGCCCCCCGAGTGGCTCGACGCCGTCGCCTCGACCTCTGCGCCGTCGAGCACGTTGTCGCGCTCGTCCGCCGCGTAGTCGAGCAGCCAGCTCGCGACCGGGTCCTTCACCTGCGCCTCGAGCTCGCCGCTCTCGAGCACCACGGCGCCGTCCGCCAGCGGCTCCCCGCCCTGCCCGGCGAGAACGTGGGCTCGCGCGCGGACGCGGTAGGTCCCGGGCTCGGGGAAGGCGTAGCGCGCGGGGAACCGCTCGCCGTTCCAGGCCGCGCCCGGATCCCCGGCGACGGTCGCCACGACGACGCCGTCGACGAGGTACTCCACGCTCGCGACCCGCGGGCCGGCCGCGCCGAAGCGCTCGCGCGCCTTCTGCGCGAAGCCGGAGAGCCAGACCACCATCGGCGCGTGGCCCGCGGCGCGGATCCAGACGTCGTGCTCCTCGCCCTCGGCCGCGTACAGCCCGTCGCGCTTCTTTTTCGACTCGCCCGTCGAGGTCGCGGCGGTGGCGCGCGTCAGGAAGAGCAGCGCGAAGCAGGTGTCCGGCTCGGGGCCGTTCCCGCTCCACGCGCCGTCGTCGCCCTGGACCCGCACGAGGTGCGCCGCCCCCTCGAGGTACCAGGGGTGCGCGCCGATCCGCGCGAGCCCCAGGAGCGCGCCGACCCGCTCGAGCCCGTACAGGTAGTAGTACGCCCAGTCGGGTTTCTCGGGGTTCTGTGCGACGGTGAAGCGGTCCTCGAGCCAGGCGACGCCGAGGTCGATGGCAATCTGCATCTTCTTTGCGAGCAACGGCGGCGCGCGCTCGCCCAGCGCCTCGCGCGCGAGCGCCAGGATCACGATCCCGGCCGTCGTCATCGAGCCCGTCGCCGCGCCCTCGTTCTGGCGGTACAGGAAGCCCGCGATCTCGACCCGCGCTCCCTTGCGCGCACCCGAGTCGTCCTTGGCCGCGACGTGGTAGGGCCGCTCCTGGTGCACGAGCGCCGCCTCCGCCAGGCGTGCCCACACGCGCTCGGGGACCTCGAGACCCGCGTGCGCGGCGGCGCGCAGCCCGAGCGCCGCGTACTGCGTGTTGGACAGGTCCGGATCGCCCCAGGGGTACGGCCACACTCCGCCCTGCTCCCAGGCGAGGAGGTCGTCCAGCGCCGCTTGCATCTGTTCGCGGTCGGCGACGTCGCCGGTCGCGTCGAACGCGAGCAGCTGGCACGCGGCGGCGTAGGTCTGGCCGGCGGGTCGCGCGCGCAGGTACTCGAGGGCGCGGGCGACGGCCGGGTGCGTCGTCGGCGCGCCGGACTTCAAGAGGGCGTAGGTGGCGAGGGCCGTCTGTCCGGTCGGGTAGGTGCCGTGCTCGAAGCTCCAGGATCCGTCGCGGCCCTGGGCCTTGATCAGGTACTCCATCCCGCGGTCGATCGCCCGGTCGATCGCCGGCTGCAGGCGCTCGAGCTGGCGCTCCTCGTCGCCCGCGAGGTCGACCCACGTGGCGCGCGCGCGCAGCGCGAAGACCCGCATGCGCCCGCGGCCCGGGCGCAGCCCGAACTCGCCGAGCGCGGCCTCGCCCACGCCCACGCGCAGGACCTCGCGGCCGTCGACGAGGGCGGAGAGCTCGCTGCCCGCGCGCTGCACGCGGAGCTCGAAGGTGCGGCCGTCGCGCAGGATCTCCTCCGTCAGCGGCAGCGCGCCCGCCCCCACCGTCGCGCTCGGGGGCGCGAAGACGCGCCCGTGGGCGGCGAACCGGGACTCGGGCGCGCCGCGCGCGAACTCGAGGCGGCTGCCCGCGATCTCGAACGCGGCGAGCGAGTCCACGAGGTCGAATACCGCGAGGCGCGCCACGATCTCGAAGTCGCCCGCGCCGAGCTGCGGGCGCGCGTAGAGGCCGTTCGCCTCGCCGCTCCCCTCGACGAAGCCCTTGCCCGCCTCCCACGCCGCGCCGACCGCGTGCAACCCCTGCGAGCTCTTGCCCTCGACGAAGACGCGCTCGTCCTGGGCGCGGGCCGAGGCCGCAGCCAGCGCGACGGCGAGCGCGGCGGCGAGCGGCGCGCGCGTGCGAGAGTGCAGGTGAGCGCCGCTGGACAAGGGTCAGCTCTCCAGCCGCTCGCCCAGGCTCTCGGCCAGGCGCTGGAGGAGCCGGCGCAGCTCGGTGACCTCGCCCTCGAGCCGGCGCACGCGGTCTTCGAGCGCGGGCCGCGGAGCGCTCGAGGACGTGGCGAGCCGCGGAACCGCGGGAGCGGGCTCGGTGGGCTTGGCGGGCTCCGGGGACGCGGCCGGCTCGGGCTCGCCGTCGGGGTGCAGCGTCGGGGCGAGGCGCTGCGCGTAGCGCTCGCTGCGCGAGCCGGCGCGCGGCGGCAGGCGCACGACGTAGCCCTTCTCCATCAGCCGCGCGAGGACCTGCGAGAGGGCCTCGAGGCTCGGCAGGTCGCGCATGCGCGACGCGCGCGCGCGCAGCTCGCCGGGGATCTGCGGGCCGCGCAGGAGGAGCTCGGCCAGCACCGCGAGCTCGCGCTCGTCGAGGCCCAGGTGCGCGGCCGCGTTGTGGTGGAACTTCTCCACCCGGCTGCCCATCGGCTGCGTGCCGCCCGCGAGGTGCTTCTGCTGCAGCCCCTGCAGGGCGACGTGCACCTCCGCCTCGGAGAAGTGCAGGACGGGGTCGCGGTTCGACTTCTGGTTCGAGCCCGACATCGCGGCGTTGAGCGAGAGCGGGTACTGATCGGGCGTCGTGAAGTCTTTCTCCACCAGCACCCCGAGCACCCGGGCCTCGTGGGCGTTCAGCTCGCCGTCCATGGCGGTGATGGTAGTGAGGGACGAACGCGGGCGTAAACTGCCCGCGTGCAGATCGTCCTCGTGCACCCCGAGATCCCGCACAACACGGGCTGCGCCGCGCGCCTGGCGGCGGCCCTGGGCCTCGAGCTGCACCTGGTCGAGCCGCTGGGCTTCTCGCTCGAGGACCGCTACCTCAAGCGCGCCGGCCTCGACTACTGGCCGCTGGTCGACCTCGTCGTGCACCCGAGCCTCGACGCGGCGCTCGCCGAGCTCGCCGCGGGGAGCGAGAGGCCCCTCGAGGAGCGCCTCGAGCTCTTCACCGCGCGCGGTGGGCGCTCGCTCTTCGAGGCCGACTGCGCGCCCGACGACGTGCTCGTCTTCGGCTCCGAGAGCCGCGGCCTGCCGCAGGAGCTGCTCGACGCGCACCCCGCGCGGCGCGTGTACCTGCCGATCCGCCCGGGCGTGCGCAGCCTGAACCTCGCGAACGCGGTGGCCGTCGGCGTCTACACGGCGCTGGTCCGCGCCGGCCTGCCGCTGCCGGCGGGCGACGGAACCTACCGCGCCCACCCGCGGGCCGCGGACGACGTGTGGCCGCGCGAGCGCGTGCGGCGCGGCGGGCGCGGAGAAAGGGGGCCCGGCTCCCCCCAGCAGGACCCGGGCCCGCCACGCTGAGCTCCGGGAAAGCCTCGGACGGGTGGAGGGGTCCGACGAAATCCGCCCGCCCGCCGGCCTTCCCGGCGCTCTCTCTCTGCTATCGGAAACGCACGAAGAGACCGTCCGACGTGTTGAAGTGCGCCCCGCCTCCGGCGGGGTCGCGGAACCAGTACTGGAAGGTGCGCGCGCCCACGCCCGTGGGTGGTGGTGCCGAGAGGACCCCGTCGTGAGACGGTCCAGGCCGGGGTGGGGTTGGGTGGTTTCTGTTTTTTTTTATCCCCAGAGGGTGAAAAAGGCTACGCCTACTCGCCGATCCTCTGCCAGAAATCCCGCGCGCTGGCCGGGTCGGCGGGGCGCAGGACGAGCAGCGTCCAGCCCGCCTCGAGCCCCGGGGCGGCTTCCAGGGCGTGGGCGCTCACGACCGAGGCCTGCGCGAGCCCGCCGTCGCCCGGCTCGGCGAACACCCGCTGGCCGAGCTGGCGGGCCGCGTCCTTGAACCGCGGCCCGAAAGGCGGGGGGGCCGCGACGCGGGCCTTGACGAGCGCGACTTCGAGGATCGCCGGCCCGCGATCCAGGAACCAGCTGCGCGGGACGCGCTTGTCGTGGCCGGCCGCCGCGCCGACCTCGCGCGCCGCGCGCCGCGCCACGTCGCGGTCCACCAGGCCGTTGCGGTCGAAGAGGTAGAGGTCCGAGTAGTAGCCGATCGCGCCGATCGGCCCGCCGGTCATCGTCTCGCCCGGCCGCGCCACCTGGGCGAGGGCGCGGCCGAGGCTCGCGTACTCCGCGCTGCGCGCGCGGGTGGTCTCCAGGCGCTCCCATTCCGTCTCGAAGCGGCCGCGGAACGAGCGGAACGCGAGCGCCTCGAGCAGCGGGCGCGGCGCCAGGCTGCGGTTCCAGAGCGGCAGGAGCGCCGCGCCGATCGCGGCGAGCCCGACGACGGCGCGCGGCGCGCGCGGCAGGCGCTCGAGCAGCGCGCCCAGGCACAGCGCCGCGAACGGCGAGGCCGGCGCGAGGAAGCGGAACATCGGCATCCAGTCGCCGCCGACGGCGCTGTCGTAGAGGACGGCGCCGAGCACGACCGCGCCGGCCGCGACGGCGCTCGCCCGCGCGCGGCCAGCGAGCGGCGCGAGGGCGGCGGCGAGGGCCGGCCAGAGGAAGAGCAGCGCCCAGCTCGCGCTCGTGCGCGCGCCGCGCGCGAGCGTCTCGGCGGAGAGGCCCGCCTTCGCGTGCACGGTGTTCGCGATCCAGTCGCCGTAGTGCCAGAGCCGCCACGCGACGAAGACGCCCAAGCCCCCGAGCGCGACGCCGGCGAAGACGGCCACGCGGCCCGCAAGCCCGTCGCGCCCGTCGCCCGCCGCGCCCGCCGCGCCCGCCGCGCCCCGGACCGCGCGCGCGAGCAGCGCGGCGGACGCCAGGCCCAGGACCCACAGGAATCCCTCGACGCGGATCAGGGCCAGCGCCAGCCCGAGGGCGCCCGTCGCGAGCCGCGCGCGCGCCGAGTCGGGCCCCGCCCGGACGAGCCGCGCGAAGGTCCAGAAGAGCAGCAGCGTGAAGGTCGCGGTCTCGAGGCCGCCGCTGGTCCACACGACGAACGGGGGCAGGCAGGCGAGCGCGAGCGTGGCGAGCGCGACCGTCGCCGGCGAGAGCCCGAGGTCGCGCCGCAGCGTGCGCTCGAGGACGAGGAGCGTGCCCAGGCTGGAGAGCGCCGCCAGGACGAGCGCGGCCGTCTCGAGCGCGATCGAGCACCGCGCGAGCGCGGCCAGCAGGGCGACCCACAGGAAGTTGCTGTACCCCTCGACGGGGTCCGCCTCCCCGGGGTTGAAGACGAGCCCCGCCCCGCTCGCCCAGTTGCGCGCGTAGCGCAGCGAGATGAACGCGTCGTCGATCAGGAAGCTCGAGCGCGCGAGGAGGAGCGCGAAGGCGACGAGCGCCAGGGCGATTCCCGTCCACTGCACGGGGTGCGGGCGCTGTGCTGCCTCGACGGTCATCCGGGAGCCGCTCGTATACTACCGGCGCGACATAGCGCGGGACACATGGCCGGACGGAGTGGAACTTCGACGTCACCGGGCGCGGCGCCGGGCGCGCGACCCGGGCGCGGCGAGCTCTTCGAGCTCGACGTCGAGCGACTGGACGAGCGCGGCTTCGGCGTCGGCCGTGCAGGGGAGGCGCGCGTCCGCGTGCGCCACGCGGTCCCGGGCTCGCGCGTTCGCGTGAAGATGGTCCGGCGGCGGGCGCGGCGCCTCGAGGCGCGCCTCGAGGAAGTGCTCGACCCCGGACCGCACCAGGTCGCGGCGCGCTGCGCGCACTTCGGCACGTGCGGTGGCTGCGCGTTCCAGAACCTCGAGTACGAGCGCCAGCTCGTCGAGCTACGCGACGCGCTCCGGCGCGCCCTCGAGCGCGCGGGCCTCGAGGTCGACGTCGAGCCCGTCGTCGGCGCCGCCGATCCGTGGCACTACCGCAACAAGATGGACTTCACCTTCGGCGACGCGCGCTGGGTCGCGCCGGGGGAGCCGAGCGGGGTCGAGCGCTCCTTCGCGCTCGGGCTGCACGTCCCCGGCCGCTTCGACAAGGTGCTCGACGTCGATGCGTGCGCGATCGCCTTTCCCGAGGCGCCGACCCTCCTCGCGACCGTGCGCGAGCTCTCGCGCAGGCGCGGCCTCGAGCCCTGGAGCACGCGCCGTCACACCGGGCTCCTGCGGCACCTCGTCCTGCGCAAGGGGTTCCGGACGGGCGAGCTCCTGGTCGACCTCGTCACCTCGAGCGACGCGGACGAGCTCGTCGAGCCGTTCGTGGCCGAGGTCCTCGAGCGCCACCCGGAGGTCACGACGCTGGTGCAGAGCGTCAACACGCGGCTCGCCGCGACGGCGATCGGCGAGCGCCAGCGCGTGCACCACGGGCCGGGGGCGATCCGCGAGCGGCTCGGCGGATTGACGTTCACGATCTCCGCCGCGTCCTTCTTCCAGACGAACACCGCGCAGGCCGAGCGCCTGCTCGAGATGGTGCGCGAGGAAGGGCGCTGCGAGCGCGGCGAGGGCTTGCTCGACCTCTACTGCGGCGCGGGCATGCTCGGACTGGGGCTCGCCCGGGACTGCCGCGAGGTCCTCGGCGTCGAGGAGGTGGAGGCCGCGGCGCGCGACGCGCGGCGCAACGCCGCCCTCAACGGGATCGCGACGGCCCGCTTCCACACCGGCGGCGCGCTCGACTTCCTGCGCGCGGAGGGCGCGCGGCTCGCGCCCGACGTCTGCGTCGCCGACCCGCCGCGCGCCGGCCTGCACCCCGAGGTCGCGACGGCGCTCGGGGCGCTGGGGGCGCGGCGCATCGTCTACGTGTCCTGCAATCCGAACGCCGCCGTCTCCAACCTCGCCGCGCTCGTCTCGAGCGGCTACGAGATCGCCCGCGTCCGCCCGATCGACCTCTTCCCGCACACCCCACACGTCGAGTGCGTGTTCACCCTCGATCGCAGATGACCATCAGCCTCTGCCCGCGCTGCACGCACGTCAAGCTGGTCGCGAACGACCGCGGCTCGACCTTCCTCTTGTGCCGCCTCGCGGCGCGCGACGCGCGGTTCGCCAAGTACCCCCCGCAACCCGTCCTCTCCTGCCCAGGCTACGATGCAGCCGCGCGATGACCACAAGAGCTGTTCGGGCTCGCTGCTCCTCTCGGTTCCGCAGATGCTCGACCCCAACTTCATGCACAGCGTGGTGCTCGTCTGCGAGCACACGCCGGAAGGGGCGTTCGGCTTCGTCGTGAACCAGCCGGCGCAGTGCACGATCGGCGAGCTCGTGCCCGACCACCCGCACCTCGCCGCGCTGCGCTTCCCGGTGCATTCCGGCGGTCCCGTGCGCAGCGAGGTCCTGCAGTTCGTCCACCGCGTGCCGGCGCACATCGGCGGCGGTCACGAGATCGCGGACGGCCTCTTCCTGGGCGGAGACGTCGCCGCGCTCGCGGCCTTCGCCGCCGGGAACCAGCGGCGCGCGCAGCGCGACCTGCGCATGTTCCTGGGCTACTCGGGCTGGGGCGAGGGGCAGCTCGACGTCGAGCTCGGCACGGGCTCGTGGGTCACCCTGGCCCTGGATCCGGAGCTCGTCTTCCAGACGGACTCTCCCGAGACCATCTGGCGCAAGGCCTTGCGCCGCCTCGGGAGCGAGGGCGAGGGGCTCTCGCACCTGCCGCCGGACGTGAGCTGGAACTGATCGGAGACCCGGAGACCCGGAGACATTTGGGGCGCCTGCGCGTAACCGCCTCGGCAGCTTGAACGAACTTGGAGATAGCGGAGTATGCCCGCCCCGGGCCCTCCGCCCGCGGTCCGCGAATGTCCAGCCAGCCGAGCCCGGTGTCCGAGCAGAGGCCGCGCCGCGGCTGCTGCGGGTGCCTCGTCACCGGCGCCGTGGGCTGCGTCGCGTTCCTCGGAGGCTCGCTCGCCGCGCTGGCGCTCCTCTTCCCGAGCCTCTTCGGCGACCACGTGTCGCGGCGCCTCCTGGCCTCGGCCAACGCGCGCATCAGCGGCTCGCTGCGCATCGGCTCGCGTCAGATGGGCTGGAAGGGGCCGCAGCGCTTCCACGACGTCGAGCTCTTCGACCAGGACGGCCGCGAGGTCCTCATGGCCAGCGTGACGTTCCCGGGCCTGCTCGAGCTGTTCGGGTTCGAGGAACCGGCGGGCGGCGGGACGCACGCGCGCGTCGACGTCCGCCGCGCCGATCTCGTCTTCGGGCCGGACGGCCGGACGAACCTCGAGCGCGCGCTCGCGCCGCGCGGCGCGCCGGGGACCCATGCGGGCGACGCCGACGCCTGGATCGTCGACCTCGCGCGGCAGCTCGCCGACCCGTGGAACCGTGCATTCGTGCTCGAGCTGTCGGGCGATCACGTCGCCGTCGCGAGCGCCGGCGGCGCCGCGGATCCGCGCGCGATCACGGTCCTACGCGGGATCCGCGCGAGCGTCGACAACCGCCTGTCCGGGGCGTCGACCCACGCGACGTTCGAGGGCCGGGCCGACATCCGCGACGAGGAGCGCGGCGAGGTGCGCTGGCGCTTCGAGACGCGAAGCCCGCGCGCGTGGTCGTGGGCCGAGCTGCGCGGGCGGCTCGAGGCGCACAACGTCCCGTGCCGGCTCGCGGACGAGCTGGCGGGGTGGAACGGCGCGCTCGCCGCGGCGTGCGGGCCGACGTTCGGGGGCAGCCTGGTCGTCGAGGAGGCCGCGGCCGGAGCCTCCGCGCCGGACGGAGCAGCGGAAGGCCTCGTCGCGCTGCAGCTGGACTCGGCCCGCTCGACGCTGCACCTGCGGCTGGAGGCGGCCGCCGGACGCCTGCGTTCACCGCGTTCAGCGGAGGGCGAAGCGGCGAGCGGCGAGGTCGCGATTCCCGAAGCCCTGCTCGAAGCGCCGCTCGCCGCCTTCCTCGCCGAGTGGGGCGGCGGCCTCGCCGGATCGAGCGTCGTGCGCGATCCCGGAGAGGCGCCGTGGACCCTGCGCGCGAGCGACGTCGACCTCGACGGCACGCCCGCGGCGTGGCGCTCCTCGTTCGCGGCGTGGGTGGCCGACGCGCGCGCCACGCTCACGCTCGCCACGCGCGGCTCCCTCGCGCTCGTCGACGGCGCGGGCGCGCCCCTCGCGCGCGTGCTCGAGCCGGAGCTGCGCGTCGCGCTCGGCTCGGGCAGCGCGCGTTCGGCCCAGCTCACGGCCGGCGTGGCGCGCGCGAGCGAGGCGACGGGCCGCGGCGCCCTGCGCATCAGCGTGGATCACCGCGGGGACGCCGGGGACCCCGCGGACCCCGCGGGAAACGGCGCGCGGGGCGCGCCGGGCTACACCCTCGGCCTGCACGCGGAGCGGGTGCCCACCGCCGTCATCGACCGCTGGCTCGAGCTCGAGCCGATCCTCGCCGAGGCCCTCGGGCCGGAGTGCGGGCTCGACCTCGAGCGGGCGGCCATCGACGGAAGGCCCTTCGAGGGCCGCCTCTACTCCGAGCTCGGCGAGGTGAACTGGAACGGCAGCCTCTCGCGCGAGCGCCTCTACTCGGTGGATCCGCGCGGGATCGACGCGCGGGTCGTGCTCGGGCCCGAGCTGCACGCGCGCCTCCTGCGACGCCTCGTGCCGTGGCTCGCGCACGTCGAAAAGCCCGCGGGCGCCGGACCGCTGCGCATCACCGCCGGCTCGTTCTCGCTGCCGCTCGACCGCGACCTGGAGCACCTGGACGCGCGTGTCGTGATCGACTTGGGCGAGGTCGAGTACCGCTTCTTCCCGGGCATCGAGGAGCTCATCGGACACAGCTCGGAGACCGTGCACCGCGGCCGCATCGAGCCGATCGAGCTGGCCATCGAGCGCGGCGTGGTGGACTACGAACGGCTGCCCCTGAGCCTGAGCGGCGTCGACTGCGCGCTGAACGGGAGCCTCGACCTCTCCGACGGCAAGATCGACATCGAGGCCCAGGTGCCCTTGCGCGTCATGAGCCGGCGCCAGGGCCTCGACCCCGAGCTCGTCGACGCCGTCGTCGATCCCGAGGCCACGATGCCCGTCCGGCTCCTCGGGACCTGGGACGAGCCGACCCTCTCCGTCGAGATCGATACGCTCATGCGCCTGTTCGACGTCTCGCAGGGCGGCGAGGTCTGGGAGGGCGTGAAGTCCTCGTGGTCGCGCGCGGTGCGCAAGCTGATCGAGGGCGGGGACTGATATGGAGGCCCACCTGTCAAGTGGGCAAAGGGAGCCCCACCCACGGCCCTCTGGGGATGCCGCAGGCAGGGCTGAGCCCCTGAGCCCCTTCCGGGCTCGGTCCTCGTTCCGTTGACCCTCGAGGGCGATTCCGGTCGCCGGCTCGGCTCGGCACCTGACCGCCGCAGCCGGCGGGCTCAGCGCTCGGACGCTGCGGCTGTTGGAGCCGCGGAGCCGAGCACCAGCGCACCGGTCTGCATGACGCGCAGGTGCAGGGCCGGATCGCCCTCCAGGAAGGCGAGTTCCTCCGTCGGCGCGCCGCCAGGGCGCAGGAAGGCGGCCAGGTCGCGGGCCACGGGACCCGGCGCGGCCCAGTGGAGGTTGTGGCCCAGGTCGTCCTGGGGTCCGTCGCCCGGCTCCCGGCGACCGTAGCGCTTCCAGGTCCACGGGGTGCCGTGGGTCTCCGCTGCTGCCCGCAGGGCCGTACGCAGCTCGCGCTGGTCGGGGTCCTCCGGGAAGAAGACGTCTTGGATCGGCGACAGCACGAGCGTCGGAGCACGCAGGTCCGCGAGTCGCGCGCGGGCATCGTGGGCGAGCTGCATCCGCAGCGCTCCGATCCACGTGCCCAGCGGCACGCCGGCGGTCTCGGGCACGATGGCCATCAGGTGTTCGGGATCCGCGCCGACCTCGGCGACCCAGTGCTCGGCCAGCCAGGTCTCGATCTGCGGGTCCAGGTCGCGGGGCAGCAGCGCCCACGCGTCCGCCGGGAAGCGCAGGCCGCGGTCCTCGATCGTCTGTTTCCAGGGCCCTTCGACTAGGCCGTCCCGGAGCACCTCCTTCACCATCCGGCTGCCTGCCATCCGCGCGCTGGTCCCGATCAAGACCATGCGCTCGACGCGCTCGGGGTGAACGAGCGCGATCTCTTGCGCGACCACGCTCCCCATCGAGTGACCCACCAGGTGCGCGCGCGGGATCCCTTCACGGTCGAGGAGCGCGAGCGCGTCCGCCGCGAGACGCGCGACCTCGAAGCAGCGTTCCGGTGCCTCGGGGCACGCGTCCCCGCTGGGCAGGGAGCTCCCCCCGTGCCCTCGCTGGTCGAGCGCGATCAGGCGCAGCTCGGGTCGCAGCGCGTTCAGGGCGCGCATCGTGGGAACGAACGAGCGGCTGGTGTCGGTGTAGCCGTGCAGGAACAGGACGGGCTCGCCCCGCGGGTCGCCGAGCTCGATCCACCGCGCGTCGATGCCCGTCGCGAGTTCGGCGCGCTGCTCGGTGGGCCGGTCGTCGACCCAGGCAGGGGCGTGGCATCCCGCGCCCCAGGCCGTCCACGGGAGCAGCACCGAGAACACCGAAGGTAGCAACCGAAGATCCAGGCCAGGTCGCATGGAGCGTTCCTCCTGCAGCGCATGCACCGACAGTATGGCGCGCAGCTCCGCCCGAGCCCAGCGTCACCGCGCTGCCACTCCAACGGCCCGGAGGCCTTCGGTTGCGCGGACCGCGTCGTCCCGGATTCCATGGATTCGTCGGATGAGAATTCGCGGGTCGGAAGAATCCCCCGAAATGACCACGAACGAGCCCTCGCAGGAGCCGGGCGCCTGGGGGGCGTTGTCGCGGCATGGGGGGGCACCCCATGGGGTCTGAGGAAGGACCATGAACGACCTGCACCTCTACGAGGAGATCATGCTCCTCGCCCTGCGCGACCAGGAGGGCACGCCGGGCGGCTGGTACCACCACGCCGTGGGCGGCGCGATCCTGGCCGAGCTCCTGGCGAGCGGCCGGCTGCGGCTCGAGGACGACGTGGTGCACCCCGCCGACACGCGGCCCGCTCGGGACCCGCTGCTCGACGAATGCTTCGACACGATCCGCGCCGCCAAGCGGCCCGCGAGGCTCGCGCACTGGATGGCGAAGTTCGCCGGGCTGCCCGGCCTGAAGCGGCGCGCGGTCGAGGGCCTCTTGCGGCGCGGCATCCTGCGCGCCGACGAGGACAAGGTGCTCCTGATCTTCGAGCGCGAGATCTTCCCCGAGATCGACCCCGCCCCCGAGCGCGAGCTGAAAGAGCGCATCCGCGACGCCGTCCTCTCCGACACCGCGCAGGTCGACCCGGAAACGGCCGTCCTCATCGCGCTGGCGCACCGCACGGGGCTGCTCGGCGTGGCGTTCGAGCGCCAGGAGCTGAAGGGCCGCGACAAGCGCATCGAGCGCATCATGAGCGGGAACGCGACGGGCAAGGCCGCGAAGGAGGCGATCGAGTCCATGCAGGCGGCCTTCCTCCTGCTCACCGTGATGCCGGCCGTTTTGCACTGACGGCGGTCCGGGAGCCGGACGGCCTTCCAGGATCTGGACCGGCGCTGAACGGTCCGCCACGCCGAGTCCGCCAGGTCGCTATCGAGAGCGGAAGGACGCGGCTCGAGGCGGATGGTCCGCGGGTTGCTGGCTCGCGGGCGGCTCCCCTCAGCGGGCTCGCCCGCCTTCGCAAAGGAATCGACCGCCCCGACCCTCGCTGCCCCGGAGACCCGCCATGATCGCCCCCCTGCTCGCGCTCTTCGCGCTTCCCTGCCAGCTCGACGCCGTGCGCCCGAGCCGCGTGTGCGAGGCGCGGTGGTCCGATCGGTTCGTCGGCGGCGATCTGTTCGGAGGCGCCGTCGAGGCCTTCGTCCACTTCGACCTCGACGGGTCCGGGCCCGCTCCGACGGCGCTGGTCGCCGGCGGCTACTTCTTCATGGCGGGCGGTGTCGGCACGGGGAACGTCGCCGCCTGGGACGGGACGCGCTGGACCGGCATCGGCGGCGGCGTCGGGGGCAGCGTCAACGCCCTCGCGGTCTTCGACGAGGACGGCGCCGGGCCGGAGCCGCCCGCGCTCTTCGCCACGGGCGACTTCCTCGGCCTCGGGCGCATCGCGAGGTGGGACGGAGCGGCGTGGACGAGCGTCGGCGGGGGCCTGGGGAACACCGGGCACGCCCTCGCTGTCTTCGACGACGGCAGCGGCCTCGAGCTCTTCGTCGGCGGCGAGTTCTTCGCCGCCGGGGGCCGCACGGTGAACCACGTGGCCAAGTGGAACGGAGAGCGCTGGTCCGCCCTCCTGTTCGGGTTGCCCGACCCCGAGGTGCGCGCGCTGCGCGTGTTCGACGCCGACGGAGCGGGCCCCCGAGCGCCCGCGCTCTACGCCGGTACGAAGGCCTTCATCGGCGGCGTCCCGGGTGGCAAGGTGCACCGCTGGAACGGGAGCTCGTGGACGATGATCGGCGAGTTCGAGGGCGGCGGCGGCGTCCATGCGCTCGAGGTGTGGGACGAGGACGGAGCGGGTTCCGGGCAGCCGTGGCTGTTCGCGGGCGGGGATTTCGTGTCGTTCGAAGGCGCTCCGATCGAGCACCTCGCACGCTACGACGGCACGACCTGGTCGTCGGTCGGCGGCGGCGCGAACTTCGACGTCCGCGGGCTCACGGCGTTCGACATCGACGGCGAGGGACCGGAGGGCGAGGCGCTCTACGCGTGCGGACGGTTCACGCTCGCCGGTGGCGCTCCGGCAAACCGCGTGGCGAGCTGGGACGGGACCGCCTGGTCGGCGCTCGGCGCCGGCATGGACGACACGCTCGACGGCGTGTACGCGCTCGCGGGGTTCGACGCCCCGGGGCCGGGGCGGCCGGCGCTCTTCGCCGGCGGGTTCTTCTTCGGGGCGGGCGGCGTCGACACGACGTCGATCGCTCGCTGGGACGGCGCGGCCTGGTCCGGGCTCGGCGGCGGCCTGAACGATCCCGCGCAGAGCTTCGCCGCCTTCGATGCGGACGGTCCGGGGCCCGAGCCGCCGGCCCTCTACGTGGGGGGCTCCTTCACCACCGCGGGCGGCGTGCCCGTCCAGGGCATCGCGCGCCTCGATGGCAGCGGCTTGTCGGCCCTCCCCGGAGGCGGCGTCGGTCCGGGCGATCGGCCCTTCGCCGACGTCCAGGCGCTCGCCGCCTTCGACGTCGACGGCGCGGGCCCGCTGCCGGAAGCGCTCTTCGTCGGCGGCGAGTTCGGTACCGCCGGCGGCTCGCAGACGAACGCCATCGCGCGCTTCGACGGCGCGTCCTGGTTCCCGCTCGGCGACGGCCTCGCGCTCTCCTTCGGCGGCGCCTCGGCGCGGGCTCTGGCGGCGTTCGACGAGGACGGAGACGGGCCGGGGCTCGCGGCGCTCTTCGCCGGAGGCCACTTCGAGACGGCCGGCGGCGCGAGCGCGCCGCGAGTCGCGCGCTGGGACGGCTCGTCCTGGTCGGACGTGGGGGGCGGGACGAACAACATCGTCGACGCGCTCGCAGTGTTCGATCCCGACGGCGCGGGTCCCGCACCGGCCGAGCTCTACGCCGGGGGGGTCTTCACGACGGCGGGCGGCGCGAGCGCGCCGCACCTCGCGCGCTGGGACGGTGCGCGCTGGGCCGACGTAGGCGGTGGGACGAACGGTCGGGTGTCGGCGCTGGCGGTCCACGACGACGGTCACGGCCCGGCGCTATTCGCCGGTGGAGAGTTCACGGCTGCCGGCGGCCTGCCCGCGAGCCGCGTCGCGCGCTGGGACGGGAAGGCCTGGTCGGCGCCCGGCGCCGGCCCCAACGACGTGGTCGAGGCGCTCTCCGTCTTCGACGACGGCAACGGGCCGGCGCTCTTCGCCGGCGGGGAGTTCACGAGCGCCGGCGGAATCCCGGCGAGCCGCGTCGCCAGGTGGGACGGCTCGCGCTGGTCCGCCCTGGAAGAGGGCCTGGACATGGCCTTCACGGTCCCCTCGGTCGGCGCGCTCTTCGCCGTCGGCAACACGCTCTACGCCGGGGGCAACTTCGACACGGCCGGAGGGATCTCCTCCCCGCACATCGCGGCCTGGATCGGCTGTGCGAGCGCGGCGAGCCCGGATTGAGCCGCCGGCGCGCTCTACTTCGGCGCCGTCTCCAGCGCCGCGTCGAGCAGCGGGTTCTCGGGCGTGTCCTTGCGCCACGCCGCGTACACCGCGAACTCCATCTTCGGCGTCGTCAGCGGCAGCACGGCGATGCCCTTGCCGCGCGGCCCGGCCGGGTCGAGGTGCGGGACGAGCGTGAAGCCGAGCCCGGCCTCGACCATTCCGAGGATTCCTTCCGCTGTGCTGGCGGAGAGGACGCGCTCGGGGTGCACGCCCTCGCCGGCGAGCGCCTGCATCTGCAGCTCGTAGGCGAGCAGGTCGGAGTTGTAGCTGATGAACGTGTCGCCCTCGAAGGCCGTGAGCGGCACGCGCTTGCGCCCGGCGAGCCGGTGCGTGCGCGGCATCACGAGGAAAGGGTGCAGCGTCGCGACCTGCATCACCGCCACGTCGTCGGGCACCGCGGGCAGGTGGTCGACGAGGAGATCCGCCTCGCCGCGGCGCAGCGCCTCGACGTCGGGCTTGCGCGTCTCGACGAGCTCGACGTGGATTCCGGGATGGCGCTTGCGCAGCCGCTGGATCCAGGGCGGGAGCAGGTGCCGCAGGAACATATTGGCGGTGCGGATCGCGAGCTCCCCGCCGTAGTCGCCCTCGCGTAGCGAGCGCACGAGCGCCGGCAGCCCCTCGAAGAACGGCCGGGCGAAATCGAAGAGCCGCTGCCCCGCGGGCGTGAGCCGCATGCGGTCCTTGCCGACGCGCTCGAAGAGCGCCACGCCGAGGTCGGTCTCGAGCTTCTTGACCTGCTGGTGCACCGCGGGCTGGGTGATCGGGTACGGGAACGCGCGCGCGGCGCGCGCGTAGCCCCCGGCGCGGGCCACCCAGTAGAAGCCCTCCAGGCGGTGCAGCTGGATCATCGCCGCGTCACACCTCGACGCGCCGGCCGAGCTTCTCCGAGACGACCTCGGCGACGCGCGCGAACAGCTCGTGGCCGTCCTTGTCGCAGCGCCAGCTCGAATCGTCGGCGCTCCAGTCGTAGTGCCAGGCGCGCGCGCCGGCGGCGAACCACATCTGGCTCGCCGCCGTCTGGCGGTTGAGCACGAAGCGCGTCTTGTCGGCGAACTCGAGCGTGACCACGCCGTCGGTCGGAGCGAAGTCGAGCTCGTCGGGGTCGAAGTCCTCGAGCCAGTCCGCGATGCGCTGCAGGCACGCGTCGGCGCGCTGAAGGAAGGTCTCGCGCTCCATTGCCGGGTATCCGTCGGGTCGGGGCGGAGTGTAGCAATCGGGAGCGGGCTAGCGCCCCTCGGGGCCGATCCACCGGCCGGCGCGCACCACGCCGCGGATCCGCGCGACGTTCGCGATGTCGGCCAGGGGATCGGCGTCGAGCAGGACCAGGTCGGCGCGCTTGCCCTCGGAGACCGTGCCGGCGTCGTCCCAGCCGAGCCAGCGCGCCGCGTTCGACGTCGCCGCGCAGAGGGCCTCGTGCGGTCTCAGGCCGGCGAGCGCGACCAGCGCCGCGAGCTCCTCGTGCAGCGTGGTCCCGGGGTAGGCGAAGGCCACGCCCAGGTCGGTCCCCGCCAGGAACGGCGCGCCGGCTGCGCGCAGGCGCCGCACGGCGGCGCGGCCGCGCGCGGCGAGCTCCTTCCAGTCGAGCGTGTCGCCCTCGCTCCTGCGCTCGCGCACCTGACCCTCCCAGGCGCGGGCGAGCTCGGGCGTCAGCGACTTCCAGCGCGGGCTCTCGCGCTCGGCGGCCAGCGGCCGCTCAGACGCTATGGAGGCCCGGCCTCCCGCTAGCACTCGTGGATTGCCAGGCTCTCGCCAGGCCGAGCCACATCGGGCAGACCTGTGGGCAGGTCGTGCACGTGGTGTGCGACGTCTGAGCGTCC
>Ga0299906_10000503_pt1 | contig 36427 bp, 32 predicted proteins | sample RVTome_14_FD_200259 | JGI IMG/M metagenome (GOLD analysis project Ga0299906, IMG submission 200259) | Soil microbial communities from uranium-contaminated site in the Upper Colorado River Basin, Wyoming, United States - RVT145D125 (version 2) ... | reverse complement strand
CGCGATCCTGTAGGGTGCGGCGACTCATTGCGGGCAGGCCGGCGCCTCCCGATGCAGCGCCGGTGGTACGGCGATCACGGGGCAGGCCGGCGCGGCGAGCGCTCTCACCGGGGATTCGCCACGGCCGCACGGGCCAGCTGGTTCCCGAAACGATTCCTGGCTGACCCTCGAGCCGACCGGGAAACTCAGGCCGTTCCCTTCGCCCGGCGAAGATGCCGCGAAACGGCCTTCATGCTGCCTATCGTCCTGGATCGCCGGGAACCTGGTCATGTGGGCCCCGCTGGGCGTCATCAGGAGCCTGGCTGACCCCGGACTGCCGGGCCTGACCGCGTGCCTGCTCGCGTCCGGCGTCGGGCTCGTCCTTCTCGACGTGTGGCTGAGGGAGCGCGCGGACGACTATCTCGGCTGAGATCTCACGGTAGAATCGCGCCCAGCGTGGCGCTCACTCCCGGCACGAGAATCGGTGCGTACGAGATCGCCGAGCAGATCGGCGCCGGCGGGATGGGCGAGGTGTACCGCGCCACCGACACGAACCTCGGCCGTGCGGTGGCCATCAAGGTCCTGCCCGACGCCGTGGCCGGGGATGCCGAGCGGCTCGCCCGCTTCGACCGCGAGGCCCGGACGCTCGCCTCGCTGAATCACCCGAACGTCGCGCAGATCTATGGCCTCGAACGCAGCCCGTCGCCGGGGCCAGGGCACGTGGGCACGACTGCGCTCGTCATGGAGCTGGTCGAAGGCCCCACGCTGGCCGATCGCATCGCCGGGGGGCCGATTCCGGTGGCCGACGCGCTGGCGATCGCCACGCAGATCGTCGAGGCGCTGAAGGCGGCACATGAACAGGGGATCGTCCACCGGGACTTGAAGCCCGCCAACGTAAAGGTGCGCCCCGACGGCACGGTGAAGGTCCTGGACTTCGGCCTGGCCAAGGCGATGGAGCCGGCCGGTGCCCTGTCACCGGGGTCGACGCAGTCCGACGATCACCACTCCCGCCATGACGCAGGCAGGGCTGATCCTCGGCACGGCGGCGTACATGAGCCCGGAGCAGGCGCGTGGCAGGACGGTGACGACGCGGGCCGACGTCTGGGCGTTCGGCTGCGTCCTCTACGAGATGCTCACCGGGAAACGCGCGTTCGAGGACGAGGACGTCTCGACGACGCTGTCCCGGGTGCTGCAGCGCGAGCCCGACCTCGAGGCGCTCCCCCCGGACGTCCCGGCGCGCGTGCGCAGGGCGATCGCCGTGTGTCTGATCAAGGACCCGAAGCGGCGCGCCGCCGACATCCACGACGTGCGGCTGGCGCTCGAGGGCGCGTTCGAGACGGCGACGTCCTCCGCGAGAGAGCCTGTGGTGGCACCAAGGCCGCGCTGGCGTCGCGCGCTGCCGGTCGTTGCTGCGGCACTCGTGTCCGGCCTCGTTGTCGGGCTCGCCGTGTGGAGCCAGCGGCCGGCCATCGAGCCGCAGGTCATTCGTTTTCCTCTGAATGTGCCCACCCGCTTCGCCCAGGTCGCGGCCTTGGATGTGGCCATCTCCCCCGATGGGAGCGCGGTCGTGTACGGCGCGCGGTCGGACGAGGGCCGAGCGGCGCTGCTGATTCACCCGCTCGACGCCCTGGAGCCGCGGGAGCTTCACGGCGAGGCGGCTCTCGGGAGCGGCGTCGCCCGATTCGGGCTCCCGTTCTTTTCGCCGGACGGAGCCTGGGTGGGCTTCGTGGACACGGTCGATGGAGCGCTCAAACGGGTCCGGACGACGGGAGGTCCGGTCCGGACGATCGCGCCGATCGGCGCGGCTCGAGAGGTCCCGCCGTTCGCCACGTGGGGCGAGGATGACGTCATCGTATTCAACAGGCCCGAGGGTGGCCCGCTGTGGCAGGTCACGGTCGATGGAGGCACGCCGGAGCCGCTGACGGCGCTCGACGAGGACCGGGGCGAAAGGGCTCATATCTGGCCGCAGCTCCTGCCGGGTGGAGAGGCCGTCCTGTTTCTCGCTCTCGGGGAGGAGGGGGAGGTCCTCCTCCGAGGGGCGGAGCTCGTCGCGCAGAATCTCATCACCCGCGAGCGACGCGTGCTGGTCGACGATGCAGGTCCATTCCGATATGCCCCGTCGGGGCACATCGTGTACGTCCCGGCGGGCCAGATTGACCAGCCTGGCGGCTTATGGGCGATGCCGTTCGATCCGAATGGGCTGCAGACGACCGGCGACGCCGTGCCGCTCGCGGCGATGCCGGGCACAGCGCTGGCGATCACCGGGAACGGAACCGCCGTGTATCGAAGCCGGGTCACCGGGCCCGCACAGTTGGCCACCACGATGGTGTGGACGGACATGGCGGGGCAGGAGACGCCGGTGGGCGCACCGGCCGGCAGGCGGTACACCTCGCCCCGCGCGTCGCCTGACGGACCACGCGTGGCCGTGCGAGACGGTTTCGACGACGAGCTCTATGTCTGGGATCCGATCCGCGCGCTCACCCGGCTGACGTTCGAGCCACGGGCCGACAGCAGCCCGCTGTGGACGCCGGACGGGCTGGGCATCGTGTTCCAGAGCATGCGCGAGGGCGGGGGCATGTACCGCAAGGCCGCCGACGGGACCGGCGACGTCGAGCGCCTGCTGCTCGACGAGACGACGACGCTCTCGCCGGCACCGTTCGCCTGGTCGCCCTCGGGCGACCTGCTGTTCAACGCCAACGACCATGACGGCATCGGGCTGCTGCGGATGTCGGGAGACCGCCAGGCGGAGATCCTGCTGGACGAGCCGGACGCCGTCGAGCGGCGGCCGGCACTGTCACCGGATGGCCGGTGGCTCGCCTACCAGTCCTTCCGGGACCGCCGGTGGGATGTCTACGTGCGGCCGTTCCCGGACGTGCGGGGCGGCCTCTGGCAGGTCTCTCCCGGCGGCGGAGAGGAGCCGGTGTGGGCGCCGGATGGCCGGACGCTCTTCTACGTCGATCACGCGGCGCAGCAGCTCATGGCGGCGCCCGGCGGACTGGAGCCGGGATCACCGGAGGCCGTGCTCGACGTGAGCCCGTACACCTTCGCGCTGGCGAACCACAACAACTACGACATCGGCCCCGACGGGCGCTTCCTGTTCCTCAAGCCGGCGGAGGCGGCCGCGACCGGCGCGGGACCCGAGATCGTCGTCGTGCTCAACTTCTCGGAGGAGCTGCGACGACTCGCGCCGCCGGAGTGAGCCAGGCTCCATCGGGCGCCAGCCGGCGCGCGAGGCGGGCATCTCGAACGGCCACTCGTAGAAGCACCGGCATGGAACGAATCGATCCGTCAGGCCATACGGCCTGATGATGCTGCCATATGGCTCGCTGTCCACGGCGGCGACTGCGGCACTCGTGAACATTCCCGTGCGCACTCTCAGCAGGCGCAAACGCGAGGGGCGGCTCCAACCCGACGAATCGGATCGTCTGTTGCGGGCCTCTCGCGTCGTGGGGAGGGCGATCGAGCTCTTCGAAGGCGACCGAGCGGAAGCGAAGCAGTGGCTCGCCCGTCCACAACGCGCACTGGGCGGTGCAGCGCCGTTCGAGATCGGCGCACCGAAGTCGGGGCGTTGGCCGTCGACCGCCTGATCGATCAACTCGAGCAGGGCCGCTCAGCACGACCACAGCTGGTATAGGGACACCGGCCGGCCCGTGCCGGTGCGCACCTATCGGCGTCCTGGGCGGGAGCCGCGGGTGCGCGCCGCGCTCCGCTCGCGTGGTGAGCCGTCGCCTGAGGCGCCGGCTGCCCGACGCGGGCCGGACCTCACGGCACGCCGTTGGCACGAACATTTCGCTTGACAACGTTTCCGGTGACGCCCGCCCCGCGATCGCAGACACCGTGTGCATGTCCTCGTAGACGCGCGAGGGTGGCGCAGGGCGCACGTGTGGACGTCCGAGGGCGTCCGACGTCATCCCGCGCGGTGTTCGTCGTCTGTGCGGGTGCCTGCGCGGTCGAAAATCCCGGGGTTACGATGCGGCATGGACTCCACGCATCCCGCCGCTTCCGCCTCTGGTCATCCCCTCGTCGCGTCCGGCGATGCGCCCGCGAACGCTGAGCAGCTCGGCGACGCCATCGCCGATCTCGCGGCGCGCCTGCACGCCGCTACGTACGAGCTGCTGGTCCTGATCCGGCAGTTCGACACCAGCGGCGGCTGGTCCGACGCCGGCGCCCTCTCCTGTGCCCATTGGCTGAACTGGCGCATCGGCCTCGGCCTGGGCGCGGCGCGCGAGAAGGTCCGCGTCGCCCACGCCCTGGCCGACCTGCCGCAGATCAGCGCCGCGATGGCGCGCGGGACGTTGTCCTTTTCGAAGGTCCGCGCCCTGACGCGCGTGGCGACCCCGGCGACCGAGACGCGGCTCCTGGATCTGGCGCTGAGTGCCACGGCGGCCCAGGTCGAGCGGTTCACCCGCGCCTGGCGCCGTGTCGATCGCACGGTCGCGGCCGACGAGACCGCGCGGCGGCATCTGCACCGGCACCTGGACGTCTGGGTGGATGACGACGGCATGGTGGTGCTGCGCGGCCGCCTGTCGCCGGAGGTGGGCGCAGTGGTGCAGCGCGCGCTGGAAGCCGCAAGCGAGCAGCTCCGGCAGGCGTCGGCGCCGGCCGACGATGCCCATGGGCTGGCGCAGGAGGTGACGCCGGCGCAGCGCCGAGCCGACGCCCTGGGTCTGCTGGCCGAGAGTGCCCTGGCGCACGAACTGGACCGGGGCACGGCGGGCGACCGGTACCAGGTGGTGCTGCACGTGGAGGGGGACAGCCTGCGGGCGGACGGAACGGCGGGGCAGGCGGTGCTCGAGGACGCGGGCGGCTCGCACCTTTCCGCGGAAACGTACCAGCGCTTGGCCTGTGACGCTTCGCTCGTGGTCATGCAGCACGCCCCGGACGGCACCGTCCTGGACGTGGGCAGGAAGACGCGGACGATTCCGCCGGCGATTCGCCGGGCGCTCGCGGCCCGCGATCGCCAGTGCTGCTTCCCGGGCTGTGCGGCCCGGCATTGCGATGCGCACCACATCCACCACTGGGCCGAAGGCGGGGCGACGAGCCTGGACAACCTGACGCTCCTGTGTCGTCACCACCACAGGGCAGTTCACGAGGAACGCTTCACGGTGGCACGTCATCCGAACGGGGCGCTGACGTTCCGGCGGCCGGATGGCGTGCCGATTCCGACAGCCCCGGCGCTGGGCTGGCCACAGGCGACGCAGGGACCGCCACTCGCGCCGACCACGGCGCGGCTGGCCGCGCAGGGCCTCGCGATCGATCCCCGGACGACGACCCCCCGCTCAGAGGGCGAGCGTTTCGACGTCAACTGGGCCCTCGACGTGCTGTACGTTCCCGCGGAAGCGTCGCGTCCGCACTGAGCGACTGGCGGCTTCCACAAGACCTTCTGGTGTGCGCAGGGTGACGGGTCGCCAGGCGGAGCCGCTACCACGTGTGGGCGGCGTTCCGCGGACACGTCGCGCTTCCGCTGACCGCGCCCGAGGCGCACCGACAGCGGGCGAGGACCTCGGCGCAGGGGATCTGACCGGCAGTGGCGATCGCGTCCTGCCGTGTCATCAAGACGAAATGGGCTGCGTCCGCGTTCGACGGAGAGGGGGCGCGACGCAGTGGGGGTCGATGGAGCTCCGTCGGAACGCCCATGGTGTATACGGCGGAAAGCCGGTCGCTCGCTGTTCTGGAAGTCCTGGTCAACCTCGAGGTCAAGGGCTCGCACGCATGTCAGACATCGCATCCGTGCGCGGCATACCGCGCACTCTGGAATACGTGGTAGTCGGGCAGTCGTACTGCCGTCAACACGCCATGAGCAATCGTGTCGATGCCGATCGTCCGGCCCGCAACCGCGGGCATCGGCCGCCCGTCGATGCCTCGAGCCGCATTGTTCCGATGGCCGTACATGATGATGTCGGCGCCCTGGTACCCATCCGGGAAGGTGCCGGCGCCCCAGATCAGCGATTCGCGCTGCTGGTCGTGCACCTGACCGATGCGCGGGTCGACCCCACCGTGTGTGCAGACACAATCTGGAGTCCGATGATACAGACGCAGCCCTTCGAAGAACCGGATGTGCTCCTGAGGAACGTGGTCGAAGAAGACCTCGTACGGAAGAACGCAGTGTCCCAGGATCAGCTCGGCCCCACCTTCGGCGACAGCGTCACGCAGTTGCCGCTCCGCGTCCGCTGAATAGCTGCGAATCGTCTCGAACGCTCCCATGTAAAGAAGCCACGAATGGCGCCGGTGGTCGTGCAGCGTTCGAAGAAACCAGTCCTCGTGATTGCCGAGCAGGCAGACCACCTCGGCCAGCGTGTCGCGCTGAAACGTCAAGATCGCGTCGATGCAGCCCTTGCTGTCCGGACCTCGATCGATGTAGTCCCCCAGGAACACCACGGTGTCCTGGCGCGAGAGCGTTCCACGAATCTGTTCCAGCACGTCCGCGAGTGCTGGCAGACTGCCGTGGATATCGCCGATCGCAATGGTAGCCATCAGGGCCCGATCTGAACGATGCGACGCTCGGCGTCATTGTCGCCCCGATCGTCACCGGCCACGAACGTCACCGGCCACGAAGTCGCGCACACGGCTGTGACATGCCAGATGTCACGGCCCCCGATCTCCAGAGAACCCACGGGTCTACCACCGGATTCCCGCCATCGGCCGCACTTCCGGCCCGGAGGTTCGCCGCCCTACGCCGTTGGTGACGACCTGACGCTAGAATTGCGTCCAGTGTGGCGCTAACCCCTGGCACCAGAATCGGATCCTACGAGATCGCCGAACAGATTGGCGTGGGCGGCATGGGCGAGGTGTACCGCGCCCTCGACACCGAGCTGAAGCGCCAGGTCGCCGTCAAGGTCCTTCCCGAGGCGGTCGCCGCGGACGCGGAGCGGCTGACCAGATTCCAGCGCGAGGCCGAGGTGCTCGCCTCGCTCAACCATGCGAACATCGCCGCCATACACGGCCTGGAGAAGTCCGGCGGACGGACGGCGCTCGTCATGGAGCTGGTCGAGGGGCCGACGCTGGCCGACCGCATCGCGGAGGGGCCGATTCCGGTCGACGAGGCACTCCCGATCGCGAAGCAGGTCAGCGACGCCCTCGAAGCCGCCCACGGGCAGGGCATCGTGCACCGGGACCTCAAGCCCGCGAACATCAAAGTGCGGCCCGACGGCGCGGTGAAAGTCCTGGACTTCGGGCTGGCGAAGGCGCTACAGCCGGCCGGCGCGCTGTCACCGGGCCTCTCGCAATCGCCGACGATTACCACTCCCGCCATGACGCAGGCGGGGCTGATCCTCGGCACGGCGGCGTACATGAGCCCGGAGCAGGCGCGTGGCAAGCCGGTGGACAGGCGCACCGACATCTGGGCCTTCGGCTGTGTCCTCTACGAGATGCTCACCGGACGGCGCGCGTTCCCGGGAGAAGACGTCACCGATACGCTGGCCGCCGTCGTCAAGCTCGAACCCGCATGGGATGCGATCCCCGCCGATGTTCCGGCACGCGTCCGGCAGACGGTCCGCGTGTGCCTGCAGAAGGACCCGCGCCAGCGGGTCGCCGACATTCACGACGTGCACCTGGCGCTGGCCGGGGCGTTCGACCTGCCGGACCGGCCGCCCGAGGCCGTCGCTCCCACGTTGCATCTCTGGCAGCGGCCGCTGCCCCTCCTCGCCGCCGCCGCGCTCCTGGTCGTCCTCCTGGCGGCGGGCACGTTGGCGTGGCTGCGTCCCGCCGCCGATGACGTGCGCGCGCTGCGCGCGTCGATCCTGCTTCCAGAGGGCTGGGAGCTGGCGCTCTCGTCCCAGGGGAGTGCGTCGACGTCGCTCCTCGTCTCGCCCGATGGCGAGCGCCTTGCGGTGATCGCGCGCGGTGCGTCCGGCGAGGACACGATCCTGGTGCGCGCGCTCGATTCGCAGATCTTCCAGCCACTGTCGGGCACTGAAGGCGTGACGTCGATGTTCTGGTCGCCCGACGGCCAGTCGCTGGCATTCGTGGCCGGCGGCACGCTCCGGCGCGTTGCCGTCTCCGGAGGCCCGCCGGCCACCATCTGCGCCGTAGGGGGCATGTTCGGAGGGGGGACGTGGAACCAGGAGGGCACGATCGTCTTTTCGATGACGGCCGCCGATGGCAGGACCCGCCTGATGCGCGTACCGGCCGGGGGCGGCGAGCCGCAGCAGGCGCTGGCGTCCGAGCTCGAGTTCGCCATTCGTCCGTGGTTCCTTCCCGACGGCGAGCACGTGCTCTTCACAGGGCTCGCCGTCGGCGACGCGTTGAACCCTGCGGGGCTCCCGCTGTTCGTGGCACGGCTGGGATCGGCCGACCGGATCCAGCTCGGGCTCTCCGGATCGAGCAACGTGCAGTACGCGCAGGGTCACATCCTGTTCCTGCGTGGCGGCACGCTGATGGCGTGGCCGTTCGACACCGGGCGACTCGAGGCCACCGGCGACCCGTTTCCTGTCGCCGAGGGCGTGGAGACGCAGGGTGGGCTGGTTCTGTACGGTCTGTTCTCGGCGTCGAACACCGGGCGCCTCGTGTACCGCTCGGGAGCGGCGACGGCGGGCAGCTCCGAGCTCACATGGCTCGACCGGAACGGCACTGCGACCGGAACAGTGGGCGATCGGTCGCGATATCTGAGCGTCGAGCTGTCGCCGGACGACGAACGGGCGGCAGTCGCCGAGAACGGCGCGGAGGGGTGGCCGGACGTCTGGATCGTCGATCTGGGCCGTGGCGTGAAGACGAGATTCACGTTCGGCGCACGCGAGGAGCTCTTTCCCGTCTGGTCGCCGGACGGGAACATGCTCGCGTTTGCCGCCGGCAGCGACGCAGGGGTGCGCATGTACCGCAAGGCATCGGACGGGGCCGGTGCCGAGGAGCCGCTCCTGGACGACGTGACGTCGATACCCCTCGACTGGTCCGGGGATCTGCTCCTGTACGTCTCGGTAGGGGCCGGCGACCCCGATCTGCACGTCCAGCCGCTCACCGGTGACGGCGAGCCGTATCCGCTGGTCGATACCGACTTCAACGAGATTCCGGGCGCCTTTTCGCCCGACAGGCGGTGGGTCGCCTACGTCTCGGACGAGACGGGCGAGCCGGCGGTGTACGTGGCGCGCGTCTCCGGCGCGGCGGGTGAGCGGGCACGCGGGAAGGTGCGCGTTTCCCGCGGAGGCGGCACGCAGCCGCGATGGCGGGGGGACGGACGGGAGCTCTTCTACTACTCGGCTGGCGACGACGCGCTGATGACCGTGGCCGTCGACGGCACGGGCGACGTCTTCCGGGCGGACCCGGCCGAGCGGCTGTTCGAGCTCGGAGGCCGTCTCGCCGTCCGGAGTCCCGAGTTCTACTCGTACGACGTCACGCGCGACGGACAGCGCATCCTGGCCACCATGGCTGGAGTCGAGCCCGCCGACGCTGCCGCCCCGATCACGGTGATCGTCAACTGGACGGCAGGAGTGGAGTAGACGGACCTCCATGCAGAACCGGAGACCGGACGTCGGCACGGCATGTGCGCGTGGCTTCCTGTTCCTAAAGCCGGCGGAGGCGGCAGTGTCCGATGCCGGGCCCGAGATCGTCGTCGTGCTCAACTTCTCGGAAGAGCTGCGACGACTCGCGCCGGCGGAGTAGCCCCGGTCCGTCGGTCTGTGGTCTGGCTCATCGCTACAGGTAGCAGCCACGGCGCGGCCGGGCACACGTCCCACCCGTGGCGCGCTTCGCGCAGGCGTTGCGATCCAACTGACGCCGGACCTCTGAGCATCGCTCCGGGTATCGGCCTCCTTGCCCTGGAGCCCGACGGAACGCGCGAAGGACTCGATCTTCAGGAGCGTACGCAGAAGACGCGATCCGCGGGCATGCGGTGCACCGCAGGAACTGCATGCTACGACGCCGGTATGGCGTGTGTCGGCCCGATTCGGAGCGGCGCGGCACTCGCACCGGTCACCCGCTCGGCGAGGTGACGATGGTACGATGGAAGCGGACGCAGCGGTCCCTGTTTGCGAATAAGCTACCCGATACGGCGAATCTGGCGCTCGGGGCGCTGGTCTTCGGACAAGTGCTGGGCGACCGGTTCTCGCCTTTCGTTGCGGTGACGGGCGTTGCGGTCTGGGCGCTGTTCATGGGCTGGGCGGCGTACTTCGCAGGGGGCGCCGAATGACGACAAGCCTGTTGATCATCTTTGGTGGAATGGCCCTCTTCGTGACGATCGTCGGCGTGATCGACGTGATCGGACGCCGGCAGGAGCGGAACAGCTCACACCAGTAGTCCGCGCGGCGTGCCGACGAGCGGGGGCGGATGCGAGCGCGTCCCAGGGTCGGCGTTCGCGCTGGCGCATCTGGCGCCCGGCTGTTGCTTCTGATGCCAAGTCATGCTCGCCCGCGAGGCCGTGCCGCTCGCCAGGGCGTCCGGCGCACCGCGCGCCGCGCATCTTGAGATCTCGCGGTAGAATCGCGCCCGTTGTGGCGCTCACTCCTGGCACGAGAGTCGGTTCCTGCGAGATCGCCGAGCGGATCGGCGTTGGCGGGATGGGCGAAGTCTACCGCGCCACCGATACGAGCCTCGGCCGGCAGGTGGCCATCAAGGTGCTCCCCGCGTCCGTCGCGTCGGATGCTGAACGGCTTGCCAGGTTCGACCGGGAGGCGCGAACGCTCGCGTCGCTGAACCACCCCAACATCGCAACCATCCACGGACTCGAACGGTCCGATGGGATGACCGCGCTCGTGATGGAGCTGGTCGAGGGGCCCACGCTGGCGGATCGCATCGCGGAAGGTCCGATTCCAGTCGACGAGGTACTCCCGATCGCGATGCAGATCGCAGAGGCCCTGGAGGCGGCACACGAGCGGGGCGTCATCCATCGCGATCTCAAACCGGCCAACGTCAAAGTGCGTCCCGACGGCGCGGTGAAGGTGCTGGACTTCGGCCTGGCCAGGGCCGTGGAGCCGGCCGGCGCCTCGTCACCGGGCCTCACGCAGTCGCCGACGATCACCACTCCCGCCATGACGCAGGCGGGGCTGATCCTCGGCACGGCGGCGTACATGAGCCCCGAGCAGGCACGCGGGAAGCCAGTCGACAGGCGCGCCGACATCTGGGCCTTCGGATGCGTGCTGTACGAGATGCTGACGGGACGGCGCGCGTTCCCCGGCGATGACGTCACCGATACGCTTGCCGCCGTCGTCAAGCTCGATCCCGCGTGGGATGCGATCCCTGCCGATGTTCCGGCACGCGTGCGGCAGGTCGTCCGCGTATGCCTGCAGAAGGATCCGAAACAGCGGGCCGCCGACATTCACGACGTGCACCTGGCGCTGGCCGGGGCGTTCGACGCGGTCGACCCGCACTCGACTGCGGTCGTCCCCTCGTTGCGTCTCTTGCAGCGGCCGCTGCCGGCCCTCGGCGCCGCGGCGCTTCTGGTCGTCCTCACGGCGCTGACCGTCTGGACGCTCGCACCCAGGGACGTCCGGCGGCCGGCGCGGCTCGTGGTCAGCACGCCGGCGGCCGCTCCCCTCAGTCTGTCTGCCCAACGCGATCTGGCCGTTCTCCCCGACGGCACCGGCGTCGTGTACCGGGCCCGCGGTCAGGATGGGCTCCATCTGATGGTGCGGCCGCTGGATCGCCTCGACGGCACCTCTCTCTTTCGCACCGACGCAGGCTTCGGGAACCCGTTCGTCTCGCCAGCCGGCGACTGGGTCGGGTTTGCCACCCTCGAGGATCAGACGTGGAAGCGTGTGTCGATGCGGGGCGGCGCGGCCCAGACGCTGTTCCCCACGACGAGTGCTCCCCGCGGCGCGAGCTGGGGTCCGGACGGGACGATCGTCTTTGCCATGGCCACCCCAGGCACAGGCCTGTTCCGGGGTCCGGCGGCGGGTGGTGAGCCGTCGGTGCTGACCACGCCCGATGCCGCGCAAGGAGAGCTCAATCACTGGTGGCCCGAGATCCTGCCGGGCGGCGGGGCCGTGCTTTTCACCGTACGCCGTGGCGCGGGCGCGGACATGTCGATTGCCGTGCTCGACCTGGCGAGTGGCGAGAAGACGGTACTGCTGCCTGGCAGCAATCCCCGGTATGTGCCCACGGAACACATCCTCTATGGTGTGGACGGCACGTTGTGGGCGGCGCCGTTCGATCGCGCCAGGCTCGAGCTGACTGGTGACGCCGTGCCCGTACTGGAGGGCGTGATGATGGATGCCACCGGGGCCGTCGAGTTCGATCTGTCGGCAGACGGGTCGCTCGTGTACGTGCCAGCCGAAGGTGCGCCCGGCACGAGGACAGGGACGCTCGTCTGGAGAAGGCGTGACGGGGGTGGGGTAGAGCCCTTCGGCAGCGAGCCGCTCGAGTACCCGCGGTACCTGCGCCTCTCGCCCGATGGCCGGCGGCTGGCGCTGACGACCGGGCCTGGCGATCAGGGAGCTCTGTGGGTGTACGACCTCGGAGGGCGCCCACCGACGCCCCTCACCTTCGAGGGGCACAACATCTATCCTGTCTGGCACCCGGAGGGGACCCGCGTGGCGTTCGCCTCCGACCGCGACGGAGGCATTTCCAATCTCTTCTGGATCCCGGCTGACGGCAGCACGCTGGAGCCGGAGTCGTTGCTGATGAGCGTGAACCCCCAGCTTCCCTCGGCGTGGACGTCGGATGGGCGCGAGCTGATCGTCGAGGAACGGCGGTCCGCCGAGACGAGCTCCGACATTCTGGCCGTGCCGCTCGAGGGAGCCCCCGAGCCTCGTGTGGTGGTCGCGACACAGTACTTCGAGGGCGATGCACGTCTCTCACCTGACGGGCAGTGGCTGGCGTACGTGTCGGACGTGACGGGACGCGACGAGGTCTGGATCCGTCCGTATCCCGGGCCGGGCGCCCCCACGCGCGTCTCGCCCGACGGCGGCATCGAGCCGGTCTGGGCGCCCGATGGGCGGGAGCTCTTCTATCTCACGGGCGACGACGCGAGTCCTCGGCTGCTGGGCGTCACCATCGAGACGGCACCGGCACTCGATGTCGGCGCCCCACAGGTGGTGATCGATGGCGGATTCGTCGTTCCTCCAAACGCGGGCGGTGCCTATGACGTGGCTCCCGACGGCCGATTCGTGATGATCGGCGCCGCGCCCGAAGCCGAGGCAGACACAGGCGCGGAGAACGCCGACATCGTCCTGGTCCAGCACTTCTTCGAGGAGCTGAAGCGGCTCGTGCCGTCCGATTGATCGGGTGAGCCATCCGCCGCCTGCTGCTTGACGGCCTCCAGGCGGGCCCGCAGGTTCCGTCTGACCTCCGCGCGTGCCCGCATACCCTGAACAGCCGCGGCGGTTCACCCGGCGGAACGCAGCTTCGACCGGATGAACGCGAGATCCTGCGCGTCCTCCGGACGGTTCCGGTCGCGCAGGGCGAGCTCCTTGAGGACAGCGAGTCTGGACAGGGAGGCCACAGGGAGGCGTACGTTTCTCCCGATCGTCACGCGGCTCGCATCCCGAAGCACCTCCGACGCCGGAACCGGGAAATCCAGCAGAATGTCCACGCGCATCTGCGTTTTCCGGTGCCACAGGAAACAGGTGTCCGGATCGTCCAGCCTCATCCGGGCCGCCGCCACCGCCGGCACGTCGATCCACGAGACAGGATTCCCGTTCTCGTCGAACTTCGTGACGTAGACGAAGCCAGCGCCGAAGACGGCCGCCATCAGGCGCTTCGCCTCGCCGAGATCCCTGGGCCTGGTCGTGAGCAGGTCGGTATCGAACGTGACCCTGGACGATCCATAGGCGATCAGGGCCATAGCGCCGATCAGCACCGGTTCGTATCCGGCGTTGCGCAATCGGCGGACCGTCGTTCCCAGCGTCTTGAGCTCTGGCGTCCGCGCCATGCGGCGTCTACGCCCGAGAGACGGTTCCGGCGGCCACGGAGAACCGGCCTGCCAGTTCCCGGACGTATCGCGCATGCCGATACGCGCGATCGAGACTCGACGCGGGATTGCGGACGAAGCCCTCGGGATGCCTCTTCCGCTCCCGGGCGGCCACGGCCAGACTGGCGATCTCGCGACGCCGTTCCGGCGTGAGGGCCAGGGCTCGCGCACGCCCTCCCCGCGACGCCATCTCGCGAACTGTCAGTCCCGTCGATCCGTCGGATCGCCTGCTCGCCATGTTGGTTATCTAGCAAGCAAGATAACACGATCCTGGCCGGCGCGAGCAGAGCTGAGCTAGACGGCTTGAACGGCCAGAATCCTTGCGAATGAGTCCGGTTTTCGCACGTGCCTGACACCGTTCATGCCGTCTACGCCCGCGCGGAGCCCGGGGTGGCGAGCGCGGGCAAAGCTAGCACTCAGCAATGACGCGCAGCGTCATTGCGAGCGAGACCCGCTTCCGACCCCTGAACATGCTCGACCGTCTGAGGCGGGCCTCGCTAGAATCGCGGGGCCCGCGATGCACTGCCCCTCCTGCCAGCGCGAGGTCGCTGCCGGCGCCCGCTTCTGTGCCCACTGCGGCGCCGCGCTCGGTGGCTGGCGTGTCTGGCCGGCGTCGTTGCGGCACTCGTCCTGCTCGGCCCGGTGTCGCGCGAGGCGAGCGTCGTCGGCCTCGCCGCGATCGACGACAGTCCCGAGGTGATGACCGAGCGAGCGCGCGAGGTCGCGGCAGCGCTCGGCTATCCGGAGGAGCGTCCGTACGAGGAGGTCGGCTACGAGTACGACGAGGGGTACATCGCGTACGTCGTCGCCGGTGAGGCCTCATCGGATCGCTGGGACGTGCTCCGGTCGGATCGCCCGTCCGCGATCGGCTTCTGGTACCGCGGCAGTCCCGTTCCGCTGCTCGTGTCGCCGCCCACGCTACCCAGGCCCGACCAGCTCCGCTGGGTCAACCTGACCAGGCCGCCCCACACCGAGCCCGGCATGCTGACGATCGTGCTGGACGCCGCCGGGCGCCTGACGTCGCTCGTGGCGGTTCCGCTTCCCGGTGACACCGTCGCGAGACAGCCCGACTGGGCGGCGCTGTTCGATCTGGCTGGCCTGCCCATGGACGGCTTCTCGACCTGGCAGCCCGAACGCATCCCGCCGGTGTACGCCGACCGCGTGGCGGCCTGGCAGGGCGTACTTCCCGGGCGCCCGGATGTGCCCCTTCGGGTCGAGGCGGCGGCCGCCGCGGGCAGGCCCGTCTACTTCGCCGTGCAGGCACCATGGACGCAGCCTGCCGATGCCGAGGACTTCCGCCCGGACGTGACCGAGCGGATCCTGGGGCTGCTCGGGATCGTAGCTCTGCTCGTCGTGGTGCTGCTCGCGCTGCTGGCGCGACGCAACCTGCGTCTCGGCCGCAGCGATCGCCGGGGAGCGATGCGCATGGCCGTGGTGATCGGCGCGGCCTATTTCGTGCCCGAAGCGCTGCGCGCCTGGGACGGGCAACTGGGACTGCTGATCCCGGGGGCGGCAGCGCGCGCCGTGTTTCTCTGGGTGGCGTACGTGGCGCTCGAGCCGCACATCCGGAGCGTCTGGCCCACGATGGTCGTCGGCTGGAACCGTCTCCTGCTGGGGCGGCTGCGCGACCCGCTCGTCGGTCGGGATCTGCTCGTCGGGACGCTCGTGGGCGTCGGCACCGCGCTCTGGGTCAGCGTGCCGCGCCTCCCGCTCTGGGGTGCCGAGGCCCTGGCGCCCGGTGGAAGTGAGACCGGGAGTGACATCCTGCTCGGGGGGCGCTTTGCCGTGCGCTTCGTCCTGGGACCCGCCGTCGGAAACGGCTTCATCAACGGTGTCGTGTTGCTCGGCATCCTGCTCGTGGCGTATCTCGTGCTCCGGCGCCGGCCCGTGGCGATCGCCGCGACCTTCCTCCTGGCGCTGCTGAACGCGCTCGAAGGATCGCCGGAGTGGGGACCCGAGGTCTTCCGTGTCCTCCTCGTCGCCGCGCCGGTCATCGCAGTCTCCCTCCTGCTCCTGTTGCGCCTCGGGGTCCTGCCGCTCATGGTGAGCCTGTCGGTACGGATGCTGGCGCTTGCCGTACCGATCACGCTCGACTCGTCGGTCCCGTACGCCGAGGCCTCGTATCTGATGATTGCCACCATCCTCGGGACGGCCGGCTACGGCTTCCACACGGCGCTGGCGGGCCGGCCCGTGTTCGGGCCCCGGTTCTTCGGCGAGGAGCCCGCGCGCACCTGAGCCGGGCGTCCTGGGGACGCGCCTCGGCGTGGGCGCGATTCCCGACCGCTGGGTCCGCGAGGTCGAGAACAGTCAGATGCTGCACGACATCGCCCGGCGCCTGTTCGAGCAGCATGTGAGAGGAGCGCGGCGAAAAGCCCCGTAGGAAGCGGGGACGCGGGGTCGATCGTCGAGCGCACTCCAAGGGGTAGAATCGCCGCGATCATGGCACTGGCCGCTGGCACCAGGATCGGCCCGTACGAAGTCACGGCCCGGATCGGCGAAGGCGGAATGGGCGAAGTGTACCGTGCCACGGACACGAACCTGGCCCGCCAGGTGGCGATCAAGGTGCTGCCGGAGGCCGTCGCGGGCGACGCCGGGCGTCTGGCCCGTTTCGACCGTGAAGCGAAGACCCTGGCGGCGCTGAACCATCCGAACATCGCGCAGATCTACGGCCTGGAACGGGACAGCGACATGACTGCGCTGGTGATGGAGCTGGTCGAGGGGCCCACGCTGGCCGACCGCATCGCGGAGGGGCCGATTCCGGTGGGCGAGGCGCTGGCGATTGCCAGACAGATCGTCGAGGCGCTGGAGGCGGCACACGACCAGGGGATCGTCCACCGCGACCTGAAGCCGGCGAACGTGAAGGTGCGCCCCGACGGCACGGTGAAGGTCCTGGACTTCGGGCTCGCCAAGGCCCTCGAGCCCACCGGCGCGAAGACATCCGGCACCTCGCAGTTGCCGACCGTCACGTCGCCAGCCATGACGAACGCCGGCCTCATCCTCGGGACGGCCGCCTACATGAGCCCGGAACAGGTACGCGGCTCCGCGGTCGATCGACGGGCCGACGTCTGGGCGTTCGGTGTCGTGCTGTACGAGATGCTGGCCGGGCGCCGCCCGTTCGAAGGGGCCACGATCTCGGACGTCCTGGCTGCCGTCCTGAAGACGGAGCCGGCGTGGGCGAACCTGCCGGAGGGGCTCGATCCGCGGCTCCTCGAGATACTCGAGCGATGTCTGGCGAAGGAGCCGCGACGGCGAACCCGAGACATCGGCGACGTCGGGCTGGACCTCGACCGCGTCTCCGCCCGCCCGCCTGCGCGACCTGCTGCTCGTGCCGTCCCGCCGGCGTGGCGGACTGTCCTGGCATGGGGAACGAGCGCGCTCGTCGTGGCCGGTCTCGCGGGCGTGACGGCATGGAGACTGAAGCCGTCGGAGAGCGCCGAGGTCCTGCGAGTCTCGTATGTCCTCCCATCCGATCTGGAGTTCAACGAGCTCGCCGGCCCGATCAGCTTTTCGGCGATCGACATCGCTCCGGACGGGTCGGCACTCGTCATCGCCGCGGACGGCCGGCTCCTGCTGCGCTCTTTGGACGCCTTCGAGGCGGTACCGATTCGCGGGACCGACGACGAGGCGCATCACCCGGTGTTCTCGCCCAGCGGCGAGTGGATCGCCTACGTGTCGGCGCGGGATCTGGCCATCAAGCGGATTCCGGTGGGCGGTGGCGTGGCCGACGAGGTCTTCGCCCCCCCTCGGGTCCCCGGTCTCGGGTTCCAGGGGATGAGCTGGACGACCGACGAGGCGTTGATCTTTGCCCAGGCCGACGGCGTGTGGCGCGTGTCGGTCGCGGACGGCGCCGCCGAGCGGCTGTACGAGTGGCCGCCCGAAACGAGGGGACTTCTGCCCCGTGTCATCGACGGGAGCCAGGCGGTCGTGTACTCGTCGAACGGTCGCGTGGTCGTGCAGGCCCCCGGGCGCGAACCGGCCGTGCTGCTGGAGGGCGTGAACGCACGCGTCCTCGAGCCAGGACGTCTGATCTACGAGCTGGACGGCGCACTCCTGGGGATCACGTTCGATAGGGACACGCTCCGGGTCGGGTCCGAACGAGTCGTGCTCGCGGACGACGTGCGATCCCTGCAGGTCGCGATCTCCAGGTCGGGCACGCTGGCGTACGTACCCGGTTACCGCCGCAGTACCTTCCGGGCGGCCGATCCCGGGGAGCGTCGGACGCTGGTCTTCGTGGACCCGGCCGACGGGTCCGAGACGCCGATTCGGGTCCCAGCACGTCCCTACCGGAAGGTCCGCATCTCGCCGGACGGTTCCCAGCTCGCGCTGGTCGTCGAGGGCGCCGGCGGGATGGGCATCTCGACCTTGCGTCTGGAGACGGGGTCGCTGCGCGACCTCGCGGGCGAGGAGGCGTTGCCCGAGCGGTCTCCCGTGTGGGTGGACGACCGCACGCTCGTGTTCGCATCGAGCGATGGCATCGATCGCCGGTCGCTCGACTCAGGACAGTCGACGCGTCTGCTGGAAGACCGCTCGGCGGGACGCCTGGGGCCGGAATCGGCGGCCCGCACCGGATCGGTGGCCGTGACGCGTGTCTTTCCCGACGTACCCGGGGGGCGGTCGGAGATCGGGCTCCTGTCGTCGAATGGCGACTACTCGGTCGTGCTGGAAGGGGAAGGCATTCGTCCCGCGATCTCACCGGACGGGGCGCTCCTCGCGTACCAGGGCAGTGAGGGCAGGATTCAGGGAATCGCGTTGCTGGAGGTGGAACATCCAGGACGCGGTGCGATCCTGCTCGCCGAGGGAGGGATCCGTCCTGTGTGGCACCCCGATGGCCGCCGGCTCTATTACGAGCAGGCTGGCATCATCTGGGAAGTGCCGGTCGAATCCGGGCCGGACATCGTCCTGGGTGACCCCCGCCAAGTGCTCGATCTGAGCCCCTACCACAACGTCGCCGGCGCCGGTCGTCGCTGGGACGTCGCGCGGGACGGTCGTTTCGTCGTGATCAAGCCGGAGACCGTCGATGCCGCGCGCCCTGATCCCGGCCCCGAGCGCGTCAACCTGGTTTTCGGGTTCGACCGGGCCATCGCGGAGCGGTTGTTCATGAACTGAGCCGTGTGGCAGCGGGATGCTCCAGTTCATACGCCGATTCGCGCTCATCCGAGATCGGCAGACCTCGACAGGTAGGCGTTCACGCCCGCCAGGTAGACAGGCACGTCCCTCAGCGCCGCCTCCAGCCCCTCGAAGACCCTCTCCGGGTTCACCTCGTCGTACTCGTGGACGAGCCGGTTCCGGAGACCGGCGGCTCGCGCGATCTGCCGGGCGAAACCCGCGTCGAGGACCTGCAGGTCGGCGAGGCGGAGGAACGAGGCGTGGTAGTCGGTTGGAGGTGGCTGGCCGGTCCCGGTGATGAGGTGGAAGTTCACGTCGATCATGCGGCCGATCGCGCGCTCCAGGTATCGCTCGACGACGGCCTGATCCACGCGATCGCCGACGTACGCGTCGAGTCCCTTGGCAGCGATCGGGCGCAGGGCGTCCACGTCGCTCGCGATCAGCATCAGCTTGCGAGTGACCAGCTCGGGATCGACCGTCATGGTGCCGTCGGCGCGGCGTGCCGGGCGACGTACTGGCGCTCCAGCTCGAGGTAGGGGCGATAGTCCTGATATCGCTTGAACGCGAGGAGCCGCAGCTCCGCGAACCGGTGCGGCGTTCCGAACAGGAGGCGTGCCTCGTCCATCACGCGCCTGAGGAAGAGCGGGTCGGCGTGATTGAGGATCGCGACGTCCACCTCCCGTCCCGGAGCGAGGGCCTCGAGGTCGGTCACGAGATCCGACAGGGCGTCGAACGACGATGGCACCTCCTCCAGGAGTACGCCGATATCGACATCGCTGTGCGGATGGCTCCTGCCTGTGACGGTCGACCCGAACTGTACGAGCAGCAGGATGCGGTGTTTCCTCGCAAGAGGCTCGATGTCGGCGGGGATCACGATGGGGCCATTATAGGACTCCGCTCGCGGAGAACCGTCACTCCGTCCGGAGCGCCTCGACGGGACTGACGGCCGCCGCCCGCCGTGCCGGCAGCCAGCACGCCAGCAGCGCGAGGGCGAAGGTCGCGATCGTCGCCGAGGCCAGCACGCCCGGATCGCGCGCGCCCACACCGCAGAGGAGCGACTCCAGGAGACGCCCGCCCGCGAGCGCGGCAGCCAGGCCGATGACCGTGCCGCCCAGCGTCACGACGGCTCCCTGCCGCGTGATGAGCCCGGCAACGCCAGCCGGTTCCGCCCCGAGCGCCAGGCGCACGCCGATCTCGCCGGTTCGCTGCCGGACGATGTAGGCGATGACCGCGTAGATGCCGACCAGGCCGAGCAGCAGCCCGAGGACGGCCGCCATCGTGATGAGGGTCATGGTGAACGCCATTCCGGCAGAAGCCCGATCCAGGCGCTCCTCGAGCGTGCTCACGACGGCCATCGCCAGATTCGGATCGACCTCGTCGATGGCGCGCCTGATCGACGGCAGCAGATCCGGCGACAGCGTCGTCGCGCGGACGACGTACGTCATCGACGACGCCCTCGGACCGATGTACTCCCACGAGGGCGCGTCGAACCGCCCGGTCATCGACACCGGCATGTAGAGCTGCGGGACGCGGATGGTCTCGCCGAGCGCTCCGGTCGGCGTGCTCGCCACGATGCCCACGATCTCGAGCCACGTCCAGCGGGGCGCCTCGCCCGGGCGCGCCGGCGGGATGCTCCAGCTCACCCGCTGCCCGAGAGGATCCTCGTCGGGGAGCACCAGATCCACGAACGCCTCGTCCACGACGACGACCGGCTCGCGACGGTCGACGTCGCCGCGGTCGATCGTCCGGCCGCGGATCAGCCCGATGCCGATGGTCTCGAAGAACCCGCCGGCCACCGCGCGGTACGAGACCGTTCCCTGAAAGGCGGACGACTCGGCGTCCTGCTCCTGACCGCCGATGACGCGCCCTTCCACGATGGCACCGTTCCCGAAGCAGGTGCCGCCAAGCGGCAGGCACGTGGAAGCGGACGCAGCCGTGCAGCACCAGACCGACAGCGGCGAGCAGCAGCCACAGCGTGCCGGCGACGTCGCCGACAGTGGCCTCCTGCAGGGGTCGCGCCGTCGACGTCACTCCCCAGCCGGCTCCCGTTGCGCCGAGCAGCGGGTCGTCGGGAAACGCCTGCGGCAGGTCGGCGATGAGATCGTCGACCTCGGCGCGTACGTCGGCGATCGTCACGCCGTCCCGGAGCCGCGCCACGCCACGGTGCGTCCAGATCCGCAGGCCCTCGGCGCGCGGCGCGTGGATGCGCGCGGTGAGGCCGTAGCCGTGGTTGGGGCCGTGGCCGAGGATCTGCAGCACGAGCAGGTCGAGCGTGCCCTGGAGGAGGTCGGTCTGTCTGATCGCCATCGTCCCTAGATCGTCTGAGTGAGTGGCCGGTAGAGCACAGGCTCACTTAGAACGTCAATGGAAGGGGCGAGACGGAGGGCATCTCCGACCTGCGCCCGGGAGTATCGGCAGGGGCCGGCTACTCGGCGGCCGCCGCGAACGCCGCCCGCACCGGGGCTCCCTGCCAGTCGGTGGGCTCGGCGACCCCGAGCAGCCAGAGGACCGTGGACGCGGTGTCGACGGTGCGGATCGAGGCGCCCGGCATCTCTCCCGTGGCCGTCACACCCTGTCCCCACGCGATCCACGGGATCGTCACGTCGCGGGGATCGTCGCTGCCGTGGTCGTGGCCGTGTCCCCCGTGATCGGCGGCCAGCGACTCGCGGATGGACGCCTCGTCGTCCACGACCAGAATCCGCGCTCCCATCGTGGTGGGATTGTAGCTGGCGGCAACCGGGACGGATGCGGGGTAACGAATCGTTACGTCCGGCCGGAACGATTCGTTGCCCGAAGACGGGAGCCTCGGAGCGGCGAGCCCGCCAGGCGCGCCTCCCCTGGGTGCCAGTTCCTGCAACGGCCAGACCTGTAGCACATGTACTCGGTAGTGTGCTACGTTTGCACGTATGAAGCCCTACGTCCACGCCCGGCTGAGCCCCGAGGATCGAGAAATCCTGGAGGAGTTGAAGCGTGTGAGCGGCTACACCGAGTCGGAGATCCTCCGGCGCGGGCTACGGCTGGTGTCCAAGGAAGTGGCGGCCAGACCCAGCGCGCTCGAGCTTGCCGGGCGGAGCGTCGGGAAGTTCAAGACCGGGCCACGCGACCTGGCGACCGACCGGAGGCATCTGGAAGGCTTCGGCGAGTGAACCCTCCGGGCGCTCTGCTGGACACGGGCCCACTGGTCGCGCTCCTGTCGCAACGCGATGCGGCACACGCGCGGGCCAGGCGGCTGTTCGCCTCCTGCCAGCCGCCGCTCCGATGCTGCGAGGCGGTCCTGGCCGAGGCCTGCTTCCTGATCCGTAAGGTCGATCCTGCCGGCCCGGCCGAAGTGCTCGCGCTGGCCAGACGGGGTGTGTTCGACATCTCCCTGTCGCTCGGCGGGCACTGGGCCAGCGTGGAGGCGCTGTTGCGCAAGTACGCCGATCGCCCCATATCGCTGGCCGACGCCTGCCTGATTCGCTGCGCCGAGGTCCACGAGGAAGCGCGGATCCTGACCTTCGACGATGACTTCAGCGTGTACCGCTGGGCAAAGAGGCGTAAGTTCCAGACCCTGTCCTGAGAACGAGGGGGCGGAAGATGCCGCCCATCCCGGCGGATCACGGCGCCGTCCGCGAGCAGGAGCGCGACGGCGCCCGTGGGGAGGACCGGCTGCTCCCCCTTCCGAGAACTGCACGAGCAGGTCGCTCCAGGAGGACAGGCTGCGATCGAGCTCGCGGACCACCAGCGTGGCCGTGCTGTCGAGCGCCGCGCGACTTCGCGCCTCCTCGCGTGCCCGGTCGAATTCGAGCATTTGCAAGCCGACCCAGCCCAGCGCAGCCAGCGGAATGCTCGCCAGCAGGAGAAAGCACACCAACCAGGTCGTGGGCGCCCGGAGGCCGTCGCGGAACATGTAGTGGCCTGACTGGCCTTCATTCTACGCGCCGGTGTCAGGCTTCTATCGCGCGAGTGTCAGGCGTCTGTCACGGCGCATCCGGCGCGGCCGGTCCTCGGCTGGGCATCCTGCCCAGCACGCGACGTAGTGCGTCCAGTTCGAGTGGCCTGGAAAGTCGGCCGCCCCCTCGAACTGGCCGCCTACAGTCTTCCGTCCACGGATCGAGCATCGACCCTACCGAGCCTCGGAAGTCGCTTGCGTTCCGTGTGACGAGGACCAGGTGGTGTGCCACCGCTGTCGCCGCCAGCAACCCATCCACCGCTCCGATCGGACGTCCACCCCTGACGCGTCGGGCCATGATGAGGCCCCATGACTCGGCGACCGCCATGTCCACGGGCAGGATCCGGCCCTCGAATCTCTGTGGCAGGTCCGTGCGCAGCCACTCGTCGAGGCGTTGGCGACGCCGGCCGGGAGCCAGCCGCTCGACGCCAGCCCGGAGCTCCCCGAGCGTGAGCACGCTCAGGAAGACGCCGTCCTCGTCCACTTCGCCGAGCCAGGTCACCACACGCGGGTTGGGTGTCGGCTTCACCCACTCCGACACCACGTTGGTGTCGAGCAGATAGCTCACAGATCGACCTTGCGAGCCCCGTCCTTACGGCGCGCCACCCGAAGGCTGGAGCCCCGGAGCGGCGAGCCCGCCAGGAAGTCGGCCAGCGTCCCCTTCCGTCGTGTCTTCCGCGCCCACTCCTCGGCGGACACGACGACGGCCGCGGCGCGGCCGTTACGCGTCACCGTCTGCGGACCCTCGGTGGCCGCGCGATCGAGCACTTCGCTGAACTTGGCCTTCGCCTCCGCAATCGTCCAGGTGTCCGGATCGAAGTCCTGACCGACGAAGATCGACTGACCATCCGGAGCCCAGAAGAGATCAACGTGTGACGATCCCGAGCCGACGACGAGACGCCGCGGAGGACCGGCGTCGGTCGGCACGACGGGGAGCGCCCGCTCGCCAGTGCTCTCCGTCGCCACCGTCGCAAGCAACCGACCGTCAGGCGAACCGCGAAGCCCCGTCAGCCTGTTCGCGCGCAGAAGCTCCCGCTCCGATCCGGACGCGATCTGTCGCTCGACGAGCCGGGTCGGCGGTTCGCCAAGCTCACCGTGGTCGCTTCGCAGCGCGTAGACCGCCCGTCCGTCGGCAGCAATCTCCGGCTCCTGCCCCGGCGCCAGCCAGGAGACCTCGCCGGTCTCGGCGTCCATCAGGACGACGCCAGGCCCCGAGGCGCCAGTGGCGTTCGATCGTCCGGCATCGACGCTGCCAAAGCAGACGAGGAACCGACTGTCCGGAGTCCAGCCCACGTGGCCGGCACAGAAACCGGACCGTTGCTGAACGTCGGCCACGGCTCCCGAGGACAGCCGCTTGATCGACAGCAGCGGGCCTGGCCCCTCGGGTGACCGCCCGGCCCGTCTCACGACGGCAAGGGACTCGCCGTCGTGGCTCCATGTGTGTGTGAATGCGAATCTCCATGACGCCGGGCCCCACCGTGGTCATCGGTTTCCAGTCGACCGGCAGAAGGCCCTGCTGCACCCTGCCGAGCTGGTATCCGGCCTCGCGACGAGCGTCGTCGGGAAAAGCCCGGAGGTTCCTCAAGCGACGAGCCGAGCCCGGGAAATGAGGCCGCTCCCTTCGGCCGGCGACGATGCCGCGAAACCGGCCTTCATGCTGCCTGTCGTCAACGGATTCCGAGGACACGTGGCGCTTCCAACAGGCCGGCCAGCCTTCATCGCGCATCCCGCAACGGCTCCCATCCTTGCCACACGATGATCGATTCCATCGCGAGAGCCGCCACAGGATGGCCACCATCATTGGGCGTGGAGGCCACTACCCGTGAGATGCAGGAAGACAAACACGGCGATCGCAATGATGAGCCCGACCAGCCACACCCATCGCCAGAACGGCGTCGTGGTGGATCGAAGACTCGGTCCCATGACGACCGCCTCGCTGCGCCGGCGACCGTACGGAGTCAGCCCCCACGGCTTGTAGACCGACAGCGTCGTGGCGACGAGAAGAGCCATCACAGCGGCACCTGCGTCGGCGATCAGCTGAATTCGTATCTGTCGAAGATCGCTGCTGGACAGGAGCGCCTCTTCGGCGGCGGCCGCCACTTGCCCGATCGGTTGCGTATGCGCGAGCAGGATGATCGTCGCGACGACCGTCAAGCCCAGCTTCGCCACGATCCAGTGATGCCGAAACAGGCCCCACGCGGTTCCCAGCGACTGGACGAGCCCGGTCAGCAAGGCAGCGAGACTGAAGGGGACGATGACGAACCACGTGATCAGGTGCATCGCGAGGTAGGCGGCTCTGACAGTCTCGGCATCGACACCGCTCACGCCGGCAACCGCGAGCGCCAAGAACGCGACTACCGAGCCGAGCCAGCCCACGGAGGACGTCACATGCGTGGTCAGCGCGAGTTTGCGGAGGCCTGATGTCATTGCCACGCGACAGTACTCATGTTGTCGGACGTCGTGCTTCGATGTAGCCCGACTCTCGAGCTTCACCCGTTCCGAGCTCGTCCAGGGTGTCGAGACGGACAAATGAGGTTACCATCTGCGGCTCATGGCCCTGCTCCACAGCGCTCGGAGAAGTGCGTTCGAAGTCGGGTAGTGGGTCAGTTTCGATTTTGCAGTCGCCATACCCCTCCCGCGCCGTGCGATACTCGCCCCATGAACCCCCGCCGTGGCGACTTCAACCACTAGCGGGACCCGGGCCCGACTTACCCGCTGCGCCTATCACGCCGCGGACAGGTCACCGACCCTGGCAGCCCGTGGTGGAAGTCGCGCGCTGCACCGACCCGGGCGAGGCGCTCGCAGGACCAGGCGCGACGACCGAGAATACCGGGAGTATGTGAGGGGAGCAACGCAGTCATGCGAGATGCATCGCCCGGCGAATGCCGCGCGACCACGGGCTGCTTAAAGAAGAGGCCCGGTCTCGTGCACCCGCGGGCTGCTACGGCTGCAACCCCCGGACGAGCACGATGTCGCTCGTCGTCGTCGCGTGGACGATGGCCAGACGCTGGCCGTCGCGGGACCAGGCAAAAGCCGCGATCGCCCGGCCGGAGGCGTCCGCCGGGAAACGGGTGAGCGGGCGCGGCGGCTCACCGTCCGCTCCGACCGACCAGAGATTCGCGCCGCCCGCCTCGATGTAGGCAATCCGCTGGCCGTCCGGCATCCACCGCGTGTGCCGCCCACCGAAGTTCGCCGGCAGCGGCGCCTCGCGCCTGCTGGCGCAGGCGGGCAGGTCGCAGATGACCATCCTCCCCTCCGACGTGACGAGCAGGCGGCCGTCCGGCGAGACATCCATCGATCCCCAGTTCGCGGGCCTGTCGAAGACTTCGGTCGCCTCCCCGCCGTCGATCGGCACGATCCAGGGAGATTCGACGTTGCGGCCCGTCGCCAGGAAGACGACGTGGCGGTCGTCGGGCGTGACCCGCACGTCGAAGGATCCATGTGTGGACAACTGGACCGGCGAGCGCCCGGCGGCGTCGGTTCTCCAGAGACCGTCGGCGCGCTTCGCGAACACGAGCGTGCGGCCGTCCGACGTGCCGGCGCCGCTCAGGACGTTCGGCCCCTGTGGCGCCAAGTCCTCGGCGGCGTTCCCGGGCCGCATGACCGCGACCGCGGCCCGTCCGGAGTCGGTGGTGTTGTAGAGGAGCCGCGCGCCCGCCCACGACACCCAGACGAACCGTCCCGTGAAGAGCGTCGGTGGCACGACCTCCGTCCCGGCGGCGCCAGCGGCGTCACCGACCCACACCGAGGTCCGTGTCTCGCGCCGCGTCGTCACGAGCGCAGTGCGCGAACCGTCGAGATCGACGCCGACGTAACTGGTCAGATCCGTCGTCAGCGGCGAGACGACGCCGTCGGGATACGACATCCGCCAGAGCTGGATGCGTTGTCCCTCCTCTTCGGGCTGGCTCAGGACGAGGGCCCCCGGCCCGAGCCAGGCGAGCCCCCTGGGCTGGAACCCGCCGCGTGCCTCGTGAACCGTCTCGGCGCCCGTCTCGACGTCGATGAAGACGACCCGGGGATCGGAAGTCCCCGACCTCGTAGAGCGCGATGACGCGTCCGTCGAGCGACCAGGCGGGCCGTACGGGAGGGCCGCCGACGATGAAGACGGACAGGAAGTACGAGGGGACGTCGCGCCGGGCAAGCACGCGTTCGCCGCCGCCGCCGCCGGCGGCGACGATAAGCTCGGACTGCATGCCGTCGTGGCGGATGAACGCCATGCGCGCGCCGTCCGGCGCCCAGCCGACCGGGCTCGAGACCCAGTCGACGATCGTCCGCTGCGTCCCGCCGAGGAACGGCACGCGCCGCAGCGTCCGGCGTGAGCCGGCGCCGGCGCTCCATCGAAGAAAGTCCACGAAGTTGCCGTCGGGTGTGAACGTCGGAAAGCCGACGGACATCCCCGGTTCCGGCGCCACCACCTGCGTGTTGCTTCCCGTGGCCACCTGCCGGACCCTGAGACTGGTCGTCTCGCCGTCGGCCTGCACGTAGGCGACGAACCGTCCATCCGGGGAGACGGCGGGCGCCAGGGCGTTGCCGCTCGCAGTGAGCTGCTCCATCTCGTAGGGCCGGGACGAGGTCGCGGCCGGCAGAGACGGGCTGGACGGCGCTCGACTCGAGGGCGCGAGATAGAACCCGCCCGCGACGACGCCGGCGACGGCCAGCGCCGCGGCGACGGCCAGGCCCCGATGACGGCCGAGGAGCCCGGCGATCATCCGCGCGTCAGAGGAGGATCCGTGGGACGGCGTCTCCTTCGATTGTGTCGCGGCCGGCGCTCCCGCGGGCCACGCCGGGGACGCGGCCGCCGGCTCCGACGTCTGGCGCTGCAGGCGCGTGAGGTCGGCCCGCAGCTCGGCCGCGCTCTGATAGCGTACGTCGCGATCCTTCTCCATCGCCTTGACGATCAGCCGATCGAGGTCGGGCGGGAGGTCGGGATTGAGCGACAGCGGCCGCGCGGGCGTGCGGCTCAGGATCTCGTGAGATACCACCGCCGAGGTCGTGCCTCTGAACGGCAGGACCCCGGTGGCCATCTCGTACAGCACGACGCCGGCCGAGAAGAGGTCGCTTCGCCTGTCGACGCGCTCGCCCCGCACCTGTTCCGGCGACATGTAGGCGACGGTGCCGAGCGTGGAGCCCGGGCTCGTCAGGTACGCCTCGTCCGGCGCGGTCGGCAGCGCCGAGTCGCCTGGCGCCGCGGCGGGCTCGACCTTGGCGAGGCCGAAGTCGAGCAGCTTGGCGTGCCCGCGCGCGGTGACGAAGATGTTGCCCGGCTTGACGTCGCGGTGCACGACGCCGGCCTCGTGGGCCGCATCGAGGGCGTCGGCGATCTCGACGGCCAGCGTGATCAGCCGGGCGACCGGCAGGGGGTCGACCGCCAGCGTCTCGCGCAGCGATCGGCCGTCGAGCCGTTCCATGGCGATGAACGGCTGACCGTCGTAGTCCGCGATCTCGTGGATGGTGCAGATGCCGGGATGATTGAGCGCCGACGCCGCCCGGGCCTCGCGGCGGAAGCGGGCGACGGCCGTCTCGTCGCGCGCGACACTGTCGGGCAGGAACTTCAGCGCCACCTTCCGCCCGAGGCGCAGGTCCTCGGCGAGGTAGACGACCCCCATCCCGCCCCCACCGAGCAGGAGGAAACATTACGGGCTGCTTAGGCCCCGCCCGGTGCGCCGCCGCAGGGCTGGCGCAGCGAGGAGGCTCCGGCCGCCCAGGTGCCGACGCGACGAACAGGTCGAAGCGCGCTCAGGGACGGAAGCTGCGATCGAACAGGCCGTCGACGGCGCGCCGGGCGTTGTCCTGGAGCGACCGCGTGCCGGTGCCGGTGAAGTGTGGATGGGCGATCACTGGGGCGCTGGCGGCGGCCAGGGCCGACCAGGCATCGCCCTTCCACGCGAACCAGCCGTCCCGATCCTGATCGAACACGAAGAGCGGCTTGTTGCACAGCTTCGCGAGCTCCGCGCCCCAGCCCGTGCCGCCCCTCACGGTGCCGTCCTCCTGGATGGCACCGATCACGTAGATCTCCTGCCCGTTGTTGACCTGGTACCAGAGGGTCTGGAGCACCTTGCGGATCGTCGGCCCCTCCGAATAGCGGCGCTGCATCAGCCGCGACACGTACGCCAGGCTGACGTCTCCGGCGAGCAGCTCCTCGTGGTTGAGGACCCGCACGCCGCGCGGCCGCTCGATCCTGTGCCCCTCGAAGGTGAAGTTGACTTCCTCCACGCCGTGACGCTCCGCGCAGGCGCCGAAGGCCGCCTCGGCACCGGGTGCGCCGCCGCTGAAGAGAATGCAGTCGCTCGGTGTCATGGAGAGCCATCATAGCGCCTGCGGCGCGCCCGCGGGTGCGCCTTGCGATAGACCTCCAGGAGCTGCGCCGCGTTGACGTGCGTGTAGCGCTGGGTCGTCGAGAGACGCACGTGGCCGAGCAGCTCCTGGATCACGCGCAGGTCGGCGCCGCGCTCGAGCAGGTGCGTCGCGAAGGAGTGCCGGAGCGCGTGCGGGCTGATCCCGAAGCGGGTGCTGCACGCGGCCACGTAGCGGGCGACCAGCCGCTGGACGCTGCGGCCCGTCAGCCGCGTGCCGCGCACCCCGAGGAACAGGGGCGGGGTGGACGCCCCCGGCAGCGGGGCCCGCGTCGACAGCCACGCGCGCAGCGCCGTCTCCGTGGCCCGGTTGAAGGGGACGAGCCGCTCCTTGCCCCCCTTGCCCATTACCCGCACCATGCGGGCCTTCAGGTTGACCGAGTCCAGATCGAGCCCGACCAGCTCGCTCAGCCGCAGGCCCGAGGCGTAGAAGAGCTCGAGGATCGCGCGATCGCGGCAGCCGAAGGGCCGCGTGAGGTCGGGCATCTCGAGCAGCCGCGTCATCTCCTCGATCGACAAGTGCGCCGGCACCTTCACCTCGGACTTCGGCGCGACGGCCAGCGAGGCGGGATCGGTCTCGATCCACCCCTCGCGGCGCAGGTAACGCCCGAAGGCGCGAAGCGCCGACAGCTTGCGCGCCACCGACGCGCGTGCCGTGCGGCGCCGGTACAGGTGGCCGAGAAAGGCCCGTACTGCGGCGAGATCGAAGTGCGCCGGCTCGATCGCCTCGACGCCGCGGTCCTCGGCGGCGAACCGCAGGAACTGGGACACGTCGCGCTGGTAGGCGGCCACCGTGTGCGCCGATGCGTTGCGGTTGAGGCGAAGGTGCTCGACGAACGCGCGGAGCTGGGCCGTCACGTGGTTGCGACGGTCGCGGGGCTCGCGGTCGCCCACGCGTCGAGCGCCTCGAGGGCCCGCCGGGCGGTGGCGGCCTTTCGCGCGTCGCGCGTCAACCGCCGGCCGGCGGTCTCGGGCGGCGGCATGATGCCGAAGGTGATGTTCGTGGGCTGGTACGACCGGGGATCGGCGTGCGAGACGTAGTAGCCCAGCGCGCCGATGGCCGTCTCACGGGGCGGCGCCTGCGGCTCCTCGCCGAGCGCGACGGCCGCGGCGTTGCGACCCGCGATGAGCCCGGAAGCGGCCGATTCCACGTACCCCTCGACGCCCGAGATCTGCCCGGCGAAGAACAGGTCCGGACGCGCTCTGGTCTGCCACGTGGCCCGCAGGACGGTGGGCCCGTTGATGTAGGTGTTGCGGTGCACCATGCCGAAGCGGACGAACTCGGCGCGCTCCAGGCCGGGTACCAGACGGAGCACACGGGCCTGCTCGCCCCACGTGATCTGCGTCTGGAAGCCCACCAGGCTGTAGTGGTCGCCCGCGATGTTGTCCTGCCGGAGCTGCACGGCGGCGTACGGCTGCCGTCCCGTGCGGGGGTCGACGAGGCCCACCGGCTTCATCGGGCCGAACCGCAGCGTGTCCCGTCCCCGCCGCGCCATGACCTCGATCGGCAGACACCCCTCGAAGAACTTCTCGCGATCCAGGTCGCGGACGGTTGCCGACTCGGCCGTCGCGAGCGCGTCGTAGAAGCGCGCGTACTCCACCTCGGTCAGCGGGCAGTTCAGGTAGTCCCCGGCGCCGTCGTCGACGCCGCAGGCGGGACCGTCACCGACCGCGCCCGGCCGCGGGCCGCCGGCATGGCGCCCCCACCGGGACGCCCGGAAGACCCGCGTCATCTCAATCGACTCGGCGAGCACGATCGGACTGATGGCGTCGTAGAAGTACAGGTGCTCGGCGCCGACGAGCGCGGCCACCTCCGCCGAGAGCGCCTCCGAGGTGAGCGGGCCGGTGGCGATGACCAGCGGGTACATCGACGGGTCGTCGGGAATGGCCGCCAGCTCCTCGCGAACGATGGTGATGCGAGGATGTCCGGCGACCGCGTCGGTGACCGCCCCTGCGAAGCCGTCGCGATCCACCGCCAGCGCCACGCCCGCGGGCACGCGGTGCGCGTCGGCCGCGCGCATCACCAGGGACCCGAGCCGGCGCATCTCCGCCTTGAGGAGGCCGACGGCGTTGTCGAGCGTGTCACCGCGGAAGGAGTTGGAGCAGACCAGCTCGGCGAGCCGATCGGTCCGATGCACCGCCGTGGCCTTCGTGGGGCGCATCTCGTGCAGCACCACCGGCACGCCCCGCTCGGCCGCCTGCCAGGCGGCCTCACAGCCGGCGAGTCCCCCGCCTACGACGTGCATCATGGACTGGCGCGCGGCCCGCGTTGGCGAGCCGACCGTGCGATCTTACGCCCCGGCGGCCTTCCGCGCGGAACGTTTGGCCCTGCCCGAGCCCTTGCCCGTGCTCGCCCCGGAGGCGGAGGCCGCGCGGCGACGGGCGCCGCCGCGCCGGGGCGACGGCGGCGCGTCCCGACGGGCGGCGAGCAGCCCGGTGGCCTGCGCGTAGGTGAGCTGCTCTGGCGCCGTGGTCTTCGGGATCGAGGCGTTGGTCGTCCCGTCGGTGACGTACGGGCCGTACCGCCCGGCCAGCACCTTGAGGGTCGCGCCGTTCTCGCTCAGCTCGCGCAGCACCTTCTTCTGCGCGGCCGGCCGCCGGCGTGACTGCTTGGGCGCGCGCAGCAGCGCGAGCGCGGCCTCGAACGGGATACCGAAGACGTCCTCCTCCGATTCGAGCGAGCGGAACTCGTCGTTGTGCTTCACGTACGGCCCGAAGCGCCCGAAGTTGGTCACGATGGGCTCGCCGTCGTCCGGGTGCGCGCCCACCACACGCGGGAGCGACAGCAGCCGGAGCGCCTCGTCGAGCGTCACGGTGGATTCGGTCATGCCGGCCTGGAGGGAGGCCCGCTTGGGCTTCTCGACCGGTGCGGCCGCCTTGCCCTTGCCCTTCGCGGCCGGTCGGTCCGGCGTCTCGCCGAGCTGCACGTAGGCGCCGAAGCGGCCGTTCAGCACGTAGACGGCCAGGCCGCTCTCGGGATCCATGCCGAGCGCACGCGGGCCCTCCGCCTTGGCCCGGACGAGCTCGAGCGCACGCTCGAGCGTGAGGTCGGCCGGCGCGACCTCGTCGGGCAGCGACGCCGTACGCCCGGGTCCGCCCTCCGCGACCTGCACGAACGGGCCGAAGCGGCCAATGCGGATCCGCACGGCCTCGCCGGAGTCGGGATCGACACCGAGGTCGAGGACCGGGTAGTCCGCCTTCTCCGCCCCCTGCTCCACGGCCGGGAGCAGCCCGCGATGCTTCCGGTCGCCGTAGTAGAACTGGCGCAGGAAGGCGACCCACTCGCGCTCGCCTCGGGAGATCTCGTCGAGATCGTCCTCCATCTCCGCCGTGAAGTCGGTCTCGACGAAGTCGCCGAAGTGCTCGCGCAGCAGCTCGGTCACGGCAAAGGCCGTGAAGCTGGGTACGAGCGCCTTCCCCTGCCGGAACACGTAGCCGCGGCGGCCGATCGTGGCGATCGTGGGCGCGTAGGTCGAGGGGCGCCCGATGCCGAGCCGCTCGAGCTCCTTGATGAGCGACGCCTCCGTGAACCGGGCCGGCGGCAGCGTCTCGTGCCGCTTCGGCTCGGCGCCGAGCAGCACGATCGGCGTGCCCTCGCGATCGATGCGGTCGCCCACCTGGCATGTCGGCAGCAGCGCTTCCTGCTCCTCGAGCTCGGCCGACGGATCGTCGCTGCCCTCGACGTACGCCCGCCGGAAGCCGGGGAACTCGATCGCCTTGCCGCTCGCGGTGAGGACCGCCACCTGCCCGTCGGGCCCCTGCGCCGAGATCTCGAGCGTGGTGCGCAGCACGCGGGCGTCGACCATCTGCGAGGCCATCGTGCGCTTCCACACGAGCTCGTAGACGCGCAGGGCATCGGCGTCGAGCACGCCCTCGAGCTGGCTGGGTGCCAGACGGAAGTCGGTCGGGCGGATCGCCTCGTGCGCTTCCTGGGCGTTCTTCACGCGGGTCTGGTACCGCCGCGGCCCCTCCACGTATTCCGGCCCGAACATCTCGCGAATGACCCGCGCCGATTCGGTGAGCGCCTTGTCGGAGAGCGTGGTCGAGTCGGTCCGGTGGTAGGTGATGAGGCCCTCCATCTGACCGTCGCCGACGTCGATTCCCTGGAACAGCCGCTGCGCCACCTGCATCGTGCGCTCGGTGGAGAACCCGAGCTTGCGGCTCGCCTCCTGCGTCAGCGTGGAGGTGGTGAAGGGGGGCGCCGGCCGCTCCACGCCCGGCTTCTGCTCCACGCCGCTCACCGTCCAGGGCACGTTGGCGGCCATCGCGTCCACGAGCGCTCGGGTGGCCGCCTCGTCGAGCAGGCGCACGCCCCTGGTCTTGAGCGCGCCGGTCTGCGCGTCGAAGTCCTTGCCCGTGGCCACGCGCGCCTCGTCGACGCGTACCAGCGTGGCGCTGAACTCGCGGCCCTCGCCCCTCAGTCGCGCCTCGAGGTCCCAGTAGACCGCGGAATGGAAGGCCCGGCGCTCCTCCTCCCGCTCGACGATCAGGCGGACGGCCACGCTCTGGACGCGCCCGGCGCTCAGCCCGGTCTGGACCTTCTTCCACAGGACCGGAGACAGCGTGTACCCGTAGAGGCGGTCCAGGATCCGCCGGCTCTCCTGGGCGCGGACGAGGTTCTCGTTCACCTCGGAGGGGTGCTCGAGCGCCGCCCGGACCGCGTCCTCGGTGATTTCGTGGAACACGATCCGGCGCACCGGAATCTTCGGCTTCAGCAGTTGCGCCAGGTGCCAGCTGATCGACTCGCCCTCGCGGTCGGGGTCGGTGGCCAGCAGGAGCTCGGACGCCTCCTTGACGGCCGTCTTCAGGTGCGCGACCTGCTTGCGCTTGTCGGTGGGGACCACGTAGTACGGCGTGAAGTCCTCGTCGACGTCCACGCCCAGACGGCCCCACTCCTTGGCCTTGATCTCCTTGGGCACGTCGGAGGCCGACTCGGGCAGATCACGAATGTGTCCGTAGCTGGCTTCGACGCGATACTTCGTGCCGAGGAACCGGCCCAGAGTCTTCGCCTTCGCGGGCGATTCGACGATGACCAGCGGTTTGGCAGCCATAAAGAGGTCCACGGGGCCCCGGCGTTTGACACTAACACGTTCACGACAGGCGCAAGAAACGGCCGCCGCCGGCGCGACGGACCAGCCCGCGCAATTCCAGATCGAGCAGCCGCGGCAGCAGGCGGGCCGGCTCGAGCCCGCATCCCTCCGACAGCGCGTCGAGGTCGTGCACCTGCCCCGGCGTCATGGCCTCGAGCACTGGATCCCGGGAAACCGTTGACTGACCTCGCTTTGCAGCGACATCCAGGCCGCACGACGCGAGCCCGCCGAACCGCAGCTCACAGACGATATCGTCCGCAGACTCGACGATCTTTGCGCCATCGCGGATCAGGGCGTGCCCGCCGGTGTTGCGGCCGCCGAGGACGTTGCCGGGCACGGCCATCACCTCGCGCCCCTGCTCGAGCGCGCAGGCGGCGGTGATGAGCGAGCCCGACTGCTCGGCCGCCTCCAGGACGACCACGGCCAGCGACAGCCCGCTGATGATGCGGTTCCGCAGCGGGAAGTGAAACGGCAGCGGCGGCGTTGCCGGCGGGAACTCGCTCAGCAGCAGGCCATGCGCCTCGATCTCCCGGGCCAGCGCGCGGTGCTCCGACGGATAGATGCGATCGAGTCCCGAGCCCAGCACGGCGACGGTGACCCCGGTGGACAGCGCGCCCCGGTGCGCGGCCGAGTCGATCCCGCGTGCCAGCCCGCTCACGACGGTCAGGCCGCGGGCGGCCAGGTCCGCGCCGAGTCGGGCGGCCGTCTCCTTGCCCACGGCCGAGGCCGCCCGCGATCCCACGATCGCCACCGCCGGCGCCTCCAGGACGTCGAGCCGCCCCCGGTACCAGAGGGCGGGCGGACCGTCGGTGAGCGTCGTCAGCGCCAGGGGATACCGCGGGTCGTTCCAGGCCAGCACGCCCATGCCGGCACGCTCGGCCTCGGCGCGCACGCGCCGCGCACGCGCCAGCGCCGCGGAGGCCAGCGCGCGCAACCCGGGGTCGTCGGATCGCAGCCGCGCCGTCAGCCCGACGCGTGGGAGATCGTCCACGAGCGAGAGGGCCACCGCCTCATCTGTCGTCATCGGCTCCTCACCGTCGCTCCTGGCGCGCGGCCAGGGCGAGCGCGAGGCAGGACCGTACGCGCGAGGGCCGGCATCGCGTGTCCCACGGCGGACGGTACCCGCGGGCGTACGCGCAAACAGGGCCGGAGCCCACGCGGCGGCACTGCCACCTGGTGCACCCGGCCCTGTTCCAGGCAGTATACCAGCCCCGACGGACGGTCTGTTGCACGCCTGAACGGCGCGCGACTATAGTGGGGCCCAGGCTGGAGGAATGCGCAGACTCGCCCTGATCGTCATGCTGGTGGCGCTGGCCGCCGGCCCCGCGCTGGCCGACGCGCGCTCGGACGCCAGGACGCGCGTGGAGTTCGGAATCAAGGTCGCGCAGCGCGGTCTGTGGCGCGAGGCGATCTTCCAGTGGGAACGCGCGGTCAAGGTCGACCCCTCCTACGCGTCGGCGTACAACAACCTCGGCATCGCCTACGAGAACACCGGGGACCTGGAGAAGGCACGTGTGGCGTACGAACGGGCGCTCGAGCTCGAGCCCGACAACGTACTCATCCGGCAGAACTACGAGCTGTTCAGGGAAATCAATGACCGCACCACGCGTCAGGGCACTCGGTAGCCTCGGGGCCGTCCTCCTGGTCGCCTCGTGCGCCAGCTCGTACGAGATCCCGATCCAGACACCGATCCGGGCCAAGCTCGACGTCAACGCGTTCCAGCGGGTGCTGGTGGCCGGCTTCATCGCCGGCGGCAGCGAGGACGTGGACGGCAATCTCGAGACGACTCGGCTGCTGCGAAGCCAGTTGCGGACCAAGTCGGTCCTCAGCGTGATCGACAGCGACGTGCTGCCGCTCGTCGACGTGGCGACCGAGGGGCGCCCCGCCCAGGGCGAGGGCGAGGAGCCGCAGATTCGCGAGGAGGACGACCTCGAGGCCTTCCAGCACGTCTTCGCCAACGTCGAGTACTGGAAGCGCATCGGCGAGGAGTACCAGCAGCCGCTCATCGTGACCGGCACGGTCATGTTCACGCCGCTGCAGACCACGGAGCTCGTCCAGCGGGAGCGCGAGGTGTACGACTCGCTCGGCCGGCGCAGCGTGGTGGCGCAGCGGACCTTCCAGGAGCGGCGCG
>Ga0299906_10000501_pt1 | contig 36472 bp, 38 predicted proteins | sample RVTome_14_FD_200259 | JGI IMG/M metagenome (GOLD analysis project Ga0299906, IMG submission 200259) | Soil microbial communities from uranium-contaminated site in the Upper Colorado River Basin, Wyoming, United States - RVT145D125 (version 2) ... | reverse complement strand
CTCATCATGGCGCTCCTTCAAACGCTTCAGATGTTGAGGGTCCCCCTGGTAAGCCAGTATGACTTTGGCCATCTGAGCCCACGCGCGAAGATACCCAGCTCGAGCAAAAAAACTGCTCAAAGGAGCCCTATTGACTACGTCTAACACACTACGGGGAAGAGTCAGGATCGTCTCTTTACTGAGCAATTGGACAAAAACCTGCACCTTCTTCTCTTCAGGGATCTCTGTGATGACTGTTGCTTCGAGGTTCCGATAAGGCCCCGAACAGATCCTCACAGTATCCCCTATCCCAATCCCTTGATTAGCCTCGGCCCTAGCCTTCTCTCGCATCTCATCGATGTATGTCTCCGGAACTGTGCCTACTCTTCTACCCGAAGTTGCTCCCGAAGCTAACAACACAGCTTGGACGTACTTCCCCCCATCTAGCCTGAAGTAATCCTTGTCTTGCCGGTCTTTCCTGACAAAGGCGTACCCCTGCACCAGGTAGTAGATGACCTTGTCCTCCCCTACCTGAGTTTCGACAGCCGGGACATAGACCTCAGCCCCCCGAAGAACTCTCGTAACACTCTTTCGGATGACCTCCGGGCTTTCCTTCTCCCCTTTTGGGGTAAGTTCTAATACTACCCATTCTACCATCGATTCAATCCAAAGCGCGCAAAGTATCGAGCTTCAACTCGAACTCTCCCGGAGTCAACGCCTTACGATGCACCCCATTCTTGGCTCTTCGTACAAGCAGGGCGTTTGAATCTCTAGAACCCCTAGGGTGCTCTACTGGGATAACGTTGTGGTCGAGAGTAGTCAAAGCAGCTATATCAGCACTTCCTAAGGAACCTTTACCATCTGGCCGCAACCCCCCCTTATCCGAGTCAGGAGGTACTTTTTTAACCAATTCTTTTTCAGGAGGTGAAGGCCTTGCCTCCACAGCTACCTCCTGTGAGGTCGGCTTTACCTCAATCCTGATGGGAGGGGTTTCATGAGACGAGAAAGACGTTACAGCCCCCACTGTAGCGCCAGATTCACATAGCGCAACTATGTCACAGATTAACCCAAGGGCTGTCGGGTAGCTTTTGCTCAAAAAATATCGAGCCATGTTGAGTAGGGCCTCCCCATACATCGCGTGGACAGCGGCAGCCTTCGTTCGGTCGAACATGGAAAAGTCTACCGTAACTCCTAACGCATTACGGTAGGAATTCATGGCAGCTTCCGCCAACCCAGCAGCTACATTGGCAGGCCCCACCTCGTCACAGGCTGACTCGATGAGGGGGACCGCCTTCTGGGGGTCCCCCATGGACAACAAAATGTCGTAGTATCGGACTACCATCGAGAGCTTCAAGCGCTCACGAACCGCCTCGAGAGTGACGGGTCCTAGTTGCGCCACCGACTCCAGCTTGTTCAAGGCATCTCGAACATGACCCCTAGACATGTCTATGACAGTTCGAACACCCTCCTCTTCAAACTCCACACCCTCCTTTTCGAGGATGGTAGCCATCCTCGAAAAGATGTCGTCTACGTTGATCTTCCGGATCTCATGGACCTCACACCGACTCCCTATGGTTCCCCGAATCTTGGGTAGCTCCGTAGTACAGAACATAACGACTACTCTCTTGTCTTCGATGGGTTTCAGCAGGACGTCTTGAGCGCTCTGGCTCATCCTGTGGGCTTCATCCAAGATGTAGATCCGTTTTGGGATATTGGGGAGGTTGAAGGACAGGTCCTCAACCAACTTACGCATGTCTTCCACCGTCCCCCGACTGGCAGCATCCGTTTCTGTGAAAGCCATCATCGTCTCGTCCAGACAAGCTTTACAGTGTTCACAGGCGTCACATGGGTTTCCATCCTTCAGGTTCAAGCACAACATGGCTCGCGCCAAAATGCGCGCGATCGTCGTCTTCCCACAACCATGAAACCCAGCGAAGACGTACGACGTATCAAATGCCTTCCCTTCACGCAACCGGGCCTGGAGAACTCGAGTCGTCCCCTCCTGGCCCAGCACGTCAGAAAAAATGCGCGGACGGTACTTCAGGTCCCACATTTAGGTAGACAGGTCTCTTCAGAGCTCAATCAGCCTCGATCTCTTCGTTCAAGTCCAACTCCGAGTCTTCTTCTTCGACTTCCTCGATGATGTTGTCTAGCTCAATCTCCTGAGCTACTTGAACGAACCCCGATAAAGAAGCATTCCAAATACCATGCCTCCGTAGGATCGTGGAGTACTCCTTGACATCAGGCTCTCGAATAGACCACCGCATCTCCCCACTCTTCTCGTCCTCTTCCCCCGTACAGCTCTCCAAGAGGTGGTCCACCAAAGCCCTTCGTTGGTCGTCCGTCATATCCCCCCACGCCGGCTCGGAGACCTCGATCACGAAGTCCAACTCCGTCAAATGCTCCCACTTACCGCTGACCCTCTGAGCCTTCCCGTAGACGTCATGACCCCCCTTCTTGGCAGTCTGGTCCATGAACAGGTACTCTATGCGAGCATTGGCTAGTTCCGGATGATACGACGGGATTAAGCTCTGAGCGATAGACTCTATAGTCTCGGACTTGCTGTATGTTTTTGCCATTTGGATTTTCCTATTTTTGCTGATACCAACACGGTTCACCGTTCTGCGAAACCTACACATTTCTGATGTTCGCTTCCTGCCCAGAAGGTAGTTTCACTTGGGCCATATGACCCAAGCCAGCGCTTCCTTGGCGACAGGCTGTCACCGTGGAACTCACGGCCAGAGAACTTCAAATTGACGGCAGCATTCAGATCCCTACCCACCACCAAACCACACCGCTCTGGTCTCGAATTCGGTAGCAGTAATGTGGATGATCACGGTCTGGCTCATGCCTCCAGTGTACACCAAAGCTGAGCTATGAGTGAAAAGTTGAAGGTTTTGTCAAAAAACTTCAGATCCTACGATACTGCTCTCCTACCCCCGCATACGCGGGGGACAACGGATGGAACACTTCCAAGAAGTGTCACTTTGTAGGTAGGGCCCTAACCTTTTGTCCCCCCAAGCCTCCCACAGCTCATTCGGGTCTTTCGTATGCCGCCCTCGAAACGGTACTTTGGGGATTCGTAAGATCCGAAACCTGAATCGGTCAGCATGCTCGCGGGCAAGGTCAAAAGCGACTTTTTGTCCCTGAAAGTCTCCGTCGTACGCCAGATCAATCTGTCGGGCCATCCGAAGGAGTGTCCTCAAAAAGTTCCCGGGGATACCAGCATGGAGAGTCGACACGATAGATGGAATGTGGCGTTGTAGAGGTAGTAGGTCGAATACACCTTCCACCAAGCAGATCGTCTCACTTTTCCAAACAAAAGGCATTGCTTGAGACAGCCCAAAAAGGACCGGTTCCTCTCGATCTGCGATGTAGTCTGTGTAACCTTTACGTTCCAGCGCCACATGACGCAGTTGAATCCCCCGAACATGGCCTAAAGTGTTGGTCAAGGGCAAGACAAAAACGTCATCTCTAGACTGTTTTTTCCACCAATTGAGAAAATGTTCCGGGTACTCACCTTTAGGGAGGCGCTGATCCAGGTACCCCAACTGATAGATCTCAATTTGGTCACCCGAAACACCCCGGGTCCAAAGGGCCTCCACTTCTCGGTCACTCAAGTTAGTCTGAGCTTCCTCCACTAACGATTCTAACCACTTCATCAGAGTCCACCAGACACAAGGCCCTATCCACCCGAGTGAGCATTACCCCCAGACGATCGTCACTCCGCGTATAGTAACCCACGAAACTGGGTGCAGCCGCGACGAAGGATTTTTCCACGGGAATATCCGCAACCACGATCTGAACCCCATGAAGCAAAGTTACATAACCCTGCTCAGCCATCAGACGGTCCATCTCCTGTCGAGTCGAGTCCTGACCGTTCATTATTTCTATAAGTTCATATGAAACTACCACTGATCTAGCCTCAAACCCCTGAGACTTCATCCACCTACACGCACTAGAAATACTGCCACACCGGTTCGACCACCCTTGCTCAACAGAAATTCCCCATAAAGTCCCCCACAAAGCTGCAAGCAATCGGGACTCTTCTTCCGGCAGGCACTCGCTAAAGCCACAACGACCCACGCCATCTCGAGAAACCCGAGTAGGCACAAAGCCTCCTCTCATATTCGTGACCAATAGGGGCTCTTGATCGGGGTCTAGGACCCTTTCCAACATGCCAGGAACCGCAAACCCAGCTCGCGCCGAAACATCTGCCTGACGTCTCTCACGCTCCGCAACCAGGACCCTTTCTAGAGCCGTACGAATCACGGGGGAGGTGGGGGTAGGTAGATTTCCACTTTTGCCGACGGACCCGGGGGCAGCTGTCTAGTTGGAAACAAGGCCTCTTTGAGTCGTCGAAAAAGGCCCGGCCTTGGAAAGGGGGTATCTGACTGCTCGAACATCGACCCCAAAACCCACAGCAAGGGCTGAATACGAGGTAGGTGTCGAATGACCCACTCCCCATCTCTCAGGTCTTCGACGAACTGCTGGTATACCTGCCCCGGAGAATACTTGGGAGTAAACGCCCGATGGGGACAATTCTGGGCATCCAAAGGGTCTTCACAAATGGTCCCAGCCCACTCAGTGGGAGAACTGCAGTTGTACAGGCAAAGACCCAGCGTACTATCTACGGGACCTCCTACGACCGGCAATGTGATTCGGTTGTAGGAGGGGTTAGGTTGACCCCCGAGGGTTTTCTGATGGTCCAAGGGCTGCCTAAAGTTGTACTTGCAATGAGTAGGTAGGGGCTCCTGAGAAGTCTTAACCCTCAGTTCTAACTCCTCCTGTAAGAGAAACCTAGCCCTCTCTTCTACTTGTTCTCGACTTTTCATCGAATCCTCTTCAGGGCCAAGAATCTATCGTCATCTTGAATAACCTCTCTACACTGAGCCGCGTGGTCGGCGTGGTCGGCAAACGAGGTTTTATGTGTGACCAGCAACAAGTTTAGACCCAATCTAGACGCTAATTTACTCAGAAATTGGCTTGTGCCCTCTATGTACTCCTCTGCCACGGCGTCTAGGGACTCGTCTAGTACTAGTAGAGGTAACCTCTTCATTCTTTGAATCGTTAAAACTTTCAAGATCAACGACACCACGCTTGCGGGCCCACCTCCGAAGTTCTCCAGAGGCTTAGCCCGAACCATTCTGGGATCGTCTTTGGACCCCTGTCTGAATAAAAAGTCGATACTGACTTGATTGTACTTGGTAGACAACTCCGACTCCAGATGCAAATCTTGATCGTAAAAGATAGTCTGTAAACCCTCCGTCGTGATTGCCTCGACAGACTGTACTTGCTTATGGACTAACAAGTCCATGAGAGCTCGAAATAGGACCTCGACTCTACAAAGTCTTTCTATCGTGGCTGATAACTCGACTACCTCAGCCTCCTTGGAGGTCAAGTCCTTTCTCAAACGTCCTCGCAAGGCTTTGAGGTGAGTCGTGCGCTCCCTCAAAGCCTCGACTCTAGAGGCGGCTCGTGGGGGCAGCATCCCGACCTACCTCATCGAGAGCATGAATCGGGTCACTCTACAGGGATAGGTCTCCTCACCATCGTTAGTCTCTAATGAGACCTTCCCTTTCCCATTGAGGGTAAACTCCTCGACGGTACGAAGGAAGAAGTTGGAATTATCCCCTGCAGACGGGCAAAATCGCAGCTCGACGTTCTGAGTTTTCAAGGGGGACACCAACTCCAACAAGTGGTGAGCGTTGACATTGAAAGCGAAGGCCCCTTCTTTGCTTTCCTTCCCACCTCTACCCTCGCCCAAGTCCTCTGGGTCTCTAGGGACGACTGGAAGTGTACTCTCGGGGCGATTGGCACCCGTACTTCCCGTGAAAGTCAGACACTCCGTCTTCGAGTCATAAGCTATTCGAATCTTGGCAGAGCCACTCCCCATTTTGTCTTTGACGTAAGTGAGCTTCTTCAGGAGCACTTCCTTTGGGGCATGAAGGACAAACTTGTCTCCAGCCAACGGGAAGTACGAGTACTTACCATGAGATGTCACTTGATCTGACCACCCGATGACCTGATCTTTGGAATTGACCAGGTACGTCGTGTTCTTGCTTTTACGTAACTCAATCTCTCCTTCGGACTTGGACAAGAATGAGTTGAGGAGTCCGATACGACCCCCCGGGATAGACAACCCCTTGTCAACGAAAGATTCACAGTAGAAGTACATGGCCCTTCGACCATCCGAGCTGAAAAAATTCCCATTCCCTTTCTCCCACTCTTCTTTGGAGCCGTCGTAGATTTGCATGGCCTTGAGGTGGGGTTTAGCCGACGCGTCGTTAGCGTCCGCCATGTAGGTCCTACCCAAAGTGATTGCCTCTTTGAGCAGCGCTACCGGAAACTTGACACCAGCTTCAGCCGACTCGAAGTCCTTGTCAATCGAGTGCAGGCTCCTTGGATCAAACGTAGTGATCGTGTCTGTCGACCCGCTTTCGGACTCCTCCATCAACCGATGGGTCCCGCTTTCTACCAACGGTTCGAACTGTACCCACCCGTCCAAACTCCGATAGGCTGAGATGCCTTTTGTAGGTAGAACGAAAGCACCTTCTCCCTCGACGTCCGTAATAGGAAAATCGACTCGGCACTTTTGGTGGTCTCCAGCAGAATAGAGAAAACACCGGTCACCTCGAACGAGCATCAAGTAACCGGCACTACCTTCTGCATCTACTGGGTTGGGCTGAATCAACGACGCTACTTCCAAAGCCTGGAGCAGGTCAGTCACATTGGTTTTGAATCTCATATGTTCCTCATTTTTCATACTCAGCGAGAGCTTCTTCGACTTGAGTCAACTCCCCTTCAAACGTCTCGATTAGCTGGTTGATCTCAGACTCCAAAGCTTCCCGCTCATTTTTCAAGTTTTTGGGATCGTGACCCGCATCCTCAATCTCCTTCTTGAGGGCATAGAGCTCCTTTTTCTTCTCCCCCAGGATCCCTTTCAACTTGGCCTTTCTCTCCGACACGTCTTGATGCCGGCGGACTAGCTCATCTACTCGTTTCTTAATCTCATCCACTGATGCCATGTCTACACCTCACCCTTGTCGGGCAGCTACTTTCGTCTCGTATTCTAACCTTTTCGCATGCCCCCCTGGACAGACGTCCTCCTGCGCATAGGGGCAAAACATGCAGTTGGATATACTAGGTTCGGGAGGAAAAATGTTGCGTATTACCTCCAAAGATGGTTTTTTTCCAACCCCTACTCTTCGAGTAAGCCTTTCTACTGCCGTCACAACCCTGAGGAATTTTTGTCGCAGCTTGTCTGCGTCCTCATCAGTAAACGTATACCAATCCATCGAGATCGGGTGCTCGAACTTCCAATACAAAAAAGCTGTGCTGTCTGGTAGGCGCCCTTCCTTCTCACGGTACAACATCGCATACCACAGAAGCTGTAGGGGGTCTGTGTAGTCCCCTCTTTTCTTAGTTCCCTTACCATCTACGATAATTCGGTCTCGATGTTGAACCCTCGTCATGATAAAGTCAGCTCGACCTCCTATACGATGACCCCCGATGGTTGTATCCAACTTCAACTCGGCAACGGCGTCCCTCCCTACCAAGAGGTTCTTCTTGATGGAGTCCAACCCCACCTCGATTCCGCACAAGACGTCCTCCATGAGCTCCTGCCGGTCGACATAGAGGCCTCGAGGGTTCTGACCCTCTCCTTCCCCTCTCCATCGAATGACCCCACCAGGACGCCCCTTTGAAGGCTTTACGGCCTCTTCCAAAGCTCGACTTATCTCGCCCTCGACACGGTCTGACAGCACCTGACGAGTATTGCGAGTTCTCCACAGCCTCTCATTGTAGAAAATCTCGAAAATCTTACCCACGACTATGCCGTAGATGGCCCCTAGCCGATCGTTCGGCAGACTGTGGGGGGTCTCGTTGACGTAGACATGCCAGTATTCGTAGAGGCACCCTGTGTTGAGAGGCTTCTTCACCAACTTTATCTTAGAATCTTGAATACGATCCTTCTCAGAGTCTACAGACTCGATAGGAACCTGAATCTCCTGCCCCTCTCTTTGAACCGTGACTAAAGTCCGGGGTAGAAGATAACGATTGGCAAACGTGCGACCAGAAAGGAAGAAGACCTCCTTACCCTCGTCCTCTTTGTCAGCAACCGAACACTTCTTGAATCCCGAATAGGACAGGTACATCACCGACATCACCGACTCTCCCTAGCGCGCTCTAAGTAGTCCAACGCACAGGACTTGTCTTCTTGAGCGAAAGCAAGACTTCGAATAGTGCCCTCTATATCGTTAGATGTCTCAGCTAGAGCACTCGTCATCATTTCAACGAAATGGTCGATATTCCGTCGTTCTTGTTCCAATCTCTCCTTACGCTCTAGGTCAAATACCTCTAAAGCGGGGGCCACCTTCAAGGGGAGAGGCGTAACTTCGACACCGTCAGTTAAGAACTCCAACAGAGCCACTTTCGGAATACGCTCTAGATTTTCTCTAACCAGAGCCCCCCGTGAGACAGCTCCTTGGTTCACAAACATCCGGCCCTGTACTTCGACAATACCCTGGTCACGGTGCCAATGTCCTAGACATACGACGTCTGGACCCCCGTCCACGACAAAGTCTGCATACCTAAATACTGGCTCACCAAAAAAATCCTCCACATGAGCCGGGGGGTTTTCGCTAGCCAAAGCATGGACAAGCATCACCAAATGAGTGTCCCCTGACTGTTTTCTGACCGCCTGTATATCAGCTAAACTACGATTAGGGTCATAAGGCATGCCAACGACACGTACCTGAATATCCCCGTCAGAGAAAACCTCCTCACGTAGATGTCTGAAAGCCCCTGATTCAAACAGCACCCCTAAAGGTTGCTCTGAGATCGTATCCAAGTTGTTGTGCTTCACGTCGTGGTTACCCTCAATACACCACGTGGGGCACGGATAGGCAGCATGAATTGCAGCGGACTTAGCCACAATCGCATGCGAGTTTTTGGAAGGGGCCTTCACGTGGAAGTAGTCACCCCCGTCTAAGACAGCTGTTACGCCATGCTTCCTAGCAAGGTCCCCAATCTGCTCTAGACTCGACCAAATCTCCGCCGGGTAGTCCCCTTTCCAAGAAACCGGAGAGCGGTCAGACACATGCACATCTGTGCGAAAAATGAAAGATACCCTACTCAACTTCAAGTACCCCCACAAAGAACATGTTCTGGGACCACGGGCTGACTACAAGCGGGGCAAACTCCTAATCCGTCAAACTCTCGACGAACAGCAACCTCCTCGACCTCCAACGCCGCCAGGGACTCACTAGCCAACTTCACAGTATTCCCTAGGGTCTCCCACCTATCTCGAAGAAAGACGATTCTTCGTAGAGAGTCCGAGAGCTGTCTGAATTTTTCCGGAGAAGTCGCGACCTCCAGTAGAGGTATTTTCTCATAAGTCTCAATCAACTCTTCTATCTTCTGTCGTTGAGTATCCCACCGACTCAATCTCTGGTGAGTATCGTGCATGCGTTCCAGGTTTTCCCTGTCGGGTATGGCAAGAGTATCAACCCCTGAAAGCTTCTTGTAAATCTTAGCTTTAGCTACCCAATCCCGATAATACCTAGCTAAGTCCAGAAACGTAGAGGTCCTGCTTCGTAGCTCTAGAGAATCTGGAAGATCCCCCCCAGTCACACGGACTAGCCTCTTGATATCAGCCCCCGTGGCAAGTAAGGACGACTGATACTCTTCCAACTTCTCCGAAGTCGCGGTTAGGTCCCGTAATCGAAGAAACAGGGAGCTTACGGCCTCGACTCTAGACTCCGTAATATCTAGGTCAGAGTAGGCTCCCAATTCCTTTTCCAGAATTCGTATGTCTTGGTCTCGAACTTTGCGAGTAGCTGAAGACTCTTTCCGATCCTTCAAGACCAACTTCATGGCTAAGTTGATCTCATCCAACTTAGCCACGTCGCTCAAAACATCGGCGACCGTCGTTCCTGGAAGGTCCAGAAGAAAGAGTGGTGTGAACTGACTGGAGACCTGTAGCAGAGTCTTCTCTTTCCCTACTTTCACAGGAGCAAACTCAGTCCTCATCATTTTTGGTAATTCTGGATTCTGTCCTATCTGACTATAGACCTGTTTTACCCCATCCTCCCAAGTCGTATATTGATTTACGTTGTCCCCCTTCTTCCAAAAGAGTACGCGCCCATCTCCGAAGTCTAATTTGACAGAAGAAAAGCAGTCACACTTCTTCGTATCCTTGTTGATTCTACTGCAAGTTTTGGGGTCATGACGTACGAAGTTAGTCCCTCTAGCCCCGGTTAGGGCACATCGAAGAGCTCTCACGATGGAGGACTTCCCTATGTTGCTCTTACCAACAAACGCTGTAAATCCATCAATTGAGAACTCCACCCGCTTGATAGATTGGAAGTTCTCAATTTTTACTACAACCACCTCTGTCACCCGTCACTTGACTCGACCAGCTCTTCCTCGGGCGTCTCCTCAAGTTCACCGATCTCGGCACTAGTGAGGAGGTCGTCTACGTCCGCGTCGTCCTCTTCGAGGTCCACGTCTGTTGCCTGGGCGCGTATTGCCTTCAAAACTCCTGCTCGGAGTCGCTGAAAGGACTTGGGGTCCGACATCAAAAATCTCCGGAACTTCTCCCGACCTTGAATGTTCTGCCCCTCAAACTCGTAATAGGCCCCACTCTTCTTGACGACCTTGTGAGCTACCCCCGACTCAATCATCGTGTAGTAGTCGTCAATACCTTGACCATAACGGATGAAAATGTTGCAAGAGTGCCCTTGCTTGGCATCAACTTTGGACTTGATTACCTTGACCAAAGTCTTGTTTCCAAACGGAACTCGACGTTTCTCCCGACTGAGAGAGTCTTTAACCTCCAAGTACTCTGACCCAATCCGAGTAACCATTAGTCGCAAGTAAGCAAAAAACTTGAGAGCTTTACCCCCAGAGGTGTTGTCTCCTGAACCCCCTCCTCCAGGACCTGTGCTGATGTTGGCCCGAGTCTGATTGATGAAGATCACTGCGGCCCGTTTGTTGTTGTGCTTAGACGGCTGGTGTAAAACCTTGACTATCTTAGGCAGAAGCGAAGCTAGAGCTCGCGCCCTAGACCCAATTTGATCCCCCTCTGTGAACTTCTTCTCCATGTCCGACTTGGGAACCATGGCAGCCACAGAGTCCACCACGATGAGGTCCACCCCGGCTAGGGCCGCTATCCTCAAGGTCTCCATCCCTTGTTCCATGTCGTCCGGTTGGAGGTGGGCGAACGAGTCGTCAAACCGTATTCCCAATTTCGTGGCATAACCGTGATGGAGTGCATGTTCATAGTCCAAGAACAAGGCAGTACCCCCCTGCTTCTGAATTTCTACGATGGCCTCCAGAGCAAGAGTCGTCTTGCCCGACGCTTCGGGGCCGTAGACTTCACTGATGTGCCCCCTAGGAAATCCCATGCATACAGGCCCCGTGCCATCTGCAGAGGGGTTCCCTCCAATGAGGTTGTCTATAGCGATCGAACCCGTCGAGACACAAGGTAGGGGGGCCTTGCTCAACTCGATACGTTTTACAGCCCCCTTGGTCGACTTATCGATTGCTTTTAAAGCCAGAGTCAACGGATTAACTTTGGAAGCCGCCTTGATAGGGACTTTCGGCTTCAAAACTTTCTTGACCTGCTTGGGTAATTCAGTCTCGGGAGGGCTCTGTTTTTGAGCCGTTGACTTCACTAGTTCTGTGATATTGACTTTTGCTGCTGCCATGATCTTTCCTTACAGGGGGTAGCTCTATGGATAGCTCCCCCTCATCTATTTGAGAAAATCTGTAGAAGCGGTCACCCTCTTTGAACAAGATGCCTGTGCCTATTGTCTTCCCCGCCTTCTTACCTCTAGTAAACGTGTGGATGTTGAGGAAAACTTTGACTTCCGCTGGGGTGAGCTCCTCGTCAGAAACCCGGTCATGATAACGGTCCCAAAAACGAGCTGCGGACCTACCTATGATGTAGGCGTCGGCTTCGTTATGGTTCCACCTAGAGATGCCTGTGTCTTGCTTAGCGGCATCAATCATATCCCCCTTATCCATGGACCCCCTTCTGACGTTGGGATCCATTTTGGCCAATAGCTTTGCTCTCAGAGGGTCGAAGTAAACGATATCCAGGCGCTGCCTCATGACCGCTTCATTGACATAGAGGAAAAGACCATAGAGGCCTTCGGACCACCCCTCCCCAAACGGAGGGGACTCAGCCCCTACAGCTTCTATCTCCGGGAAGTTGTCAATGACATGACATATGGCTTCCCGGAGGTACTGGTACCTCCAGTAGATATTACGAGACGCAGGGGTCTTGAATTGACCTTTGGCTACGACCCGTCCTTGACCGGCAACTCCACCATTGTGGACACACCAGCCAAAACCAGTCAGGGACGGGTCTAGCCCAAGGACAATCACACGTTATCGACTAACGCGTTCAGGTCGTCATCGTCGTCTGTAACGTCTTCTCCACTATCACCACTGACACCCAACTTCTCCTTGAGTTCAGCCGTAGTAATAGCCCGAGCGTCTACCATGCGGTCGTACAATTGGACAGCCTGAGGAAGGAATTCATTGCGGATCTTATCTGACTTGATCCACAGTGACTCCCCAGCGGGGTCGACGTCGAAGTTCTGAAACTTCGTGTTCTTACAGGAAAAAGTCAGGTCAGTACTGGCCAGAGAAGACCCGGCATTCAGGTTCTTCAGCATCTCATTCTTATCGATGAGGGTGTTGAACATCCCACTACCAAGACGCCATGGCATGACCTCCCCGTCTCGAATGATGTTTTCCATGTCGATCTTGCCGTTGCGCTTCATGGGATAGACCAGGATTACCGTATAGTAGTAAGTACGGACGTCATCCAATTGATTCCAGTAGCGATCTGCTTCTGGACCATCTTTCCCCAGGCGCGAGATGAACAGACCACCTCCACCCTCCTCGAGCTTGAGGAACTGGGTGTTGTGCTTTTTGAACTGAGCCCTCTTCAAGTCCAATTTCTCGTGCACTTCCAGCTCATCTACAGACTTCTTCAGCTGCTCGGCGCGCTGAGTCAAAGCCTTCTGGATAACCGTCTTGACAGCAGCCTTGTCCAGCTTGATGCCTTCTTTCGCAGCCTTCCTCTTGGAGCGCTGGATGATGGACTGCTCGAGCGTATGGAAATACATGAGGGAAACTCGATAGACTTTACCTTGCTCCCCCTTGAACCGGTCTAGCCGATTGGAAGGAGCCTTGTTTTCAGGATTGAGATCGACATCATCCTCATAGTCGTCCTCATCTCCAACAAACGGATCGTATTCTTCTGCACTCATCATGGATTTTCTTTCTTTACTTGGGGCGCTCCCTCAGGTCACAGACTTTTGGTTGGGTGACCCTCGAACGCTCAGGGGTTTTGCTAACGGTAAAAGCTACACCATCTGCCCTCAAAAAGATAGAGGTATTTTCTTTAGCCTAGGACATTAAATGTCATCTATCAACGCGTCGATGTCGTAAGCATCCTCCGCCAAAAATCTTTGGATGTCAGGATCTAAGTCATCCTCCGTTAGGGGGTTAGACTCACCACCGACTACCACTACATCTTGGGGTATCTCTTCCTCAGTAGGCATTTTACTGTTCAAGAGAACAGTTTCATCTAAGTCATCATTATCTCCGAGGAGATCCTCGAGCTCATCCAACAGGACCTCATCTTCACTCTTCTCAGCTCTCTTTCTGGGAGGAGGCTCAGGCTCAGGCTCAGGCTCAGGCTCAGGCTCAGGCTCATCTTCTTCATTGAAATTGATGGCTGACTCCTCGCTACCGACCAACTCCGATTCTGTTTCGTCCAACAGAGCGTCGAGGGCGTTTCCATCCAAGTCATCCACGGGGTCCCTAACCTGATTGGACTCGTCCCCGTAGAAAGACCCCGTACGCAAGTTGTCCTTCAGTAGTGACCTCTGAAGGCGGATGGCGCTCATGGTATTGTCGAGCTCTCCTTTGCGTAGACGCACGACTTTTTCTACATGCCCTAGATTCTTGAGAGTGGTCTCTATGCCCCGAATACTTCTTGATTCCTCCGCCAAGAGTACGTTGATCATGGCCCTACGGTCATCGACAGCGGGAAGACTCTTCACTCTCACGTCATTAGCCAGCAACTCATCAGATTGCACCTGAAACGCTGTCTGCAGGGCATCTAGCTGCATACTCAATAGATGCTTTTCTTGAAGGACTTTCTGGAGGTGGTACGACGCCGTGTTGAGGTAGCCCCGACAAACGGAAATTTGCTCTTTCAGGTAGTCCACCCCCAAGTGGCTAGGGTCGTGGGGAAGGTCGATGACCAGGGTCTCCAACTCGGCGTATATCTTCTGAGCCTGCTTAGTGTCCATCACCCTCACCCTCTCCCAAACGGGCTACCTGACGCTCGATGTCGTCATCCAAACCCTTGAGTATGGCTGGGAGCTCATCCTTGTACAGCGCCTTACTAATAGCTCCCCGTTGCAGGGCATCTTTGTAGGTAGTCGCTACGACTTGCCTAGAAATGAGAGCTTTGATGATGGGCATCTCCCCTGGGGACCAAGCTCCGCCTTCTTGTTTTCCCACCGACACCGTAAACAAGGAAAACTTCTTCACTCCGTGAGAGTCTCGACCCTCCAGAGAAAATGAAACGGTCAACTTTTCGTAGCCTATCTCATTCTTCAACTTCTTGAGAAGGTTGCTCATCAGACTTACCCAGTACACCAGAGATGGCAGAACTCAATCGCGTATTTCGGAGTACTACCTTGTTGTTAGCCACAGACCGTCGAATAGCTGACTCCTCCCCCAAGAGCCAAACCTGCTTCCTCGCACGCGTTACTGCCGTGTACAGCAAGTTTCTTTGAAGCATACGGCCTTGGTTGTTTACGACCGGCATGATGATGGTGTCAAACTCTCCACCTTGGGACTTATGGACCGTGATGGCATACGCAAGCCTGAGCTTGTCATCCGCCTCAGCAGCCGTAAACGAGACCTCCATGTCCACATCATTACCGATCCCATGGATTCTGACTATGAGGGCGTCGTTCAGGATGTAGACTAGTTTCCCTACATCCCCGTTGTAAATCCCCTTCTTGTAATCATTCTTGACCACCATGACTCGGTCCCCCACCCGAAAGTGTTGGTACTTCCCTCGCCACTCGATGGGTCCTGGTGGATTGAGGACCTCCCGTAACGCTACATTGAGTGAGTTCACCCCAATATCGCCATCATACTTTGGGGAAAGGACCTGAAAGTTAGCATCCCGCTTCTTGAGCTTCTCAGCCATCTTCACGATGAGTTCTCTGATCTTGAGTTCGTCGTGAACTCGAATGTGCTTGAACTCGGAATCCCCTTTGGGGTCTCCCAGTACGGGGTCCGCCCCTTGATTGATGAGGTGAGAATTGCTGACGATAGCGCCACCGGAAGTCTGTCTAAAAATCTGAGTCAACCTCACCGAAGGTATGTCCTTACACGCCACTAGTTCCTTGAGAACGTTACCTGGCCCTACCGACGGTAGCTGGGCATCATCCCCCACAAACACCAACAGGGTATCTGAACGCAAAGACACCAAGAGGCGGTAGAACAACTCTTGGTCCACCATACTCATCTCGTCCACGATAACGGCATCCACGACATACTTATTGTGGGGACCATGCCCCCACAATACCCCGTCATAACCTAGAGCTCGATGAATCGTCGATGCTGGATGACCCGTCACATGAGAGAGGCGTTTCGAGGCTATCCCTGTCGGAGCCATCAAAGAGAAGGAGATCCTAGCCACCTCGAAGAGACGGACCAAGACTTTGATAGACATAGTCTTTCCCGTACCAGGTAGCCCCGTCAAAGTCAGAACGCGGTGGTTCATGAGCTGTCTGACGGCTTCCTTCTGGGAAGATGACAGCGTGATCTGACTATATCTCTCAAACTCTTCCAAGAAAGGTTCGTACTCTACCTTCAACGTCGAAGGTGCTATCAACTTCGATAGGATCTTGGCTGACTCCCGTTCGTAGAGATAGTTCTCCACCGAATAGACCCCCACATCCGGTTCTACGACTACCGCCCCCCTATCCGTGAGAGCTTGGATGGCCTCCCGATAGCCCTTGCCCGGAACGGACTTGGGAAGGGGTCCTGCCGTGGTCTTCAAGTTTGCAGTAGACTTAGGTACCTCCCCCCTTTTTAGGTACAGGTGCCCGTTCCTAGCTGCCTCCCCAAGAGCCCATAGTGTAGCCCCCTCCAAACGTAACAAACTGTCGCGAGGTACCCCCAACGACACGGAAAGCTTGTCGACCTTCTCAAAGCTAAACCCTGGGATTTCCATCAAACGGAAGGGGTTCTCATTGATGAGTCTGGGAGCCTCCGAACCAAATCTACGTACAGCTGCTTCGATATCATGGGCTGCCAAGCCCTCAGTTTTGAGGACATTAGCCAAATCCCTCACAGCTAAAGCTCGTCCCCACCCTACCAAAGCAGCCTTGAGGTCCGTCTCGTTCGCCTCCTTGACCTCTTCTAAAACCTTGCTTGGGTCTCCCAAAGCCGCATAGGGGTCGCGGCCATAGCGATTCACGATGTGGTCCGTCGTGTAGTAGTCAAACCCCTCGATACAAGAGGTCAGAAAGTTGAGAGCTGCCACCTCCTCAGTCGGATAGGGCTCCCAGCTCTTGACTTGGAACTGTCGACCATAGCGCCGACTCCGTACCCACGACCCTACCAAAACTAGTGGAGTCTCTCTGGTGAGGCTCTTCAACCCAAAAAGGTTTCCCTTCGCAGTAGTCTTAGCCGAGAATGGGCTGTGTTCTTCCATACTCACCGAGGCGAAGTCCATGATGTAGTAAGGGCCCGCGTTGTAGATGACCCGCGTAACTGTACCCGATAACCTCTCCATCAAACCCCCACCATCGCCAGGAAAGCCTCTTCAGAAATACAGGACGTACCATTCTTTCTAGCCATAGTTGCTTTAGCAGAGGTCGAGTTGGGGTCTGAAATCACGAGGTAGGTCAAACCCTTGCCCACAGAACCCTTGACCTGACCCCCGGCCTCTTTGACCATTCGTTCCAAAGTAGGCCTCTTATTTTGCATCTTGCCCGTAAAGCAGAAGCTCTTACCCGTGAGAGTGCCCACTATGCGCTCTTTGAGCGTGACCCCCGTCTCCAGCACACCCTCAACCAAAGTCGGGTTGCGCTTGAACCAACCTGCCAGGGCTCGAGCCCTCTTGGGACCCACCCCTGAAATAGCCGTCAACTGCTCGATTGTAGCCGCCTCAATTTTCGCCACAGTGTCGTAGCCAGCTTGCACTACGAGTTCCAGGGTACTGGTCGCACACAGAGGGATGCCCAGTGCCCCGAGGAACTGCTCCAAAGGAATGGGTAGAACGCCCCAGAGCTGTTCTCTAGCCTTTTTGGCCGAGGAGGCGCCCATCCTGTCTAGTCCAGCCAAATCGGCCTCTGAGAGGCGGTACAGGCCCTCTACGCTAGTTGCCAACCCGGCCTGAACGACCTTCTCGATGAGGGCATCCCCCCATTCCAAGATCCCTAGCTCACTAACCCACTTTTTGAGCCTTCCCTCGACCTGGGCTGAGCACTCAGCCGTGTTCGGACAAACGACGTGCTCGCCATCATTCTCCAGACTGTAATGGCACTCAGGACACTCTGTGGGAAGTGTGAGGTTGATTTTCTGGGGGCGTTCTTCTTCAATTTTCTTGATGACTTTTGGAATTACGTCGTTCGACCTAACAACGACGACTTTATCCCCTACGGCCAAGCCCATAGTTCTCAAATAACCTGCAGAGTACAGGCTTGCTTGAGTAACATTCGCCCCTACAAGAGACACCTCGTCAAATACTGCTACGGGGGTCAGTCTCCCAGTACAACCCACCTGCCAAAGGACATCCCTCAAAGTCGTCACCTTCTCCTCGGCGAGGAACTTGAAAGCTACTGCCCCTTTAGGGCGTCCGTGGAGCTCCCCCAAAGATAGCTGAAAGTCCAAGTCGTCAAACCGGACGACAAGGCCGTCAATCTCGTAGTCTAGACTATCTCGAATAAACCGTTGGTACTCCCCCCACAACGTCAAGGGGGTGTATAAACCGCTTGCTGTCGTAAACCAATGGGGTGTCTTAAACCCTCGTTCGTGCAGCCAGTCGTATTGCGCAGTCTCCGTATCGAAGTCTTTCCCCCACACTTGGTAGAAGTAGACTGTAAGATGCTCTGACCCTTTCCCATCCAAACGTTTGGCTGTCCCCGAAGCCGCATTTCTCGGGTTGGCCTTGTCGGAAAAGTACTTCTGATGGTCTGATTTATGAAGAACAATCTCCCCTCGCAACGTTACGGACTCTGATGAGGGGAGCTGTACCCGAATACCTCTCATCTTAGCAACGTTGGGGGTAATTACCTCCCCCTGTAGTCCGTCCCCTCGTGTAACAGCTTGAAAGAGTCGACCCTTTCGGTACTCGACACTGATAGATATGCCGTCTAGCTTCTCCGTAATCAGGAGGTTTTTACCAGGTCCGGCTTTGTCGACCCAGGATAGCATTTCGGCAGGTGTCTGGACCTTCTCCAGACTACCCATGGGGATAGTATGGGCAACTTTGGGCCAAGCTGTGTTACCGGGTAAAGGAGCTCCTACAGCCGTCACAGCAGGGGAGTCCGCCTTCAACCCCTTTAGGTCGTCCACCAAGGCATCGAATTCAGAATCCGAGATGGTAGGGGTGTCATTGTAGTAAGCCTCCCGAGCGGCCTGGATCCTAGACTCCAGCTCCGAGATCCTCCCTTCGAGCGCTTCCTCAAACATGTCTTCCAAGTCGACCACCCTAACCTCGCCTAGGTAGAGTTAGACCCTCCAGGCCGTCTGGTATCCCTCCAAGTTTCTCCACCATATCTTGAAGTTCCTGAATTCCAGACAAAGAAGCAATGGCCACCCTGACCTCTTGCCCTTGATACTCTCGAAGTACTTCCTGGAGATCGACCGTAACGGGATTACCTGAGGAATCGAACGTTCGGAGTTGAAGACGTTCATCCATCGGGTCTATCTCGATGGTGCCCTCTAGTATCTGACCTAAGTCTCCTAACTGCTGCATAGAAGCTTGGGTACACCGAGCACTAAAGGGCCCGCCAAACAAAAAGCAGACCTTTTCAATCCAGGTACGGCTAGAGGTTAGAAGTCCGCATCCAAAGCCACTGTGCCTTGGACTCCGACCTGATACGACGAGACTCTCCTTTCGAAAAAATTGGATAGTTCCTGAACATCTTGCAGGTCCATGAAGGGGAAAGGGTTTTTTACGTGGTACTTTGCCCGAAGACCTAGAGTCCTCAACCGTTGGTCAGCGCAGTACTGAAGGTAAGCTCGAACATCTGTCAGAGACATGCCGGCAATACCCTGGCCCAACATGTCCTCTGCGAACTGCTCCTCGCATTCGATAGCCTCATCTAGCATGGAGTAGATCTGATGGGTTAGGGAATCATCAAACAACTCGGGCTCTTCAGCGCGGACCTGTCGTACGACCTCGAAAGCAAACTCCATGTGGGCACTCTCGTCTCGAAATACCCAATTCGTACCCGCCGCAAGACCATGTAGTAGCCCCTTGGACCTCAAAAAATAGACGTACGCGAAGGCTCCAAAGAAAAACAAGCCTTCAATACATGCAGCAAAACAAATGAGGTTCAACAAGAACTGCTTTCTCTGGGCCCGTGTATCCAAGCGCCGTAGCTCATGCACGGAGTCTATCCAACGAATGCAGAACTCCCCTTTCTTACGGATGGAAGGAATGTCCTCGATGGCGACAAAAGCCTTCCGGCGCTCCTCCGGGTCTGGAACATACGTGTCCAAAAGAGTCAGATAGAATTGAATGTGTAGCGCCTCTTCATACAATTGACGACTCAAGTACATTCGAGCCTCTGGAGCATTGATGTGCCTATAGAGGTTCAGTACGAGATTGTTAGATACAATGCTATCCCCCGTGGCAAAGAAAGCCACCAAACGGTGGATCATGTGCCTCTCTGCCGCTGTCATCTTGTGAGTCAAGTCCCCTACATCTGTTGAAAAGTCGACCTCTTCTACCGTCCACGTGTTCTTGATGGACGCTATGAACATGTCGTAGAACACGGGATACCTCATAGGGCGAAGGGTTAGATTCATCCCGGGGTCGAGCAGTTTAGACGTCATTGACAGGCCTCACAAGATTCAGGGTTTTCCAAGGAACAGGCTACAATCTTGGCATCTTCACTAGGCTCCTCAAAAGAAACCGTAGTTTTAGTAATGCGAGTAGCCGGGCGGGAACGCAGGTAGTAAGTCGTTTTGAGTCCTTGCTTCCAAGCGTGGAAGTACATCGAAGAGAGTCTTCCTATGTTGGGGTCCTCCATAAATAGATTCAGAGATTGACTCTGGTCGATGAACGCTCCCCGGTCAGCTGCCATATCAATCAAAGACCTCATCGGAATTTCCCAGGCTGTCCTATACAAGGTCTTCAACCTCTCAGGGATGCCCAACCCTGCTACAGAACCTTCGGACAACTTCAGTTGGTTCCGCACGTTTTCTCCCCAACACCCCAGGGCCTTCAAGTCCTCCACGAGGTACTTGTTGATCTGCATGAAGTCTCCAGAGAGTGTCTCGCGTTTGAACAGGTTAGACACCTGGGGCTCTATACACTCATAGCACCCTGCAATCGACGCAATCGTTGCCGTAGGAGCGATGGCTATGAGCAGAGAATTTCGTAGCCCGTGTCGTTTCACTCTTTCTCGTAGACTCTCCCAACGAGGGTCCTCTGGTCGCACCCCCCAGGCATCGAACTGAAGCAGGCCTCTAGCTGCCCGGGTCTCCGCAAACGCAGGGTGGGGTCCGTGCTCCTGCGCCAACTCCATCGAGGCCTCCAGAGCATTGTAGTAGATTACCTCGGAGATTCTCTGAGAGATGGCGCGGGCTTCAGGGGAATCAAACGGGAGCTCGAGTTGAAAAAATACATCCTGTAACCCCATCAACCCTAGACCTACCGGACGCCATCGAGCATTCGAAGTCTTCGCCGAATCGATGGGATAATAGTTGAGGTCTATGACCGCATCCAACTGCCTCACAGCTGCCTTCACTGTCAAAGCCAACTTCTCGTAATCTACTCCACCCGTCGTCATATAACGGGCTAAGTTGATGGACCCTAGATTACAAACCGCTGTCTCCTCCGCTGAGGTCACCTCCACTATCTCCGTGCAAAGATTAGACAGGTGCACAGTGCCCACCCTCGCCGTCTGGTTACAAGCACGGTTGGACTTGTCCTTAAAAGTCATCCACCCATTACCTGTCTGTGCAAGGGTTCGCATCATACGGGAGTAGAGTTCCCTAGCTCTAACCTTCTTCGTAGCTAGTCCAGCATTCTCAGCTGCTATGTACGCATCCTCAAACGCCTCCCCATACAGGTCCGGAAGACGAGGTACTTTCTTTGGGTCAAACAAACTCCAGGACTCGTCCCTATCCACACGCTGCATGAACAAGTCAGGGACCCAGTTAGCCAGGTGAAGGTTGTGGGTCCGGCTTTGATGGTCTCCTGTATTGTCCCTCAACTCCAAGAATTCCTCAATGTCGGCATGCCAGGTCTCTAGATAGACACAACAAGCCCCCTTACGCCGCCCCCCTTGATTGACACTAGACACAGAAGAATCTAATGTCTTGAGCCAGGGCACAATGCCACTGGACAACCCATTAGTGCTCCTGATCAACGACCCCCTGGAGCGTACCCTATGGTACGCAATCCCAATCCCCCCAGAGAACTTGGACAACCGAGCGACGTCCCAGTACTTCTGGTAAATACCATCCAAGCTGTCTTCCGGGGAATCTACTAGAAAACAGCTGGACAACTGTTCCTTGAGAGTCCCCGCATTGAAGAGCGTAGGAGAACTGGGGAGGTACTCTAGGTTTGAAAAGAGGTTGTACAGTTGAAGAGCCCGGTCAATTCTCCCGGAGGACAAGGCACAGGCTACCCTCATGAAAAAGTACTGGGGGGTCTCTACCACCAGACGGTCTTCTGGGTGCTTGAGGAGATAGCGGTCATACACGGTTCGAATACCAAAAAATTCGAACTCCATATCGCGCTCGATTCGAATCGCTGCATCAAGCGTGGCTTCATTACCTAAAACAAACTCTGTGAGGCGGTTGTTGACCAGCCCCAAGTCACGCTCCCTAGAGATTGATTGAGAGAAGGAAGTGACTCCCTGATTTGAGACCTCCTTTTGAATGTATGATGCCAAAAGACGACCCGCCAAACGAGAGTATTGGGGGTCCTCCACAGTCATCGAAGCTGCCGCTTGGATGGAAAGCCTATCCAACTCTTTAGTCGTAGCACCATCATACAGCCCTCGAATTGCGGTAGACGCTACCCTTTCTGCATCTACTTCTGGCAAGTCGTCACACCACCTGGAAACTGCCTTTATAATTTTTCCAAAGTCGACCTCTTCCGTCAACCCACTTCGCTTCGTTACCACCAACATCTCTGATTTACCTCAATCGAATACTCTTTAGTTGAGGGGCGTACTCCCTCAAGCATTCCGCAAGTTCCACGGGATTCATAGCACTAGAGTCTAGATACGTTGCGACAGTATTATCAGCCCACCATCGCTGCAATACCATCTGCCTATCAAATTGCTGCCTACAACTACAGGCAGACGACGTGCTCGAGGGCTCCACGTCCGCACACGTAACTGTAATAGGTCGGTTCACCCTCAAGGTGTCTGCATAGGAGTCCGCCTCCCTCCGACAAGTCAAAAACCACTCCGAAAGGGTTTCGGGGCTCCAATACTGCTGCCAAAAGTCCCCGATACTGATCCCCACACGCATGTTGCGTTGCGCTACAGAAAAACTCTGAGGGTTTGATAGCGGCCTCAATCTCTGACGTAAGGCACATCGAGTAATGGCCCGGAAAACTACGTCGGATTGCCCTTCAAACTGAGAGGGGTGCACTTTTAGCACATTACATGCCTCTCGATCATGCAACAACAACTGACCCCCTCTTACCTTAGCGTCTGTTTGCCACCCCAAAGGCAGATTGAGAAATCCCAGACCTTTCCTCTCTTCTGAGACTACCTGAACCCAATCATACCTAGAAACCTCCTCTGGAGAACTAAAGCACAGGATCTTATCTGTTACGTGCACTACCCGGGTCTTCAAAAATGAGGCGTCCGTCGCATCACCGTAGGTACTGAGGTTCGAGAAGTGTGCTCCGCTCTCCGACAAAAATAGCCCTAAACGATCAATCAGCCTCAACCATTCAGAACTCGTGAGCCTACGCCCAGCAGCCTCTCTAATCAGACCCCAAGTAGATCGTAGGAAGTTAACCAGAGGGCCTGGACCGTGCGCAGAGGTCCTGCGATGAGATACCCCCTTGGGCCTAACTTTCGACACATCGAGTACCAGGTCCCGCCCTTCATATGCAGACCTGAGGACCTTTCTCAACGAAGTCACCCAACCATCCCGAGAATCCCCTATAGTTCGAATCGGAGTAGAGCCATTGAGGTAGTCCGGACCCTCTGGCTGAACAGCAGCTATGTCTGGGTGGTCCCCCCGACACCATACCCCTAAACGACAAGGGTTTGAAGATACTACCGGCAGTTGAGATATGTCCTTGAGCCCTATCCCAATGTTACCTCCCAACAAGGACTGGTGGAAAATCCAACACCAATCCTCTACACCCCGTAGGGTCGTATACCAATGACTGTATTGAGCCTCTACCGGAAGACCTTTGATACTAGCTGCCCATAAACTTTGCCGAGAGAGCGTTACCTGCTTGGTCCACAACAGACGGAAAAGAAATTCCGCTTCATCTGATTGAACGCTGGGGTCCAGTTCGATGTTATCCTCGACGACCCTATGAATCGTATCTGTCCACTCCAAGTCCTCCTTATATAGAGCTAAAAAGCTCTCAGTCAAACGACTGGTTCGGGGCCTAAGGACTTCTAATGTAGCCATGAGTGGGTCTCAAGACGCAAGATTGTGTACGGCTAGCTCTACCAGGGTTCTCTTAGAAAGAGCCGAACCTTTGACTTGAGTCTCTAGCTGGCACAGCATTGCCATTTGAGTGATGAGCTTGGAAGTCTCGTGCTTGCGAGCTACCGGTATGGACTTCTTGACGACGTACTCTTGCATCGAAAGAGCCGTCGCAATGACCGAAAAGTCAGAGCCCTTGTCGAGCATGTCCCGCACTACCAAGAGCTTCTCAGTCTCTTTCATGAGAGCTGACAGGATACGTACGGCTACGGCATCCCCCTCATACTTGAAGAGCAAAGCCGTATACTTCAACGCCAGCTTCAAAGACTTTTGAGCCGCCTTCTCAGAAACATCCCATGGTTGGAGGGCTAACTGCGTACGACAGAGAGTCCTGACTAAGTCAATCGTCACGACTCTATCCTTAGGGACGATAAAAGTGACCTTCTGTAGCTCGTTCACCAGGCTACGAAAGTCATCCCCATAAACCTTGAGAAGTAGCTGAGAAGCCTTCTCATCCAGCTTCAAGTTCAGGGCTCCAGCCTCTCGCTGCACCCTCTTGTTTATCCACGCAGTTTCCCAACTCTTGTATTTTCGATGCTTGACTACTTTCCCTTTAGAAGCAAAGGATTCCCAACTCTTAGGGATTTTGTCCGTTCGGAGGATAGCTACGAGTATCGACGATGTGTCTTTGAGGTCCTTCAGCTGGACATACTCTTCAAAAGCTGTACCCACTTTGACCCTGTTGGCGTAATCGAGTACGACCGCTGTATCAGACCCGTCCAAAGTGAGTTGACCCGTGGCAGCCAGCAACTCATTCTCCGTGCAACGTCGACCATCCAAAACGGTGACGTCTCGGTCTTTCCACCGTTTGCGCCTCTGCACTTCTCGGTCCAACAGGTACTCTTCGTTCCCATAGAAGGTGATGAAAGGTACGAGTTTGGACTTAACCACCAAACCCCCTCAAGCAAATACCGAAGCCATTAGGGACTTCACGTGAAAAGCTAGATTGTAAGGCCCCCGACACTTAGAAAGTGCACCCCTGAGCTCCGACCTCATCTTGTGTATACGATCCACACCCATACCCTGACGTACCCGTTGTAGGTCTGGAATGATGTCCAGGTTAGTCAACAAAGTTGTACTATGTGGCAGCATGATTAGGTCGTATACGATGTGCTCTAGGAAAAGCAGGCCTAAAGGTAAATTAGGGCCCACATCTTCTATGGCTGCGAACAGTTTTTGTAGGTCTCTAAGCAGTCCTATTTTCAGAATACCTACCATCTTGTCGCGCACTCCCAAACGACCCGCACTGAGGAACTTGACCGCTCGCCCTACCGAACCTCCAGCTAGCCGGCAATAGACGAGAGCCTTGGCTCGGTCCTCGGTCAATTCACAGAGTTTTCCTACCACAAACTCCTCCGGTAATCTACCGAACCGAACCGTCACGCAACGCGAAGAAATGGTAGGTAGAACCCCTTGTATGTCCTCAGCAAGCAGGAAGAAACGTACAGTGTCTGGCGCTTCTTCCAACACCTTCAGCAAGGAGTTGGAAGAAGCTGTGGTCATACGGTCCACACCATCGATGATGAGGGCTTTCCAGGGAGCTAAACTAGGCCTCACCGTCGACTCCGCTAGTAAATCTCTAACCGCCTCAACCTTGATGTCCTTGTCTTCATCCTCCGGAGAAATCACACAACAATCCGGATGGATACCCTTATCGACCTGGTAGCACTGAGGGCAGTCCTCCTCCAACTCAGTCACTCTAAAGGCTTCTTTCACCGCCTCTCTGACCGAGAAGAGTCTCCCTACTCCAACAGGACCTAGTAGTAGTAGGGGTGAAGTAGCTACCCCCTCGACGACTCTACTCAGGTAACTCAGGCCCTCCTCCTGACCTTTCACTCGTTCCAGCATCGTGTATCCTCTTACCTGAATCAACTGGAATCAACTGCATCACAGCAAAGTAATGTTGACCGCAAGCATCGCAGATGAAGCGGTAAGGTTCCCGTCCACTGCGACTCAAACCTTTACCCTTACACCGGGGGCATCGCATGAGACCCCCTTTTTCTGACAGAAAAGGTAAGACATCAGCGGACATGCTGTTGCCTGATCACGTCGTGTACCTTTCCATAAGGGTGTTCTGCCTGTAATGACCCACACAAAACCCTCTCATAAGCTTTGTGGAGGGAGTTACGCACCTTCTCCTCGTCTCGGCACATGTACAGGTAGCTAGAGCCCGTAAATTGCCGAGAGATGTAGTCGAAGTACTGTCTCCTAGGGTCCTTACCACTGAGCCAGTAAATCGTAGCCAAACTCATCGTATAGCCACGTAACTCCCACCTGGTACGCCCAGGAGAGGGTAGAGCTAAGAAAATGAAACTGCCCGGAATTAATAGCACCCACCACCCAGACCAAACCCACCCGCATACTAGGGCAACGATGATAGCCGGTACCAGGACAACCCAAAACAAGTAAGCCTTATGTCGCGCGGCATAACACCCGGCAAGGTACCCCCCTAGTACCATGAACAGAGGTCCGACACTCCCCAGTAGGGCATACACCATCAGAGGGAGGAGGACTAGAACCTGCGGGAAAACGTACGTGAGCTTGTACCCAAAAAACCCGTGCTTCTTGCTGTCGACCAGGTGCACGTACTCATGTGCTAAAATTCTGAAGGCCCGAGTGAAGTCTTCAAAGACATAGGACCTGTTCGGAAAGTAGACTGTATTACCCCATGTCGTCACGTAACCAGTCATGTACTCCGAATTTAGGGGGTACAACAAAAACCCAAGAATCCCCATGAGGAGAGACTCTGTCTTGTACGCGACTTCAAATGCTGGAACATCCTCACGGATGACCTCTTGAAAGTCCTGGAACTGTTGGGGTGTGACCTTCATCTAGTTTAAGTTGAACGACCCACCTACCGTGATGGCCCACGTACACTTACATTTGACACACTGATAGAGATTCGTACCCGGCGCCGGGTAGTTGACCTCCCGAGCTGTAATAGAAGAACACTTGGGGTTCTTACACTTCATACTGACAGTGGGTTCGATGTCTTCTCGTGGTTGGTCTGGCATAGTATTCTCATGTGGGGAAAGAAGTCGTGAACTCAGCTTGAAGAACGCCGAGCACACGTTTGAATAGGGGGTCCTGGATGTCAATAGTACCCGCCTCATATCTAGTCACGGGGTCAAAGGTTTTAGACCCTGACTCTACAGGAAAACTCAAGGGGCTGAAACTGGAGTTCTCTATGTGGGGGTGTATCTTTGCCCAGTCCTCACGGTAAATGATGGAATCGATGGCTACCCCTCTAATCCGAATGTAGCGCCTCCCCCTAAAATTAGCAGATTTGGCCCTGGCTTGACCCCTGACCAGAGCTGTAATAGCCCTGGCGACCCCTGGTAGTTCAGCCGTCGTCAAACGAACAGGGGCTCGTCTCCCAGGGGTATGTATCCGGTCCAGCTGGTTATCCACTGCCTAGGTGTAGTTTCAACAATGGAAAGTCGAACTCTGCTAGTGTCTGCCTTTGGGGGCTCATCTGTTCGAGCTGCGTCGGCAGACTGGGTGTGGTCCTGCGTTTCGTTTTCAGTGCCCCGGCCAAGGGCGCTAGGCATCAGAGCAAACCTGGGGGCAGCATACCTGGAGTAGGTTCCACCAAACCTGGCTTCCTATACATACATTCGGTTGTAAGCATAGTACCCACAGCAGAGACAGCGTTGAGTACAACACAACGAGCTACCTTGGTGGGGTCTACAATCCCAGCCTCGAGCATATCCTTGAGTTGCATGTCTGTAGCATCCACCCCAATGAATCCCGCAGACCTCTGGACAGCCTCCACCTCCACATCCCCAGAACTCCCAACTGCATTCTTTACGATTTGCCTCAGAGGGGCTTCACAAGCCTTCAACGTTGCTTCAAACCCCATGGTCTCATCAGGGTCAGTGGGAAAGAAGCCATTCCCCAAAACCAACTGAGCCGCCCTGATGAAAGTAGTGCCCCCACCCGCGACCAGACCCCCGTCAATCGACGCCCTGGTCGCGTACAAGGCGTCCTCCATCCTAGCCTTCAGCTCCTTCATGGCCACCTCGGTAGGAGCCCCGACGTGGATGACACAGATGCCCCCTTGAAGCTTCCCCAAACGATCCTTGAGCTTGTCTCGGTCATACTCCGACCCAGACATCTCCATTTCTCGACGAATCTGGTCCATTCGAACTTCAAGGGCACCCTCGTCCCCACGACCCTCCATGATGGTCGTGGTTTTCTGAGTGACTTTGACCCTAGCGGCGCTTCCCAACGGTCCCAGGTCCCCATCTTCAAAAGTGTCCACGAAGTTCATCCCCAAACTCTTTGTAATGAACTCAGCCCCCACCAAGGTCGCGATGTCTTCCAAGATAGCTGTCTGCTTGTCCCCAAATCCCGGAGCCTTGACGAGACAACTCACCAGAGTTCCTTGAGTGAGGTTCTGCACAAACGTCGCCACTGCTACGTCATCAAACTCAGGGGCAATGACCAGGAGAGGCCTCTTCGTTTCCAATACCTTGTTCAACATAGGGATCAAAGGTTTTGGGTTTTTTACGACCAAGTCCGTCACTAGGACGAGGCAGTCCTCTAGTACTACCTCTGTTTGACCTGTATTGAACGATGAGCTAACCCACCCCCTGTCAAATTGCATCCCCTCTACTGTCTCGACATGGATAGACGTCCCCCTACCTTCCTCTATGTTGATGACCCCGTCGTTCCCCACTTTCGCTACACACTCAGCAATGATTCTGCCAAGTTCACGATCATTGTTCGACGAGATCGTGGCGATGTTCTCGACGTCAGACTGACCTTTGATGGGTAGAGATAAACCCAAAATAGCCTCGTCCAACTGCTTCTGAGCCGCTTCCATACCTCTCTTTACGGAGATGGGAGCAGCCCCAGCCTCGATTAACTTGAGGCCTTGTCTGAACAACTCGTGTCCAAACACAGTTGCCGTCGTGGTCCCATCCCCAGCGTCATCGGACGTCTTGGAGGCGATCTCCATGAACAACTTAGCCCCCGTATTCTCCCAATAGTCGGGCAGCTCAATTTCCTTAGCGACACTCACCCCATCTTTAGTGACGAGGGGATCTCCAAACGCTTTTTCTAACGCGACATTACGCCCACATGGCCCTAATGTGACAGCGACCGTCCTGGTCAACTTGTCTACCCCCGCAAACAAACTCCGACGTGCATCCGAACCATACTGAATAGGCATATTCTCTTTTTCCTTTATCTCTTGGATTTACGCCCATACACCAGAGCAACCTCGTCTGGGTCCAAATCTTCAGGCCCCGAGTACTTTTCTGCCATATGCTGCGTCACACTAACTTTCGTGGGACGGGTTGAAGGCTCTCGCCATCCAACAGAGGGTCGCGTTGTCTCCAACCAGAGATACCCAAAAACCTCGAACAGTGCAAACCGTCTGTCGAAGTTCGCGCCACTCCAAACTAGGTCTCCCTTTGCCCCGTCCTCCTGTTTCTGAAAAATCTGAACTACCCAGAGGTTGGACTCCCCGGACCAATGACATTCGAATAGCCGTTCTGAAGGTAGTAGCAGCCGCTCAATCTCATGTACAACACGGTCCTCCGGCCACATCTGCATATCAAAGAGGTCTACCATAGAAACCTTCCGGTGTAGTTTACCCCATGCCTAATATTGACGAACTAAAAAAGAAGCTAGAGTCCAAAGTCATAGCTCTCGTGGAAGCAAGAAACGTGGTTTAGTCTAATCAGAGGAGACCTAATCCCTGAGGAGTTGCTGAGGTTGTCTTAGCCGTCGTATGCGGCAGATGAAACCGATGAATTAGGCCCACACGCTGTCCAATGTCAGAAACCCATCGTCGGGCGCATCGCGCGGAGCCAGTTCGAGCTTTGCCGCGACCATGACCTCCGTGACGGGCGTGGGGAAGCGGTCCGCCGCGCCAGATGTGCTGAGAAGTCGCTCCGCTTCCTGACGGCCCCGTTTCAGCTGGTCAGGAGAAAGCGTGCTGTCATCAGGTCTTTTTACGCTTGCCCTTCCTGAAGCGTAGGTATGCCAAGTAGTCGAGCAATGCGTCTTCCTCGTCGGGCGTGAGGTTGTCGATGGCGAACGTCGCCGCGCGTCCGAGCTTCTGACCGGACTGGCGCGAGCTTGGAGCGTCAATGTAGCCAGCCTTCACCATCAGAATTTCGTACGCCACGCCGTAGACGGCCGCCAGGCTGTGAAGCATGTGGGGGGACGGGCGCGTGATGCGTCCGTGCTCGAGCTGACTGAGATAGGCGTTGGACACCTGACTCCCCGTTGCTTCCTCGACCTCACGTAGCGTCAGCTCCTTCGCGGCTCGGACATTGGACAGGTATTGGCCCAATCGGTTCGCCGCGTCCGTGCCGCGCTTGTTCATCGGGACCTCCGCATCGGTGACTGGATTTTTTCGCGAGATATCACGGGGATAGTAGCCGGACTTTCTTTTCTTAGCAATACCAAAGGAGATGGGTCGCTAACATGTTAGAATCTAAGCTCTTCCAAGCGTTGGAAACATGGTATCAACATCTCCTCCGCAAAGATGGACTACAGCCTTACGAAGTAGCCCTATTTATCATTGTCACAGAATGGAAGGCGCAACTACCGACAAGGTCTGTCTTACCCCCACCCACCACCACCAACTTGAAAAAGCCCTATGAGGCCGGACCCACCTCCCCTGCACCCCCCTTTGAACAAAGGCTGTGGATAAACCAAACTAAGAAGTGAAGGCTGTCGCTGCTACCATGGATAGGTTGTAGGTCGCTCGAACCGATCACTTTTATCCGAAACACGATCGGTGCAGAGCGCTACTTGACCGTAAACGAATGTCCGCAGCCGCACTTGGTGGCTTCCTGCGGATTCTTGAAATTGAAGCCCTGGAACATCATCGTTTTCGTGTAGTCCAGGGTGGAGCCGGAAAGGTAGATCAGGCTCTTCTTGTCGACATAGAAGCGCACGTCTTCGTACTCGCTGACGATGTCCCGTGACCGCGGCGGGTCGTCGTCGAACTCGATGACATACTGAAACCCGCTGCAGCCGCCACCTCGGATCCCCATACGAATCGCGGCCTCAGGGGTCTCGCGCTCCGCCAAACGCCGCTTCGCGTAGGCAACCGCGGCCGGGCTCACATGAACCCCTACGCGATCTGACGCGGTCGGGCTCACGTCAACCTCCACGCGACCTGATGCGGTCGGGCTCACGTCAACCTCCACGCGACCTGACGTGGCCGTGACCGCGGCGGCGGCGCCCCCCTGGGCGGGAGCCGTCGATGGTTTGTCTTGGGACGTCGGGTTGTCTGTCGATGCGATCAATGTCCAGCTCCAGATGCGCCACGCCAACGAGGCGGCAATGAGTCTTTCAGCCCACGGCCTCCTTGGCGGCGCGCTTTTTTCGGTAGTCTTCGATGGCGCTCTTGATGGCGTCCTCGGCCAAAACCGAGCAGTGGATCTTGACGGGCGGTAAGTTCAGCTCCTCGGCAATCTGGGAGTTGCTGAGCTTCTCCGCTTCGTCGACGCGCTTGCCCTTGATCCATTCGGTGGCGAGGGACGACGCCGCGATCGCCGAGCCACAGCCGAACGTCTTGAAGCGCGCGTCTCGAATCACGCCATCATCGCCCACCTGGATTTGCAGGCGCATCACGTCGCCGCAGGCGGGCGCGCCCACCAAACCGGTTCCGACGTTGTCGTCTGCTTTGTCCAGGGTACCGACGTTGCGGGGGTTTTCGTAGTGCTCAATCACTTTGTCGCTGTAGGCCATAATCGTTTCTCCGAAACTTTCGAGGTCGGGGGGGATGAGGGCTGCCCAGTTGGCTTCGCCCAGGGACGCGCTGCTCCGAGAATCTTCTCAATGCGCCGCCCATTGAATCGACTTCAAATCAATCCCTTCTTTATGCTAGCACGAGCATCATCTATCTGACGACATAGGTCAGCTACGGCCTCCTCGACCGTTTGCGTCTCCTGCGTGTACTCACGGGCCAAACGCAACGCACGACGAACGTCTTGCTCGTGAACAGTACATTGCTCAGGACTCAGGACTCTTGACACATGCCCCTTTCCCAACAAAGCAACGATAGGTCGGGTCGCATTCCGAGCACCGACTCACCCTCATTGGGTTCTTTTCAGGCATGTTTAGACCAGACTCAAGCAATTGCCAAAAAAGGTACCCACTCCTCTGGTGCCTCGTCAGCATTGATCATAGGACCCTTCATGGGAAGGGTCCGCGGCTTCACGGGAACTCTCAGAAGAGGCATGTTTGCTTGTGCCGGCGTGCGGTTGGCCTTTTCCCCATTACAGGGGTAACAAGCCATGACAATATTTTCCCACACCGTCTTGCCCCCCTGAGCACGAGGAACCACGTGGTCATAATTGAGCTGTGACATCTTGAACACCTTGCCACAGTACTGGCAGGCAAATCGATCCCGGAGACAAACATTGATCTTCGAGAACTTGACTCCTGTCTTGACACTCCGTATCGACCTCAACAAGACTGCCACGGCTGGGACCTTCAGGCTGAAAGACTCTACATCAGATCCCACGACTTGACGCAAAGCCTTCTTCAACTCAGGAAATTCTCTGAGCGTCTGTCGATCTAGGTGAGCCAGGATCTCATCATACTGGGCAATGACCTCCAACTTACCGCTAAACATACGAGTAATCGCATCACGATAGTTGACGATCTCATGCGGTTGATAGTGTTGATTTAGAATCAACGTCTGTGCATAGGACATCGGGACTAGCTTTTCTTGTGAAGCAGACGACGACGAAATCAGCTACTTCGAGTGAATCCATAATTTTTTGTGGAGCCGCCGGTATTGAAACCGGGTCCGCAGACTTTCTGTCGTAGACCTTACTCACATGCTTAGCCGGACTAACCCTACCGGCAGGGTTCCCAGATTCGGCTAGGACCTAGTTTCGGAAATTCTCGACCAGTGTCTTAGAAACGATGCTCTACTGATCCAGCCCGTGTGATTGGCACTCCTCAGTTACTCAGGCTCCTAACCTCGGAGTGTCGCCCGCCCTTTTAGGCAGCAGCGAGGATTGCGTTGTCGTTAGCAACTACTTTCTCGGATTTTGTTCGAGGCGGTTACCCGAGAACCCGCCTGCATGATCGATCTAATCAACTTCCTTTCCACGTCGAAACCTTTCGGCCCCTTGCGACACAGGGTCTTTCTGAAAGAGGAGGTACTCGGAGAGGGATTCGAACCCACACACCACCAGGGGCTCCGGATTTTAAATCCAGCGTGTCTACCAATTTCACCATCCGAGCAATACCTAGGTAATAACCCACAATCACGAAGAATTCAAAGTCCAAAATCTCCCCGATGTGCAGAAAGATAGGTCACGTAGAAATCCACCGACTGGTAGGGCTCGACCTCCCCGGCCTCTACACGCGCCTCCAAGGCTTTTTTGATATCCCCCAACTTCTTGCTAGGGGGGACCCCGAAAACCGTCATGAGAGCCCCTCCCAACCCCTTGGGCAAAGGGGGGACAACGGCATCTTGCGCAGCGAGCTCCAAAGCCCTTTCTCTCAACTCATGTACATGAGCCTGGTACCTGTTTCGCTTATGTAAGTGCTTCGAGGTGCAGTCGGCTCTCGCCAACAGGAGGCAGTCCTCAAAATGAGGCCCCAATTTTTTGTGGAGCCGCCGGACAGCAGAATCTGTCCAGTCCGGAAGGTAGGCTTCGACCAGCCCCAGATGTCGTACGAGAAAGCTGACTTTTTGCCGCTCGTCTCCAGTCAAGTACCCAGTCCGAGACATCGCTAGGGTAAAAAGTCGGGAGCTAGCCGCTTCGTGGTGATGGAATGTGACTTTCCCCGCGACTTTCGAAAACGACACGGGTTTCCCCACGTCGTGGAATAGAGCCGCCCACCGAATCAATGGGCGATTTTTTGCCTGGGCTACCACTCTCACGGTGTGGTCCCACAGATCCTTGTGACCTTGCCCTGGACCGCCGAAACCCACCATGGCGTGAATTTCTGGAAATTCATCTGCTAAGACCCCGGACTCGAGGAGGTCTTTCAACCCCCCGATAGGCTCTTTTCCCGTGAGTACCTGGGTCCACAGGGACGCGTCAGAGTTGCCTGTCGGCTCCCCTCCGGACTTTGCTACCGCTCGACGGAGCAACTGTGTCGTTGATACCATTTCCACCAGTCTAGACTTTCAAAACTCAAATGCGATTTGTCTTGTTCTCCTACTACTAGAGAAAGGTCTTTTCCATGAAAATTCTGATCGTCGAAGACAGCCCAAAAGACCGGGAACTACTCAAGTATCTACTGGCTGCCCGCTTCCAGCACGAAGCCAAATTCCGCGAAGCAGCCAGCCTGAAATTAGCTGTCTCCTACCTTCGTCAAGGAGACATCGATTGTGCCATCCTCGACCTGTCTCTTCCCGACTCAGCTGGAAAAGAGACCTTCCAAAAAATCATAACCCAGTTCCCTCAGGTCCCGATCATCGTGATGACGAACACGAACGACCGCAACCTAGCCGTCGACATGATCCGACAGGGCGCGGCCGACTACATCCTCAAAAACTTCACGAATGAGGAGGAACTGTTTCAGCGAGTGCTGTTCGCTATCGAAAAGCACCAGCGGACCATCGCTGTACCTCCTGAGGAGGCCGCTACCGTTCGACAACTAGAGAAGGCTCAGGCTTCCATGCTGACGGCTGCCAACAGCGGAGAGCATGAGGCCATCCAGACCACCACGGCTAAGACGACTGACGTCATAGCCACTCTGTCTCGCCGTATGTTCAGTGAAATCCAAAAGATCAACATCACACACACACGACTCGGGACCCAACAGGACCACCTCGTGACTACGGTAGACACCCTTCAACGAGAACTCCTCCAGGGGTATCCGACCCAACCGTCGATCAAAAACCAAATCTCCCTAATCATCAAGAGGGTAGACGACCTCGAGGATGACCGCAAGTCCGACATTGCTCTCGAAACAGAAAAACAGAAGTACAAGCTGGACCGGAATACCAGAATCGTCTTGGCCGTCCTCGGGATCCTTGGCGCCCTGACAACGGCTCTACTTTCAGCCTACGTCACAACGAGAGTCATGAAAGCCACTCCTACCGAAGTCATTCTCCATGAGTGAGGGCCTGTACAAATACACCTTTCATGACTCCATAGTACCTCAGGTAATCACAGACACGGAGGGGGCTCTGGTAGAGGCGAACGAAGCCTTTTGGGAGTTCTTGAAGTGGGACTTTGCTCCCGTGTGTCTCGACCATGCCATAGTCAACGGCCCATCAATGGAGGAAGTGTTGACCAACGTACTGAGGCACAATCGGTGGGAAGTACAGTCCTACATCAATCTAGGAGACAACTCCAAAGCTTGGGTGCACATTCACTTTTCCGGAATCCGAGTAGAAGATGAAGTCAAGTACCTCTACGCCCAAGTCCTGAACATCAACAAGCAAAAACAACTCGCTAATGACCTAGAAAAAAAGCAGGGGGAAGTGGACCAGTTTGCCTCCATTGCTGCACACGACCTTCGAGAACCCGTTGTCACCTTGATAGGGTTTGCCACTCTCTTACAGAGCCGGTGTTCGGACCAATTGGACCCAAATGGACAGCGCTGGCTGACAGACGTCATCTCGAGCGCCAAGAGCATAGAATGCAAGATTGACGACCTCCTCGCATTCTCACGTGCTGGCAAAGAGACCCCCATGGCAGTCTTCAGCCTGGGGTCAGCCGTCGAAGAAGCGAAGCGATCGGTCGTCCGATTAATCAAAAATACAGGGGCCAAAATTCACCTACAAAACAGTCCTCAGATACTCGGGGATCGCTCGATGATAGCTCAAGTGTTCCAAAACCTTTTTTCGAACTCCATCAAGTACAAGCGCGACGATGTCACTCCAGAGATCTCCATCAATGCCACACCTCATGGTGATAGCATGTGGTGCATAGAAGTAGCTGACAACGGTTTGGGTTTCGACATGCAATTCAAGGATCAGGTATTCAGAGTCTTTCAACGGCTCTACACAATAGACCAGTACCCCGGGACAGGTATGGGTCTAACTATCACCAAAAAGATCATCGAACGCCATGGCGGTGAGATTTGGCCAGAGTCAGAGCCAGGAAACGGTACTAAGTTTTACTTCACGCTCCCAGCGACACAAAAATGATCAAGATCCACCTCGTAGAAGATAACTCAAAATTAGTCGAGTTAATCCGAGAAGCCTTGGAAAAAGCTCAGATCTCTCACACTCTTCGAGTGAGCTCCAATGGGGAAGAGGCCCTCTACTACCTCAAGAACGCCAAGACCCCACCACACCTCATCCTACTCGACCTGAATCTTCCCAAAAAAACAGGGTTTGAGGTACTGGACGTCGTCAAAAAAGACCCCGCCCTCAGACCTATCCCCATCATCATCCTGACTAGTTCCGATACACAGGAAGACATCCTGCGGGCCTACAGCCACCATTGTAACGCCTACGTACGAAAGCCTGCAGAATTTGATAAGGTCGTCAAAACCATTCAGTCCATCTGCACATTCTGGGTTGACGTCGCAACCTTGCCACAAACTCTGGACCCTACTCCTGTAC
>Ga0299906_10000500_pt1 | contig 36519 bp, 21 predicted proteins | sample RVTome_14_FD_200259 | JGI IMG/M metagenome (GOLD analysis project Ga0299906, IMG submission 200259) | Soil microbial communities from uranium-contaminated site in the Upper Colorado River Basin, Wyoming, United States - RVT145D125 (version 2) ... | reverse complement strand
ACCCCGGAACCGCTGCCGCTTCCGGTGGCCGGATCGGTGGTGGGAAATGCCGTTCGACAGATGGTTGAAGAAAAAGGGATCGGATTCCACCCCATGATGAAAGTAACTTCCGTGAATGCCCAGGCCAGAGAACTCGTTTTTGAAAAGGATCACCGAAAAAGCTACGATCTTCTCATTGTGATTCCACCCCATCAATCTCCTCAGGTGGTAAGAGATGCGGGATTGACCGGAGAATCCGGCTGGGTCCCGGTAGATTCGCGGACACTGAAGACCCGATATGAGGGGGTCTACGCCATTGGGGATGTTACCGGAATCATGTTACCTGTCGGAAAACCCCTCCCAAAGGCAGGCGTCTTTGCTCATTATGAGGCCGAGGTGGTAGCGAAAAATATTGCGGCGGAATTGAAGGGAAATAAACCCACCCATGCTTTTGATGGCCATGGATACTGTTTCCTGGAGACAGGCTCCGGACGGGCCGGTTTTGCCAGTGGGGATTTCTATGCCACCCCGGAACCTCAAGTGAAAATGCGTAGGCCGGGTTACCATTTGCACTGGGGGAAAGTTTTATTTGAAAAATGGTGGTTAAACCGTTGGTTTTGAGGAGGACCATTCATGATGTGGGACGGAATGATGGGTAACGGAATGGGTTTGGGAATGCTCTTTGGGATGGTTTTTTGGATCATCCTGGTTGTGGGAATTGTTTTTTTGGTGGTATGGGTGGTCCAAAAGGCAATAGGGACTGGACCCGCCGGACCGAATGAATCAGCACTCGATCTTTTGAAAAAACGTTATGCAAAAGGTGAAATTACAAAAGAAGAGTTTGAAGAGAAAAAACGAGATATCTTATAGAGGGATGCGCCTATGACCAGAGAGCGCTTACCGGTAGCGGCCGTTGTGCTGATCGGTGTCGGAATAGGAGGGTTGATGATCACAGCCTGGGTATCAGGGTCTCGAACCATGGGCGTCGGGGTGATTCCAGGAAGCGGAATGATGCGCATGATGATGGGGCAGGGTGGAATGCATCGGGGCGATATGAAAGAAATGATGCAGGAGATGATGAGTGGGCGGCTACCCCCGGGGATAAAACCAGAGGGCCTTCCGGATCCGGACAGTCTTGGAGCTAATTGGTTAAACCGCTATTGTACACAGTGCCACAATCTCCCCAGTCCCGCCATGCACACAGCGGAGGAGTGGCCAGCCGTAGCAGCACGCATGTTCAGCCGGATGCAGATGATGGGTGGGATGCGGGGGATGATGCACCGCGGGATGATGCGAGGAATGATGGACATTCAGGTTCCCTCAAAGCAAGAAAAAAACACCATCTTGACCTACTTGCAACGGCATGGGCTGCGGCCTGCCAGCGTAGAAACTCTTGGACCCCCGGATATCCCCGGCTTGACCCTTTTCAAGCAGACCTGTTCTCAATGCCATGCATTGCCGGACCCAAAACTCCACACCGCTGAGGAATGGCCCCGAGTGGTGGAGCGGATGCAAAAAAATATGGAAATCATGGGTAAACCCGTAATCACGAACCGGGAACGAGATGAGGTTATTTCTTACCTTCGCATAATGACTGAAAATAACGATTAATACTCCTTAAACCACTGCGGTATGCAAATCCCGTTTCCTGGTCCACCTTTTCAATCCACTAAGAAGGCTCCATTTCAATTTTCTATTCAATATTTCCCGCTTGGATATTTCCATCCCGATCCCAAACGACTTGACCAAAGGTTCGAGATTTCAAGGTTCAAATACCGGACGACAATATGTTTTGGATTGACAACGAGTGTTTTTAAAAATAACCGGATAATTTGATTTATTTGCGTTAGGTGTTAGAATACTATTTTTGCGATCTTTAGATAAATTTCGTTGCGGAACCCGGAATTTTCGGATAAAAAATTCCGCCTGATCGGGTAATGCATTCATGGATTACATTACCTCTTTCCTTTTTGGAGGCATCATCGGATTCATCTGTGCTGCGATTTTTGCGGTTATTTTAAGGCGATTGGAGGAGTCAAATCGGGGAGAGGTCAAAAAATTATTGGCGTTGGAAATTTTTCTTATAGTTGGGGGTGGATTGGCTGATTTTGTCATTTTCGATTTAATCATTCGTTCAAATTTTGGAATCGTTTCATATTTGTGGGGGTTTAGTTGCATATTTTTGCCTCTGGGGCTTTTGACTTTTTTGGATTGGAGGAAGTAACCGTGATCACTGAAAATAGAACCTTCTTTAATTTATTTGCAGATATAGGCGAAAAACTTATCCCTTGGAAACACGGTTTCTCTCCATCGTTATCCGAATCCCGTCCGAAAACCCTTGAAACGGAACAGCTCAATGAAATTGCGAAATCGTACACGAATTTTATCCTCACATCAAGGTCCGAAAAAGTTCTGGACCAATCTTTCCCCATCACACGGCTGACGCTTCCTTCGGATCCTGATTTGGCGACATTGGGAGGATCCATTCAAAGTTCTGGGGAAAGGTGGAATCTTTTGATTTCGAAACCTAATTATAAATTTCGCGTTCCATTAACCGTTCAATTAGAATCCCTCGGAAAACTCGGATTAAGAGAGCGCGAGGACTTTCGGGAAAATTTGGTCGAAACGATTGTACGCTGTTCGAATCGCCCGGCGTTCAATCGGTTACGATCCGGCCTGATATACTCATTACAGTTTGCCAGCATCGAGAGATTCCCAAATGGAAATCGAGACCTTTTTTTTAAATATCTTGAAAATGCGGTTTTTTGGACGGCTTTTTACTCGGATTCTGATGCGGCTTTCCAACGAGTGGACGCGGATGATTTCCTGAAGCTTTGGCTCGAAAACCAGTCCCATTGGCCCGATTTTTGGTTAGGATTGAAGGATTTTTCGGAGAAAATTTTGGAAAATGAAATCGCCTTGAAGTATAACGTTTATAATACCATCAACTTTATATCCTTGTTTCTGGTTATGCCGGGTCAAAAAATCCAAAAGATGATACCTGAGGTGAAAAGATGGATTGAAAATTTATTGGAATTTACCTACCTGCGGGATAAAAGGAAGCATAACTGGAGACGAGACCTTAAGGTCCCGGATCCGTTGGAGACAGGTTTGAGCAATGTGCTTGCCTGGGCCCTGCAATCCCGCCAAGAAGCCGTTGCTTCCCATATGATCAAACTGATTCGCCGAATGCAATGGGAAGATTTAGAGTTGAATCCATATGTACGGTTTATTAATTGAAGGGGGGTAAACACCGACTGCTCGTCCCGTCATGTGCTTCTTCGATCTATAGAGGAGAATTAACCGAAAAATTTTCCCAACTATTTGAATCCGGATCATAAATTAAATCAAAAAAATTTTCTCCTCCTCTAGAAGGCAATACCCCTTTGTTTTTCCAATTGAAGTCTTTTTCTCCGCAACAAAATAAATTGGCTCTTCGTGGATTCGTGTGGGTAAGTTTATATCTCTTTAAGCATACAAGTCAGGACTTTCAAGCGAAGGTACTCCTCATCACGTAGTCCATAGGCCCGTCGTTGTATGACCCGTATTTTGTTATTGAGTCCTTCCACAAAACCCAAGGAAACCTTGTTCTCAGCCTTGCAGTATGACGCAATTTCTTCCCAGTGCCGCTCAATCAGTTTTGCAAACTCCTCATAGGGTTTGATACGCCGCCATTTTAAAGAGTCCTTCCAGTTATCGAAAAACCGCCTTGCCCATCCCTCACTGTGATAACTCCATAACTGGCCGAACGATTCCTTGAGCAGATAGGCAGTATGGAGCCGGCTATTGGCCTTTAGCAGTTTCTTCAAGGCCTTTCTACCATCCAGGCTAAGGTTCTCCCGGTTGGATAATAGCGTATACTTTTGACCTTTGATAAAAGAACCTCCCTTGCCCGAAACCCTGCGGTATTCCTGTTTGCGAACCGTGTCCAGGGCCTTGCCCAGATGCCTGATCACATGGAACTTGTCGTAAAGAATGGCTGCCCCAGGCACGTTCTGCCTTGTCGATTTCTCAAAGGCCCTCCACATATCCGTTACCACAAGCTCTATCTTTTGACTCTTCTTGGGGCCCAGCCATTGGTAAAAAAGATCAAGACTCTCACAGGAGCGGTCTTGACCCCCAAACCATATTGGACGCCGTCTCTTGAGATCACTGATGACGATCCGGTAGGTATGCCCCTTTCGCAACGATACTTCATCGATACCGATCACTCTGGGGCCAGCAACGCCGCTACGCCGAAGCTGCTCACTCATGTATTGCTTCTCCAGCCCCTTGACCGTATGCCAATCCAGCTTCAGTTCTCTGGCTACGTCCTGAACGCTCATCTTCCGGCAGCGTCTGCCCACATAAAAGGCGAAACGCTTCGTGTAGAAAGGGCTCTCGGATAGCCAGGCAAGCTTCTCTTGTATCACCTTCCCGCACTTGCCACACATCACACGCCTGATCTGCACCTCCAGGTAGATCCGCATCTCGCCACAGGGTAGGTCCCGGATACGCCGAACCTTGTGGTCGTAGAAACTTCGATGAACCGTTCCGCAACATCCGCAACTCGTTTTTTTTGACGCCTCTCAAGCTGGATGACCCGCCCCTTCGGGTCCCCGAATATCCCCTTGATCCTGGCTCTGGGACGAAACCCGGGGAATCGGTACTCGTCCAATAATCGCCTCTGGTTTGCCATCCGGCAATCATGCCAAAAATTCCTCCCGATTTAAACTATTTTTCCTTTTATATCAAAACAACTTACGCCAACTTATACTCAAATTTTACCCACTCACTTCCATAAGAGGGATCAGATCTTTTGTTGATCAATTCTTAAAAATCACGGATATTAATCGGAGGGAACCAAGCACTAAACGGAAAGTTGTAAAATTGCTCGTGGCCTGGGCACCAAGGCGAGGGTAGGGGGCGAGCTGTAGAACCGGACACCTCGTAAGGGTTCTACTTCGAAGGCTATTCTCTTGTAATTCGCTGGCCAGGTCAGCAAATTACCGCGGCAAGAAAATCCCGTTTCCCATTCCACCCACTAGACCAGTTCAGAAAGTTTTGTGTCATTTTTCCTCAATCGGTTGGCCTTTTTTCTTTTACAACCATTTTGGTTTTAAAAATTTAAGCTAAATTTTCAATTTTGAGGTCCCCTTTATGATCCTATTTGATATTTTTTTTGATTAATTTAGTAAATGTCAATTATTGATAGATGTTTTTTCTTGCTTATTAATTTGATGTGGCCTAAAAGGAATTGAAACAGGAACGAACTCGGCATAATGGTTTTTAAACTATGGAGGTAGGCCATGAAGGGTAATTACCGAATGATACAGAAGAAAAGTCATAAGATTTATTTTTCCTTTTTTATTTCTTTTATGGGATTAATCTTTGTGGCAAATTTAGCCATGGCAGATCTTACAGAACGGGTCAGCGTGGATAGTAACGGAATGGAAGGAAACGGTGAGAGCGCTGGTTGCTGTGGGTTTTCCATCAGCGCAGATGCTCGTTATGTCGCTTTTTCTTCCCGTGCAACCAACATGGTTATCCCGGATAATAATGGTTCCCTTGCCGATATTTTTATTCATGACCGGCAAACCGGGCAGACCGTCCTGGTCAGTAAAGATGATAACGGAACACGGGGCAATAGTGAAAGCCTTGAACCTTCTATCAGCGCGGATGGCCGTTTTATCGCTTTTAGTTCCTTTGCAACCAACCTGGTTCCTAATGATAACAACAGTGCCTATGACGTTTTTGTCCACGACCGGGATCCGGACGAAAATGGTATTTTTGATGAGGGTAATGAAACCACCAAAATGGTGAGTGTGGATAGCGGCGGGAACCAGGGAAATGGGCAAAGCACCCAACCATCCATCAACGCGGATGGGCAGTTCATTGTTTTTAAAACAACTTCGACAAATTTGGGAGACCCCGGACCTTTTACAAGCAAAATATTCGTCCGTGATCAAATCAATGGGCAAACGATATTAATGAGCAAAAACAGTAACGGAATTCCAGCCAATGGGAACAGTCATCTTTGGTTAAGTTCCTCTAAACCTTCCATCAGTGATGACGGTCGTTTTATCGTATTTTATTCTATGGCAAACAACTTGGTTTCAGGGGACCTCAATGGGGCAGACGACGTCTTTTTGCACGACCGTGATTCGGATAAAAATGACAATTTCGACGAGCTGGGAGGCATTCGAACAGCGATAGTGAGCGTAGACAGCCATGGAAACCGGGGAAACAATCATAGTTTTGAGCCGGCCGTCAGTGGTGATGGGAGGTTTATTGCTTTTCAATCCAGATCTGGAAATTTTGGTGGAGATACCAACGGGGCGGTGGATGACATTTTCGTCCATGACAGGGTATCCGGGGTCACCGAGGTCATCAGTATGGATTCCAGCGGAGTTCAAGGGCCTTTCTTGAGCCGAACTCCTTCCATCAGTGGGAATGGCCGTTTTGTATCGTTCGAGTCTTTCAATGCATTTGTATCCAATGATGTGAATGGATATACGGATGTCTATGTCCACGACCGGGAAAGAGGCGAGACCCACCTGGTTAGCCTGGACAGTAATGGTGTCCAGGGGAATGATCATAGCTATCGACCCTCTGTCAATTCCGATGGCCGGTTGATCGCGTTTGGTTCATCGGCGAGCAATCTCGTTCCAGGAGATACCAACGGATTCAGTGACGTATTCGTGCGGACCCGTACACTGCCGATTCAACCTCCAGGACCTCCTCCCCCGCCAGGGGTTGGCTATGTCACCAATACGGATTCTAACTCCGTTTCGGCCTTTAATGTTTTTTTCGATCAGGTATTTAAAACAATTCCTGTCGGCTTTCCATTAGATCTTGATGAGGCTGAGAGCGGAGGTTTTCTTTACGTAAATACGGGGTTGGGCACGGTCGTCCGGATTGATCCGCGGACCAATCGGGTGGTCTCAAATATTATTTTGAGCGATGTGAAACGTGATGGTTATAATACTGTGGATGTGGTGATTGCACCCAATGCGCAGCGCGCCTATGTGACGAATTACGGTTCCCACACGGTTTCCGTGATTGACCCTACTACGGATTCGGTTTTGACGGATATACCCGTAAATAATCCCTGGGGTGCGGTTGTCCTTCCCGATTCCAGCCGAGTTTACGTTGGAAACGTGTTTGATTCCAATACGGTCACGGTTATTAATGCCCTCAATAACCAAGTTCTAAAAACCATTCCGGTTGGTATCGGTCCGTGTTCTGTTATGTCGTCCCCAGACGGGTCCGAGGTGTGGGTGGGGAATTTTTGGTCCCATTCTATTTCTATTATCGATACGCAGACAGACACAGTCGTAGGAACCATACCCAACATCCCGAGTCCTTTGGATCTCCGGTTCACCAGGGATGGAAGTCGCACCTATGTCAATGCATCCGGGGATAATACGATCCGTGTTTTTGAAAACGGTTCCTCCATTGCAACCATTCCGGTGGGTCCCGGGCCTCGGGGGATTGAACTTTCTCCGGATGATTCAAAACTCTATGTCGTCGTTTCGGGGAATAATGAAGTCGCTGTTATTGATACGGCATCCCTCCAGGTGATTGGAACCATTCCTGTTGGAAATAATCCCCTCGATATTGACATTCGAAGGGGGACGAACCTCCCTCCAATGGCTGATGCGGGGCCGGATCAGACCGTTGAAGCCACGGGTCCCGATGGAGCACCGGTGACGCTGGACGGAACAGCCTCCTCCGATCCCAACGGAGATCCTCTGACTTATGAATGGACAGGTCCCTTTGGAAGCGTGTCGGGCCCCAATCCCACCATTACCCTGGAATTGGGAACACACCCCATAACCCTTACCGTTATTGACCCGGCCCGAGCCGCTGATTCGGACGAAGTCGAAATTACCGTTGTGGATACAACGCCCCCATCCACGCCGTCTTCCTTAACATTAACCGTGGTAAGTTCAAGCCAAATTAACCTTTCTTGGAATCCTTCATCGGACCTTGTTGAAATTGATCGGTATGAGATTGAGCGTTGCCAGGGAACGGGGTGTAGCAATTTTACCCAAATCGCGGCGACGGTTGGAACCGATTACCCCGATATGGGTCTTGCTGAAGGAACGACCTATCGTTATAGGGTTCGGGCGGTGGATACCGAAGGCAATTTTAGCGGTTATTCCAATATCGCCAGGGCCAATACTTGGAAGGACCGGCTGCCCACCAGTGATAAAAAGGTGGCAAATGCCTGGAAATGGTTTGGTTGTGGAAGCGGAAGTGGAAGTGGAGGAGGAGGGGGAAAGAGTGCTTATAAGTGTGTGGATGATCCCGTCGGAAGTCCGAATAACGATACCGACTATATTGAAATGCGGAATAGGAGAGATAAAGAAGCCATCTTTGGATTCTCGAATTTTTCAATTCCTTCAGGGGCGACCATTCAATTTGTCCGTGTGACTTATGTGGCAAGAGCCACTGGGGGCACTGCGGATATCCAGGCGGCCTTGCGGGTCAACGGGAAAAATTATGCCCATTCCTCGACCCAAAACCTTTCTTCAAATTGGACCCTGTACATCCATGACTGGTTTGTTCATCCCGGAACTGGGAATCCTTGGACCGTTTTCGATATAAATAGCCCTCAGTTGGAGGGAATGGGGGTTATTTCCGGGAATGGAGAAGAAAGAATCACGCAGGTTTACATAACAGTAGGTTATCTGGAGTGACAAACTCAGTTGCTATTTGGGTTGTTCGGCATTTTTAAAAGTTGAATGCTCCGGATAGGGAAAGCGATTAAATGTGTCCAGACCCAAAATTTAAAGTTTGTTTTTATTTTAGATTTAAATATCTTGAAAATGCGGTTTTTTGGACGGCTTTTTACTCGGATTCCGATGCGGCGTCCGGGGTCGGGGCGTCCGGCGTCAGACCAAGTGAAGGGATTGAAATAGTTATAAAAAAATTAAAAAATAACCTCTAAAATCGGCTTAAACAGATCTTTTTGGGGTTAAAAAGCGTGTTCTAAGGAAACCATCTATATCCCGGGCCGCCGCCATTTTATTCCCCGCCTCTTATAGTAATCTTTTTAGGGGTGAATTGGGGTTCCTAGACTCAAAAACGACTGTTTTTTGGATGGTTAACCTTTCATATCAAATTGTTAGCTTGGTCCGACCCCGACTCGACGCCGACTCGGGACTCGTGTAACCGGCCTGGGTGACCCTCCCACTGGTTGGGTATAAAGCGGGTAGACTTTTCGAATGCAGGCAACCGGCAAGACCGCATTCGAATGCCGGTTGCCTGTCAATGGGACGGATGGCGGTACCGGGAGATTATCCAGCCCGACATCCTGCCCATAGGATCGGTTTTTAGAAGGATTTCCGATCATCCGGAAATCAGTTGATCACGAATTGGGCCCTGCGATTCTTTGCCCAGGAAACCTCATTGTTCCCCATGGCGATGGGCCGTTCTTCTCCGTAACTGACGGTGTCCAGTCGGTTGGTGCCGATGCCCAGGTCGACGAGGAAATTTTTGACCGATTCCGCGCGTCGTTTGCCCAAGGCGATATTGTAGGCACCCGTGCCGCGATCATCGCAATGTCCTTCAACCGTAATCGTGATATCCGGATTCGTTCGCAGATGATCGGCCTTGCTGTTTAAAACCTGCCGGGCTTGGCCCGACAATACAGAGCTGTTGAATGCGAAATGGATTTTCTCGTTGACAAATGCCGTTTCGGCAGCTTCACGGGCAGGGGCTTCCCCGGCGGATCTGTCCGGTGGCTTTTGGACTTCCGGTTCGGTCATCGAAACCGGCTGGGTTTGAACCACCTTTTTCGTACACGAAGCCGTGATTACGATTAAAGGTAATATCACGATCATTGGAATAGACAACCAAATGTTTTCTCTCATTTTTTTCCTCCTTTGTTTTATTGTGGGCCGATCGCTTATTAACGCGTCGGCTCGAAGTCACGCTTATTGAAATCGTAAATACTGTTCAACGCTTTGACCGAGGCCATCTCCAGGCTGTCCACGATCTGGCCTGTGGTCGACGTCAGCTTGGCATGGAAAAGCAGAAGCGGAATCGCAGACATCAACCCGAAGGCGGTGGTGTTCATGGCCACCGAGATGCTGGCGGAGAGCAGATCGGCCTTCTCGGCGGGGTTCGCATTGGCCACCGCGGTAAAAGCGGCGATCAGCCCCATGATGGTACCGAGCAGTCCCAGCAGTGTAGCGATGTTAGAGAGCAGCGCCACGTATGGGGTGCGCTGCTCGAGCTGAGGGATGATCTCCATCATGCTCTCTTCCATGGCGATTTCGATGTCTTCACGGCGCCGGACCACACCCATTCGCGCCAGTCCCATCCCCAGCATTTGCGAGATGGTGGATTTGTCCTTGCCGACCATTTCCCGGGCCTTGTCGAACTCGCCCTTTTCCAGGATGGGATGAAGCACATTCCACACTTTGCGGTTTACGTTCCGGATGCGGTTCAAATGAATCCAGCGCTCAATCACAATGGCGATGCCCGCGAGAAACACGAGCAGAATAGGGTACATGAACAACCCCCCCCTCCTGGAAAAATCCGATGATTGAATTGTTTCCCATTGCTTTCCTCCTTCGTTCTGACCATCATTGATCTCAATCCTTTGACGCCTGTCCCGACCCCTTGCCTTTTCTATCCGGAGGGGAAAAATTCGATGGGGTACAGGATGGTCGTCCTCGGTACCCCTTCTTTCGGGCCAAAGTTGAACCTTTTGATGCGTTCGACAATCATAGCGACCAGCTCCGGAGAACCCAGATCGGTCGATTCCACCTTACACAGGGACACCGCGCCGCTCGGTTCGATGCTGATTCGCATCAGTATTTTCCCTTGCAACGTAGGATCCTTGCGCAATTCCTTGTTGTAGATCCGGTACAGCGACGCCTTGTACCGGTCGAATACAATCTGGATTTCTTCGTCGGTTCGGCCCGGAGTCAGTCCATCCCTCAACGGCTTCCCCGATTCTTCCAAACCCGCAATGGAACTTTCGACCCGCGTAAAGCCCACCCCGCTGCCGCCGAGCCGGTCGGCATTGCCGTTTCCGACGCTGCGGCTGACCCCGGCATTGGCGATACCGCCGCTGGAGCCGCCCTCCGCCTGCATGGCCACGAGCGAGCGCTGGGCCACGGCCTGCCCTTTCGCCCGAGGGTTTTCATTGCTCAGTCGGGCCTCGGTGCCGAGCTTCGCAACAGGCGTTTCCTTCATGAGGTCCGCAAAAGCATTCTTGAACTTCAGAACACCGACATTTTCGGCTTTTTTCCGTGCGGCCGACGTGTCATCGGCGGCCACTTTCGGCGGTTGTTCCGGTTTTTGCTGATCGGGCTTGGGTTCTTCCTTCGCCTTTTTGGGCTCTTCCTTGTCCTTCTTCGGCTCCGGCTTCCGAACCGGTGGGGGCTTTGGCAGCTCCTCCTTGACCAGCTTGGCCAATCGTTCCGGAATCTTGACCATCGTGTCCGAGCGATCCGGTATGGGAACTTTTATCAGAGGAATGGGACCGCCGAAAACGAAACATATCAAAAGCGCCACGAGAACGGCTCGGCGGAAGCGTCTTTCGCTCTCGGCCTCCTTGGTCCATGGCATGGTCATCGGGCGATAAGGAACGGGCGAAACCTCCCGCTCCAGGACAAATTCGTCTTTGCGCTGTTCTTCACGCTCATAGGCCTCCCGTACTTCTTCGTGGAGGTCATCCAGTTGGGCAAGACATTGCTTGATCTGTTCCTGGAGCGCGTGTTGTTTTTCCAGAATCCCGCTGATTTCCTCTTCGAAGCGGGCAATACGGCTTCGCAACCGTTCCACGTGTCCGGCGGAATCCTTGGCCTCCGGGATTCCTTCCCAAAAGAGTTTATCCGCTTCCAGTTCCCCCAGCTTATCGAGTGCATTGCAGACGTCCCGCAAGGCATCGAACCGCTGTCTGTCGGCGGAAAACGTGTTGAGCTCTGCCTCTACCACGCGCAGCTCACCTTCGAGGGCCTCGTGTTTTTGCCGGGCTTGCTCGATTTGCGCGTCCAGTGGCGCCAATTCGTGTGCTAACATGGATGTATTCACGGCATCCTCACTCGCCCTGAACGGCCTTCTGAATGACGGCGAGGGAAATCCTTCCGTATCCAGAACCCGTGCAGATTGACATTATTTTTTTAAGCACCTTGAACGGAATCGTTTTATCCGCAAGGATGGTGACTTCTTTGCTTTGGGCAATCGTCTTGGTGCTGATCCCGATAATATTGCGTTCCAGTTCAATCAGCCGTTCCGTTATTGCAGCAAATGACCCATTCCTGTCGTCAAGCAGTTCGGAAGTGCTGGTCACGGCCTCTCCCTGAACCAGTACCAGCTCGGGGCTGACCATGATCACGACCGTTTCCCTTGGTTTGGCCTCGACAACGGAGTCCGGCAGCTTGATCTGTTTGGGCGTTTCCAGAATATCACTGCCGGCTGAATGAAAAAGCAGAAAGAACACCAGAATGGTAAAAACATCGATCAGCGGTGTCAGGATCAGACCGGAAAACTTCCTCTTGTTTCGCCCCATTCGTTTCATGCGTCTGCTATTTGTCATGGCGCGTCTCCTATGGATATGTTTGGAAAGAGAATCATTTTCTTGACCTCTTCGTCCACTTCCCCCGGCACTTCGGCGCCCCGTACCGCATCCATGATCCGAATCAGATAGTCGTACTCGATATCCGGTTCCATTAATACCGTCGCATCTTCCTTTTTCGGGAACTGAGCCTTCAGGCGTGTGAGAAATTCGTGTAGCATTTGCATATCATAGTGATCGCCTTTTTTCGGAATGGCGGCCACCACGGACGACCCGTTGGCAATCTCCAGTCCTGCCTTACGGACGATCACCTCGATCGCGAAATTCGGCGTGTTCAAAGCCGATCCGCTTGCGCTGGTCGGAACGCTCAACTCCATGATCGTCACGCGCGAAAAGACGGCACTGATGAGCAGAAAGGGTATGAGCACCACCATCAGGTTCAAGAAGGTCGTGACATCCAGGCCGGCTGTTTCTTCCCTTCTCCTTTTGTAATGATGTCGTCTGATCATGATCCGCTCCTATCGAATTGTCGCTTGGTGAAATCGGAAATACTGTTCAGCACTTTTACCGAAGCCATCTCCAGGCTGTCCACGATCTGGCCTGTGGTCGATGTCAGCTTGGCATGGAAAAGCAGAAGCGGAATCGCGGACATCAGCCCGAAGGCGGTGGTGTTCATGGCCACCGAGATGCTGGCGGAGAGCAGGTCGGCCTTCTCGGCGGGGTTCGCATTGGCCACCGCGGTAAAAGCTGCGATCAGCCCCATGATGGTACCGAGCAGTCCCAGCAGTGTAGCGATGTTCGAGAGCAGCGCCACGTATGGCGTGCGCTGCTCGAGCTGAGGGATGATCTCCATCATGCTCTCTTCCATGGCGATTTCGATATCATCCCGACGGCGGACCGCACCCTGGCGCGCCAGTCCCATCCCCAGCATCTGCGCCATGTTGGAATTGTCCTTGTTGACCATCTCCCGGGCTTTGTCGAATTCCCCCTTGACGAGCACCGGTTGCAGCCGGGTCCACATTTTTTGGTTGGCATTTTGGACACGGTTCAACTGAACCCAACGCTCGATCACAATGGCCATGCCAACGCCAAATACGAGCAGAATGGGATACATGAACAACCCACCCTTTTGGAAAAATGCAATCACTGAATAGATACCCATCACTTTCCTCCTTTCTCCTAAGCAAGAGAACGACGTTATTTCTCAGTGCTGACCTGGTAAAAATCAATCTGCCGCTTGAATACGTCCCGATCCACCGGGACATCCCCTTCATTCCACATCATGTCCATGCGGGTCTCCGTACCGATTTCCGAGCTTTTCCATGGAACGATATAAAGGGCCTTCGGGGTTTCCTCGTTACCGATGATGGACATACCGGAGAGCTCCTTGGCCTCCGATGTCTTGTCGGCCTCCGACGGCTTGTCCCGATTCACCTCCTCGGCTGCGGCCGTGACAGCCGAGAACAGGACCACACAAAAACACAAAACCAATTTGAGGACCATCGTCTTCCCTCCTTAATGGGGTCCAATCCGGTTACGCAAATCCGCGATCCATAATTTGACCTGCGGATCATCCGGCCTGGCTTCGCTGTATATTTCGTAATGCTCGAGGGCACATGCGGGATCTTTCAGGTACAGATCGCAGAGAATTCCAAGATTTCTGTGCGCCGGGTAGTAATCCGGAAAGCGCGCGATCGCCCTCTCATAAATCGCCCGCGCCTCGGCAAATCGTCCGGTTTTGCGATACAACAAACCGTATTCATTGCATGCCACCGGGTGCTCGGGAAACAGTTTCAGGGCTGTTTGAAGATAGGGTTCGGCCTCTTCCTGTTTGCCGATGTGCCGATAGGCAATCGCAATGTCGATATATGGCGCCGTGACGGCCGGCGACCGCTCGATGACCTTTTCCAGAAGTTCGATGGCCCGGCCATAGTCCTGGTTTTTCAGCAGGGCCACGGAACGATCGAAGTCTCTGCGCGATTCCCCATCCATTTCGGAAACTTCCGTGATGATGAAGCCTTCCCGGCCATCTTCGAGTTTTGCCACGGAGGGTTCATGAGCAACCGTGGACTTGACCTTTCCATCGGTCGCACACCCGGCAAGAACCGACAGCACCATCGCCAGAACAACGAATCCGGCATAATTTGGTGCTTTTAAACATCGAAATTTTTCTATTCGTATGCCTTGCATCATTTACCTCCTCGTTGCCTCATCGGTTCCGATCGATTGCAGGCCCGTATGGTCGTCCTGAGCAGGTTCCTCGGACTCAGACTCCGTGATCGATTCGGGTTCTTCGGTCTGAGTGGGTTCCTCGGACTCAGACTCCGTCGCCGGTCCGTGTTCTTCGGTCTGAGGGGGCACGGGGGGTTCGGACTCCGTAACAGTTTCGGTGTCTCCGGCCTGAACAGGTTCCACGGTCTCAGGTTCAGTAACCGATTCGGGTTTTTCAACCTGAGTGGGTTCCGTGGTTTCCGCCTCCTCCCTATTAGCCACTTCGGACTCCACCGACGCGGGTCTCTCAATTTCGAAAATATAGGTTTCCAGCGAACCGATGATGCCACTGGTCTCTTCCGACTTGTCATAGCGGGCGGGTACGGATTTGGCCAATTTCTGAAGGCTTTTTTCAATCCATACGCTGTATACCCCACGGGAAATCAGATTGAGATTGCTCTCGTGGACCTGGATGGCCTTCTCTTCGAACGGATAGGCCTGTTCTTCGAGGGCCAGTTCGTACTGTTCCAATTCCAAGGGGCTCAACCCTATTGGCCGCTCCGATGTCATCAAGGCTTTGGCGAAGTGGGCGTAGATCTCTGCCAGATAGAACGTTGCCGCGGCAGTGATTTCCCCGATCTCATAATCTACGAGCCGGTTGAATTTCTGTGTCGCCGTCTTCATCCGTTCGCGCTTTTTACGCAGGTTGATCTCAAAGGGGTCGACCAGCTCGACAGCCACAAACGCGTCAAAATCACGCTCGGCCAATACCATTGCGGCTTGTCCGGCAAGATAGCGGGTCCGCGGGGTCCGTTCGTTACCCGCCGAGGCGTCGATTGCGACGATCTGTTCAATTTCTTCCAGATAGGCATCGCGATCGTTCTGCGTCTTAAGGATTTCGGCAATTTTATTTCGCGTCTCCAAATTGGGTTCCACCGGTTGCGGGAAATAACCCACATAACGCCGGTAAACCTCGAGCGCCCGGACGTTGTTGCCGTCCTGTTCATACAATTCCGCGGCAACCCAGAGCGCATCCCGTCTGATCTCGTCGTCCTGGGATTCTCTTTCGATCCGTTCATACTCATCGGCCGCAAGGGAGAGTTGATGGTTTTCCCTGTAGACATAGGCGATTTTCTTGGTCACTTCGGACTGCAACGGGTTCTCGGGGAAGTTGTTTCGAAATCCGATCAGAACCGTTGCAGCCGCCTCCCAATCCTTGAGCTGAATCAGGGCGGCGGCAGCATCATACTCGGCGTTCGGCCTGATTTTCGAGGCCGGTGCCGTTCGGCCCACCCGCAAGAAGTGGTCCGCCGCGGCCCGATAATCCAGGGCGGCATTCGCCTGTTCCCCTTGTTTGTAAATCGATGCCGCGAGATTGTCGGTTAGTGCGTCGCGGGTTTTGTCTTCCGAGGGCAGCAATGCCAGCACTTTCAGATATGCGCTTTCGGCCTCGTTGTAGCGCAAGAGTTCGTAAGAAGAATGGGCGATGACCAGCCAGGCCGCACGGACGACTTCCTCTTCGGCTTGTGGAAATCCCTCGAGGAGTTTGTTCGCGGCGGCCAGCGCCTGTTCATATTCCTTTATGCCGAAGAGATCGTCCGCAGCTGCCCCGAGGACGAGCGCCGCTTTTTCGTGTTCCGGAAAGGTATCGGCAAATTTCAGAGAACTGCGGACAACCTCCCGTTTGACCGTATCCTTTTTCTCCGGCGCGACGGCACCCAGTTGCTCCCGGTAGGCGAAGACCGCGGCGTAGCCGGCCTGGGAGGATTTTTCATGGGGGGGATAATCATAGGCGGTCCTCTCGAATTCCACGGCAGCGACGCCGAACGACTTGTTTTCCAGCAGCAGATCCGCCAACTGGTGGTTGATGACCGGGGATTCGATTTCCTCGGGGAACGAAGCCAAAAACGCCCGATACCAGTGCAGAGCCTCCTTGAAATTCGCCGGCTTGTCTTCGGCCTGTTTCGGATTCTGGTTAGCCGCATGATAATGATTCGCCAGGTCGGTCAGGTTGGTTTTCAGAAAACTCAGAACCTCCGGACGGTCGCCCGGATCGAACACCGTCCAGTATTCCGCATTCAGACCGTAGGTCGTGGCGAATTGTTTTTTGGAGTCCAGAACCAGGCTGGGAAATCCGCCGGCGGCTTGAATTTCGATCACCCGCATGTGGAAGGTCGGCGCCGCCTTGTGGAACCGGTTACGGTCCACGAAGGCGTTGTAGGTCGCAGCGGCATCGGCATAACGGCGCTTATCGAAGTAGAATTCGCCGAGGTTGCTGTATATCTTATCCTCATAACTGCGCTTCCCGTCGCGCGAGAAGTATTCCACCACGGATTCGGAACCGCCGAGGTTGGAAAAACTCAAACTGATGACGCGGAAGGTGTCGTCCATCCGCTTTCGCTCCTGCTCGTCTTCGGTCTGTTCGAAATCGTATCCCATGGACACTTTATGATCCAACAATGCAATGAACCGGTGCAGGGCCTCTTCATGGAGTTCTTGCTTGTAGAACGTCCAACCCAGTTTATAGAGGGAGAGCTCGTAGAATGAAGAACGGACGCCGATCTTCACGATGGTCCCATAGGCATCCTCGGCATCCAGGTAACGCTTGCGCGTAAAGAAGTATTCCGCACGCCGGAACTGCACTTCATCGATATATCGGGACCGGGGAAAGTCGCGAGCGATCCGGTCCATGACCGCCATGGCTTCCTCCACCTGTCCCAGTTCCTCATAGGCGCGGGACATCTGGTAGAGCACCTCGTCGTTACGCTCGTATCGGGGGTAATCGTTGAGGAGCTTTTTATACAGCGCAATGGCATCGCGGGTCCCTTTGCGTTCGAGATCATTGGCGCCATCGACAGGAATGTCCGCAGTCGCTGCCATACGGTCCAACGGCTGCTCCCCGCTTGCCCGTTTTTCAAAGTCGGCTTCGGATTCGCCGTGGTCCGGAAGATTCGCCATCGCACGGTCCGGCGGTGTACCGTGGGCCGAAGATCCGATCGGCGGTTTTGCGCGTTCCGGCACAGGCAATTCCGGTGTCCCCTCTGCAGATCCGACGCCCGTCGTGAGGGTGCCGTATTCTTTTTCGATCTTTAAATCCGCCAAACGGCGGATGGCCTCGGGCGTCAAGGCGGAGTCCGGGGATTCCTCCAGAAAGCGCTGATAACTCAGCATCGCTTTCTCGAGCGCGCCTTCGATTTTCTCTTCCTTGATCTCGATCTGCATATGACGCAACGTGGCAATCGTCTCCTTGTTGCCGATCGACGAACACGCGGCCAGCATCAATGGTGCCGCCCATATGAAAAGTCGAATCCGTTTCATTTCTCCGTCCGCTCCTGGGTCTGGGTTCTTGTGGCACGGTCGTAGCTGTCCGCCATGGCGAAACGCGCCTTGATTTGGAACTCGGCAAGTCGGTCGAGACGCCTGTTGAGTTCGTTCACGGCCATGGTTTCAAGCATTTCGCCCTGACGCGCCATCAGTTCATCCACCTTTTCCCAGGCCTTTCGGATCAGGGTCCGCTGGCGGCGGATCACATCATCGTAACCTTCGTAGCTTTGGGTAGCGGCCTGACGGGTCCGCACAAAGGCGGCGTACTGGGCTTTCAGCCGCTCCACTTCCCGGTTCAGGTCGCGATGATGTTGATGAACTTCGGTGAAGCGATGGTCATATTCCGTATCGATATTCCAGTTCAAAACCCCCCGCAAACGTTTGATACGGTCCTCAACTTCGGTGGGTACGGCCGTGCCGCCGGCCGTCAACTTCCGTTCCAGTTGCGCAATCCCTTCGCTGATGATCCGCTCCTCCGCGGTCGCCAAATAATCGGGCCTGGGGACCACCAGCATGGCCTTCAGCCGTTGTTCGATCCGGTCCCTCTGCTCCAGGCGAAGACGCATTTGGGAGTCGAGCCGCCGGAATTCACGGTCGATCGCTGGAAGCAGGGGGCCGTAATAGGCCCGGCGTTGCTCAATGATGTCTTCGAATGCGTCCAAATCGCTTTCCCAGCCTTCCAGCTTCCTGCGCAATTGCTCCAAATCCAGATAGTTTTTTAGGGATTCCTGGAAATCGTGGGAGGCCATCAGGTCCAGCAGGTAGAAGGTCTCGGGCGTTTGCGGAAGCTTTCGCAGCCTGACGACCCAATCGGCATCCTGTTTCAGTTCTTCCCGCACCAGGGCCCGGAGAAAATGACCTTCGCGAATGCTCTGGATGGATGCTCCCAGCTTGGAGACTTCGGTTTCAAACTTCTCCAGTGCCCGGCCATACATCACCGCCGCTTTGCTGTTCACATTCAGCTTGGCGTAAGCATAGGGAGCGTTGAGCATGGCTTCCTGCACGGAGGCATTCGTGACCTCTCTCGTCACGAGAACGCTCCAGGGGACCAGGGCCCTTTCGAAGCGTCCCTGGAAGGCGTCCGCCCATCCCGAGCCCAGCAACCCCCGGTTGGAGAAGGGACCGTTCAAACGCACCCGGTCGAGCACGGCTTTGGCGCCCTCGTAATTTTTTTCCATCAACAATTTGGATCCGAGGACCAGGTTCGCTTTGTCCTTGATGGCCAGCGTCAGTTCGTCATTGCTGTTGATCCGGCCGGTCCGGTCGAGATATCGGCGTCCTTCCCGCTCTTTCCCGTCTTTGATCAGTGCAATACCCAGGTTATACGTGGAAAAGCCTTCGAGGCTTTCCGCTTCTTCGAGGCCTTTCAGAATTCCCGCGGCTTCTGCAAAACGGCCGTTGGCCATGAAGATCTGGGCACGCAGGAAATCGAGATCGTCGCGAATCTTCGGCGGAACAGTCCCGCGGATACGCTCCACGGCATACTGGGCATTGGCCGGCTGGTCTTTCTGAAAATAGATTCTTGCCAGGCGGAAAATGGCCTCGTTGCGCACCGGCTCCTCGACGTTGCCCTTGATGACCGCTGTGATGGCGCGCCCGGCACGCCGGTGCATCCGGTAGGCCAATTCGAAATCCCCCACGTCAAACTCCGCTTGGTGGATATGGAAATGAAGGGTGTCGCGTTCGGGTTCGTCGACCCCATCATGCTGCATCAACTCCGTGTCGAGCCTGGCGATGGCATCGAACCAGTCCCCCAGAAACGCGTCATAAAGGGCCTCTCCGAAATAGAGGTCCTTCAGGTCTTTCGGGGCGGACGGACCCCCCGATGCTGAAGACGCCGTGAATATCAGAACAGCCAATAAAACAAACAGCCTTTTCATGGTTTACCTATCCTTGAGCGTAATGCTTTGGGCGGCCAGAGCGACTTCCACGATCTTGGGGCCCACCTCCTTATTGACCTTGAACTGCTCCGAATTTTGGAAATCGGTGCCTCCCCCGGTTTTACCGATGACCGAGACCTGGAGGTCATGCTCACCGGACCGGACATTCCCGGTATAGATCCGCTGCACCCCCCCCTTCTGCAGGGCCTCGAGTTCCTTGAAGGTGTACAGGTGATGGGCGACCGCCTCGCCGTCCAACCGGATCTCGACCGAGTCGAGACGGAAGGTTTCGCCGCTGACCAGTGATACGAAAACCGCGACCTGCGTATTGGACGGATACAGCAGCTTCTCTTCAAGCTGATTCAGTTCCGCCGCGATGCTCAGCACATCGCTCTTGATTTCCTGAACCTGCTCATCCAGGCCCTTGATCTTTTCCCTGGAGATTTCCTGGCCGTAAGCGGCGACGCTCAAAACAAGCACGGAAATCCCTAAAATGAAACCTTTCTGCCAGCAAACCATGTCGGCCTCCCCGCCTCTCAAAAATTCATTTTTCCCTTGTTTCGTCCCAATGGGGGCAAAGCCCCAAGTTTCTAATACTTTCCGATCACATTGATGAACAGACCCTGGTGTTGATAATCCAGTTGGGTCAGATCATCCGAAAAATCACTGAAATTGTAACCGGCACCCACTTTGATATGATTGCCAAAATGGCGGTAAATCCCCAGCAGGGCCCCGCTGCGGCTGTCCTTTGCGTCGGGCAGGTCGAGCCTGCGCACCTCGAACAATGCATCCCAGCGGTAGACGAAGTGCCAGTCCGCGCGGATCACGGACAGGTGGGCCCGACTCAGGAAGAACTCCGGATTGTTACGGTCCTGGGCCACCTGGCCGTATCGATAAGCGTATTTGCATCCCACGGTCCAACGGCGCGTCAGGTCGACCATGACATCCACCGCTCCGATATGGCTGCGCTGGATATGGTCCACCAGTGTATGGGTCCCGGTCACCTGATCCGCCGCGGGTACATTGTAGAAATAGGTGTACTTGAGCAGGGCGTTGAGACGGTCGAAGTGAACCGGGCGATAGGCGTACCCCATGACCGCTTCGGTATATTCGCCGTCCAAGAACTGGCCCTGCGAACTGTCACTGCGGGCATAATTGAACTTGCCGATGAGCCGCCAGTCCGGGGACAACTGGTATTTGAGGCCGTTTTTCATCAGCCAGGTGGTGCGTTTGGAGAAGCCGGTATCCGGCTGCTCGACGTCGTCGATCCGGTATTCCAGGGCGCTGGCGATCTTCAGTGTCCTAAAGCCATAGCCCAAACTCACACCGCCCGCCGTCCTATCGAGCTCGGCCCCCGTCTGATGATCCTTGAGGGTTCCATAACTGAGATTGGCCCCGAGGTTGAGGTGATCGGTGGGGGCCAGGTCCACGCCGGTTGAATGCATCAAGCCGGTGGGCACGTCGCCATGGGTATACTGCTCTTCCAAATAGATACTGGCGCTGTCCGAATAACGGGTACGGAAACCGGACGCCATATTGCCCTTCCTGGCCCGCAGGCCGTTGTCCGTTCGTTCGTTCTCGAGGGTATAATTGCCGTACAGTGTGGTCCGGTCGGAATAGAGATATTCCGCTCCGAGCTTGGCCCCCGTTCCGAGGTCTCCCCCGGAGACCTCCCCGTTGGCATTGAACCGGTCGGTCAAACGCAAACTTCCCCCGACACCGACCCGACCGTTGTCCTCGCGGTTGCCGCTCTTTTGAATCGTTCCCTGCCCAAAACCGTAGGTCGACCATCGTTTACGGGAATCGTACTGCAACCGGGCCACCCCGTCCGTACGATCGCCCACGTCCTGGGTCGCAGGGACGACCGCCGAGTGGTCTTTGCGGTTGTCGTGACGAACGCCGGAACTCAAGGTCCAGTGTTCACCCATCCGGACATCGAGATTCACCTCGCCGGCCTCGGTCTCGAGACCCCCGGGCTGAACCTGTTTGTCCCCCTTCAATCTCAAACTCAAACGTTCGGTGAACGGCAGGTCCGCCGTTCCGCCGTATTGGGTCAGGTCCCGGGCGGTGACCATTCCCGGCGCCGCATAGCCCCCCTCAAGGTCTTGAAGGTAGAAGGTGACCGTTCCGCGCCCGTTTTCAAATAAGTCCCTGAAGCCGAGGCTGGAATCGACGCGATACGCCAACGCCTCGACGTCGTTGGTGTTAGTGGAACCCGATGTGCCGAAGTTGAACCCGCCGTCATTGGAGGTCGTGGTGAGAAGGCCCGGACCTTTGGACCGGGCGGTTTCGAGCCTGATCCAGGATTCCGGGGACTTCCGCAGTGTCAGATCCGCTCCACCCAGGCTGGTTTCCGTATCCCCTTCCTCATCTTGGCTGGCGGTCACACCGACCTTGATGTGGTCATTGAGCCAAACATGAGCCCTGCCGCCGGCAGTCAGCATGTTCGGGTCGTCGAACCCCGGGGTGAATTCGTAACGGACCACCAAATAGACTGGGTTTCCGGTGATGGAACCGCTGCTCACCAGCATGCCGTCGTCCGCCGTTGCGGACAAAGGCTGCGACAGGAGGATACGTCCCTGCAGGATGTCGATATCGTAATCGAGGACCGGCGTCAGGTTCTTGACCCCCAATACGATCCCGGTGTCCTTGTCCCGAACCTCGATACGAACGCGCTCGGAACCCTCCAAGATGTCCTGGCGGCGCAGGAAATAGAGCGATCCGTCCGTTCCGCGGAACTCATCCCGTCCCGCCACGGTCCCCGGGTCCGCGGCAAAACCGTCCAACAGCAGACGGGGCTCGCCGAAACGGGTGGTGCCGAGGGGCTGAACGTGCAGATTGGCGCCGTACAGCCCGCGATCCACGTGGGCCAGATCGGTATCGGTATACGCGACCTTGAAGTTGCCCCAAAGCCCGTAGGTTTTATCTTTTTTCATCTTCACATAGAACTTGCCGTTGGTCGGCGCATCCTCCGCGACGGTGCCGTCGTCACCGAAGGTGGGGTAGTGGACATCCGGGTCGATTCGCCGGAAGAGGGCGTCGGGGGACTTGTCTAGGAAATTCGAGAATATCTCGTCCAGGGGTCCTTCCCGCGTATCGGCGCTCGCCGTCAGCGACCAGTCGTTCTCGAATTTGCCGTCGGTGTAGAAGGCCAGGCGGCCCTGGACGCTCAGGTCTTCACTGTATTGGGGTTTATCCGGAGCGAGCAGATCGGCCGGCCCGTTGGTCTTGTTTCCGGACAGGGTCAGGTCGGCGATCCCCACGGTGAACCAGTCGCTTTTTTTCAGCGCCAGGTCGCGTAGATAAAGCTTGCCGTTGCCGGATTGATCGAGCACGCCCACTTCGACGGTATGCATGCCCTCCGGAAGGATCTCTTCGGCCACGAAACTGCCGGTGTCGTCCACCGGTACTTTGTACCCGGCCATCCACACCCCATGGCCTTCGGGAATCCCGGTGCCGTAGGCCTGCACCGTACCGCCGTCAAGGGGAATATTGTGGACGGAAAGGCGGCTCTCTCCGTAACCGGCCAGCAGTTTTTCGTCAAGATCCGCTTCGGCAACCGACGGATCGATACGGCCGACGACCCACAACGGCTGTGTGCTTGTCTCGTCAAAAAGTCCCTTTTGATCGACCACGCGCACCAGGTATTTCAATTTTCGGGCCGTCGCTGAAAAGGACTCGAACTCTGGCTGCCATTGGGCCATACCGTCCGGATCCATTCCGACGACCGCGATGGGGGCATCCCGGACGGACTGCTCCGCTTCGAAAATCCTAACCTCCGCCCGCTCGATAAAGCTGCGGTAGTTGGTATACAGGCGGAAATAGACCCGGTTTTCGATAAACGCCGTGTCCGGCGAATCCTGGGATTGAACCGTGTCCGGCCAGGCGGTCACGTTCAGCCGCGGGTCCAATTTCAGATTGTCGTGCTTGAAATGGATTTGGGCGCCTTCCAGGGCCACGTCGGTGCAGCGCTGAACATCCGAACTGGATTTGGCCGGATCATCCACCGGCTTTCCGTCCACCGTGATCCGCATGAGATTCAGGGCAAAAGGGTTCATGGGTTGAACCTCACGGGTCAACGGGCTGACCTCCACCCCCTCATAGTCGTCGCGGAGAATCAGTTCGTCGTAGACCACCTGCACCTCGACACGCGACGTATCGGACTCGACAAAACCGGCGTTGACGACGTCATCGGACTGGACATAGCCGCGACCGTCGAACTCCGCCTGCCCCTCCGCCAATCCCATCTTTTCGCTGACGGCCGCCATGGCACGGCGTGCCCGCGCCATGGACAACCCGATGTCGTCCCCGTAAACCGCGGCCGTCCTCCGGTCGAGGCGTTTGTTGCCGGTATAACCCACAAACCGCAGGCGGACATGGGCCTTGTCGCGGATTTCGTCCATGATGCGGCGTAATGTGTCGATATACCCTTCCGGTATGACAGGCTTTCCGTTTTCAAACAGGACCGGATCGGTTCCGCCCGATGGCGAATCGTAGACACGGGTGACGGTTTCCGCACCGGGGGCGCCCGGGCAGATTTGGGGCTCGTCGGGCAAATCTTGTAAAGGATCATCGTGCCAGAACTCCACTTCAACGCGCCGATTCAGGGCCCGGCCCTGCTGCGTCTCGTTTGAGGCCAAAGGTCGTGACGCCCCCTTCCCCTCAATTTCAATGGCGTCGTTGGGCAGACCCAAATCTTCCTGGACGGCAAGCGCAACGCGGCGGGCAACCGCTTTGGAGAGCCCGATGACGTCACCGTAGATGCGTTGGTCCCGCCCCTCCAGGGGGAGGTTATCCGTATAGGCGATGAACTTGACCGCAAGGTTTTGTTTCCCGCCGAGATGGGTCAGGTTCTGCCTGACCTGCCGCAGAAATTCTTCCGGAACACTCAGCATCCCTTTGTCGTAATGAAGGGGGGATATAAGGTTCCTGATGCGCGCGCGATGGGAGTGCCCGTCCTTGTACCTTAATTTGCAGACGGTTTCGGTCCGGCAGATCTTGATACGGTTCACCTCACGGGAAACGATCACTTCTTTCTGGACCTTCTTTTCGCCGATCTCGTCATACCATACCTGAACCTCCACCCGCCGGTTGAGCTGCCGTCCTTTTTCCGTCGCATTACCGGCCACCGGCCGGCTGTCGCCAAGCCCCTCGTAAGAGATGGCTTCGGGGGGAAGATTCAGTTCCTGCTGGCAATATTCGCCCACAGTTCCCGCCCGTTCACGGGACAGTCCCACATTATCGCCGAATATATTAATCAACTCACCCCTGAGCGGAAGGGAATCGGTATGCCCGACAAAGTGGAGTCGTACATTGGCCCGACCGCGCATGCGGTCGAGCACATCACGAAGAAGCTCAAGGTAGTTATCGGGAATTTCCGCTTCACCCAGGCCGAAATGGATGGGCGGAACCAGATTTTCGAGCTTGATGGTTTTGGCATCCTGTTCGATCACTTCGCGAATCTCCGTTCGGTCCCCCTCATCCTTTTCGAATATGGCCGGATCATGGATCCACGGCGTAAGGGGTTGATCCACCGGCAGGTGCATTTCCGTTGTCTCCGAGCGCACATCCGTTTCCCTTATCTCTGTTTCCGCGCTTGAAACCGTCTCCGCGCCTGCCACAGTGACAGCACATAAACACAAAAGGGCGAAACGGTGCTTCAGCAAGAATCTTTTCAAAACGAATTGAGGTGAGAAAATAAATTCCATCATTTTGTTATCGCTCACCCGCTATGGGAGCACCGCGTCGCCAAAAAATTTCGGTTTCGATGGTCAGCCGGTAGCCCACATCCGACTGCCTCCAGTGTTCGGTGATTTTCTTTTTCAACATCTCAAGACGTTCCCGGACCAGGCCTTGGGGTTCGGCATCGCCAAGGTACGACAGCCGCAGCACGGACGGACCCTTTTTCAGTTCTTTAAGTAACTGTTCGACCCTGGGTCTCCACTGTATCCGGATGTCGCTGGTGCCGGGCTCGAACACCCCGTCGGCGATATCGATCCGAACCACGCGGTGGATCGTCGCGCCGAAGTTGAAGCGCATCATCATGCCGCGGGTGGCCCGCTGGACACGCGGATTTTCGGTGGTCAGGCGATAGCCGCTCGGCAGGCTGCGCGGGTCCAGCTTGAGGATGAAGTTGCTGCCGCGATCCTCGTCAGGGACCGCGGCGCAGGTGATGTGGAAGCGGCCGTATTCATCGGTCGTGGCGATCAGACCCCGTGCCGTCACCACGCGAATCCCGAACAGTCCCTTCTCGTCCGGATCCTGCTCACCGTTCAGATTGCGATCGTTAAACACCTTGCCGATCACATCGGTGCAATCGAAGTCCGGGTCGGGAATGACCCTTACGGTGGCCGTCGCTTCCCCCGAGACCGCGCCGCCGGTGACAGCATTGAGGACCTGGGCCCGGTTGATGAATTCGCCTTCGGAGACACCGGCGCCCACGACCAGCAGCAACCGGATGGTGATACTCTGGTTAACCTGTAATCCGAGGTTATCCCAGACCAATTCCCGGCCGTTGATCAGCGGTTCGGCGGGATTGCCATCCATGCGGGCGGAACCGGCCTTGTATTTGAAACCGGCCGGGAAGCGATCGACGATCCGGATGTCGTACAGCGGCGCGCCGAACACGTTGGTCACGGCGATCGTATAGGGAACCAGCGATCCCCGGGAAACGTTGAGTAAAGAAGAGGTCTTGGTGATGGCCACGGCCCCGTTCAGTTCCGGATCGATGGGGATAAAATTATTGAAAACCTGACTCTGGCCGGGAACGTTTCCATCGCTCAGCAAAAGGTGCAGATGATAGAGGGTGCCGGCCGTACGCGGAAGAACCGACTGGGGCGGCACCGTTCCGGAGGCTACAACCTCGCAGTACTGAGAAGTCGCCGGCACCGCATCGTCCGCGCTGAGGGGGCAGGCGGGAACGGATAACGGTGCCGTGGTTGCGTCACTGGCCGGCGGAATAATCTGGGACGGCGTGGCCAGGTAACCGGTCGCCGGCGGCGTCACGTCGATGAGATAGTCGCCGCCCGCCGGGCAGGACGCATCGCTGAAATTCAGGTCGAACTTGTAAAAGCCGTTTGCAACTGTCATTTGATTCTGCTGGACCGGGTCATCGAAGCATTGGCCCGGCAACGCAGTCCCGGTGGTCGCGTTCAGCATCGTCACCCTGGCACCGGCAACCGCCGTACGGCTAACCGAATTGTACACGGTGCCGTTGGGCCAGAGCGGAAGATTCAAATTCTGCAAAATGGCGCCCGAGGCAACGGTGATGGCACCGATCCGCTGAGGACCGTTGGTGAACGGCGAATCGGCATAACCCATGGAGGCCGTGTTCGGACCCGCGCCCGGCGCCGTGAAGCGTAGTTCATAAAGGTCCGGTGTGCCCGCGTTGGGCGCCAGCCCGGTTAACCGATAAATCCCGTTGGCATCCGTCAGCACCGTGGCGAGCAATTGATTGTTGCGGTACAACGCGACGGACCAGCCCGCGAAATGCCCCTCGTTGGGGTCGTCAATCCTGTCCAGGTTGGCGTCATGCCAGACACTGCCGTTAAGGGTGGCGCTGCCGGGTGTACCCCCCAGGTCGAACGAAATACTTGCGGAAGCGGTCTGGGCCGGGTCGTTCCAGGTGACGATGCCGGTATTGGTTAGCGTCGTCCCGATTGCAACCGTCAGATCGATTTGCACCCGGAACCGCACCACGGCGACGGCACCGGTTGGCAAATCCCCGTACGAGGTACCATAATCGGCGGTAAGTACCGCTCCCGAAAAGGAGACACCGGCCGTTGAACCGTTCAAGGTTCCCGATCCGGCGACATAGGTCATCAGGCCGGCCATCGGACCCAAGTCGTCGGTCACCACCGCTCGTGTTGCGGGCAGGCTGCCGATGTTGGTCACCCGGAGGACATATTCAAGCTGACTTCCCGGGACCGCCGCACCACCGCCCATCACGAATACTTGTTTGAGAATACTCAACAGCTGGGCATTACCCACCACGACCTGAGTCGGCTGATCGCCGTTGGAATCGATGCCGTCGGCATCGGTGGGCTCGTCAGGCTGTTCAGTGGTGCTCACGGTACCCTGGTTGCTGATCACGGTGCCCGAGGGGACACTGTCGACCGTGACATCGAAGGTGATGACGGCCGTTGAACCGATCGACAGGGTTCCGTTGCCGGGGCCGGGCAGCGGCGGCGTCAGGTCGGAAGCGCTGACGTCGATGCCAGTGACCAGAGGAGAAACCCCGCCGTCCGGCTGCCCGACCGGGAGGCTGTTCAGTCGGACCGAATCAGGAACGTAGGTTGTGTTCACGGGAACCGGGTCGGTAAAAACCACACCGGTTGCAGTCTCCGGGCCCGCGTTGGTGATGGTAATGGTGTACCGCAGCACGTCACCGGGATCGACGATACCGGCTGAGCCGTTGTCGATCAGGATTTGAACGATCTTGTGGGCATCCACCAGGGGCACGTTTCCCACCACATCCCGTGTCGGATCATCCGGAATCGGGGTTGCCGGGTCGTCGGACGGTTCTTCGGGAACCGGGCCGGTTCCCGTGCCGGCGGCATTGACGAATCCTTGGTTGGCGATCATCGTTCCGTCGACCACATCAATATTGATCAGAACATCGAAGGTGACCGTTGCCACATTGCCGGTCGAGGCCGTCGCATCGGCGCGCATAAAGCCTGCCGTGGTATTCTCGGGCGCATGGATCGGCATTCCGCTTTGAAGGGCGGAGACCCTGGGGGTCGGATCGGGCACAAGGTCGCCGTTTAGGCGCGTGGTGCCGGCTACATAGGTGGTATAGGTCGGAATCGAATCTTGAAAAATCGTATTGACGGCATTCTCGTTTCCGATGTTTTTGATGGTAATGGTATACCGCAGCAGGTCACCGGCCATCAGTCGGGCGGGAGCGCCGGTGATATCCTGAGACGTTTTCCAGACCTCGAAAACAGGTGCGGAGCTGATCAGGGTAGAGGTCTGGTTACTGGGTTCGGAAGTCAGATTGCCCCCGGTCAGCAATGCCTGATTCAGGACGGTCGTTCCGCTCTGGATCACGGGGGCGAGTGTCGCCTCGAACACAATGGTGACCGAATCGCCGGGATCCCCCTGTACAGCCAGTCTCAGGTTTCGAATATCCACAATACCCGTCCCGTTGGAACCGCCCGTGGCATCGGTATTCGTGGTGTCGGCGCCGGGATCCGAAACGCTGAGCAACTGAAGGCTGCCGGGAACAAACCGGGCGTCCAACTCGTCCACCACGAAGGCGTTGTTCAAAGGCGCAATACTCTGATTGGTGAGAACGATGGTGTAACGGAGCGTTTCGCCGGGCTCCGCATTCGTACCCGGATTTTGTCCCGTCGTCACGTTGACCACGGACTTCACGAACGAGACCGCGAGTTCGGTCATGATCGTTTGGCTAGCCGGGCCCGTGAAATAGTCGTTTTCCACCGGCGTACCCGAGCCGTTGCGTTCGAAGGCGTTGGCGCCGTCCTGCCCGGTCCACTGAACCGTGGCGCTGTTGGTCAGCGCTTGTCCCGGGAGCACCCCGCTCAGCACCACCACGTCATAGGTCAGGGTGACCTGGGTCCCCTCGAGCACGTCGATGTCCGCGGTGCCGTCGGCCAGGCTCCAGGTCAGAGTCTGCGCGATGGTACTGCCGTCCCCTGTTACCGTCGGGTCGGCGATGGTGTTGCCCGTGCCGTCCACGCCGGCCGTGCCGTTCTGGTATGCCAGGCCCAGGCTCAAACTGTCTTCGATCAGAAGGTCGAAGGCATCGGAGAAGTTGTCTCCCGACGCCCCGCCGCTGGCGGTGAAACTCACGGTGTAGCGCAGAACATCCCCGACATTCGGGGCCGCACCCGGTTTGCTCACGTTCGCCACGGTTTTGGCGACGGCCAACAACGGCTCAACGATGGTCACGGGTCCGCTGGTGGAGGATGTGTCCAACCCTCCGGGTTTGTTCGTATACGTATAGGAGGCGGTGTTGGTGAAGCTGACACCGGCATTGGCCTGGCTATTGTTGGCCACACGCGCCGACAGCGTAATGATGACCTGTTCACCGGCCGGGATTGTGGCGAATCCCAGGCTCACATCCCCCGAGGGAATACTGTTGTCGGTCAGGACCACCGGCGCCCCATTACCGTCGACCGCACTGGCGCCGACATACGCCAGCGCGCCGTGCAGCGTGTCGGTTACCACCACATTATCGAGTGCCGTGTTCAACGGCACGACGGGCACCGTGATTTGGTAGACCACATCATCACCGATGGTCGCTTCCACCGGTGAGACCAGACTCTTCAAAAGCTGCTCGTCATTGACGATATTGGTCATCCACACTTCCGCAACGCTGGTGGACGTGTAGAGACGGCCCGTCTGGGAAAGCGGCAGCGACCAGTATTCGGGCAGTCCGGCCTGGTTGCTCCAGCTCGTCGAAACCGTGAGATCCGTGTGGAAACCGATGTTGTAATCGACCGTGAGGCATTCACCCGGATTGACGGGAGCGCTATCCAGAAGCGCGATCCGCATCTCACCCCCTCGAGGGGGGGCGGTGTAAATATAATCCGCGCCCGCGGTCAATGTGGTCGATCCGATTCTCACGAGCGGCGGATTCGTCACCAGGTCACTCTCGTCAAGCTCCGAGGCCAGTTGGTCCGTGATCACCACGCCGTAGGCCGGTGTCAGACCGTCGTTACAGGACGAGAGCTGGAAGATCATGACATCGGTCGAAAGGGTGACCTGGTACGGGTCGGCCACCGTCCCGGAGCCGACGCGCCCCGTGCCCAGATCCATTTTGTTGATCGCTCTCATTTGCGGCTGACGGATTTCGATCGTCTCCGTCACCGTCAATCGGTTGGGATAGACCGCCGGATCGCCGCCCGTGTAGGTGAGTTTTGCTACATTAGTGCGGAGAATACGGGTGTCATAGTCCACACCCGTCGGCGGGGGATCGACCACAACCCTCGCGACATACTGAATCACCAACGGATCAATCGGCGTCCCGTCATTGCTCGACTGGTTGGTCACATCGCCGAACGCCCAGCGCAGTGTTCCGGTATCGCCGGCAGCCGGTTGTACCCCCAATGTGTAACTGAAATTGGGGCCGCCGATGATGGTGAAGCTTTCCAGCGCCAGTCCTGCCGGCAGGTCATCCTCCACCGCGACGTTTACCGTGGTGTATTCCTGAAGACTCAGTGTCAGTTCGTAGGTGACGGTATCACTGACCCGAACGACCGGATCGTTGGTACTGGCAGGTATTTCGGCATAGGAATCCCCGACCGCGGATTTGGCGATGGACGTGTTATCGAGCGTGGTGACGGTGACGGTGGCCGGACCGAAGCAATAATCATCGGGTGCAACAGTCGTCGGGCAACCGTCGCCGGTGCGCTTGGCCAATGATCCGCCGTCCAGCGATGTCCAGTCCACAAAAACGCTGTTATTGATGTTTGCTCCCGTGACTGCTTCCACCGTTACCTGATAGGTCAGCACCAGTGTCTGGCCTGCGGGGATGTCGAGCGTAAAGTCACCGTTTTGTTGTCCCCAAGCGACCTTACCTCCGGGTAGTACGGGAGGCGTCACGATGAAACCGGTCACCGGAACGCCGTTGATCTCCGCGGTGGCGGAATTGGGGACCAGCGAAACGTTCCCCGGCAAGGTGTCGACGACGCCGGTATCAAATGCAGTGGAATTCCCACCATTCGGAATGGTAATCGAATATTCAAGGACGTCACCCACTGTGGCCGGATCGGTGGGCAGTTTACCCGCCGGCGTGACAAAACTCACTGCTTTGGTGGCCGTTAGGTCCGGCTCCACCACGTTCATGTTGATGGTGGAACCCCCGCCACCGGCCGATTGTGTTGCGTCGTTGCCGTTCATCCGGTTGTAGGTGTACGAGGCGCTGTTTGCGAAGGTCAGGCCATCCTGGTTGGTCAGGGTGTTCTGCAGCTCTACCGTAATGTCGATGATGGCCTGACCGTTTGCGGGGATGTCGATACCGGTGGCCGTGTCTTCAATGATAAGGTTGGTGGCGCTGCCGGTATTGCTCAGCGACCAGGTGCCGCCGGATACCACGGTTGCACTGACAAAGCGCAGGTCGGCGTTGGACAGCCCCAGGTCGTCGAGAATCCGCACATCGTACAGGGCCACGGTGACCGGGGTTGCCGGTACCGTGATGCGATAGGTGAATTGTTCGCCGATCGTGGCGCTCGCCTGAGTGTTGGCCTTCAACAGCGGGCCGGGGGACTGAATGAGGACCGTGGTGGGATCCGCCGGATCACCGGGCGGAGCGATGCCGTTGGCGAATGGATCGTCGCTCAAAGCGGTGATTCCGGTGGCGGTGAGGGTTGCCTGGTTGTCGACGGTGGTGCCATTGGTCAGGGTCGATAGCAGAGTCACCTCGAACTCGATCACGAGCTCTCCGCCGACCGCGACGTTCAGAGGGGGAGGGTTGCCGGTGATATCCAACTGACCCGTACTGGAATTATAACTATAGGTGGTCCCAGCCGGAAGCGTCACCATGGAAAACGAGCTCAGATCGAAGCCGCCCGGGTCCAGCGGGTCGCTGATCGTGATATCATTGATCGTCTGGTTCACATTGAAGAGGCGCAGCCGGTAGCGCAGCCGGTCACCCGGAGCGGCCGTGGTGGCCGGGTCCTCTCCCGTGGCCAGGTTATCGACCGTCTTCTGAAAGAAGTAACCGGACAAAGCCGTCGTGACGGTTGCGCTGTCCTCGTGATCGATGACGGTCGGCGTCCCATCGGTGAGCGTCCTGTCGTATTGGCGGCGACCGGTCAAGCTGCTGTCACCATTGAACCATTGGGTCGCGCCGGCAACGTTGGTTAGGTCCAAGCCGTCACTGGTGACGCCGGCATCCAGCTGAGATTGGTAGGTAATGATCAGGTGCTGTGAGGGTCCGATCATGGCTGCGGCGGACATCATGGTCAGGCTGAGCTGACACGTCAAAGGGTTATAAGTCACCAAGTGATCGGTGCCCTGCACCAGCGGACCGGATACCGGGGTGACGCCATCCGCCGCTAAGATCTGTGCGCTGACCCCTGCTCCTGTGGTGGGGTCGTAGTTGCACATTCCGACCGGGATCACGTCGAGGATCGTTGTGTTCCAGGCATCGCCGCCGCCGGTGTTCTGAATGTCGATGGTAAAGGTCGAAAAGACCCCCAGATTCAGTGCGGTCTCACTGCTTGTCTTGTTGACCACCATCTTGGGCTCGACGATGGTCATGGGAGCCGAAATCCCATTCTCACCCGGGAGGGGCACGTAGAACACGCCATCGATGAGTCTACCAAACGACCACTTGGAGGTGTTGGTGAACTGTGTCCCTGCAGTGTTGGCCGGCGTGTCATCCAGAACGACGGTGACTTCGATTACGATCTGGTCTCCGGCCGGGATGATGGGAAGGCCGCTGAAATCAAACGTGAGCAAACCGCCCGCATTGGAGAAGGTATGCGGCGCTGGGATACCGGTACCCCGCCAGTAGGCGACGTGGTTTACGTAGGTAAGGTCCGCACCGGTCGCATTGAGATCGTCCGTGAGAATGACGCTGTGCAAGTCGTTCAACGACCCCATGTTGTCGATGACAATGCCGGTGCCTGCGTCGTACAAGATCGGGATCGTGAGCGTGTAGGTAAAGGGCACGCCTATGGCGGCGAACGGCCCGGGGCTCTGCTTATCAATTTTTTCTACAGGTATTAAAAGGTTCTGACAGCCCTCTTGGATGGCGGAAGAGGAGCCGTTCACAAACCAGATCACGTGGCCGGCAACGGTGTTACACGACATCTGGCCGGTGTGGAGAACGTTGTCGAAGATGATGAGATAAGACGTGGGATCATTGTTATCGAAGCTGAAGTTGGTGTTCATCCCCCCTGGGTAGTTTTTGATCGTGCAATTAATATCGAGCTTGACGTTGTCCGGAAAAATTGGATAAAGATCGCCGTCGATCACCCCGTTGTACGGGGCATCGGAGCAATTGATTTGGACCGCCTGTGCGGTTGAGGGTACGCCCAGAAGCAGTGCGAAGAAAATCATCAGCGGGACACCGAGCATGGCACCCCGTGCCGTCCGGGCCATCAAGAGGAATATTTTTGCCGCAACCTTTCCCAATTTAATGGTCACCCTGAAAAAGGCGGATCAAGGGATGTGGCGGCTTTAGCGGAGACGGAGAACCCGTCCGATCCTCAGGAGAACCAGACTTCAGAACGACTGGAATGTTTCGTTTCATTTTTTACCCCCCCTGGTAAAAAAATCGATGTTTTTAATAACTCAAAGAATTATTCCGGTATTGACACCTCTTTTTTTTGGTAGAATCAAATCTCCTCGTCGGATCCGCCTCAATAAAAAAGCCGCCAAAAAGGATCCTTTGGCGGCTCGGCGAGCATATCCCGATGCTGGGATGTAGCTCCGTTGCTCTGCGTCTCCATCTTTCGATGGTTTTGCTCTGAGCAAAGGGAATAATATATTTAAATTCCATGTTTATGTTTGTTGCAAAAAGACTAGCGTTTCATAAAACCCTCCGTAGAAAAAAACGTTATAAGATATTTCCAAAAAAAAAACCCATTCACACGGAATGGGTTGCTTAAAGGCCTGAATAAATATACATATGCCTTATGGCAACCCGGCTGACCTTCCCCCGCCCAAACGGCGGAGGGTAGGTTCCGTGGCTTTGCGTCCCACCCTCTCGGATGGTTTGCCTTTTTCAATTTCAATAAAAAAGCCGCCAAAAAGGATCCTTTGGCGGCTCGGCGAGCATATCCCGATGCTGGGATGTAGCTCCGTTGCTCTGCGTCTCCATCTTTCGATGGTTTTGCTCTGAGCAAAGGGAATAATATATTTAAATTCCATGTTTATGTTTGTTGCAAAAAGACTAGCGTTTCATAAAACCCTCCGTAGAAAAAAACGTTATAAGATATTTCCAAAAAAAAAACCCATTCACACGGAATGGGTTGCTTAAAGGCCTGAATAAATATACATATGCCTTATGGCAACCCGGCTGACCTTCCCCCGCCCAAACGGCGGAGGGTAGGTTCCGTGGCTTTGCGTCCCACCCTCTCGGATAGTTTGCCTTTTTCAATTTGAATTTTTTATTTAACGTAAAACCTGCATGGGATGAATACGCAACACCGGTGCCAGAAAAGGACATGCCCACTCAATTTTAAAAAGACTTGATATCGTTGGAATAAATAGTATGTGGAAAAAGGAAACATTTGATCGTAGCTGTTCTTTTTTGAACACCAAGTGCAAAATTTGGTCGAAAAACCCCAAGCAAAAAAAAAGGGGGAAATCTTTTGTTGATCGATTCTTTGAAAATCAACGTTATCATCGTAGGAAAACCAAATAATAAACGGGAAGTTTATAAATTACCCTTATATAATGGGTCTTCGTGTGATCGAGTGGGTAAATTCATATCTCTTTAAGCATACAAGTCAGGACTTTCAACCATGTAAGCTTCTCTTGTTTCACCTTCCCGCACCTGCGACACAGCACACGCCTGATCTGCATCTCCAGGTAGATCCGCATCTCCCCGCAGGGTAGGTCCCGGACACGCGGAACCTTGTGGTCGTAGAAACTTCGATGAACCGTTCTGCAACAGCCGCAAGTTGTTTTTTTTGATGTCTCTCAAGCCGGATGATACGGGCCTTGGGGTCTCCGAATATCCCCCTGATCGTGGCTCTGGGACGAAACCCGGGGAATCGATACTCGTCCAATAATCGCCTCTGGTTGCCATCCGGCAATCATGCCAAAAATTCCTCTTGATTTAAACCATTTTTCCCTTTATATCAAAACAACTTACGCCAACTTATACTCAAATTTTACCCACTCACTTCCACGATTAGCCTATTAAATAAGGTAGGATGGTTTGTAAACCAACGCAAAGTTCATCAACAGAGGTTTAGACATTTCAGTGGGGCTCATCCTCTAGAACATGAAAAAAGTATGCATCCTTTTTTAGGTATTTCCGTCTATAGGTAAGAAAGGGGAATTAAACAACTTCAAAACCCTATAGAGGAGATAGTAAAATGGAAAAACGAAGAAATGAAGAGGTTCGACAAGCAGTGCGAAAAACCTATGGAGAAATTGCAAGAGGGGAGATCACTGGATGCGGCTGTGGTCCTTCTTCTTGTTGTGGTTCCGTAGATCATCCAAAATCGGGGGATGTTTCGGTTGGCCTCGGTTACAATAGGGATGATATCTCAACTTTTCCGGAAGGCGCGAATTTGGGCCTGGGCTGTGGAAATCCACATGGGATTGCATCTTTGAACCCCGGAGAGACGGTGCTTGATTTAGGAAGCGGGGGAGGAATTGATTGCTTTCTTGCCGAAAGAGCTGTGGGTCAGGAGGGCTTTGTGATCGGTGTGGATATGACTCCGGAGATGGTCTATCGGTCCCGTGAAAACGCGGAAAAGGCGGGGTTGGGCAACGTGGCGTTTCGTCTAGGGGAGATCGAAAACCTACCGGTTGCCGATAATTCGGTGGATGTCATCAGTAGTGTCCCAACGTTGAATGGGTTGCCTGTTCTAACTTATAGAGAAATATTGGTTTTTCTTTTAAAGTGCAATTTTTCGATTTGAAATATTTCTGTCCGATAGGCCACACTTCCGCATACCT
>Ga0299906_10000499_pt1 | contig 36562 bp, 31 predicted proteins | sample RVTome_14_FD_200259 | JGI IMG/M metagenome (GOLD analysis project Ga0299906, IMG submission 200259) | Soil microbial communities from uranium-contaminated site in the Upper Colorado River Basin, Wyoming, United States - RVT145D125 (version 2) ... | reverse complement strand
CCAGCGGGGCGAGACCTTCTACGTCCCCGACCGCATGACGGACCGGCGACTGACCCCGGACGAGCGATCCCAGCGCGGGGTGGCGAGCTTCGCGCTGGTCCCCGTCCACGACGGCGACACGCTCCGGGCTCTGCTCTACGTCGACAGCTATGATCCGCATTTCTGCGAGAACCACGACCTGGTGCGGCTGACGAAGCTGTCCCGGATCGTGGTCAAGGCGGTGACGGACCCGGACGCGGGCGAGCGGCCGACCGGCGCGGGCGAGACGGCCTGGGAGACGTACCTCGAGCGGACCCCGGTGGAGGACATGGAGCGGGAGAAGCTGCTGCTGCTCCTGAACCGCAACGAGTGGAACATCGCCCGGGTCGCGCGCCTGATGGGGGTGACGCGGCGGACCATCTACCTGCGCCTGGCCCGCTACAAGATCCCCAGGGAGCGCGTGCCCAAGACCCGCTCCCGCCGCCGCACCCAGGCGAGCTGACAGCCGCGGACGGGGGCCTGATCGACCCGGGTCCCCGTCAGCGCGCCGGAACGCGCAGCGGGCGGTCGAGGCGGAGTGTGACCACCGTTCCCGTGGGGAGTTCCACGTCCTCGCCCTTCGAGGCGACCACGGCCCCCCCTCCTCCGACGAGGATGCCCGCGATGGCGCCGTCCTTGCCGCCCAGGATTCCGCCCACGATCGCTCCGACGGCAGCGCCGATTCCGGCCTTGCGACCCGCCCCCGAGCCCTCCTGGAACTCCACCATGCGGGCCCGCATGTCGACGCGCCCGTCTTCGAGGTAGACCGCGTCGAAGCTCAGCTCGAGGCGGCCGGCCCTGGAGGGTCGCTGCGCCGGCTCCGCCGCCCGGACCAGCCCGCGCACGGAAGTGCCCGCCGGGATCGCGATCTCGCCGTCCACCCTCACGGCCTGCACCAGCGTGGCGTCGACCCGGTCCTCCGCTCGCGCTGTGCGAGACGAGAGGGGGGAGTCGAGTCGGACCTCGAACGCCGTGCCCTCCGGGACCCGCAGCTCCTCCGGGTCGCCGAAGGCCCGGGCGACGTCACGGCGCAGCTCGGAGACGCTCTCCCGAAGGTCGACGAGCTCGCCTCGGGACACCCCGCTTCCGCCGGCCCCGCTCTCAGCGTGGCGCCGCATGCTGACCTTGAGATAGATCAGATCCTCGCGCAGCAGCGCGGCGCGGTCCCGCAGCTCGGCGACCCGGGCGTCGTCCGCGTCGAGGGCATCGAGCTCCGCCGAGAGCGCGTCCAGCTCGCCCTGCACCTGCGCGATGTCGTCCGGGCTCGCATCCTCGGCCCGCACCGCGCCGGGGGCGATGGCGAGCAGGGCCAGGACGAGTGCGGCCAGACGCCGAAGCCTCGGAACACCCATGCGACCTCCCGTGTCAGGACCCCTGAACGAGGCTACGAGGGTCCCGGCGCCGGCGGCGTGCTCGGGATCACCGGTCGGCCGGCGATTTGGGCCGCCGCGGCGGGGCGACCGGCCGGTCTTCAGCTGCCCTGGGCCTTCAGATCGGCGAGAAATTTCTGCACCGCCTCGGTCTGAGCGCCGGGATCCGGGTTGCCCGCCATGAACTTCTCGAAATGCTCGGCGGCCGTGGCGTTGTCGCCGTCCTTGGCCGCCAGGTCCCCGAGCAGGTAGTGGGCCTGCGTCAGCGTCGCTCCGCCCTGGCTGAGCGCGACGAACTTGGCGAGGTACTTCCGCGCGGCGGCGGCGTCCTGACGGATGTAGGCGAGGCGGCCAGCCTGATAGAAGGCTGCGGCGCCGTCGGGCTTCAGCTCCGTGACCTTCGCGAAGTGCTTCTCGGCTCCCGCGTCGTCGTCGACGCGCAGGTAGGCGGTGGCGAGCTGGTAGTGCAACGTCCAGTCCTTGCCGTTGTCGAGTATGGCGTTCTTCAGGTACGGGATGGCCTGCTGGTACTTCTTGCCGAGAGCCAGCGACATCCCCACGCTCCGGGTGGCCGCTGCGCGCTGCGCGTCGGCCACGTCGGGGTTGCCCTCGGACTTCTTCAGAAAGGCCTGGTAGTGCTCGACGGTCTTGGCGAGGTTCTTCTTGTTCGAGTAGGCGAGTCCCAGGTAGAAGTCCGGACCGGGGTGGGTCTTGTCGGTCATGAGCTGCAGCGCCTTCTGACAAGACGCGATGACACCGTCCCAGTTGCTCTGCTGGGCGGCCGCCGCACACTGGTTGAGCTCCGGGGCGCCGGGCGCTTCCTGCGCGGCCGCGTTGGAGGCGACGAGCGCCATGCTCACCACGAGCACCGACTTCTTCATTGGAACATCTCCTTCGCTACGTTGTTTTCTCACCCCGAGGTCGCCGGAGGAGCCCCAGCTGACCGACTCGGTGTCGTACCCGGCCGCCGCGATCAGCGCCGCGGCCCGGAAGCTTATAGCCTAACACACGCGATCCGGGTCGCCGGGCGCCTTGACACCTTTTGGAGGCGGCCGCTAATATCCCCAGGAGAACCCGGTGGCGCTATCGTCTAGGGGTTAGGACGGGTGGTTCTCAGCCATCAAACCGGGGTTCGAATCCCCGTAGCGCTACCAAAGCCAGCCGGAGGCTGGCTTTTTTAGCGCTACGGGGCCTCGTCGGCTCGCTTCGCCCCGTCGGGCTCAGCTCGGCGTCGAAACTCAGGGGGTGTCGGAGCTCTTTCGATCGTCGGGGGCGGGCGGCTCGGGCTCCGGCTCAGGCTCCGGCTCGGATCCGCGGATCCAGGAGAAGAACGAGAAGGCAGGGCGCTCGCCGCCGGTCTCTGACTCCTCAGCGCTTGAGGGCCCCGAGTCGCCGGAGGTCTCCTCTCGCGACTCCTCGTCCGCCGGCTCTTCCCGGTCCTGCAGTGCGCCGTCCTCGGTCTCCTCGGCGCCCGCCGCCTCCTCGGCGGCGGTCGCATCCGACTCTCCGGGAGCCCCGGTTCCACGGCCCCGCCGGCTGCGGCTGCGGCGCCGACGCGCGGGTCGGGCTCCGTTCTCGGCGGACTCTCCGCTCGCATCCGGGCCCCCCGAACCGGAGGCGGCCGCGCGCCCGGGGCTGCCCGCGGTCCGGCTCGCCGCGGCTGCGGCCGTGGCAGCGGCGCGCTCGGCGCCGAGGTCCTCGACGACGTAGCTCCCTGAGCGCTGGTCGCGGCGCAGCGTCACGATCCCGCGCCGCTGGGCGTCCTCCAGCAGGTGCGAGAAGGTCCGGAAGCCGTAGTAGGTCTCGTTGAAGGAGGGCCGCTTGCGCTTCATGGTCTCCTTGACCATGGAGCCCCAGAGGATCTCCTTGTTCTCGCGCTCCAGCGCCAGCACGGCGTCGATCAGGAGCGCGAAGCACTCCTGCAGCTTGTTGTTGACCTTGTCCAGGGCGGGCAGCGGCCGCTGCTTCCCGCGCACCAGGTCCTCGTAGAAGATGAACTCGTCGCAGTTCTCCATCAGCAGGTCGGACGTCGAGTTCTTGACGCCCAGCCCGATGACGTAGCGGTTGTTCTCCTTGAGCTTCGACACCAGCGGCGAGAAATCGGAATCGCCGGAGGCGACCACGAAGCAGTTGATGTGCTCCTTCTGGAACGCCAGGTCCATGGCGTCGACGACGAGGCGGATGTCGGCGGAGTTCTTGCCGCCGACCGACTTCTGCGGGACCTCGATCAGCTCGATGGCGGCCTCGTGGAAGCTGCGCTTCGCCTCTGAGTAGCGACTCCAGTCGGCGTACGCCCGCTTGACCAGGAGCTTCCCCTTGTCCAGGAGGCGCTCCAGCACCAGGTCGATCTCGAAGCTGCGGTACCGAGCCTCCCTGACGCCGATGGCGATGTTCTCGTAGTCGATGAACAGCGCGATGCGCTGCTCATCCGAGCTGTACTCAGCCAAGCTGCCTCCTCCAGAGTGGACGCTGTCTCTGCCGCGGTGCGCGTCCACCGCGGACGGTGAGAACCGGGGTACCCGGGCGGGAAAGCCCGGGTAGCCCGGGCTGCGAGGCCTCAAGCGTACCACGGGCTGCCCGGATGGGAGGGCGGAGACTCGATTTCAGGAGAGCACCTCACCCCCGCCGGGCGGCGGCCTCTACCGCCTGCAGGAGCTCGCCGCGGAGCTCCTCGAGCGACTGCTGCCTCCGGTCGGCCTCCCGATCCAGGGCCCTGAGGACCGCGCGCTCCAGGCCCGGCGAGTACGCCGTTCGCGGCAACGGCCGCGGGTCCCGCTCTCCTCCCATGATCTTCGTCAGCACCGCCCCGACGCTGTCTCCGTCGAAGGGCTTCTTGTAGGAGATCAGCTCGTAGGCGATCGCCCCCACGGAGAAGACGTCGGCCCGGTGGTCCACGCGGTCCCCTTCGATCTGCTCGGGGGCCACGTAGTGAACGGAGCCCAGCATCTGCCCCCGCTTCGTGAGATCGGAGGTGTTCACCCGCGCCATGCCGAAGTCCACGAGCTTCACGACGCCCTCCGCGGTGACGCGCAGGTTGGCCGGCTTGACGTCCCGGTGGACGATTCCGTGCTCGTGGGCGTGCTGAAGGCCGTCACAGATCTGGCGCAGCAGATCGAGCTTCCACTCGACCGACAGGGGCGCGCGGCGTTGGATGATCTGCTCCAGGTCGGTGCCCTCCACGTACTCGAGGGCCATGAAGGGCTGGTCGGCCACCTCGCCCGTCTCGACCACCCGGACGATGTTGAGATGATCGAGCCGGCGGACGGCTTCGGCCTCGCGCAGAAAGCGGGTCCGCAGCTCCGTCTCCCGGGCCAGGTCCCGGTACATCACCTTGAGCGCGACCTTGCGGCCCGTCGACTCGTGCTTCGCCTCGTAGACGGTGCCTACGGTTCCCCGGCCGATCACCTGAACCGTGCGGTAGTGGCCGAAGCAGAGTGGGGAGTCGTCGATCATCGAAGTGGACGTGCGGATTGTAGCGCTTTCGCACCTGCGCCCCGTGCTACAGTCGCCGATCGGCGTGCCCGCCCACGATCCCTCCGCCACGAGCGCACCCGGGGAGCACTGGCGCAGAAACGGCTACGTGATGGCCGCGACGGTCTTCGCGGTCTTCACCGGCTTCGCCTTTGTGGTTCCCTTCCTGCCCCTCTTCGTGAGAGAGCTCGGGGTCCGGGACGACGAGAGCGTCGTGCTCTGGGCCGGGGCTCTGATCGGCGTCGCCCCGTTGCTGGCCGGCCTGATGGCCCCCGTCTGGGGTCGGCTGGCGGATCGCCACGGCCACAAGCGGATGGCGATCCGGGCGCTGGTCGCCTACGTCGTGCTCCTCGCCCTCTCCGCCGGGGCGGGCTCTCCCCTCGAGCTGCTGGCGTTGCGGGCCGGGGTGGGCCTCGCGGGGGGGATCGGTCCCTTGAGCCTGGCCATGGCCTCCGCGAGGGCGCCCAGGGAGATGACCGGGAAGGTCGTCGGGCTGGTGCAGTCGGCCCAGATCCTGGCCGCTGCGGCGGGACCCCTGATCGGTGGGGCCCTCGCCGACCGCATCGGAATCCGGGCGACGTTCCTGGTCACGGCCGGGGTGTGCGCGTGCGCCCTGGTGGTCGTCCTGCTGCTGTACAAGGAGGCCCCGGGGAGCGGTGTACGCGCATCCGGTGCGCCGGCCCCGCTCTCCCTCGCAGGCCTGCTCCGCCTGCCTTCGGCCGCCGCCCTGCTCGCGCTGCTCTTCCTCTCCAACTTCGTGAGCCGATCGTTCACGCCGGTGCTCCCGCTCCACCTCGAGTCCCTGGGGGTGCCGGCGGATCGGCTGGCGTCGTCCACGGGAGCTCTCATCTCCGCCTACTCCGTCGCCGCGGCCACCTCGGCCTGGGCCTACGGCGCAGCGAGCCGCCGACACGCGCCCCGCAGGCTGCTCGCGATGAGCCTGCTCGGGGGCTGCCTCTCGATCGCTCCCATGGCCGTCGTCCCCACCTTCGCGGTCTTCCTCGCACTCGCCGTCGCTTTCGGGCTCGTCTCGGGGGGGACGCTCGCCCTGGGCTACACGATCGGCGCCCGCACCGTCCCGGAGGAGCAGCGAGGTGCGGCCTTCGGTTTCCTCTCGGGGGCCGCGCTCTTCGGTGGCGCGGTCGCTCCCTCGGTCGCCGGTGTCCTGGCGCACTGGCACATGAAGGGGATCTACTACCTCGACGCGCTCATCTACCTCGCTCTGCTGGCGGGCCCGCTCCGACTCGTGGACCGATCCCGGGGGCGCGACGAGGCGGCCTTCTAGCCGGCCGGCTCCCCTGAGCCGGAGCCCGCCAGCCCCAGCGACGACGCCGCAACGACACGGTTGCGACCGCGCTGCTTGGCGGCGTACAGGGCCCTGTCCGCCGCCTCGACGAGGGCTGGGGCGCCCTCCCCGCCCTCGGGCCACACGGCCACCCCGAAGCTGGCCGTGATCGCCATCCGGGCCCCCTCGAAGGCCACGGGGGTCTCCGCCAGCGCCCGCCTCACCCGTTCGGCCTGGGCCACTCCCCCCTCCTCGTCGGCGCCGGGCAGGATCGCCACGAACTCCTCCCCGCCGTACCGGGCTGCGACGTCCCCACGCCGGAGGTTCCCCTCGATGGCCCGCGACGCCACCCGCAGCGCCTCGTCGCCGGCGGGGTGGCCGTGCGTGTCGTTGAGCTTCTTGAAGTGGTCGAGGTCGAGCATCATCAGCGCGAAGCGTCCCGACTGTCGCTCCTCACGGGCGATCGCCCGGCCCAGCAGGTCGTTGAAGGAGCGGCGATTGTAGAGACCGGTCAGGCCGTCCCGCACCGCCAGCTCGGTGCGCTGCTCCACGAGCCAGATCGTGCGCAGCACCGCCGCCGCCTGGTTCGCGAGGATCTTGAGCACGCGGTTCGCCGTGGCATCGAAGGTGCCGCGCCGCCCCATCAGCATCAGCGCGCCCAGGTTGGTGTTCGACGAGCGCAGCGGCACGGCGAGCAGCGACTGCGCCCGCCGGCCCCCCTCGTCGAGGGCGAGGATCGGCATCCGCTGCTCCGCGCCCGCGAGGTCGTCGAGCAGGTAGGGCTCCTGGGCGCTCCGCAGCACCCAGGCACCCCAGGTGCGCTCGCTGAGGGCGACCTCCCGGCCCTTGAAGCCCCGGGCCCATCCCGTCGCGGCCTCGAGGGTGTAGCGGGTCTCCGCCTCGTCGGCGCGCAGGATCGCCGCGGACTCGAAGGCGACGAGGTCGTGGGCCGCCCGCAGCAGCAGCCGGTACACGCCCCGGCGCTCCACCTGCTCCGCGAGCTGGGCGGAGACGTTCGCCAGGGCCCCCAGCTCCACCGTCCGCTCCTCCCGGCTGACTGCCGCCTTCGAATGGGAGAGGCTCTCGGCCAGGAGCGCCGCGAACGCCTCCAGGAGCTCGGGCTCGCGCCCCGTGAAGGCCTGGACCTCGAGCTGGTCCGCCACCAGCACGCCGACCGCGACGCCGGCGGCGCTGACCGGAACGGCCAGCAGCGTGCCGATCCGGACGCTGCCCCGGTAGTAGGGCAGCGCCTGGAGCAGCCGGTCGTAGGCGGTCGCGTAGAACGAGGTGTCCCGGTCGAGGACAAAGGCGATGGGGTCGGCGCCCAGGGGGATCGCCGCGTCAGGCAGCACCGTCTCCGGTCCTGCCGCGGCTTTCAGGAAGGCGAGGTCGCGGTCCCGGTCGACGGCGAAGTAGGCCACGGTGTGAGCGCTCACGGCCCTGCGCGCGAGAGCGACGATCGCCTCGAGGGACCGCGCCGCCGAGCTGTCGTGGTCCAGGCGCCGCGCCCGCCGCTTCTCCTCCGAGACCTGGCTCAAGTCGGTGGCCTTCGGCTCCTCGCCCCACTCCTCGAACTGATCGATGCCGTGGCGCATCTTCGCCACCTCGGTCAGGGCCCGCTCCAGGCGCCGCCGGTCGTCGGCTACCGCCCGGCCGAGGAGGGCGGCGAGGGCGGGGTAGGCGAGGGCCGCTGCTGCTCCCTGCTGCCAGCGGCCGGTGAGGTTCGCGTCTGCGAGGGCGAGGAGCGAAGCAAGGCCCGCGATCCCGAGGCCGATCCGGGGCGTCTCCGCCGTGGCCACCCCGGCCACCAGCAGCATCACCAGGGGCCAGACCGGCCAGCTTCCGGGGCCGAGGATCTGGCCGAGGGCGTCGAATCCGAGGAGCAGGAAACAGTAGAACGCGACCTGCTCCAGCCAGCCCTTATGCTTGAGGCTCGCGATGAGGGCGGAGCCGCCCATCCCGAATGCCAGCAGCATCGGGAACGCGACCCGGGTCGCCCAGTGGGGGTGGCCCGCCAATGGCCGGAAGGCGGCCGCCAGGAACAGCACGGCGGCCAGGAGCAGCGCGCCCTCTGCCGCGCGGCGCCGACGCCGGGAATCCCGGAGGGCCGCCGGCCGGCTCCGGCCAGTCGCCGCGGGACGATCCTCCGCGCGACCACGGGTCTCCGGCTCAGCCATCGGGTGGGGGATCGTAGCAGAGCGCCGGGTCACACCCGGCCCGGCCTCGAGCGCCGCTGCGGCCCGGGCTCGAGGCCATAGAATCCGTGCCGATGGACACCTCGAGTCGGCGCGCCGTGGAGGACTACCACAGGCTGTTGCGGGACGACGCCGGGCTGGTGCGGGAGGTCGAGGAGCGCTTCCAGGAGAGGCTCGCCGCGGCCAAGGCCACCTTCGGCGGCCGGGCGCTCTGTTCGTTCCCCCGGCCGAATCTGCTCTCCCGCGGCGACTACGACCAGATCCGCGACGTCTGCCGTCGCATCTTCAGTGCGGTGGAGAAGGTGGAGGCGGCCGCCGGCGAGACCCTCTGGGAGGAGGTGGGGCTGACCGAGCAGGAGCGGGAGCTGGCGCGCCTCGCGCCCGGCTTCACGCGCTCCTCGCCCCTGGCCCGGCTCGACTCCTTCCTCACGCCGTCTTCGTACCAGTTCGTCGAGCTCAATGCCGAGACGCCCGCCGGCAGCGCGTACAACGACGTGCTGAGCGACGTGTTCCTGGAGCTCGACGTCATGAAGCGGTTCCAGGAGCGCTATCGGGTGGAGCCCTTCCGGGTGCTCGAGCGCCTGCTGGAGACCCTGGTCGGCTGCTACCGGGCTGCGGGAGGGCGCTCTCCCCGCCCCTCCATAGCGGTGGTGGACTACGAGGAGGTCCCGACCCGCAACGAGCACCACCTGTGCCGGGAGTTCTTCGAGTCCCAGGGGCACCCCGCCTTCGTGTGCGATCCGCGGGAGCTCACCTACGAGTCCGGCGAGCTCAGGCTCTCGGGGCAGCGCATCGACGTCGTCTACAAGCGGCTGCTCGTCAACGAGCTGCTCGAGCGGGCCGAGCAGCTCCCGGGGTTGCTCGAGGCGGTGCGGGCCGGGGCCGTCACCGTCGTGAACCCAATGCGCTGCAAGGCGATCCACAAGAAGGCCATCTTCGCGGTGCTCACCGACGACGAGACGGGACCGCTGCTGGACGAGGCCGAGCGGGCCGCGGTGGCCGCTCACGTCCCCTGGACGCGCTGCCTGAGGCCGCAGCGGACCCGCCATCGCGGGAGGAGCGTGGACCTGCTCGAGCACGTCCGGTGCAACCGGGAGCGCCTCGTGATCAAGCCGAACGACGAGTACGGGGGGAAGGGCGTCTACATCGGCTGGGAGCTGGACCAGTCGGCCTGGGACGACGCCATCGAGCAAGCTCAGAGCGGCTTCTACGTCGTCCAGGAAAGGGTCGAGGTGCAGCGCCAGAGCTTCCCGCGACTCGCCCCGAAGCTCGAGTTCGCGGATCTCGTCGTAGACCTCGATCCCTACCTCTTCGACGGCGAGGTGGAGGGCTTCCTGACCCGGCTCTCGGATACGTCCCTCGCGAACGTCAGCTCCGGAGGTGGACAGGTCCCGTCGTTCCTGGTCGAGGCGCGCTGAGAGACTAGAACTCCCGCCGCAGCCCGATCCCGATCCCAAAGTCCGTGGTCGCCTGCTGATGGCTCAGCCCCTCGCTGAAGCCCCCCTCCAGGGTCCAGCCCTCGGAGACCTCGAACAGCGCGCCGATCCGGAGGTAGGACTGGAAGCCGGGGTACTCGGCCACGGCCTCGACGAGCCGGCCCGCGGCTTCCAGCTGCAGGAGCAGGCTCCAGCGCCCCCCCGGGCGCCACTCGAGGGCGGCGAAGCCGTGGGCGCGGCTCCGGGCGTACGCGACCCCCTGGAGCTCCACGTCGGTGTAGTAGGTCCCCCCCAGGCCGAAGTACGCGTCGAAGGCCGTCCCCAGAGGATGCGCCCCGACCAGCTGCACCCCGACCTCGACACCCCCTCCCGCGAAGGTCCCCGATCCCGTCGGGAGCGCGGCGCGAGCCACGCCGCTCAGGGCCCACCCCGACGCTTCGCGGCGGAGCAGCGCGCCGCGCAGCGCCAGCTCCAGGTTCCCGAGCCCCGTGCCGCTGCCACCCTGCCAGACCAGCGGCAGGAAGCTCTCGTCGCGGCCCCGGACCCGGAGCTGGTCCCGCAGGAAGAAGCCGCGCCCGTTGTCCGGAAAGCCGAGCCCGTGGACCCAGTCGATGACGCCGTCCATGAGCCCGCCCCCGCGCCAGCGCACGGGGAGCCGCGCTTCGACCTCGAGGCGTCGCGTCAGCCCCGCGCGGAGGCCGACGCTCAGGCTCCGGTGCTCGCCGTCGACGAGGAAGCGGCGGTCGTCCGGGCTCTCTCCGGCGACGTTCTGCCGCCATCCGAAGTCGTTGCCCCAATCCAGATCGACGCGCAGCTGAAGCCGCCCGGGCGGAAGCAGGTCCGGGCGCGTCGCGGGGAGCGTCAGCCGCGGCTGAGCGAGGAGCCACTCCTCGCGCCACTCGATCGGTCCGCGACGTGGATGCGCCTGAGCCCGCAGCGTGGCCGCGGGCCACGCCAGGGCGAGCGCGGCGGCTGCCAACGAGACGCGCGAGGGACGGGGGCGGATCACCGGGCGCGATCTTAGCCCGCCGGCCCCTGATACACTCGATCGCGGCGCGGCGTCGGGAGCGGGCATGGACATCATCTGTCGACAGAAACGGGAGCACGGCCGGGGGAGCTGCCTCACCGACTGCCCGAGCGCGCCTCCGTCGGACGTCTACGACTACGCGAGGGTCGAGGCCCCGGCCGACCTGCCCCCCGCAGATCCCCGCATCGTCGACGTGGCTGTCCTCGACATGAACTGCACCTGGCCGAACCTGGGACACGACTCCCTGGTGCACGCCGTCCAGGACGCGGCCTGCGACCTGATCCCCGTGCTGGGCCCGGCGGGCATCAAGGTCCGGGCGATCTCCTTCGAGGTCCGACGGCGGCACCAGCTCCCCGAAGCTCCCGGGGGACGCTTCGCCCTGTACCTCGGCAGCGGCGGGCCCGGCCACATCGACCCCCGCTACAACGACGGGAGCGACGAGGGGAGCCAGGGCCTCGAGGAGGACCCGCGCTGGCAGGGTCCCTTCTACCGCCTGCTGGACGCCATCGTCGCGGACGAGAGGGCAGCGCTCGTCGCGGTCTGCCACACCTACGGCGTGATGTGTCTCTGGGCCGGTATCGCGAGACCCGAGCTCCGAGGGCCCGCGAAGGCAGGCAAGAGCAGCGGCATCCTGGAGAACGTCCTCACCTCCTCCGCGCTCGAGCACCCCTGGTTCCGGCGCTTCTCCGAGGAGCTTCCCGATGGCCGGCGGCTGCGCATCCTGGACAACCGTCTCTACGACCTGATCCCCGTCTCCGGGGAGCTCCCCGCGGGGATCACGGCGATCGGCCGCGAGACCCTGGGAGTCGGCGGTCCCCCCGGGGAGGCCATGACCATGGTGGAGCTCGCCCGGGATCCCGGCGGGGTGATGCCCCGGGTGTTCGGGTCGAACCACCATCCCGAGATCCTGGACCGCTTCCGCCAGAAGCTGATCCTGCAGGGGAAGCTGGACCGGGGCGAGGTGAGCCACGAGTGGTACGAGGAGCGCCTCGCCGTGCTGAGCCGTGTACACGCCGACGACCGGGACGACCATCGCCTCCACGCCACCAGCGACTACACGCTGCTCGGTCCGATGCGCTTCCACCTGCACCGGGCACTGCGCCGCCGCGCCGAGGACCTCGGGCTGAGGGTGGACCTCGACGAGGAGCGGGTCTTCGCCCGGGCGGCGGCGACGACCTGACCCCTCGGGAATGATCCCGAAGCCGCCCTTCGCCTCGCAGCTCACGCTCGAGGAGGAGCTCGCCGCGTTCGAGAGGCTGCGCCCGCGCCTGCTCGAGGTCTGGGACGCGATGACGATGCAGGACGAGGTGCCACACACCTCGGTGGTGGTGCCCTCCCTCACCCTCGACCAGAGCGAGCTGCGCAAGATCCCGGGTGTGGCGTTCTACGAGGAGCGGCTGCTGTTCCTTCTGATCCGGCTGCGCAACCCCCGGGCGCGGGTCGTATACGTGACCTCGCAGCCCGTCCACCCGATGATCCTGGAGTACTACTTCCAGTTCCTGGCGGGCATTCCCGCCAGCCACGCCCGAGCCCGGCTCACGCTGCTCTGTGCCCACGACGGCTCGCCCCGCTCCCTGACCGAGAAGATCCTGGAGCGGCCCCGGCTCCTGGAGCGCATCCGCGCCGGGATCGGGGATCCCCAGCGGGCCTACATGACGGTCTTCAACTCCACGCCCCTCGAGCGCAAGCTCGCCGTTCTGCTCGACATCCCGCTGAACGGGGTCGACCCGAACCTCGTCCACCTGGGCAGCAAGTCCGGGAGCCGGCGGGTGTTCAGGGAGGCGGGGATCGACCTCCCCGAGGGCTTCGAGCAGCTCCGCACCGAGGGGGACGTCCGCGGCGCTCTCACGGAGCTGAAGCGGAGAAACGCCGGGCTGAGGCGCGCCGTGGTGAAGCTCAACGAGAGCTTCTCTGGCGAGGGAAACGCCCTGTTCCGCTACCCCGACTCGACCGACCGCGAGGCGATCGACGAGGCGATGCGGGAGATGGAGTTCGCGGTGGGAAGCGAGTCCCACGACCTCTACTTCGAGAAGCTCGCGCGCATGGGCGGGATCGTGGAGGAGTACATCGATGCCCCCTTCAAGAGCTCGCCGAGCTATCAGGTGCGCATCACCGCCAGCGGGGAGGTGCTGCCGATCTCGACCCACGATCAGATCCTGGGGGGGGTCGGGGGGCAGTCGTTCCTCGGCTGCAGCTTCCCGGCCCACGGGGACTACCGGCGCCGGGTGATGGAGCTGGGTCAGCGGGTCGGCTCGACCCTGGCGGCCGCCGGGGTCGTGAGCCGGCTCTCGGTGGACTTCCTGGCATTTCGCGATTCCGTCGAGGAGGATTGGCGGGTCAGCGCCCTCGAGATCAACCTGCGCATGGGCGGGACCACCCACCCCTTCCTGGCGCTGCAGTTCCTCACCGGCGGGCGCTGCGATCCCGAGACCGGGCTGTTCCACTCTCCCTCGGGGACGGTCAAGTACTACCGGGCGACCGACAACCTCAAGTCGGATTCGTACCGCGGGCTGCTCCCGGAGGACCTGATCGAGATCCTGACCCTGAACCGGCTCCACTACAGCCACAACACCGAGAGCGGCGTGCTGTTCCACCTGATCGGGGCCCTCTCCGAGTTCGGCAAACTGGGGATGACCGCGATCGCGAACAGCTCAGGCGAGGTGGACGACCTGTACCGCCGCACCCTCTCGATCCTCGACCGGGAGACGGCCTACGGACGGCCCGAGGCCACCGTGGAGAACCCGCGGCTGTAGCGCCCTCGAGCTCCGTCTCCAGGTTCGCGCGCCGGAACCGGCAGCGCAGGCCGTAGCGCAGGCGACTCAGAAGTCCCAAGCGTGGACCCCTAGCCGACCTCCATGACCCGGGTGACGGCTCCGAGGAGCCGCTCCCAGTTGAGGGTCTCCCTCTCCAGCTGCCGCGTCCCGCTGCGGGTGAGGCGGTAGAACTTCGCGCGCCGGTTGTGCTCGGAGGTCCCCCACTCCGACGTCACCCAGCCCCGCTTCTCGAGCCGGTAGAGGGCCGGGTAGAGCGACCCCTGATTGACCTTGAGCACCTCTCTCGAGACCTCCTCGATGCGTTGCGAGACGCCCCAGCCGTGCATCGGTTCGCCGCTCAGGGTCTTCAGGATCAGCATGTCGAGCGTCCCCTGAAGCAGGTCGGCCTGCGCCTGGGCCATGGCACCCCCTCGCCGCCTGCGACGGACGGCGCTGGCGCCGACGATAGCTCGGCCATGTCGATTGTCAAGAGGAGAGGGAGCTACATGTCGTACAGCGTCGTGTCGACCTCGGGGGGGCTGAGCCGCCGCTTCAGGCCCGCCAGGGCCTTCCTGGGGTCGCCGCCGAAAGGGTCGGCCTCGAGGACGTCCCCCATCTCCTCCTCGATCTTCTCGGGGTCCTCTCCCGCTTCCATGCGGCGCAGGGCTTCGTCCATCCCGGCTCCGACGGGCATGCCGGTGGCGTCGAAGAGCTTGCGCATCATATGGGCGGCCTGCTTGGGATCCTCCTCGTCGATCCCCTCCGCGTCCCCGGCCAGCGACTCCATCGCCTTCGCGAGCCGCTCCTCGTCGAGGTCCGGCATCTCGGGGCCGGCGGGGTCGCCCTCGGCCTCCTTGCGCCCCTTGGATATGGCAAAGCGGGTGGCGCGCCGGGTCAGGTCCCGCCCCCCGCAGCGCGGGCAGGCCGGCCGCTTTCGGGTGTTCACGGAGCGCGACAGGAAGTTGAGGATGCGGTGGCAGCCAGGGCAGTAGAACTCGTAGATCGGCATCTCCGCCGATCATAATCGAAGCCGAGCTTCGCATCCGCGGTCAGCGCCGTCCCGATAGCGGACACTCCGGACAACCGGGGAACGGAGCTCAAGGACCGTCCCTTCAATCATTTGTGCAGAGCGCCCGGGCTGGCATAACCTGTGGTCTTCCCGAAGACGCACAGTGGGGCGCGAGGGCGAATGGACAACCTGATCGAGATGAGAAACGTCGACAAGGTCTACGACCAGGCCGGCCAGAAGGTCTTCGTGCTGCGCCGCATCGCCCTCGAGATCCGGGAGGGGGAGTTCGTCTCCATCATGGGTCCTTCGGGGGCGGGGAAGTCGACCCTGCTCCACGTGCTGGGGATGCACGACAGCGCCTGGACCGGGGAGTACGACTTCGTGGGGCAGCCCGTGCACCGCCTGGGGCGCAAGCACCGGCTGGAGCTCCAGAAGAAGAACATCGGCTTCGTCTTCCAGAGCTATCACCTGCTCGACGACCTGACCGTCTACGAGAACCTGGAGATCCCGCTCTCCTACAGGGACGTGAAACGATCGGAGCGCCAGGGGATCGTCGCCGACGTGCTGGACCGGTTCAACATCGTGGGGAAGAAGGACCTCTACCCGAGCCAGCTCTCGGGGGGGCAGCAACAGCTCGTCGCGGTGGCTCGGGCCCTCGTGGCGAGCCCCAGGGTGATCCTCGCCGACGAGCCCACCGGCAACCTGCACTCGGACCAGGGTCGGGACATCATGGAGCTGTTCAAGAAGCTCAACGGGGAGGGAACCACGATCGTCCAGGTCACCCACTCCGACGCCAACGCGGCCTACGGTGACCGCGTGATCCGCCTCCAGGACGGCTGGATCGTGGGGAGAGGCGAAGGGAACGCGGCGTGAACCCGGCCCGCGAGGCAGAGGCGCTGCCGGCCGCGGCGGTCCGGGGCGCCCGGATCCTGATCGCCGACGACCAGCAGGACGTGATCGAGGCGCTGCGCCTGCTGCTCAAGGCCGAGGGCTACGCCATCGAGACCGCGACCTCCACGGCCGCGATCCTGGCGGCGGTGGAGTCCCGGGAGTTCGACGTCGTGCTGATGGACCTGAACTACGCCCGCGACACGACCTCGGGCCGCGAGGGGCTGGACCTGCTGACCCGGCTCCAGGCCCTGGACGCCTCGCTGCCGGTGGTGGTCATGACCGCGTGGGGGAGCGTGGACGTGGCCGTGGAGGCGATGCGGCGGGGTGCCCGCGACTTCGTCCAGAAGCCCTGGGACAACGCCCGCCTGCTCGCGATCCTGAGCACACAGGCGGAGCTCGGCCAGGCGCTGCGCAAGGGGCAGCGCCTCGAGGAGGAGAACGAGGCGCTGCGAGGCGGGGTCCAGCGTCCGCCGAACCTGATCGCCGGGTCGGGGGCCATGGCGCCGGTGCTCCAGATGATCCAACGCGTGGGACCCTCGGACGCGAACGTGCTGATCACCGGCGAGAACGGGGCGGGCAAGGGCACCGTGGCCCAGGCTCTCCACGGGGTGTCGACGCGCTCCGGGCGCGCCCTCGTGACGGTCAACGTCGGGGGGCTCTCCGAGGGGATCTTCGAGAGCGAGCTGTTCGGGCACGTCAAGGGCGCCTTCACCGACGCGAAGACGGACCGCGTGGGGCGCTTCGAGCTCGCCGACGGCGGCACCCTGTTCCTGGACGAGATCGCCAACATCCCCCTGAACCTCCAGGCCAAACTGCTGCGGGTCCTCGAGACCGGGGAGTTCGAGCGCGTGGGTTCCTCGAAGACCCGCCGCGTCGACGTCCGCATCGTCTCGGCCACGAACGCCGACCTGAACCCGGAGGTGGCCGCGGGTCGCTTCCGCCAGGACCTGCTGTTCCGGCTCAACACCATCGAGATCGAGGTCCCCCCGCTCAGGGAGCGCCGGGAGGACATCCCGGTGCTGGCGCAGCACTTCCTCCGGCAGCACAACCAGCGCTACCGCAAGCGCGTCTCGGGCTTCGACCCGTCGGCGCTGCGTGCGCTCGTCGAGCACTCCTGGCCCGGCAACGTGCGGGAGCTCGACCACGCCGTGGAGCGGTCGGTGCTGATGGCCCAGGGGGACACGATCCGGGCGGGCGACCTGGGCCTCAAGACGGCGAGCGACGGTCCCGCGCGGCTGGAGGACATGAGCCTCGAGGACGTGGAGGCGTTCCTGATCAAGAAGGCACTGGCACGCTTCGAGGGGAACGTGAGCCGGGCGGCCGAGGCCCTCGGTCTCTCCCGGAGCGCTCTGTACCGGAGGCTGCAGCGCTACGGCCTCTGACGGCCGAGCTGGCCGGAACGCCGTATCCTCCTCGGTAGGGCCATGGCGACCACACCGAGACAGCGGCGGCTCAATTTCGACCAGCGCATCCTCGCCCTGGCCCTGGGCGCGGGATTCCCCGGCTCTCTCGTGGCGTTGGCCCTGCTCTGGGCCGGTGACTACACGGGCAAGGTCCAGTGGACGCTGACGCTGTTCATCGTGCTGCTCTGGCTCGGCTTCGCGTTCGCGGCCCGGGGCGCCGTGGTCCACCCCCTCCAGACGCTCGCGAACCTGCTCGGGGCCCTGCGGGAGGAGGACTTCTCGTTCCGGGCGCGGGGCTCGGGCCGGGACGACTCCCTGAGCGACGTGCTGCGGGAGGTCAACGCTCTCGCGACGACGCTGCGGCACCAGCGGCTCGGCGCCGTCGAGGCGACGGCCCTGCTGCAGACCGTGATGGCCGAGATCGACGTCGCCGTCTTCACCTTCGACGGCGCCCACCGCCTTCGGCTCGTGAACCGCTCCGGGGAGCGGCTCCTGGCCCGGCCCGCGGACCGCCTGCTGGGGAGGACCGCGGAGGAGCTGGGTCTCGGCAGCGCCCTGGAGTCCGAGACCGCGGTCATCGAGCGCAGCTTCCCCGGGGGCAGCGGTCGCTGGGAGGTGCGCCGCGACACCTTCCGCCAGGAGGGGCTGCCTCACCAGCTCCTGGTGCTCTCCAACGTGAGCCGTGCGCTCCGGGAGGAGGAGCGCCAGGCCTGGCAGCGCCTGATCCGGGTCCTGGGGCACGAGCTCAACAACTCCCTGGCGCCGATCAAGTCGCTGGCCGGTAGCCTCGACAGCCTGCTGGGACGTCGGCCCCCTCCCCCCGACATGGAAGAAGACGTGCGCCGGGGCCTCGAGGTCATCGGCGAGCGGGCCGAGTCGCTCTCGCGCTTCATGGCGGCCTACTCCCGGCTCGCGCGGCTGCCCCCTCCGCAGCTCGAGCCCACCGACGTGGGTGACCTGGTACGGCGCGTGGCCGGCCTCGAGACGCGCATGGCCGTGGACGTGGTCGCGGGGGCTGGGGCCGCCATCTCCGCCGATCGGGACCAGCTCGAGCAGCTGCTGATCAACCTGGTCCGCAACGCGGTCGACGCGGCGTGGGAGACGGGGGGCGGGGTGCGGATCGGCTGGCGGGGCCCGGTCCACTTCCTCCGGCAGCTCGAGGTCTGGGTCGAGGACGAGGGGCCCGGTCTGCCCGAGACGGCGAACCTGTTCGTCCCGTTCTTCACCACGAAGCCCCAGGGTTCGGGGATCGGGCTCGTCCTCTGCCGCCAGATCGCCGAGGCCCACGGGGGCACCCTCGCCCTGGAGAACCGTGCGGACCGGCCGGGTTGCCGCGCGCGCCTGCGTCTCCCGGTGGACAACGCCCTCGCGCTCTCCCGCCCCGCCGCCGCCGAGCGCTGAAGCACCGCTGGTCTGGTCCCCTTCTTGCACTCACCGGGATACCGTCGCATCCGTCTCTTCGGTACAGGGGCACAAGTTGCAGAGAACGAATGGGTTGGCCGCGAGCCACGAGCGTGTTCGGGGGGCCACACGGCGTGGCGCCGGCGCCACCCCAGGGAGGAATCGAGCATGACCGTGCAAGTCCGACCCGCCCGGCTCCAGGACGGCGTCGAGGTGCTGACGCTTCTAGAGGCCGTGGGCTACTATCCCGAGCCGATCTCCTTCGCGAAGACCTTCCGCAAGACGCTGTCGGATCCGGGCTTCCTGATCCGCGTCGCCGAGGAGGACGACGGCTCGATCGTGGGTGTGGCCTCGCTGTCGTTCCGTCACCACCTGGGCATCGGCGGGTTGCTGGCCTGTCTCGACGAGTTCGCTGTGCGACCCGGCCCGCACGCCAAGCGCGCCGAGCGGCTCCTCACCCGGGCCACCCTCGGCCGGGCGCGAAGGCTCGGCGCCCGCCACGTGGTGAACCAGCCGAACGAGTGGACGCCGCCCCCCCGGGCCGCTCAGCTCGCCGCCAGCGCCTGAGCGCCCACTCCTTGCCGCCTGGGGTCGCTCTGCGGCCCGGTGGCGGCGACGCCGGGGATACAATCCCGCGGTGGCGCGCAGCGAGAGCTTCGACTTCGCCGGCCCCGCCGGCAATCTCGAGGCGGTGCTGATGCACACCGACGGCCCGGCGGTCGCCGCCGGCGTCGTCTGCCACGCACACCCGCTCCACGGCGGCGTGATGCACTTCAAGGTGGTGTTCCGAGCCGCCCGGGCGCTTCGGGACAACGGCGTCGCGGCTCTCCGCTTCAACTTCCGGGGAGTCGGGCGAAGCGAGGGCACCCACGACTCCGGCGTCGGAGAGCAGGACGACGTGGCGGCAGCGCTCGGGGAGCTCGAGCTGCGCTACCCCGGTCTCCCCGTGGTGGTCGGTGGGTTCTCCTTCGGGGCGGCGATGGCACTCCGCGTGGCCGCCCGGGACCCGCGCCCCCGGGCGGCCTTTGCGCTCGGCTTTCCCCTGGCGCGGCCCGAGGCGCGGGACGGCTTCCTGTCCCTGGTGAGGGTCCCCGTCCTCTTTCTCCAGGGCGGCCGGGACGAGTTCGGTGCCGGGGAGGAGATCGAGGCCGTGGCCGCCACCCTCCCCTCCCCGGCCACGGCGGAGGTCGTCGAGGGCTCGAACCACTTCTTCGACGGCCACCTCGACGCGGTGGAGTCCAGCCTCGGCGGCTGGATCGCGGCGCGGCCGTGGAACGGGGCGGCGTGAAGGGAGCGGCTGCGGAGACGCTGCGGCCGGAGGCCGCCGCCATCGTGATCGTGGACATCCAGGAGAAGCTGTTGCCGGTCATCGCCGGCCGCGAGGCGATCCTGGCCGGGTGTCGCACGCTGCTCCATCTGGCTTCGGCGCTGGAGCTTCCGGTGCTGCTGACCACGCAGTACCGCAAGGGCCTGGGACCCTTCCTCCCGGAGCTCGCCGAGCTGGCCGGGGTCGAGCCCGTGGACAAGGTGGCGTTCAGCTGCTTCGGCAGCGAGGCCTTCCGCACGCAGCTGGGGGAGACGGGGCGGAAGCAGCTGCTGGTGGCGGGGATCGAGAGCCACATCTGCGTGACCCAGACCGCCCTGGGAGCCCTCGATGCGGGCTTCTCGGTTCACGTCCTCGCCGACGCGGTGGGGTCCCGGCTCGAGGAAAACCACCGGATCGGGCTGGGACGGATGGAGCGGGCAGGCGCGCTGATCTCCAGCGTGGAGATGGCCGCCTACGAGCTCCTGGGCCGCGCCGACAGCCCCGCCTTCAAGAGCATGCTTCCCCACTTCAGGTAGCCCCGGCTCCGGGCAGTCGTCGCCCGAGGCGCGGGAGGGAGTCCGCATGCCGCAGCCGCTCACCACGCGCCGGATCCTCTCCACCTGGTGGCCCCTGGCAGCCAGCTGGCTGCTCATGGCCGTGGAGCTCCCCGTTCTCAGCGCGGTGGTCGCGAGGCTCGCCGACCCGACGGTGCACCTCGCCGCGTACGGGGGCGTCGTGTTCCCCCTGGCGCTGATCGTCGAGTCGCCGATCATCATGCTGCTCGCCGCCTCCACCGCCCTGTCCCGGGACCGCCTGAGCTACGCCCGGCTGCGCCGCTTCACTCACGCGGCGGGTGCCGGGTTGACCGCGCTCCACGTCCTGGTCGCGTTCACGCCCCTGTACGACGCCATCGCCGCCGGCCTTCTCGGCGCTCCCCCGGAGGTCCTGGAGCCGGCTCGCCTGGGGCTACGGGTCATGACGCCGTGGACCTGGTCGATCGCGTACCGCCGTTTCAACCAGGGCGTGCTGATCCGCTTCGGCCACTCCAGGGCGGTCGGCCTGGGCACCGCCGTCCGCCTCGCGGCGGACGTCACCGTGCTGTCGTTCGGCGCGCTGCTCGGCGCCCCCGGCATCCTGGTGGCCACGAGCGCCGTGGCCTGCGGGGTCATGAGCGAAGCGCTCTACACGCGCCTGCGCGTCGGTCCCGTCCTCTCGAGCCAGATGCCCGCCAGCTCCAGCTCGCCGCCCCTCACGCTGCACGCCTTCCTCCGCTTCTACGCCCCTCTCGCCATGACGCCCCTGCTCGAGCTGCTGATGGAGCCGATCGGGGCGGCCGCCATGGCCCGCATGCCCGGCGCTCTGGAGTCCCTGGCCACCTGGCCGGTGCTGTTCGGTACGGTCTGGATGTCCATGGCTCTGGGCGTCGGCTTCCAGGAGGTCGTGGTCGCGCTGATCGGCGAGCCGGGCGGGCCCCGCCAGCTGCGCCGTTTCGCCCTCGGTCTCGCCGCCGTGACGGCGTTGCCGCTCCTGCTCGCGGCGGCGACTCCCCTCTCCGGGATCTGGTTCGGGAGCGCCGCGGGGCTGCCCCCCGAGCTCTCCGGGCTGGCGCGGTCCGCGCTCTGGCTGGCTCCGCCGCTGCCGGCCCTCGTCGTCGCCCACAGCTGGTTCCAGGGCCGGCTCGTCGAGTCGCGGCGCACCCGGGCGATCCCCGAGGCCTTGGCGCTGTTCCTGGCCACGGCGTGCGCGGTGGCCCTGGCCGGCGTCTGGTGGGGAAGGATCACGGGTCTCTACGTGGCCCTCGCCGCGATCGCCCTCGGGGCCGGAGCCCAGGCGCTGTGGCTCCGCCACCGGGCCCGCGCCCTGCCCCTGGAAACCGGGGCGGTCACCGCTTAGGCTCGTTCCGATGAGGCTGCGCGCGCTGCCCCTGGCGCTGGCAGGGCTTCTCGCCCAGAGCGGCCCCGGCCCGCTGATCCGCCCCGCGGACGGCTTCGAGCCACAGGGCCGACTCGCGCTCTCGGAGCGGGACCACGAGTTCGCCTTCGCCCGCGCGGCCTACAGCGACTGGGGCGGGCGCTGGCGGCCGAGCTGGGCGACCGACTATCCGAAGGCGGACAGACAGTTCCTGATCGGCCTGAAGCGGCTCACCCGCGTCGACGCCTACGACCTCGAGCACCCGGTGCGCCTCGACGACCCCGAGCTGCGGCGCTTCCCGTTCCTGTACGCCGTGGAGGTGGGTCGGATGTCGCTCACCGAGGAGGAGGTCCTGGGGCTGCGGCGCTACCTCCAGGCGGGCGGCCTGCTCGTCGTGGACGACTTCTGGGGTACCTGGGAGTGGGAGACGTTCCAGGAGCAGATCTCACGGGTGCTCCCGGGCCGGCCCGTCGTCGACCTGCCTCCGGACCACCCGCTGTTCAGGATCTTCTTCGAGATCGACGAGCTGCTCCAGGTCCCGAACGTGCAGAACGGCATGGCCGGCGGGCCGACCTGGGAGCGGGACGGCTACCTTCCCCACTGCCGCGGGATCTTCGACGACGACGGCGAGCTGATGGTGGTCATCAACTGGAACACCGACCTGGGGGACGCCTGGGAGTGGGCCGAGAACCCGTACTACCCGCTCCAGCGGTCCACCTTCGCCTACCAGCTCGGCGTCAACCTCGTGCTCTACTCGATGACTCACTGATCGGACAGCCCGAGGCTCGTCCCCGGGGCGCCGTCTTCGGGCTCGGTGGCCCGCTGAGCGTCGGGGAGCACGGTCGTCAGGAGCCACGCGACCAGCCCGGCGGTGACGTGGGGGAGGAGCCCGACGTCCCCTCCCAGCTCAGCCGAGACGAAGGCGGCGTAGCCGAGCAGCACCGCGATCGCGGCCGGGTGGAACACCGTGCGTCGCTGCCAGGCGAAGGCCGCCGCGTAGACCGGGAGCGCGACGTGGGGTCCGATCGGGGTCGGCTCGAGGAAGGAGAAGAGCGTCAGCAGCTCGAGGCAGACGGCCAGGACCATTCCCCGCATGAACGCGACGACGGTGCGGCCCCTGGAGTAGAGGTAGGGAAACATCGCCCCGGCGACGACCGCGGCCAGCGCCGCCGGGGCGGGGGTCGCGGGCAGCCCCAGCGCCTCGATGACCACGGGCGCGTAGCCCAGACAGAAGAGGACGGGCGAGGCGTTCCTGAGCCACTTGGCGAAGCGGCTCTGGGGGATCGCGAGGTGGTCCGCGAGGAGGTACGCCACGTAGGCGTAAGCGGGAAGCAGCGGGGCGATGGCCCGGTGCTTCCAGAAGACGACCAGCGCCAGGGCGAGGGGGGGGACGGCCTCGTAGAGGCGTGGCCAGGGCGCCGGGGACCGGTAAAGCACCTGGATGCGAAGATCTCGCTTGACCCCCGGGAGCAGCGAACGGTCCACCCGCCGGCGCAGCTCCGACGACAGCGCATCGATCGCTTCCTGCTCCGGGAGCCGGCGGTACTCCTCCGGGTCGATCGGCTCGTGGTAGCGCACACGGATCCGGGCGGGTCGCGGCAGGGACTGGTAGTGGGGCCAGGCGCGGTAGGCGCCGGAGATCGTGGCCGGGATCAGCGGCGCCCCCGTCTCGAGGGCGAGCCGTGCGGCACCCTCTCTCAGGGCCGGCTCCATCCATCCCGTGCGGGAGCGCTTGCCTTCCGGGAACAGCCCCACCACCTCTCCCGCCTCGACGAGGTGGCGCGCCCGCTCGTACGCGGCGCGCCCGTGGCCGCGCCGGACGTCCACGGGGAACGCACCGAAGGCGCGGACCAGCCGCCCGAGGATCGGGACCTTGAACAGCGCGTCCCAGGCCATGAAGCGGATCGGCCGGCGCACCTGGAGCGAGAGCAGGATCGGGTCGAGGTAGGAGGGATGGTTCGCGGCGATCACCGCGGGACCCCTTTCGGGGACCCTCTCCTCGCCCAGGCAGTCGTAGGTGAAGAGCACCCGGAACAGGGCCTCGACGACGGGCTTGAGCAGCTCCCGCACCGCGGCCGATTGTAAGGGAGGGGCGCGCTAAACTCCGGGCGAGGGAGGTGGGATGTCCGACTTCACCGACGTGTGTGCCGCTGGGGAGCTGGAGCCGGGGAAGTGCATGGAAACGCGGGTCGGCGACAAGGCGGTGGCCCTCGTGAACGCGGAGGGGTCCATCTGCGCGGTCAGCAACACCTGCCTTCACCGGGGCGGTCCCCTCGGCCAGGGTTTCGTGCAGGGCTCGCTGCTGATCTGTCCCTGGCACGCCTGGGCCTTCGACGCGAGGACCGGCGTGAGCGACGTGAACCCCGAAATGGTCCTGGACCGCTACGAGGTCCGGGTGGAGAACGGCCGCATCCTCGTGAAGACCTGAGCGATCTCAGGCGTCCGATTCGCCGGAACGGACCGGCGCGCCGCTCCAGACCCGATTGCGCCCCGCGGCCTTCGCCTCGTAGAGGCGCTGGTCGGCTGCCTTCATGAGCTCGGCGACAGTGGCGCCGTCCTCGGGAGCCGCCGCCACCCCGAAGGAAGCCGTCACGCGCCCCACGCCCGAGACGAAGGCGTCAGACAGGTCGGAGCGGACCCGCTCCGCGGTGTCGGCCGCGGACAGCGCGTCACGCTCCGGCAGCGCGACGGCGAACTCCTCGCCCCCGACCCGGGCGGCGAGGTCTCCCGACCTCAGGTGCTGCTCCAGCGCCCGGGCGGCGTGGACGATGGCGATGTCTCCTGCGGCGTGTCCGTGGCTGTCGTTGATCCGCTTGAGGTGATCCAGGTCGGCCAGGATCAGCGCGAAGCTTCGCTCGCCCTCCCGGGCCCGCTCCAGCTCCGCTTCCGCGAGCTCCATGAAGCGGCGGCGGTTGGCGAGGCCGGTCAGCTCGTCGGTGGTGGCCAGCTCGGTCAGCTTCGAGAAGAGACGGGCGTTCTCGACGCCGAAGGCGATCTGCTGTGCGACGTCCTGCAGAAAGTCGACCAGGGGGGCATCGAAAGGGTGCTCGTGCCGATCGCACGTGAGGGTCACGACGCCGATGATCGCGTCGTGGGAGACGAGGGGTAGCAGCAGTGCCGCTCGCACGGACCTGAAGGGCGAGACGTCCAGCGCGCGCTTGCCGTGGAGCACCACCGGGACGCGCCGCTCCAGCATCGGGGCGAGTGACGGGACGGCGAGGTCGATGGCGCGGCCGCGGATCGCCTCCCGTTCCTCCGGGCTCAGCCCGGCGTCGGCTGCCGGGGTGAGCGTTCCCTGTGGCTCGTGGACGTAGAGGGTGGCCCGCTCCACTCCCGCCAGGGCCCGGAGCTCGGACGCGGCCAGCTCGAAGATGGCGTCCACGTCGCCCCGGCTCGAGACCATCCACGTGACGCGACCCACGGCGGCGGCCCGGCTCATCACCTGGCGCTCCCGCCCCGCCAGGCGCCCCGCCTGCATGAAGAAGGCGGTGTGCTCCGCGAAGGCGGCGAGCAGACGCCCTTCACGGTCGACGGCGGCGTGCTCGGAGTCGAAGGCCACAACGATCGCCCCCAGGGCCTCCTCGTCCCCCACCAGCGGGGCGGCGATCGCCCGCTCGTAGGAGCCGGTCAGGCCCAGGTCTGCGATCAGCTCGGGGGAGATCCCGATCTCGCCGGGCTCCCGGTTCCCGAGCTTGCGGGCCAGGTCGCCGCAGCTCACGAGGGGCAGGCGCAGGCCCCGTTCTCCGCCGCGAGTCGCCACCACGCGCAGGTCCCGGCCCTCCACCACGACGGCGACCGCGGCTGCGCAGCGGACCACCCGCCACAGCTGGTCCAGCATCGCCTGGAGGGCCGTCTCCTCGTTCCCGCTCTTGACCAGTGCCCGGGAGACAGCCGACAGGCTCTCGTGCAGGATGCGGCGGTCCCGCTCCTCGGTGTAGAGCCGCAGGTTCTCGAGAGTCACCGCGATCGTGCTGCCCAGGGCGGTCAGGGTGCGGGCGTCCTCCTCGCTGAAGCCCCCCGGTCGGTTCAGCGCGTAGAGCAGGCCCAGGACCTGGTCCTCGAGGAGGATGGGGGCCGTCAGGATCGACCTCACCCGGTTCTCCACCACCGAAGGGTGGTAGAGGGGGTCGTTCTCCGGATCGTTGGAGATGTAGGCCTGACACGTGTCGACGACTCGGGCGGACGCGGGGGAGGACTCCAGGGGGAATCGGAACTGGGGACGGGGCTCCCGGGGGGCGGTGTAGCGGGGACGGCGGGCGATCAGCTCGCGGTTGAGCTCGTCGAACAGGGCGATGTGGCAGGTCTCGGCGCCCACGGCGTCCGCCGCCGCGCGCACCACGGCGTCGTAGCTCTCCCCGACATCCTCCCGGAGGAGCAGCAGAGATCGGACATTCACAGGGATTCGAGATGAAGCGGTCGCAGCAGCGCGCCCGGCCGCGACCATCAGATCGCGGCCCCGCCCCCGGTGTCAAGGCCGCCTCCCGACCAGCCGGTCGCGGGGGCTGGACTTTCGCTGGACTTCGTGGCAACAATCGAGAGGAGGCCGGTTCCGCCGAAGGTTCGAGCGCCGCTCCGCAGGCTGAGCGCTCGCCGCACGTGCCAGGAGAGCCATGTTTCGGAATCTGATCGTCGCCACCCCCGTGACGCTGTCCCTCGCCGTCGTCGCCTTCACCCAGGAGGCCGCTCCCGATCCTCCCCCTCCGCAGGAGGAGACCCCCGAGTTCGCCGCGGGGATCGAGGTCGTGGACGTGGACGCCGTGGTCACGGACAGGAAGGGCAATCCCATCCAGGGGCTGACCCAGGGGGACTTCATCGTCGAAGAGGACGGCGTCGAGCAGGAGGTCGTGAGCTTCCAGGCCATCGAGCTGCCGGAGGCCCCCGTGACCGAGATCCCCGAGCGGCCCCGGGTCTCCACCAACACCGCCGAGCGGGACGAGTCCGGGCGCACCTTCATCGTCGTCTTCGACGACATTCACCTCTCTCCCTTCCAGGCAGAGCGTGCCAAGAGCGCGGTGGTCGAGTTCGTCAAGAACGGCACCCGCCCCGGGGACAACGTCACGCTGCTCGCAACCGGGGGCGGAGCCTGGTGGACGACCCGGATGCCCCATGGACAACCCGAGCTGATCGGGATGGTGGGGCGGCTCGACGGGATGAACATCGAGCCCTACCGCGGCATGGACCGCATGACCGACTACGAAGCGATGCGGATCCACCTCTACCGCGACGGCGAGGTGTACGCCCGGGTCCACCGCCGCTTCGACACCTACGGGGTCAATCCTCTGGCGTCGTCCAACACCGGCGGGATCGACGGCGGCTACGAGGACCCGCTCGTCTACGGGCGAGCCGCCGAGGTCTACTACCGGTCGATCACGAGGAACCGGGCGACGCTCCAGATGCTGGAGCGGATCCTGAAGGCGCTCGAGACGACTTCCGGGCGCAAGTCCGTCGTGCTGGTCTCCGAGGGCTTCATCTACGACCCGAACCTGGACGAGTTCAAGGACGTGAAGGAGGCCTCCCGTCGCTCCAACGCCCCCATCTACTTCCTCGACACCCGCGGGCTCGAAGGGCTTCCCGTGTACATGAGCGCGGAGGTGGGGCCCGCCCTCGAGGGGCCCGATCTGGGGCGGGCGTTCCTCGACACGCTGGACGCCTCCGAGGGCTCCGAGTCACTGGCCCTGGACACCGGCGGCTTCACCGTGAAGAACACCAACGACCTTGCGGAGGGCCTGCAGCGGATCGCGGACGACTCCCGGAACTACTACGTCCTCGGCTACCTCCCCTCCAACACGACCCCCGACGGCAGGTTCCGGAAGATCGAGGTGAAGGTCAGGCGCGACGGGGTCAAGGTCCGGGCCCGGAAGGGCTACTACGCTCCCGGGGGCGACCGGCGGGAGCGGGACGAGAAGTCGACGGTCGATCCCCAGCTTCAGGCCGCCCTCGACTCACCGTGGGAGCTGGACGGGGTCCCGCTCAGGATGACCGCTTACGTCTTCGAGGAGACGCTCCTCGGCAAGGCGCGGACCATGGTGGTGACCGAGGTGGACGTGACCCGCTTCGCCTTCCAGGACCGGCTCGACGTCTCGTCGGGCGAGCCCTCGGGTCGGCGCTTCACCAACGCTGCGGAGTTCTTCCTGGTGGTGGCTCACCGGGAAACGGGCGAGTTCTTCCAGTACGACCAGAAGATCGACATGAAGCTGCGACCGGAGACGTTGCAGCGGGTGGGGGCCGAGTGGCTGCCGATCGTCCGCGAGTTCGAGCTGGCACCCGGCCACTACCAGGCGAAGATCGTCGTGCGCGACGAGAACGCGAAGGTGGTGGGGACCCTGGTCCACGAGTTCGACGTCCCGAAGCTGGACGCCCTCCGGCTCTCCACGCCGATCCTCACCGACGCGCTCCGGGAGAGGGAGGGCGCGACGCCGAGCCCGAGGATCGTCGCGCGCCGGGAGTTCTCGAACCAGGGGATGCTGTTCACTCAGTTCGACGTCTACGGCGCCTCCCGGGACGCGGACACGGGCATGCCCCAGGTCCGGGCCGGCTACGAGATCCGAAGCCCGGAGGGCGCCGTGCACACGCGGGTGGAGCCCACCCCGATCAAGCCCACCTCCCTCGGCCACCTCTCCCGGATGGCCGGGACGAGTCTGGAGTCGGCTCCCCCGGGAGAGTACGAGCTGGTGCTCGAGGTGACCGACGAGATCTCGGGAGAGCGGCTCGAGCGTCGGGAGCCCTTCGAGCTGGTCGCCGTCGGGGAGGGCGAGGTGGCGTTCACCGACATCCGGCAGGGGCCGCCCCTGGGCGTGACCCTCGACAAGTACGAGCGCCTCCGGGACGGGATGAGCTACGAGGAGGCGGTGGAGATCCTCGGGGAGGGCGGGCTGGAGGAGAGCCGGACGGCCGAGGGCACCGTGACCATGGTCGTCTACACCTGGAGCAACAAGGACGGCTCCAGGCTCACGGCAACCTTTCAGAACGGCAAGCTCGTCGACAAGCAGCAGTCCGACCTGCCCTCGGTGTAGCGGCTACTCCTGGGGCTGGTCGTCCCCGCCCGGGGTCGCCGGATCCTCGTCGGGGGCGCCTCCCGTGGGCTCCGCCTCGGCAGGGGGCGCCTCGGACGAACCGGGTCCGGCGCCGGAGCCGGTCGCACTGTCGGGCTCGGCCGGTGCGGCCTCCTCCGCCACATCCGGAACCGCGTCCAGCACGCTCGACTGCCGCGGCTGGACCAGCGAGAGGGCCAGGCTCGTGACCATGAACAGCGCCGCAGCGATGGCCGTGGCCCGGCTCAGAACCGTCGCGGATCCGCGCGGGCCGAAGGCCGTCTGGGAGCCACCTCCGCCGAAGGCGCTCGCCAGGTCCTGCCCCTTGCCCTGTTGCAGCAGGACCACGAGGATCAGGAAGAGACAGAACAGGACGTGCAGGGTCGTGACGACGTAGTAGAGGACGGTCATCGGCTCATCGCTTGACGCGCCGCCTCCAGTGGCGGCGCAAACCGGGAGTATAACCCGGGACTGGGCGTCGTGGGCTTCACTGGGCGGACTGGCGCACGATCTCGAGGAACGAGGCGGCCTCCAGGCAGGCGCCACCCACGAGGGCCCCGTCGATGTCGGGCTGGGCCATGATCTCGGCCGCGTTCTGCGGCTTGACGCTGCCCCCGTACTGGATCCGGAGCGATGCCGCCACGGGGTCTCCGTGGGACCGGGCCACTAGGCCGCGGATGCCGGCGTGGACCTCCTGGGCCTGGTCAGGCGTCGCGGCGCGTCCAGTGCCGATCGCCCACACCGGCTCGTACGCGATCACGAGACCCGCCACGGCGTCGGGGGAGAGCGCCCGGAGCGCCCGCTCCACCTGTCGCTCCACGATCTCCATGGTGCGATCGGCCTCGCGCTCCTCCAGGGTCTCTCCCACGCACACGATCGGCACGAGGCCCGCATCCAGGGCGGCCACCGCCTTCCTCGCCACGCCGTCGTCGGTCTCCCCGAACAGCTGGCGCCGCTCCGAGTGGCCGAGGATGACGTGGCTGCAACCGGCGTCCCGGAGCATTCCCGGGGACACCTCTCCCGTGAACGCCCCCTGGCGCTCCCAGTGGACGTTCTGGGCGGCCACTGCGATGGCGCTGCCGCGGGTGGCCTCGACCGTGACGCCCAGGGCGGTGAAGGGCGGCGCCACGAGGACGTCCACGGCCCACTCCCCGAGCCCGGCCCGGATCCCGTCCACGAGGGCCCGGGCCTCGCCCAGCGTCTTGTGCATCTTCCAGTTCCCTGCGATCAGGGGACGCCTCACCGGCACACCTCCTCGGTCGTTCGCGTCGATTTCACGGGTCGAGGCAGGCCACCCCCGGCAGCGCGTCGCCGGCCAGGAACTCCAGAGACGCGCCACCCCCGGTGGAGACGTGGTCGATGCTGTCGGCCAGCCCGGCCTGGGTGACCGCGGCGACGCTGTCCCCGCCCCCCACGATCGTGGTACCCGCGCACTCCGCCAACGCTCGAGCCATGGCCCGGGTCCCGGCCGCGAAGGGAGCCATCTCGAACACGCCCATGGGCCCGTTCCAGAGCACGAGCCGCGCGCTCCGGACCTCCTCTCCGAATGCCTTCACCGTCGCGGGCCCGACGTCGAGACCCATCCACCCGTCCGGGATCTCGTCGGCGCTCGACTCCCGGCGCTCTGCCTCCGCGGAGAAGGCCGCCGCCACCACGTGGTCGACGGGCAGCTTGAGCTTGCCCGCACCCTTCGCCAGGAGCGCGCGGGCCAGCTCGACGCGGTCGGCTTCCACCAGGCTCTTCCCGATCGGCTTCCCCTGGGCCCTGAAGAAGGTGTAGGCCATCCCGCCGCCGATCAGCAGCGAGTCGACCCGGGGCAGCAGGTTCTCGATCACCTGGATCTTGTCGGACACCTTGGCCCCGCCCAGGATCGCCACGAAGGGGCGGGCCGGCTCCCCTATGGCCATCCCCAGGTAGCGAAGCTCCTTCTCCATCAGCAGGCCCGCCACAGAGGACGCGACGTGCCTCGAGATCCCCTCGGTGGAGGCGTGGGCCCGATGCGCGCTCCCAAAGGCGTCGTTGACGAAGACGCGCGCCCCGCTGTCGTCGGCGAGCCGCCGGGCGAACTCGGGGTCGTTCTTCGTCTCCTCGGAGTGGAAGCGCACGTTCTCGAGCAGCAGCACGCCGCCGTTCCCGAGGGAGGCGGCCGCTCGCCTCACCTCGTCGCCCACGCAGTCCGGGGCCATGGCCACCGGGCCGCCGAGCAGCTCCCGGAGCCGCTCCGCCACAGGCCGCAGGCTGAGCGTCGGGTCGGGCCCCTGCTTCGGCCGCCCGAGGTGGGAGGCGAGCACGAGCTGCGCGCCTCCCTCGACGAGTAGCCGGAGCGTCGGGAGCGCCGCGCGGATCCGCGTGTCGTCCCCGATGACCCCGCTCTCGATGGGAACGTTGAAGTCGACCCTCACGAAGGCCCGCGTCCCCGCCAGGCTCTCGAGATCCTCGACCGTCTTCGCCACGCGCTCTCTCCGGGGAACGGTCAGGCCTTCGACGCCATCAGCTTGAGCAGGTCCACGACCCGGCAGGAGAAGCCCCATTCGTTGTCGTACCACGCGAAGATCTTCACGAGGTCGTCGCCCACCACCTTCGTCATCTCCGCGTCCACCACAGACGACGCCGGGTTCCCCCGGAAGTCGATCGAGACCAGGGGTGCGTCCTCGACCGCGAGCACGCCCTTCATGGGCCCGCCCGCCGCCTTCTTCAGGGCGGCGTTGATCTCCTCGGCGCTCGCGTTCCGAGCGAGCTGCGCGGTCAGGTCCACGAGGGAGACGTTGGGGGTGGGAACCCGGATCGCCACCCCGTCCAGCTTCCCCTTCAGCTCGGGGATCACGAGCCCGATCGCCTTGGCCGCTCCGGTGGAGGTGGGGATCATGGAGACGGCGGCGGCCCTGGCCCGGCGCAGGTCCCCGTGGGGGAGGTCCAGGATGCGCTGGTCGTTCGTGTAGGAGTGGACAGTGGTCATCTGGCCCTTGACGATCCCGAAGCTGTCGTGGAGAACCTTGGCCACCGGGGCCAGGCAGTTCGTGGTGCAGGAGGCGTTCGACACCACGTGGTGCTTTCCGGTGTCGTACCTGTCGCTGTTGACGCCCATCACGACGGTCAGATCCTCGTTCTTCGCCGGGGCGGAGATGATGACCTTCTTCGCGCCGCCTTCGATGTGGGCCTTCGCCTTGTTCGCGTCGGTGAACAGCCCCGTCGACTCGACCACGTAGTCCACTCCCAGGGCCTTCCAGGGGAGCTTGCCGGGATCGCGCTCGGCGAGGACCTTGAAGCTGCGGCTGCCCGCGACGAGCGTGTCGCCGTCGGCCCTCACGTCGACGTCCAGGTTGCCGAGGATCGAGTCGTACTTGAGCAGGTGCGCGAGGGTCGCCGCGTCGGTGATGTCGTTGACCGCCACGAACTCGATCTGCTGGTCGTGGAGCGCTGCGCGAGTGATGTTGCGGCCGATGCGGCCGAAGCCATTGATGCCAACGCGGATAGCCATGGTTCCTCCGAAGTTCCGTTCAAACGGGCAGCGAGCCGCCGCCGCCGCTTCGCTCGTCGGTTGTGCAGAAAAGTCTGGGCACGCCCGGTGGGCGAGTGAAGTCTAGCGGAGCACCGCGGACGCGGTCAAGGCAGCGCAGCCTCCCGGAGGCGCCTCGCTGGATCCGTCCAAATGCCGTAACATGAAGGGCTTCAGAAGACGCTCGGGGGTGGGCCCGGATGGCGGAAAGCCTTCAATCGGCGCTCGGCTGGATGACCGTGTTCCGGTCCTCCAGCGACGCCTACCTGACCTTCGCCAAGGCCGACGGCCGGATTCTGTCCTTCAACCCCGCCGCGGAGCAGCTCTTCGGTCACCACGGCACGGACATCTTCGGACAGCCCATCGGCATGCTCTTCACCCCGCGAGCGGCCGGGCAGCCGGGGGAGCTTCCTCCCGAGGCGTACGGCGGGACGCCGTGCGAGGCCGGCGGCTGCAAGGCCGACGGGACCGACTTTCCGGTGGAGGTCGTCCTGACCCAGACGATCCTGGCCGACACCCCGGTCTACGTGGCCTGCGTTCGCGACGTCAGCGATCGCAAGCGCGCCGAGGAGTCGGTGCGGGACTCCGAGGCCGGCTTCCGGGCGGCCCTCGAGGCGCTGGGAGAGGGCGTGGTGATCGCCGACGAGCAGGACCAGATCGTCTACGTGAACTCGCGGATGGCCCACCTCACCGACTACAGCATGGAGGAGATGCTGGGGCAGAGCGTCTCCGAGCTGCTGGTCCCGGAGGAGGACGCCGAGCCCTACCGGGCCCGAAGCGAGATGCTGCTCCAGGGCTTCTCGGAGCAGGTGGAGGCGCTTGTCAAGCGCAAGGGCGGCGAGCGCTTCTGGGCCGAGATCAACGCCACGCCGTTCCGGGATCCCCACGGCGAGGTGATCGGCACCCTCTCCGCGATCATCGACATCACCGAGCGCAAGCGCATCCAGGAGGAGCTGGTCCGCGCCATCGACGACTCCGAGGACGCGAACCGGGCCAAGAGCACGTTCCTGGCCAACATGAGCCACGAGCTGCGCACGCCGATGAACGCGATCCTCGGGTACAACGAGCTGCTCCAGGAGGAAGCCCAGGAGCGCGGCCTGACGGAGCTGCTCCCGGATCTGGAGAAGATCCAGCAGGCGGGACGCCACCTGCTCAGGCTGATCAACGACATCCTGGACCTCTCCAAGATCGAGGCGAAGAAGATCGAGCTCCACATCGAGAGCTTCGAGGTGGACGCCCTGATCGGCGACGTGGTCGGCACCATGCAGCACCTGGTCGCGCGGCACGGCAACCGCCTCGAGGTGCGCCGGGGGGACGAGCTGGGCTCGATGCGGGCCGACCTGACCCGGGTGCGGCAGGTGCTCCTGAACCTGCTCGGGAACGCCGCCAAGTTCACCGAGAACGGGACGATCACCCTCGACGTGGGCCGCGCCGTGGAGCGGGGCCGGACCTGGATCCGCTTCATCGTGAAGGACACCGGCATCGGCATGAGCCCGGAGCAGGTGTCGAAGCTCTTCCAGGCATTCACCCAGGTCGACGCGTCCCCGACGCGCAAGTACGAGGGGACGGGCCTCGGGCTGGTGATCAGCCGTCAGCTGTGCCGGATCATGGGGGGAGACGTGACGGTGGAGAGCCAGCTCGGAAAGGGTTCCACCTTCGTGATCAGGATCCCGGCGAACGTCGAGGGTCCTCGCACGACGACGCTGACTCCCGTGAAGTCACGCCCCACGGTCAGCCCCAGCAAGGGGCCGCCCCTGGTGCTGGTGGTGGAGGACGACCGGCACGCCTTCGACCTGCTCGGCCGCTTCCTGGCCAAGGAGGGTCTCCGGGTCGCGGCCGCCGCCACCGGCGCCGAGGCGCTGGAGCAGGCCCGGCGGCTCAAGCCGCAGCTGATCACCCTCGACCTCGTGCTCCCCGATCGGAGCGGCTACGAGGTGCTCCAGGAGCTTCAGGCGGACCCCGACCTCTCCCAGATCCCGGTGTTCGTCATCTCGATGGTCGACGACGAGAGCCGGGGCCTCGCCATGGGCGCGGTCGAGTACATGACGAAGCCGATCAACTGGCGGCGACTGTCCGACGCCCTCCGCAAGCACCTGGGGGACGAGACCCTGGCACCGGCCAGCAGCCGGTAGCCGGGCTCCCGAGGGTAATCTACCCGCGTGTACGCGGCGTATACCTCCGTGCTGGCGATCGGCCTGGTCGCCGCCCTTCCCTACTACCTGTGGCGCGGCCGGCGCGACGGCCGCTACCGGCGCACGTTCCGCGAGCGATGCGGCCACCTGCCTTCCGACGTCCGCTCGGAGCGGCCCTCGATCTGGATCCACGCCGTCTCGGTGGGAGAGGTTCTCGCCGCCGCCACGCTCGCCCCGCCGCTCAGGGCGCGCTTCCCGGATCACCCCCTGTTCCTCTCGACCACGACCGTGACCGGCCACGCGGTGGCCAGGGAGCGGGCGGGGGGCTTCGACGGGCTCTTCTACGCTCCCTTCGACTTCCCCCGTCCCGTGGGCCGCGTGCTGGCCGCCATCCGCCCGGCCCTGCTCGTCCTCGTCGACACGGAGCTCTGGCCGAACACGATCCGCGAGACCCGCCGGGCCGGTGGTCGCGTGGCCCTGGTCAACGGCCGCATCTCGGAGCGCTCCTTCCCGCGCTACCGGCTCGTGCGCCGGCTGCTGCGGCGCGTGCTCTCCCATGTGGACCTGTTCCTGATGCAGTCCGACCTCTACGCGCGGCGCCTCGTCGAGATGGGGGCGCCCCCCGACCGCGTCCACGTCTCCGGGAGCCTCAAGTTCGACGCCGCCCGCGCCGTACCGGCCCCGGCGGAGCTCCGTGAGCGGCTCTCCGGGCCGGGGCCCCTGCTCGTGGCGGGGAGCACGGTCCCCGGCGAGGAGCGGGCCGTGCTCGACGCCCACGCCGTGGTCCGCCGCGCCCACCCGGCCTGCCGGCTGCTGATCGCTCCCCGGCACCCGGAGCGCGCGCCGGAGATCGAAGGCCTCGTGCGCTCGGCCGGGCTCGACTGTCTCAGGCGCAGCCGCATGCAGCCCGGGGACTGGCGGGGACCGGAGCAGGTGACGCTCCTCGACACCCTGGGGGAGCTGGCCGGGGTGTACGCGCTGGCCAGCGTCGTCTTCGTCGGTGGGAGCCTCGAGCCCAGGGGCGGCCACAACGTCCTGGAAGCGGCAGCGGTGGGAAAGCCGATCCTGGTGGGTCCCCACATGCAGAACTTCCACGACATCGCCGAGCTGTTTCGCGCCGAGGGGGCGATGCTCGAGGTGAGCGGCGGCGCGGAGCTGGGGGCGGCCGTGGCGGGGCTGCTCGACGATCCGGAGCGGGCTCGCGTCCTCGGGGAGCGGGCGCGCCGACTCGTGGAGGGAAACCGCGGGGTCGTGGCGCGGAGCGTCGACGCCCTGGCCGGGTTGCTCTCGTGAGCGCCCGGGGCTTCTGGCTCGCCCCCCTGGGCGCGCTGTTCGGCGCTGCGGCGGGGCTGCGGGTCGCGCTGTACTCGGGGGGAGCGCTGCCCCGGGGCCGCCTCGCGGGGCCAGTGATCAGCGTCGGGAACCTGAGCGTGGGGGGGACCGGCAAGACACCGCTCGTGGCGCGGCTCGCGGAGCTGCTCCGGGACGAGGGGCTGCCCGTGGCCATCCTGAGCCGCGGCTACGGCGGGCGTCGGCGCAGCGCGACACTGCTCGTCTCCGACGGCGCGGCGGTCCTGGCCGACCCCGAGCAGGCGGGGGACGAGGCCGTCATGCTGGCCGAGCGGCTTCCGGGGGTCGTCGTGGCCGTGGGCAGGCGAAGGGACCGGGTCGGGCGCTTCGTGGAGTCGCACTTCGGCCCCAGGGTCCACCTTCTCGACGACGGCTTCCAGCACCTGCGCCTGGCCCGGGACCTCGACCTCGTCTGCGTGGACGCCGCGGACCTCCGCGACCGGCCCCTGCCGGCCGGGCGTCTGCGCGAGCCGGTCTCCGCCCTGCGCCGGGCGGACGTCGTGCTGATCGGCGGTGCGGATGTGGAGACCCTGCGCCCCTTGCTCGGGGAGCAGCCGCGCTTCGCGTTTCGCCGGCGCGTCGCGGGGTTCCGCGGGACCGGTGGCGAGCCCGCGGACGCGCCGGCCCGAGCGTACCTGCTCTCGGGGATCGCGCGCCCCGAGCGCTTCGCAGAGGACGCGCGGGCTGCCGGCGTCACGGTCACCGGCCACGACGCCTATCGCGACCACCACCGCTTCGGGGCGGCGGAGCTGGAGGCCGCCGCCGAGCGGGCTCGCCGGGCGGGATCCGACGCGCTGTTGACCACGGCCAAGGACAGGGTGCGCATCCGCGCCCTGCCCGCGTCGCTTCCCCTCCTCGTGATGGAGATCGCCCCGGTCATCGAGGGAGAGCGGGAGCTCCTGGAGCGGCTGCGAGTCGCCGCGGGCCGGCCCGCGTGAGGCTGCCGTTCTCGAAGCAGCGTCGCCACCGGCTCGAGGACGGGCTCGCGGCGGCGCTCTTCTCGGCCGCCCGGGTGCTGCCGCGCCCCGCGCTGCTCCGCCTGGGCGCCGGAGTCGGGCGCGTCGTGGGCGCTCTCGA